>Ga0169931_10000231_pt1 | contig 89260 bp, 83 predicted proteins | sample Kivu_15m_20L_FD_129675 | JGI IMG/M metagenome (GOLD analysis project Ga0169931, IMG submission 129675) | Freshwater microbial communities from Lake Kivu, Western Province, Rwanda to study Microbial Dark Matter (Phase II) - Kivu_15m_20L... | ecosystem: Environmental > Aquatic > Freshwater > Lake...
CCCGGCTGCTGAGCCCGCGGTTTCTGCTCGCACTCGTCTTCCTGCTGTTTCAGCTTTATCTGCTTGTCGAGCCGCTGCAGCAGGAGATCACCCTGCCGGTACATATCGGGCTGTCACTGCTGGCCGTGTTCGCCTGGGTGCCGGCGGGCAGCCAGCGATGGCACCGGGTTATCGATGGTTTGCTGCTTGCGGCCAGCGCGGCCGTCCTCGCCTACTACCTCATTGAGCTGCCGCGTCTGTCAGACAGAATGGAGAATGTCGACGATGTATTGAGCGTTGACCTGCTGTTTGGCTCACTGCTGCTGCTGGTGCTGATGGAGGCGGTTCGCCGGGTGGTGGGCTGGAGCCTGATCTGGGTGATTGCGGCGTTCGTTGCTTACTGTTTTCTCGGACCTTGGGCGCCCGGCTGGCTGTCCTTCCAGGGTTTCGAGTTTTCGTTGTTCATCGAAATCATGACAATGGCGTCGCACGGGGTGTTGGGGGTCACCACGCAAACCTCGGTCGATTTCGTCTGGTATTTCATATTGTTTGGCGTGGTGTATTCGGCCACTGGTGGCGGGCAGCTGTTCATTGACAGCGCGCTGCGGCTGGTTGGCCAACGCCGAGGCGGTGCGGCAAAGTCTGGAATTGTTGCCTCGGCGATGTTTGGAACCATCAGCGGCAGCGCGGTGGCCAATGTGGTGGCTACCGGAATCTTCACGATTCCTCTTATGAAGCGAACTGGCTACACCGCCGAGGAAGCGGGCGCGCACGAAGCAACTTCATCCACGGGCGGCCAACTGATGCCGCCGGTGATGGGCGTCGCCGCGTTCGTGATGGCCGAGCTGCTGGTTGTTCCGTACAGCCGAATCGCGTTGGCGGGGGTCATTCCCGCAGTCGCCTATTACTTCGCGCTTTACATGATCGTCGACCTGAAAGCACAGCGTCGTGGCATTGGAACCCTGGCTGCCAGCGACCTCGGCAGTATCGGCGCAATCGGGCCTCGCGCGCACATGTTCGCTTCGCCGCTGGTGTTGATTGCCATGCTTGCACTCGATTATTCAGCCCCGTTCGCAGCGCTGGTAGCATCGGGCGTGGCGCTCATCACTTGTTATTTTCGCAGAGAGTCGCGGCTATCACTGACCGGCTGGATCGACATGATCGAGGAAACAGCCCGTCAGGCGTCGCAGGTGGCCATTCCGATCATCGCGATCGGCATCATCATTGCCGTTGCAATTCAGTCGAACCTTGCGCTCAAGTTCTCAACACAGCTTATTTCGCTGTCAGGCGGCACGCTGATCGGCGCAATGCTCATGATCATTCTGGGCTGCATTGTGATGGGCATGGGCCTGCCCACGGTTGCGGCCTACATCATTGGTGCGATCCTGTTTGTTCCAGCAATGACCAAGCTTGGCGTCGATACGCTCGCAGCGCATTTCTTCGTGATGTATTACTGCGTGCTGTCGATGATCACACCGCCGGTCGCACTCGCTTCCTACGCGGCGGCAGGAATCGCCCAGGCCGACTCGATGAAAACCGGCTGGCTGGCTTTCAAGCTGTCCATGGTGTTGTTCCTGATTCCGTTCGCATTTGTCTTCGACCCATCCCTGCTCTGGAGTGGTGAGCCGCACTGGATCGCCTTGGCGTTCATCTCGGTGATGGCAGCCACCCACGCGTGGGCGGTCATGTTGGAAGGCTTTCTAAGACGGCCTCTCGGTATTCTGCTTCGCCTGGTATTCGGTGGCTTCGCGCTTGCGGTCCTGTTCTCGCCCACGGGCACACATGCCTGGGGCATTGCGGCAGCCGGTCTGGCGATCACCCACCTGACCTTGTGGGCGAAGTCGCGATGAGCGCCGCGGGCCCGCCGCGCTCAGGGAAAGGCCAGCGCTGGCCTCGTGAATCGGCTGAATTCAATGATCCTGTCACGGGGCGCCCGGTGCGAAGGATTACAGCGCACCCGTCCATTCACCACCATCCGTTTTTCTTTATCCCGTGCTTTGATCGAGCAATGCAAAGGCTGATTCTGGTGTCGCACCGAACCGGCCGTGCCCAGCTGTTTGCCGAGGACCAGCTTAACGGCGAACTGGTGCAGCTTACCGATAGAGACGACCTGGCGGAGTGGTCGATTCACCCGTCATATGACGGGCGACATGTGTTCTTCACTGCCGGCACCAGTGCCTGGAAGCTTGATCTGGACACCCTTCAGGAAACCGAGCTGACCGGCTTCGGCCAGGTCGCGATGCGTGAACGCGGCATGGTTGGGGCTGCGATGGGAACCACCGCCCTCTCGCATGACGACCGCTGGTGGGCGGTGCCCGTGCGGTCCGGTCCCCTCACCTGTTTTCATCTGATTGACACCGAGCGAGGGGGCAGCCGCGTCTTTCTCGAGCGCGACACCATCGGACACCCACAGTTTCATCCCAACGATTCCAACCTGATTTTTTTCGCCGGACCGCTCACCAATCGGATCTGGTGCACGACGCGCGATGGTGGGAACGTCTGGAACCCCTACCCACGCAATGATCCGCTCCAGTGGATCACGCATGAAATGTGGATACCGGGAACCCGCGAGCTGGCATTTGTTGACTGGCCCAACGGCATGCGAGCGGTCAATGTGGACACTGGGGCGTGCCGGTGGCTGACACGCTTTCCTGCGTGGCATGCAGCAATCGACCCCAGCGGCCAGCGCGCGGTGTGCGACACCACGTTTCCCGACCGTGGCATTCACCTGATTGACCTCAACACGGGCGTCGCACGCCCGCTCTGTACGCCAGGCTCCAGCAACGCGGGAAGCCACTGGGGCGGCCCGTTTCCTTACAACAATGGTCCGGTGGAAGTGTATGCGCCCCAGCACACGCATCCGCATCCGCGCTTCTCGCCCGATGGCCGCAGAGTGATCTACACCTCCGACGCCGACGGATACGCCCAGTTGTATGAGTGTGATATTGATGAGGAGCCTGCTTGATCAGCGCCCCAGCGGCCCAGCCGAAGCTCGATGTGTTCTCGCACATTTTTCCGCCCGCTTATTTTGAGCGGATGAAGGCGCTCGCGCGAGATCTTGGCGCCATCAAGCGCTGGCTCACGATTCCGGTGCTCTACGACCTCGGGGCGCGGCTGCGGATGATGGATCAGTTCCCTGGCTATCAGCAGCTGCTGACGCTTTCCAATCCGCCCATCGAGATGGTTGCCGGCCCGAACGATTCACCGGCGCTCGCCCAACTCGCCAATGACGGCATGGCTGAGATCGTCGATCAATACCCCGAACGCTTTCCCGGCTTCGTAGCGTCGCTGCCCATGAACCATATCCCGGCAGCACTGGACGAAATGGACCGTGCGATTGAGCAGTTGGGAGCCTGCGGCATCCAGATTTACACCAACGTCAATGGCCGACCGCTGGATGACCCCGAGTTCTGGCCCATTTTCGAGCGTGCAGTGACGCGACACCAGGTCCCCATCTGGATGCACCCGGCGCGCGGCGCAGGTTTTCCTGACTACCTGACTGAGAAGAAATCGAAGTTCGAAATCTGGTGGACCTTTGGCTGGCCTTACGAAACCAGCGCAGCCATGACCCGCATGGTGTTCTCCGGATTTTTTGATCGCCTGCCTGATTTGAAGCTGATCACCCATCATATGGGTGCAATGATTCCTTTCTTCGACGGTCGTATCGGGCCCGGGCTGGATCAGTTTGGCAGCCGCACGTCGGATGAGGACTATGAGGGGCTCTTGAAGCGCATGCCGCGCCGCCCAATCGACTATTTCCGCATGTTTTACGCCGACACGGCGCTGGCAGGGGGCAGTTCAGGTCTGCGCTGTGGGCTCGACTTTTTCGGGGTGGACCGCGTGTTGTTCGCATGCGATTGCCCATTCGACCCGGAAGGTGGCCCGATGTTCCTGCGCACCATTCCTGAAGCCATCGACTCGCTGGGGCTGTCTGACGAAGACCGCGGCAAGATTTACTTTGGCAATGCGATGAAGATGCTGCGGCTGCGACACCGCAGCAATGGTGCCGCCGGCTAGCCTGACGCATCACTGATCATGATTGACGTATCGGTTGACCAACCCGCGCGACGCGCCCGCCTGGCGATTCGCGAAGGGCGACATACCGGATCATCGCGCGGACTCGCAATGGGCTATGTCCAGTGCAATCTCGTCATCCTGCCGCGTCCTTACGCATTCGACTTCCTGCTCTACTGTCAACGCAACCCGCGTGCATGTCCGGTATTGGAAGTGACCGACCCGGGCAACCCCGAGCCGCAGCGTATTGCCCCCGGCGCAGATCTGCGCACCGATCTTGCGCGCTACACCGTGTGGCGAAACGGACAGCGTGAAGACGATCGACCTGACATCGGCTCACTGTGGCGCGATGACCTCGTAGCGTTTCTGATTGGCTCAGGCATCACCTTCGACCTGGCACTCGAGCGTGCGGGCGTGCCCACTGACCGCGACCGCTGGGTGCTGAACACCACGCTGCCCACCGAGCCGGCCGGGCCGTTCGCCGGTCCCCTGGTGGTCACCATGCGCTGGCTCACCCCGGAGCAGGCCATCATCGCCACCCAGGTTTCGGCTCGGTTTCCATTCAACCACGGCGCACCGATCCATATTGGCGATCCGGCTGCGATTGGCGCAGACCTCGCCCGGCCGCTGTTTGGCCCGCCGGTGGACCGGGTTCCAGCGGGACGCATCGCCGTATTCTGGGCCTGTGGCGTCACGCCCCAGGCCGCGGCTGAGAACGCGAGACCGGAACTCATGATCGCTCACGCACCTGCCCACAGTTTCATTACGGACCTGCTCGCGGACCGCTTCTGTCAGCCGTAGAATTTAGGGGCATGAGCCCCAACAAGCCCTCATCTTTCCTCGCCAGGCGGCGGTTACTGGCCAGCGCGCTGGGCTTGCCCATTGCTGCGCTGGTTGCCAACCGCCCAGTTGCCAGCCCCGCCAGCGTCGATCTTGACTGGCACGACAGCGCGCGCAATCGTCCGGTACCGATTCGGCTTCACTTGCCCCGCTCGCCCGCCGCCGATGCAGCACCGGCCCCGCTCGTTGTGTTCTCCCATGGGCTGGGCGGGTCACGCTACGGCTACACCTGGCTGGGCGAGTATTGGGCCGCTCACGGCATCGCCAGCCTCCATGTTCAGCATGTGGGAAGCGACCGCGCGATCTGGGCAGAACGCGGCAATCCGCTTGCGATGTTGGGTCTGATGCGACAGGCGATCAGCGAGCGCGAGGCGATTGCTCGGGCGCACGATGTTCGATTCGCGCTTGATCAGCTGATAGCCAGCGGATTTTCTCAACGCATTGACACTGCAAGAATCGTGATGGCAGGCCATTCCTATGGCGCCAATACCGCCATGTTGCTGTCGGGTGCGCGGATTGAGCGCGCCGAATTTGAGGCGCCCCTGGCCGACCGACGGGTGTCTGCCGCGATTCTGATCTCGGCCCCGCCCTTTCATGGCGAAGGCTCGCCCAAGCCAATCCTGGCACCGATCCGGGTTCCAACCTTGCATGTGACCGCAACCGAGGACGTCATACGGGTGCCCGGATTTTTCAGCGCCCTCGACGATCGACTGGCGATTTTTGAAGCCGTTGCCGGGCCTGACAAAACACTGGCGGTTTACGCGGGCGGCTCGCACAGCATGTTTACCGACCGGGTGTGGTCTGGCGGTGAGGCGCTGAACCGCTCCGTCAAATCGGCCACGCGCGAATTGGCGCTTGGATTCGTTGAACGCCTGCTGAAAGGCCGAACGCCACCGCTTAACGACTGGCCAGCCCGCCACGCGTCCATCCTGGATCGATTCGTACCCAGTCCGGTAAGCAGCGCCTGAGCATTCAGTTAGCAGGCGCTGCGAACGTGTCGCACCACCTGGGCATGGGTGGCGAACCAGGCACCGCCCAGCGAGCGCGCGTGACGGATCAACTCTTCGATGATCCACATCCTTGATCGATACCCGATCATGTGGGGATGCATTGTCAATTGGAACAGACCGCCCTCCCGAGACGCCGCCTCCAGCTCGCGCCGAAAGATGTCGAACACCGCCTCGGGGGGCGTGTAGGGGCGCAGGCCACCGAACCGATTCATGTTGAAGTACACCGCGTCGTCTCGCATCCACTCCACTGGCAGTTCGATGACGCCGGTGGGCTCGCTGTCGAGCAATAGCTCGTAACAGTCAACGTCAGCCATGAGCGACGAGTCATACTCAAGCCCCATCTCGCGGGTAATGGCGAGCGTGTTGGGGCTGAAGTCCCAGGAAGGGGTTCGGATTCCTGCCGGGCGAACGCCCGTAATGGTCTCCAGGGTGTCAGCACTTCGAAGCATCAGGTCGCGCTCGGCGGCCTCTGGCAATACCGAATTGCGTTCGTGAATCCAGCCGTGAATTCCAATCTCATGGCCGGCGGCGACCACTGCGCGCTGCTCTTCCGGATAGAGCAGCGCGGTAACGGCGGGCACATAGAAACTCGCCGGGACCCCCTCTCGCTCGAGCGTTGCAAGGATGCGGGGAACGCCCTGCCGCGCGCCATACTGACCGTGCGACAACTTGCCAATGGATTCGCCGCCGTCTCGCAGCTCGTTGGTCTCGTGGTCGGAGTCGAAAGACAGAGCAACAGCGAATCGCGCCCCATTTGGCCAGCTCGCGGGCTTGAAGCTGCGGCCCGCCCGCACGCGATTCACCAGCCCCCGCCAATGAGACTCAGGCCACTGCCACGGTTCAAGCGCGGGCGTATTCACTTAAACGCTCCTGATACAGGGTTCTGTCCCCACCTACCCGTTTCTGCGGTCGCCGCGCGAACCATGGAAGCTCCCTTTAATCCCTTGGACACACCGACAATAGCTTAGCAATGAGCCCAGCACCGCGTCTAACTGACGCGCCGCTGAAATACGCGCTGGACCAACTGGAATGAATCCATTACAACTGCGGTTGACATGCCCCGTCGCAGGACACCTCACCCCACCGCAAACGCTACATGACGCTTCACACGGCGCTGGAAGGAACCGGCCCGAGACTCGCCCTGCTGCATCCGGTGGGGCTGCACGGGGGGTTTCTTCAGCCGATTTCCCACAGACTTTCTAACCGATTTCAGGTTCTGCGCATCGACCTGCGCGGCCACGGCGCATCACCATTGGATCCGCCTTCGCTCACGATGGCTGAATTCGCCGATGATGTTCATCAGACCCTGCACCAGGCGGGATTTGCTCCCTGCGCGGTTGCGGGTTTTTCATTTGGATCGATGGTCGCGCAAGAGCTGGCGATTCAACATCCGGCCGATGTGTCTGCGCTGATTGCCCTTGCAGGCCCTTGCAGCTGGGACGCTCAGCAGCGCGCCGCGATCGCAGCGCGTGGAACCGATGCGCTGGCCAAGGGCATGGAAGCGGTCGTGGATGCAACCATGGCGCGATGGTTCACGCCAGGGTTTCGTCAAAGCAGGCAGGCTCTTGAAGCGCGCAACACGCTGCTTCAGCGCGATCCGCAAGGCTGGGCGCGTGCATGGCAGGCAATCTCTGAACTGGATACCGAGGCGAGGCTGCGCGGTCTGCGAATACCCGCGCTCTGCGTCGCAGGCGAGTGTGATGTGTCGGCGACGCCTGAGGCGGTACGCCGAATCGCAGCCGCAATTCCGGGCGCACGCTACGCAGCGCTTTCAAGCGCCCCTCACATGCTCTTCATTGAGCAGCCCGAAGCGGTCGCGGCACTGATTGCGCAGTTTTTGGGTGAACTGAACCTTCCCCGCCTGGACTGATTTGGCCGCCTAGCAGCCAACGCAGCGAAAACGCATTCGGCCGCCGGCAGCGCTCTCGACCACACCCGACGTTGGTGACGGAAAATGTGAGGCGAACAACAGCGTGCCGCTGTCGCACGCGTGCTTGAGCAGCCCTTCACGACACTCGGCCGATTGGGCCGCGTCCTCACAGAAGCGCGACGACCACTGCGGCAACGCGATCTGAACCGGCGTGTGGATGACATCCCCGGTGAGCAGGGCCCGCTTCCCCCCGCTCTGCACCGCAATCACGCTGTTGCCCGGTGTGTGACCCGGTGCGGCATCGATGCGCAGGCCCGCACACACGTCATGTCCAGCGCCAACCAGCTCGGCGCGACCGGCTTCCATAACGGGCAGTACGCTGTCGGCGAACGACCCGTGGTTGGTAGCGGGCCCACCCGTTGCGAGCGCCTCCCGATGCGCACGCTCCCAGAATTCATATTCAGCGCGTGAAAACAGATAGCGTGCCCTGGGAAAGGTCGGTACCCAGCGCCCGTCCCTGAGCACCGTGTTCCAACCCACGTGGTCTGCATGCAGATGCGTGCATAACACCACATCGATATCGGCGGGCGACAGCCCAAGCGCGGCCAGCTGATCAAGATATGCCGACGACTGCCGCCTGTGCCAGCTCTCACGGTTCGGCCGTTCCTTGTCGTTTCCGACACAGCCATCCACCAGCACCGTGAGACGACCGGTTCTGATGACGAAACTTTGAAAGCTCATGACGAGGCTGTCATCAGCGGTTAGAAACTGCGGCCGCAACCAGTCATCGGCCTGCGCGGCTGCGAGGACTGCAGGATCAAAGCCTGGCATCAGCATGGAAGCAGGCGCAAACGCCCCCTCCGACTCCACCACGCGGTCGATCCTGAATTCACCGAGGGTCTGCGTTACCATCAAAGCTCCTTGTTGTTCAATCGTGGCCTGCTGGCGCTGCGCCTGGCACGGGAGGCCGCTTTCATCATCACAGGATGCCTCATGCATTATCCCTGGTCTGCTGCGCCAACGCGCAAACCGATTCACTGGCCCGATGGCAAGCGCCTCGCGGTCATCATCACCATGAACTGCGAATACTGGGATCTGACCAAGCCTGGGTCGGAGCCGTATTACGCCGGTGGACCACCGATGTTGCCCGACCCGTTGCCGGGCAATGTCGCAGACTTCCCGAACTTCACCTGGCGCGAATACGGCCAACGCGTCGGCGTGTGGCGACTTTTCCGCCTTTTTGAAGAGGCGGGCGTACCGATGTCATTGACGATGAACGCCAAGATGGGGCTTGAGCGACCCGAGGTGATTCGCTGGGGCCTCGATCGAAACTGGGAAATCGTCGCGCACAACTATGAGCAAGGCGAACTCCTCACGCGCTACACCTTTGACCCCGCAGCAGAGCGGGAGCTGATCAAGCGCACGCTTGAGGTGTACCAGCAGGTCTGCGGTCGCAAGGCGCGTGGCTGGCTGTCGTCATCGCTACGCAGCACCCCCAACACGCCAGACATTCTCGCGGAGAATGGGCTGCTGTTTTTCTGCGACTACATGAACGATGATCAGCCGTACCTGATCAACACGCCCTCGGGCCCCATCGTGAATGTTCCCTACACCATCGAGGTCAACGACTTCACCTTCTTCCATCGGCGAGCGATGACCACGTGGGATGCGGCGCGCATGTTGAAGGACCAGTTTGACGAGCTGTATCGGGAAGGCGCTGAGAGCGCACGATTGATGAATATCGGGCTGCACCCGCATGTTTCCGGTCACCCGCACCGGATGCCCTGCTTTCGCGAGTTTCTCGCCCATGCGAAGAGCCGGTCGGATGTATGGTGGGCCACCCGGGAGCAGGTCGCAGAGTGGTATCTGAAGAACTGCCGCGACCATATCGCGGGCCAGGGCTGAACAAACAGGACGGGGTCGGTTTCCCGACCCCGCGTCATCTCCTGCGCCATGCGCAGGAACCCCTTGCTTACTTGCAGGAATCCGGCGCGTGCGTATCCAGCAGCGTGCGCTTCCCGCCCTTGATCTGAATGATGTAGGCGGACAGTTCCGAGTCGCGGTCCCGGTCGAAGCACACCTTACCCGTGACCCCATCCAGGTCAGTCGTGCGCAGCGCCTCACGAATCGCTGACCGCTCTTCCTTCAGCTTGGCAGCATCGCCTGTAACCTTGGCGCGACGCATCGCATCGGCATACGCATACACGATGTCATAGGCCGAAGCGTCAACATGGTGTGCGCCCGATTTGTTGATCCCGCGCTTGCCCGCCTCTTCCAGGAACTTCTTCTCGAAGGCGCGGGTGCGGTCGTTCAAATCCCACCAGTACCAGGAAACAAAGATTGCGCCCTCGCCATCAGCACCCAGGACTTTCGCAATATCCGGGTCTGCAAAGATCTGAGAACCGATCAGCGTGCTGTTGTGACCCTGACGGCGTACTTCCTTCATGACCTTGATGGCGCCCTCAGGAAGGCCAGCAAATGCAACCACTGCCGGTGTATTGCCCTTGAGCTTGGTGACGTGGGGCGACAGATCGGTCGCGTTCGTCGCAAACCCCTCGGCCGGGATCACCATCTTCCAACCAGACTTTTCAAGGAGTGACGGCATCCAGCCCGCCAACGCCTTCCCCACGAACTCATCACTGGGAAACATTACCGCTGCTGTTTTCGAGCTGAAACCACCCTTGGTCTCGAGCGTCTTCAACAAACGCCCGAACTGCTTGCCCTCATCTTCGGTAATCCGAAATGCCCAGTTGCGATCCTTGGTGAGCCCGGGCGCAGAGGCCGCATTGGGAATTTGAACGATTTCAAGACGCTCGCCCGCCGCGAACGCCACCTGTGCTTCCTGGCTTGAGAACGGACCGATGATTCCGAGTGCGCGTGCGTCCTGCGCAAACTTCTGCGCGGCGACCTGCGCGTTCTTGGCGTCGCTACCGGTATCAAACTTCTCAACCCGCAGCCGCTTGCCGTTGACGCCACCGGCCGCATTGATCTCGGCCACCGCAATATCAACCGCTACCTCGGTACCGATGCCCACGCCCGCATACCGGCCGGTCTTGGCATGGGTCAGTCCCAGAACAAGATCCTGAGCCGCGAGTGGCCCCGCTGCAGCGAGCGCGGCAGCCAATACTAATGCTTTCAGCTTCATCAATGTCTCCTTTCAGACGATCCAAGATAAGCAGCAGCGATCCGAGGATCGCCAAGAATTTCAGCGGCCGGACCCGACATTACCAGCCGCCCCAATTCAAGCACATACGCGCGACTGGCGCACTGCAGCGCCATCTGCGTGTTCTGTTCGACCAGCAGCATGCTGAGGCCGTCGCGGTTCAGCTCGCGAATCAGGTCGAACAACGCGCGAACCAACAACGGACTGAGCCCAAGCGAAGGCTCATCGAGCATCATCAGACGGGGCCGTGCAAGCAGGGCGCGTCCGATGGCGAGCATCTGCTGCTCACCACCCGACAGCACCGATGCAAACATGTCACGACGGCGCGCAAGGTTCGGGAAGCGCTCGTAGATTCGGGCGATTTCAGCCGAGACATCGTCGCGCCGCGAGTAAGCCCCCATGAGCAGGTTTTCGTGCACCGTAAGGCTGGTGAAGATCTGGCGGCCCTCGGGAACCAGCACCATTCCGCGCGACACGCGACTGGCCGCCGACAAACCCAATACCGACTGGCCTTCAAAACGGATTGACCCGCCGGCGGGCCGAACCAGCCCCTGCACCGAGCGAAGCAGGGAACTTTTGCCTGCGCCGTTTGCGCCCAGCACCGCAACGATTTCACCTGGTTCGACCTTCAGGTCGAGCTCGCGCACTGCACGCGTGGTGCCGTATCGCACATCCAGCGCATTGACCTCAAGCAGCATCGGAGACTCCCGACTGACTACCCAGGTAGGCTTCAAGCACCGCTGGATCTCGACGGACACCCTCGTTGTCGCCGTCGTAAATTTTTCTACCGAAGTTGAGCACCACCACGTGATTACAGAAACTGTGTACAAACGGCATGTCGTGCTCAACCACGAGAATGGTGACGCCGCGGTCGGACACACGCTCCAGGAGCAGACGCAACTCATCGGTCTCAGCGCCGTTCAATCCGGCAGCCGGCTCATCGAGCAGCAGCAGAGACGGTTCGGCAAGCAGCGCTCTGACCACTTCGATTCGCTTCTGAATGCCGTAGGGCAGTTCGGACACCACCATGCCTTCATACGCGTCGAGCCCGGCATCGGCAAGCGCCGCACGCGCCCTGGAAGTGGCTCGCTTTCCCCAGGCGGCTGCGAGTGGGTGCCGCCGGTGGTGCTCACCGAGCATCACATTCTCAACCGCCGACAAATGCGGCATCAGTCGAATGTTCTGGAAGGATCGCGACAGCCCCAACCCGACGCGCCTTGCAGCGGATACGCCAGCGGCGTCGGTCTCGCCAATCAGGATTCGGCCGGAGTCAGGGATATAGACCCCGCTGATCAGATTGAACACCGTGGTCTTACCGGCACCATTGGGCCCAATCAACGCCGTCCGGCTTCCCCGGGGAACCGAGAAACTCAGGTCTTCGATCACCTGCAGGCCGCCAAAAGCCTTGCTCACCGAATCGAGTGTCAGGGCATCAGCCATGCTGGGCTCCAGCGCTCGGGCGACGGAATAATCGTTCGATCATTGTCCGGGTAATCAGGCCCTGCGGTCGCAATACCATCAGGAGCACAACCGCGACACCGAACACAATGAAACGACCTGATTCAAGCGACTTGAGCGACGGATCGAGCGACGCCACATGACGGAGCAGTTCCGGAACCAGCGTGAAAAACAGCGCGCCCGACACGGGCCCCCAGACAGTTTGCGTCCCCCCCATCAGCACGTACAGCAGCACATAGATGCTGAACAGCACCCCCGTGCCCTGCACATCAATGAAGTTGAACTGATGGACCAGGAGCGCTCCGCCCACACCGCCTACAAAACCGCCCAAGGTGAACGCTGCGACCTGTGTCGCTCGCAGATCGACGCCAAACAGTCGGGCCACGCTCTCATCGTCATGAATCGCTCGAACCGACAGGCCAAACCGCGTCGACATCAACCAGGCAGCGCCCGCCACCACGGCAGCCGCCACCGCCACCACTGCGGCGAGTCCGGGCCATGCGATGACCGACAACCCCGCCGCGCCGCCAAGCCCCGGCCAATTGAGCAACACCCCGCCCACCACTTCGGCAAATGCAAAAGTGGCCAGCACCATGTACACGCCGCGCGTTCTAAGAATGGGGAAGGACACCGCAAAGGCGATCACCGCCGCAAGCAGTCCGCCCGCGGGCACCGCCAGCCACAGCGAAACCCCATGAAGGGATGTGAGCGCACCGGCCGTATAGGCCCCCACCAGCACGAAGCCCGCCGAGCCCAGATTAAGCAGACCGGCGGCAGCGGGAAGGTAAACCGAGTACGCGATGATGATGTTGATCGCCAGTACCGCGATCAGTCCTTCAAGGTAACCGCTCATCAGAACTTACCTTTACCGATGCGAGAAGCGCCGAACAGGCCCGAGGGCCGGAACACCAGAATCAGCAGCAATAGCCCCCAGACTGGAATCTTTTCGATCTCGGCGCCGAAAATACTGATGGCCAGCACTTTGACCAGACCCACCAGCAGGCCCCCCGCGATAGCTCCCCAGACATTGCCCAACCCGCCCAGCACCATGCCAGCAATTGCGTCGGTGGCTATCGCATCGCCCATGAACGGGGTCACGACGCCGTAGCTGACCGCGTACAGAATGCCCGCGAGCGCCGACAGCACACCGGTAATCACGAACACCAGCGGAACCACGCGCTGGACCTCTACACCCATCAGGGTGGAGGCGTCCGGATTCTCGGCGATCGCGCGCAGGGCCCGTCCGATTCGGGTGCGATTCAATAGCGTCTGCAACGCCGCGACCAGCGTGATCGCCAAGGCCAGCGAAAACAGCTGCGGGAGGCCGATTACAAAACCAGCCACGTTCAGGTCGGTGTTGCGAAACGGAAGCTCGAAGCGCTGCGGGTCTCCGCCCCATAGCGTCATGGCGAGATGCTCGAAAACAATCAGAAATCCCAGTGAACTGACCAGCGGCAGCGCATGTTCGGTGGCATCGCCGTAGCGCGTTTTCATGTACCGATACGTGAACCGCTCAATGAGAAGCGACGCAAGAACCGCAGCCAGCACACCGACAGCAATCGCTGGAACCCAATGCAATCCGAGTGCCAGGGGATGCGCGCCTGGCGATATCAAGGCCCAGGCGAGCATGGCCGCCACCATGAACAAGGCGGGGATTGTGAAGTTGAGGAAGTTGAGCATGCCGATCGTGAGCGTGAAGGCCACGGCGACAAACGCAAGAATGCCCCCCAGCATCAATCCATTGATGATTTGCTGGATCAGTTGCATGGCATCCATCAGATTGGTTGGCGTGTGAAAGACATCATTGAAGGGAGTCCGACGCGCAGTGCGCTGGCGCTATTTGCCGTGCGGCTAATCGGCGGTTGACCGCTGGCATCACCTCAGTGGCCAGCAGCTTCATTGAACGCATCCAGCCCTCGCGCCAGCCTGGATCCGAATAGTCGTAGCCAAGCTGAAGCAGCGATCCAAATCCCCCGGTGATCTCGTGGTGCTCAAGCACCATCTCGACAACCTGATCGGGCGTGCCGACATACCACGACCGATGTTCGATCATTGACGCAGCATCGCCCGGTGACTCTTTTGGCGCAGCGGGCCGTTTGAAGAGATCAAGCGAACCCGACCGGGCGATCGTCTTCATGAAGTGCCTGTTCCAGAACTGCCCCATGCAGCCTTCTTCGGCAGCGCGCCGGGCCTCTGATTCAGTTTCGGCCACATAGATGTCGCGGATGTGGCGCCAGCGGGCTCGAGAGGGTGACCGTCCGGAAGACTGCGCGCCTTCGCAGATGCCCGCCCAGTGGAGCGACATATGCTCGGGCGCAACATGAAACGACAAGGGGATGTAACCGCGCTCGCCCGCGATCCGCATCGAGGCCGAACGCGGCATGAAACCGGCAAACGCGATTCGAGAAGTCGGGTCAGCGTAGGGCTCGATATGCCACTGATAGCGCTCGTCATAGGCGGGTTTATGAACCTGCCAGAACTGGCCATCAAACCGGTCTGGTCCGCCCGGCTTCCAGCAGTCAAGGATGATTTGAAGCGCCTCGCGGGCCATCGCACTGTGCTGGTCGGCGCGCGGATCAACACCGTACAACTGAAAATCTGTGCCGGTTCCACCAGAGCCAAATCCGAATAACAGTCGGCCCCGCGCCAGATGATCGAGCTGTGCGAGTTCAAGCGCCAAACGCACCGGATGCGCGTTGTAGAGCACCTCAACGCCGGTGCCCAGGCGAATCTGCGAGGTATGCCCCAGCGCGCGGGCAATCACCTGCTGAGGCGACGCGATCGGCTCCCAGGGCGTCGTGAAGTGCTGACCGATCCAGGCCTCGGAATATCCCAACTGATCGGCCATGCAGAGAACCTCATGGTTCCAATCCAGCGCATCAGACAGCGAACGCCCCGGCAGGCTGGCTGGCATCAAAAACATGCCAAGGGATACAGGGGGCTGCTCGACCAGCGAAGCTGGGGCATCAGGCTGCAGCAGTGGTTGAACGATGTCGGGTTTCATGCAGGGCGGCAGGCTTACGGAGCTCTGGTGTCAAAGTCAAAGCGCGCGGAGTCTACCTGCAAACGCTGCAAGTCCCCCGACCGGATCAACCCTGTTGTTTGTCGATCCTCTGGCGGATCATCGCGGCGCAGGCGAGAATGTCATTGGATTCCCTTAGAAACGATTGGGTCTTGAGACATTTCGAATCAGGAAAACCCTTATCTGGTGTGCCCCGGGCACAGGTATTCTTTGGAAACCAACGTTATAAAAACGATTCACTGCACATCTTCAAGGAGACAGAAATGACCACATCCAGGCGTGCTTTCAATGTGCGTGCGCTGGCCGCGAGTGTGTGTGTTGCCGCAGCGTCGGGCCTCGGCGCAGCCCCCGTGATCGCACAGACGCAAGTTCGCGAACTCACCGTCAACGTCTTTCCTGGTGGCTTCAACTGGCCGATCTGGGTCGCGCAAGAACAGGGCTTTTTCGCCAAGCACGGCCTGAAGATCAACACCATCGACACGCCCAACTCTCGTGCACAGCTAACCGGCCTGATTGAAGGAAAGTTCGATGTCGCCATGACGGCCATCGACAACCTGATCGCCTATCGCGAGGGGCAGGGGGGCATCGAGATCGATGCCCGGGAACTGATTGCGGTAATGGGTGCAGATAACGGCTTTCTCCGCCTCACCAGCGTACCTGAGGTCAAGTCGATCGCTGAACTCAAAGGCAAACAGTTGTCGGTGGATGCGCTTACCACCGGCTACGCTTTCGTTCTGCTTGAAATCATGGCGCGTAACGGACTGATGCTCGATCGTGACTACACCACGGTATCGGCCGGCGGCGTCATGGGGCGCTACCAGTCGCTGCTCAAAAAAGATCACGCGGCCACCATGCTGATCTCACCATTCGAGGTGATGGCCAAGACGCAGGGTTTCAATGTACTGGCGGATGCCGACAGCGCGCTGGGCGACTATCAGGGTCTGGTTGCGGGGGTTCGTCGCAGCTGGGCGCAGCAAAATTCTCGAGAACTCACCGGCTACATACGAGCTTATCGTGAAGCCTTGAATTGGCTTTACAACCCCGCCAACAAGCAGGTGGCGCTCGATCTTTTCGTAGGCAAGGTAAAGGGCGCGACACCGCAAAGCGCCGCCACTTCCTACGACGTGCTGCTCCATCCGAAAACGGGCTTTACCCGGGACGCAAAGATCAGTGATACCGGGGTTCGCACTGTGATCGCGCTGCGGGAAAAATTCGGAAAGCCGGCCAAGAAAATGCAGTCGATCGAGGCCTACTACGACCCCACCTGGTACAACGCGGCGTCGCGCTGAGAGTCCTCACCATGAACGACACCCTCGCAGCGCTGCTTGACGATCTGGTGGTCGCGAACAGGATCCTTGCAGGCCTTGGCATTGTGGACGGCTTCGGCCACATCAGCGTACGGCATCCCGACCACCCCGAGCGCTTTTTCCTCTCGCGATCACTGGCACCCGAGCTGGTCACGCGCGATGACATCATGGAGCTTGATCTGGGCGGGTCGCCTGTAACCCCGGATACCCGCAAGCCCTACCTCGAGCGATTCATTCACGGCGAGATCTACCGCAAACGTCCCGATGTCATTTCGGTCGTGCACAGTCACGCGCCCTCGGTGGTGCCGTTTTCAAACTCTTCCGTCAGGCTGCGGCCGATCTGTCATATGGGCAGCTTTCTGCCCAACGGCGCGTCGGTGTTTGAGATACGCGAGCGCTTCGGCGCCACCGACATGCTGATCACCAACCCAGCGCAAGGCGAGGCACTTGCAGAGGTGCTGGCATCGGACACCGTGGTGCTGATGCGCGGCCACGGCTTCTGCAGCGTCGGCCAGACGATTCCGGTTGCAGTGTTCAGGGCGGTGTACACGCAGAACAACGCCGAGCTCCAAAGTCGTACCCTGGCGCTGGGCGGAGACGTGACCTATCTGTCCGAGGACGAGGCCACCCTGTCCGAGGCCACAAACCGCGCTGTCATTGATCGCCCCTGGGGTCTCTGGAAGAAACGCTTCGCGCCGACCGCATAGCGTGCAGCGTCCCGCTGCTGGTCAGCTGTTTGCAATTCGGCTGACCAGCGCGCGGGTAAACGCCGTCGTGCTGGCCGAACCGCCCAAATCGCCGGTACGCACACGGTCAAGATTCAAGATCTGGTCAATTGCAGTGCGAAGACGGCGCGCAAGATCCAGTTGTTTGACGTGCTCGAGCATCATCGCCGCGGCCAGCATCAAGGCCACGGGATTCGGTTTGACTCGACGACCAAAACCGCGCGGAGGATACACTCGCTGTTTTTGTCCCGAAAATGGCATCGAATGTCCTTGACAGAGGCTCACCGTGTCTAGCCCCCTGCGCTCTGATCGTCGCCCGGTCACGCCCCGGACAACCCTCCTGGTCACCGGCTTTGAGGCGTTCGATGGCCATGCGATCAATGTCTCCTGGGAGGTGGCCCGAACCCTGCAGCGCCGGGCGGCTACGGTGTTTCCTGAAGTCAGGATGGTTGCAGCACAGATTCCCTGCCGGTTTGGGGAGTGCATTGACGAGGTCGTCAGGCTGATCCGAGAGGTCCACCCAGACTTGGTGATTTGCCTTGGGCAGGCCGAGGGGCGCTCCCAGATTACCGTGGAACGCGTGGCGCTGAATGTTCGTGATGCACGCATCGCTGACAACAGGGGTCAGAGGCCCACGGAAGAAGCCGTGATTCCAGGCGGCCCCTACGCGTATCCAAGCCGTCTTCCGGTGGCGGAACTGGTCGCGCAACTGCGCGCCGACGGACACCAGGTTGCAGCGTCGTACACCGCAGGAACGTTCGTCTGCAACGATCTGTTTTACGGCCTGATGCACCATCTGGAGCGCACGCCCATCGCGGGCGGGTTCATTCACCTGCCAATTCTTCCCGAGCAACAGCGGTCGGATGAACAGCGCAGTACCGATCGCGAGGATGCACCGCGTACGATTCATTCCGTAAGCCCAGCGATGGCGCTGTCGCTTCAGGTTGGCGCCATGGATGCGCTGATTACATTGACGCTTCGTCTGACAGGGCAAACCACACCCCATACGACCCCATGAGCCTTGAATACGCCCCCAAGGGCCTGCTGGGCGTATTGACGCCTCAGGCCAATACCACCGCCGAGATTGAATTCAACGCGTTGATGCCGCCAGGCTTCGCATCGCTGGTGGCACGCATGACCAGCGCACTGCCCGATCTCGAGGGACGGCTCATGGAATACTTTGAGCGACTCGATCAATCGATTGCTCAGTTCGCCAACGCGCCGCTGACCGCCGTTGCCGTGGCCTGCACAGGATCGTCTTACCTGATGGGTGCACAGCGCGAAGACACGCTGTTTGAAACACTGTCTTTGGAGCGGGGCGTTCCGGTCACCAGTGCGGGCTTGTCGGTGGTGCAGGCGTGCCAGACCCTGGGCGCACACCGCATTGCAGTGTTATCGCCCTACTCCGACTCGCTAACCGCTGCCAGTGTTGCCTACTGGCAGGCGCGGGGTCTCGAAGTGGTTGAGGTGGTACGGATCGGATCGGACACCACTTCGTTTCATCCAATTTATTCGATCCAGGCGAGCGCAACACTGCAGGCCTTGCATGCAGTGCAAACCGATCAGGCCCAGGCCATCATCTGCCTGGGAACAGGCCTGCCCTCGCTCGGAACGATTCTTTCGAACCCGGTGCATCGGTCGGCGCCGGTGTTTTCCTGCATGCTGGCGCTCGCATGGAATGCGCTGCGTCTGGCGCAGCAGCAGACTGCTGATGCGACACGTCTGCGTGATTTCATCGCCGGCAGCGACTGGCAAGCCTCGTTCCGCGCGCGATTCCCTGCACCCCCTGGCTAGGCCAGCATTTTGGAGCGCCGCAGGCCGTCGATCATCGATGTCTTGATAAGGTGAGCGTGACACTTGATGGGGTCGGCAGCGACGGCCTGAAGTGTGGCAAGCATTCGACGTCGGCCCTCAAGGGATGCCTCCCACATTCTGGCGCGGTTTCCGTCGGCCTGACCGATCACATCGTCACGCATCACCGGCAGCCGACGTGCCTGATATCGGGCAAGCAGCGCCTGTGCATCACCCCCGGCAGCAATCTCAAGCAGCGAGTCTGCGAGTTCAAACACATCGTGGATGCCGCCGTTCATGCCCATCCCGCCTTTGGGATGATTCAAGTGGGCGGCATCCCCCGCAATCGCGATCCGACCTTGAACCCAATGCGAAGCAAGGCGTTGATGCACCCGATAGGGACGAACCTCGCCGACCGGCGCAGTGGCCGCTGCCGGCGTGATTTGAGCAAGACGCTCCGCCACACGCTCTGGCGCCATCAAGGTCTCCGCGGACTCACCATCATGCGGATGAAGGCTCACCCGCCAGACATCCGCAAGACGGAGCAGGCTGTAGGTTCCATCCGGCGCCCAGACGTAGTTGATGCCCGAGAGCCCTGGCAGATGGTCTTCAAAAGGAAATGTGGTGGTCACCAGAACCGTGGTTTCGGGATAGACCGTTCCCGAGAATACTGCGCCAATCGCCTCACGCACGACGCTACGCGATCCGTCACAGCCCACGAGAAAATCGCCGTGCTCCAGATGTTCGCCCGCATCAGGATCACGCCAGCGCAGCCATGCGCCGTTGGAATCCTGCCCAACGGCCTCGACGGCTGCACCACGCACGACCGAGCCTGGCGCATGACGGCTGAGCCAGCCCTCCAGCGTATTGACCAGTACCGATTGATCACATTGCAGCCGCCAGGGATGGCGGGTGGAATCGGCGATGGCTGCCAGGTCGAACTCTGCGCGCTCGCCCGTCTCGTGCAGGCGAATCTGCCAGGTGGGCGTCTTTCGGCCCGCAGCATGCAGTGCAGCGCCAATGCCGTCTTCGTCAAGCAGATCAAGCGTGGGCGGGTGAAACGTTGAACTGCGCAGCATCGGCTCAAGCCTGGGGGCGCGCTCGAAAACGCGCACCGCATGGCCGGCGCGGACGAGCCGCCAGGCCAGAACCAGCCCGACAGGCCCTGCGCCAACGATCAGGGTGAAGGTAGCTTTCATCAATAACTCATCAAACAGTTGTATTGCTTACACCGCCCGCAGCATCCAGCCGGTCGCGGGCGACTTCGGCCACGGCGCTGACGATCGCGTGATAACCGGTACAGCGGCAATAATTGCCGGAAAGGTGGTCTCGGATCTGTGCGCGATCGGTTGTGGGAGCGCGCTCGAGCAACTCTGCCGCACACAGCAGCATGCCCGGCGTGCAAAACCCGCATTGCAGGGCATTATGGCGGACAAACGCCTGCTGAAGGTCGGCGATGGCACCGGTGGCATCCAGCCCCTCAAGGGTCGTCACCTCGCACCCCTCCACCTGAGCAGCTAAAACCAGGCACCCCCTGACAATCTCACCATCAACACGAACCGTGCAGGCGCCGCACACGCCATGCTCACAGCCGACATGGGTGGCGGTGAGCTGCAGTTCATGCCTGAGAAAGTCGGCCAGATGAATCCGGGCTTCGATCCGTCGCCGGACCTGGCGTCCATTGACGGACAGACGAACCTCGAGTTCCGAGCCTGGGCCATCCGCGGCAAGTGGGGTGTTCATGGTGTGTCTCCTTTGAGCCATGACTTTGAGGCGCGCTCAACCAGGACCGCGGCCAGATGAAGCCGGGTATCGGCGTCGGCCTGCAGATCGGACGGAGGATCGAGATCCGCCCTGAGCGCATCCCGGATGTCGCTTCGAACGGGTTGCTGCCCGCAGTTCAAGGCTTCAGCCACGAGTGATTCGGTCTTCGGCGCACGCTGTGGCCGATCGCCACATCCCAACAATGCAAGGCGTACCTCATGCTTTGCCTTTCGCACGGCCGCCAATCCGGCAATCGCGTAATCGCCGCGACGTCGACTGACTTCATCAAAGAACGGTTTGTCGCCGGGAATCGCTGCGGGAAATTCCACCGACGCAAGAATTTCACCGTCCTGCACCGCGGTGGTGTAGAGCCCCTGAAAAAAGTCTGATGCGGCGACCGATCGACGGCCTGCCTGCCCCGCTATGTGCATGACCGCGTCAAGCGCCAGCGCGCACGCGGGCATTTCCGCTGCGGGGTCAGCGAGCGCCAGGCTGCCGCCCAGCGTGCCACGGTTACGGATTGCCGCGTGCGCCACATGAGGAAGCGCCAGCGTGATCAGCGGCAGACGCTCAGCCACCACCGCCGAGCCCAGCAGCTCTGCGTGCCGCATCAGCGCGCCGATTTGAATTGAAGTTGGCGTGGCATGGATGCCCCGCAGCTGCTGGATACGGCCAATATCGACCAGCACCGCCGGCTGCGCAACGCGCAGCGCCATCATCGGCATGAGGCTCTGACCCCCCGCCAGAACTCTCGCATCTGGCCCATGACGCGCCAACGCTTCGAGTGCGGCGGGGATCGAATCTGGACGCAGATAAGCAAACGCGGCGGGCTTCATGAGGCACCTGTCTGGGCTCTGTCGCGCAGAACGTTCAAGGCTTCGCCCCCACCCAGCCTTTATGCGAAATGTCAAACACCACGCCGTTGGGATCACGGAACTTTCGTTCGAAGTCAACGCCGCCACCGCCCTTCAGCTCGCGGTGAAACCGCCCGCCGTTGCGCTCGATCTGCGCGCTCATGCCTTCCAGATCATCGACGATGAAACCAATGTGATGAATCCCGTTGAAATCCTTGCCGCGTTCATCGCCCGCCGCATCATCGGTATGAAAGTGCAGCAGCGTCAGGTTGACGACGCCATCTGACAGCGACAGACCATCGCCAAACGGCGTTGCCGCGAAGTTCACCCGCTTCATGCCAAAGGTGGTTTCGTAGAAATTTGCCGCCGCTTCAATGTCAGGTACCGAAATGGCGATGTGGCGAAGACTGGCCTTGAGGCCCGATGAGGAGGTGGTCATGGTTTGCTCCGTGAGCCGGCGCTGCCGGCGTTAAGGTCAGTATCGGTCATGGCGACTGGCTTTCACCAAGCGGCCGCAGCCATTGCATCAGACGGGATTTAAATTCAAAGCCGACGCCAGGCGCCTCGCTCGCTTTAGCACAACTTTCGGTGATCTCGGTCCCGTCCCAAAGGCCTCCAAAGGCCAGCGACAGATCGGACGCGGACTCGTGCATGCCCAGGCCGAGTCCGGCCACCGCATGCGCTGCGAACAGATGGCCGGCGTGCGGCACCATGGCGCGCCGGGACCAACCCGCTGATTCAAACGACTCCAGGATGCGAAGGTACTCGCCAATGCCATAACTGAGCGAGATGTCGACCTGAATCAGATCGCGATCAGGTCGAAGCCCACCGTACCGCAGAAGATTGCGCGCGTCATCCCACGAAAACAGGTTCTCACCGGTGGCCACTGGAATTGGCGACATTGCAGCGATTCGAGCGAGCCGCTGGTAATCAAGTGGGGAGGCTGGCTCTTCCACCCACGCCACACCCAGCGCGCCCATCGCGTCGAGCCATCGAACCTCAATCAGCGGATCGAGCTTGCCGTTTACGTCAACGGCAATTCGTCCGCCCGCCGCCGCATCGATTGCTGCGCGCGCTCTCGCAACATCGTCCTCAAGGTTTGCGCCACCAATCTTTACTTTGACCGTTGTGAAGCCGGCAGCTCGCGCGGCAGCCACTTCCGCCGCGAGCCCGTCAAGCTCGGCCGCGCCACGACCGGGTCGAAAGTGTCCACAAGATCCGTATACCGAAAACACAGCGCCCGAGGCTGTCAAAGGCCGGCCACACTGCTGCGCAAGCACCCGCCAGAGCGGCTTACCTTCGAGCTTCGCCCGCAAGTCCCAGAGCGCAGCCTCGATCAGTCCCACCGCACCGGGGCGCTCGCCATGTCCACCCTCTTTCTCGTTTTGCATGAGCACTGCAACACAGGCCGAGGGATCGATGAGGCCGCTCGAGTCAAGCAGTAAGCTCGCATCAGCCGCCAACAGTCGGGGGATGAAGCGGTCCCGCAGCAACCCGCCTTTTCCATATCGGCCTATGGAATCAAACGCAAACCCGACAACCGGCTGTCCGTCAACAAGGCAGTCGCTGATAACGCACAGCGCCGACGCGGTCATGGCATCGTAGGACACCGAAGCATTGCGCATGGGCGCCGACAGCGGAATGGTCTGTTCCCGGATCGCCAGCAATTTCATGTTTCGGCCCGCTCGTCCAAGCAATTACGCGGCCGTCTCGTGCTCGCGCGGGGATACCGAGCCCAGTGCGCGCAGGACACGTTCTGGCGTGATAGGCAGCTCAAATATTTCCGCACCATACGCTGAGAGCGCATCGTTGACCGCATTGGCCACCGCGGCAGCGGCACCAACGATACTGGCCTCACCCACGCCCTTGCCACCCAGTAATGAGCCTGGTACCGGAGTCTCAACGTGGCCGATCTCGATATCAGGCATTTCAGCGGCCATCGGCACCAGATAGTCCGCCAATGTGCCGGTCAGAAGCTGCGCCTGATCGTCGTATCGGCACTCCTCAAAGAGTGCTGCGCCGATCCCCTGTACGACGCCACCTCGCAGTTGCTCATCAACCAGCAAAGGATTGATGACGCGGCCACAGTCATCCACTACCCAATGCCTGAGCAGGTGGACCAGACCGGTATCGATGTCCACTTCAACCAGACTTGCCTGGATGCCATTGGCGATCTGATAGGGGCGCGAGGGCTGAACATGGGCGGTCACCATCGGGTCGATTGGACCCGATTGCCCAAGCCGATGTGGCTGATAGTGAAGCGCGAAGCCCAGTTCAGCGAGCGTCACGCTGCGATCGGTGCCCGCCACGTGCACCGCACCGACGCGAAACTCGAGGTCAGACTCTGCGGCCTCAAGCAATTCAGCGGCCGCTTTTGCAAGCCGCAGCTTCAACTGCTGGACCGCCACAAGTGTCGCCTCGCCGCTGACCGAGAGCCCTCGCGATGCCCAGGTACCGCCCCCGACCGGTGTCACGGCGGTATCGCCATGCACGATCCGGACTGACTCCAGTGCAATACCGAAGGCGTCAGCGATCAGCTGCGCAAGACCCGTTTCAAGGCCCTGCCCCTGGAACTGTGCGCTGGTAATGCAGGACAGCCCGCCACTTGATTCAAGTCTCAGCGAGCAGCCGTCGCCTGCGGCGATCGGCACGCCAGCGCCGCCATAGACCCGCGAATTGGGCGCAGACTGCTCGATGAAGCTTGCGAACCCAATGCCCAGCGCGCGGCCGTTGGCGCGCGCCTCGCCCTGACGTTTGCGAAGTGACGGGTAGTCCATCAATTCAAGCAGCTGATCGGTGCAGGCTTGAAAACTCAGCTCGCCGCCGGGATCAAGACCGCCAGGCGTCAGTGCGCCATCCCGGTCGAGTTGTCGAAAATTGCGGCGACGAATCTCGACCGGATCCAGGCCCAGCGCGCGGGCGGCCGAGTCAATCATCATTTCGGTCACCGCGCACGCAATCGGTTGTCCCACGCCGCGATAAGAGCCGATGGCAGGCTTGTTTTGGAAGGCCACACGTACGCGCGCCTGGAGCGACATGGCCCGATAGGGCGCAGCGATTCCCGATATAGCGTGCAGCGCTTCCAACGCGCTGGTGCGGGGATATACCGACACCGCCCCTGCTTCAACCTGATCGTCGACCTCAAACCCAAGCAGCGTTCCGTCAGCGCCCACCTTGACCGCAGCATCCACACGATGCGCCCGCGCATGAATATCCGAGGCAAACGCCTCAAGCCTGTCGACCACATATTTGACCGGACGCCCCAGCAGCCGGCTGGCTGCCGCAATCGCCATTTCGTCTTCGTAACAGTGCAGCTTCACGCCAAAACCGCCACCCACGTCGGGTACGATCACCCGAACCTGATGCTCCTCGAGCGAAAGGTGTGTCGCGAGCATGGCACGCATCTGATGCGGCACCTGCGTTGATGCGTGAACCGTCAGCTGGTTTTGGGCAGGATCGAAGTCGGCGATCAAACCGCGCGGCTCAAGCGATACACCGGTGTGACGCGGAAACCGAAAGTGATGGCGCAGTTCCACCGCAGCAGGCGGGTGCTCGCGCACCGAATCAATTCGGTGTTCAAACAGTACATTGTTGCCGAGCGCCTGATGCAGAACCGGCGCGTCATCGGCCAGCGCCTGGGCGGCGCTGGCAAGAGCGGGGAGCGGCTCCCATTGCGCTGACAGCAACGCAACCGCGTCCTCAGCCTGCGCCACACTCTCGGCAATCACCAGCGCAACGGGTTGACCCTGCCACACAGACCGATCGCGAACCAGTGCGGTCTGTTCAACCGAGCGATGCGCAGCGAACGTTGGCATGCGCGCGGTCCAGGGTGTCAGCACCGGCTCGAGATCGGCCGCCGCAAACACCGCGACAACACCTGGCGCCTGCCGGGCCGCCTCGCTGTCGAGCGAGAGTAGCTGCGCGTGGGCATAGGGGCTACGCAGGAACGCGGCATGCAGAACGCCGGCAACCCTCAGGTCGTCAAGGTAGCGCCCCCTGCCGGCTGCAAGCTGACGGGCCTTCGGCCGGGCGATCGGCTGCCCAACCAGGCCAGACTGTGAGGTTGCCATGCCGCGCTTCACCGATCCAGCACCTGACGCAACGCCCGCGTCTGATCGGGCGCACGCCTGATCATTTCGCCCCAATACGCTTCATAGGCCCCTTTACGGAAATCCGCGCCCAAATCGACCGAACGAATACCCGCATCCGCCTGACGCTTGCTTTCCGAGGCCACCTTGTCGGCCACCCACTTCAGATTCTCCCGATCGAACCAGGCGGCAGTCTTTTCAAGCGCATCGCGTTGTGCCTGAGTAAGCGATTGCCACTTACGATCGTTGACCAGCACATTGACAATCACCGTGTAAAAGCCCGGGTCGACGCGGTAACGGGTGAAATTGGCCCATCCCAGATCAAAGATTCCGATCAGCGGCCAGCCATAGCCTTCCACCACGCCCCGCTCAAGCGCCTGCTGAACTTCACCTGGCGCGGTATTGATGAGGCTCACACCCAGCGCCTGGAAAAACGGTGTGTAGTTCGGCGTGGTCCGTAGCTTCATGCCCTTCAGATCTTCGACCTTCGCGACAGGCTTGTTGGTGAAGATGTGAAAGCGAATGCCGTCGCCGTAAGACGCCAGCAGATGAGCGCCCATCCGCTGCTTGTGCGCGGCCTGAAGTGTCGCGTATGCACCAGACTTCTTCTGCTCGATGGTTGAGGTGGTTGCCAGAATCTGCGAGTCGGCCTCGGGCATGACGCTTACGTAAAAAGCGGGTGGCAGACACACCACATCGAGCACCCCGCTTCGAACCGCATTGGCCTGCTCAAACGACGGAATCGCCTCAGGGCCGCCCACCAACCTGATCTGAACTGTTCCCTTGGCCTCGGTATTGAGCTGGTTCACGAACCGGCCACACATTTCGCCAAACGCGGTGTTGACCGGAACGAACACGCCAGCACGAAGCGTTACCTCCTGGGCGGCCACCGCACCAATCACGCCCGCTGACAGCATCAGCGCGGCCATCGTATTGACAACAGATTTCATTCATGTCTCCTGTTAAATGAGTTGGTCGGCATGGGTAGAACTACAAGGGAACAGCCAGGCCACGGTGGGGCGAATCGCAATCGATGAGTCGAATTGTTTTGGCAGCGATTTGAAGCCCCTGTGTGCCCCTGACGACCTGGTGTTGGCAGTGTGCGCTAAAGAGCTGTTTCTCAGCCGCACGCAGCATCACGATGAGTTGCATCGACTGAACCTCGAACACATCGTGGCTTACGGACTGGGCACGAAGTCCGCTGAGGTGGTGATGCGTTCGCGAGGAAGGCTGTTCAACATGTATGACAGGACTGGCCAGGCGTCGAACCCGCAGCGCGAGCAGGCGTCGATCCTCAAAGACCAGCGATAGCGAATCGTCAGGCGAGTTCTGCCCCCATGAGGCAGGCATCCAGTACCAACTATCCTCGGCAAACAGGGAAAGCCAATCGTCAAATCGCCGCTCATCGAGCAGGCGCGCCTCGCACTCCACCAGTTCAATCGCTTCACGCGCCGGGTCTGAGCTGATGTGCGTCATACCGCGCTCCCGGACTGCGACATCCAATGCCGCCAGGACGCGAACTGCAGCCGAATCGGCAGCTCGCTGGTGCCTGGCGCGATCGTTTCACCGTCCACTTCGCGGTCGACCGCCAGCCCCCTGGATATGTCGAGCCACTCTGGACCGGCCCCCGCAAAGCCACGCTGGCATCGCTCGAAAAGTTCGAGGTCGTCGGCTGCGACGAGCGACACCGGCGAAGCAGCCGCGGTCAGGAAGCGCAACGTCAATCGGGTCATCTCTTCGGGCGCCCCCTCCAGGGCAAAGCACCAGCTGGTCACCTGGGTCAAATCAACCGCAAGGGGTTGCACAACCCGCATTGCCTGAAACCGCGAGTTGATCGATAGATTGGGCCACAGCAGATTATTGAATCGGTCTATAGAAAGTATCTCTCGCGCGCGCTCCTCACCCTGCGCGCCGGCCAACGCTTCAAAGTAGCGCTGGAAAACTGGATCGTCGCGCTGCGCAGCGATCACGCCCTGGCGGTAGAAGCTATCCATGCTGACGTGTCCGCCAGAAAAACCGTGGATGGAAAGCTCGTTCCATTCAGCAGGCCGCAAACCGTTGGCGAGTTGCATCTGAACCACCTGCCCGGTCACCCCAGTCAGTGTTGCCGCCTCGCGATCGGCACGGGCGGCTGCCACCGCGCTGGCGTGCACGAATCCCGGGTGCACCAGGTCAACGGCGTTCTCCATGAACAGTTTCCAGTTGCCGCGGTACAGCATGCGCAAGGCGCCGCCCACCTGGGTGACCCGACCCGACGGCGCCCGGTCCACCAGATTGTCGATGGCGAAGGCGCTACCCCCGAGAAATTCCGGGAGCGAGGGCCCCTCCGCTGCGTGGCTGGCAAAGATGAAGCCACGATACGACTGAAGCCTGGGCGCGCGCGCAACCTGTCTGGCCGAGGCATCGTCTAGAAATGTTGAAGCGTAGCCCTCAGGGAGCGGCAATCCGGTCAGCCGCCCAGCGGGATCGAAGCTCCATGCGTGATAGGGACAAATCAGGTGCCGACTCGACCCGCGCTCTGCTGCAACCAGGCGCGCGCCGCGATGCGGGCAGCGGTTGTGGAGCAGCGACAGTGCCCCCTCCTCGCCGCGAATCAGGATCATCTCGTCGGGCCCCAGCCGCGTCAGCAACCAGTCTCCGACTGAAGGAACCTGACTTTCGTGACCAACATACAGCCAGGCTCGCCTGAAAATGCGCGCCTGTTCAGCGGCAAACACTGCCGGATCGGTGTAAACCGAGCGATGAACGGCGCTCTCGGAGGCAAGCGCGGAGAAGTCAAAGTCTGAAAGGCTCATTCGAAAAAGCAAAAACGATTACCGTTCGGTGAACGCCCGTCCATCCTATACCCGCCAGGTCGGGCAGCGCAGGATGATGACGATCATTCGCTCCGATGACAAGCGGTAGCGAACCGAGAACCGGGTTTGCCCGCCAATCACCACGTGACCTAAAATTTGGTGGTAGCGGTCTGTCTAAATGGAACGTCCAAGCGCACCCAGAAAACCCCAAAAAGCGTCAGTTCGGCGCGGCCCCCGCGCCAACTCTACGCTTGTTGGGATCGCCATGATCATTGGGGCGGGCACGCTTGCTGTCTGGCGCCCCTGGGCAACGCCACCAGCACTGATCGTGCCTGCTGACACGGAATTGACGCCAGCGCAGCAGGCCGCGGCGGCGGCCGGGCAGATACTGTCACCCAAGCTTCCCCGCGCGCCATCCAGCGAACGACCGCTTCTGATGGTGCTTCCCTTTCGGGATGCCTCGCCGCAATCCGATCAGGGCTACGTCGCCGAGGGCTTGACCGATGATCTGATCACGGCTCTGGGACGAACCACAGGCCTCGCACTCATCGGCCGTCACACCTCATTTGCTTTTCAAGGCCGGCCTGTTGATGCCCAGGCAATCGGCCAGGAGCTGGGCGTGCGCTACCTGCTTGAGGCCAGCGCGGAGCGAAGCGCGGATCAAATCAAGCTGTCCGTGCAGCTGATTGACACGAATCAAGGCAACGCAATCTGGTCGGACAGAATCGAGCGCCCACTGTCCGAGGTCCTGAGTGTGCTCGATGACCTCTCCGACCGCGTGACAGCGGGCATTGCGCCGAAGCTGCGTCGCCGCGAATCGCCGCGGGCGTCGCCCGCCACCGCGGAAACACTGGCAGCGCTTGATTTGATCTGGCAGGCTCGACTACGCCGATCGTCGACCGACTTCGCGGAAGCCATCGAGGTGCGTCGCACGCTTGAGCGCGCCATCGCCATCGACCCCGGACTCGCGCGAGGCTACGTTGCGCTCCACAACGTCATCAATCAAATTTTCGTTGAGCGAGGGGCCACCGCTGACCAGTGGCTCGTCACCGCTCAGCAGTTGCTCGATATCGCCGGAAAGGCCGTGTCGCTCGCGCCCTCTGACCCAAGTGCGCGCGCGGCCTACGCCGATAGCCTCACGCTGATCAGCCAGCACGGCACTGCTGTCGCGCAGATGGAGTCTGTTATCTCGGCGACCACCACCGACGCCGAACTGCTCCGCGCCGCAGCGACTGTCATGAGCCGGGCGGGCGAATTTGAACGATCCGTTGGACTGATGAAGCGTGCGCTGCGACTTGACCCCATTCCGCAGCCGGGTCACCTTGCATCGCCGCTCGCCAGCACGCTCTACTTGCAGAACAACTATGCCGAGGCAGTCGAATACTCGGGGCTCTGCGTGAATCGCGCACCGACTGACGCATTGTGCCGGCTCTGGTATACCGCATCGCTGGCCCAGGCAGGAAAACCTGACGAGGCGCGGCAACAAGCCGCTGCGCTCCAAAAACTTGGCGCAGAACGTTCCGTCAGCGACCAGGCCAGGCTGATGGCACCGGGCTATCGTGACCCAGAGCACCTGCGCCATATTGCGGAAGGTTTGCGAAAAGCAGGCCTTCCAGACTGACGGGCTCAGTCGAGCACCAGCGCGCCACTGGTGTTGAACACCTCGCCGCTGACGGCGCCGCAATCATCGGAAAGCAGAAACGCAACCTGCGCGGCAACCTGCTGCGCAGTACTGAATCGACCCAGCGGAATTGTCTTCAGCAGGCGCGCACGCCCCGAGGGCCCCAGGCGATCCAGCATCACCGTATCCACCGGACCCGGGGCGATACAGTTCACGCGCACGCCGGCGCCAGCCCAGTCACGCGCAAGAAAACGCGCGAGGTTGAGGATTCCTGCTTTCGCCACGGCGTAGGCCGCGCCCGACACCGCACTGCCGCCGGTCCGCCCGTTGGTTGACGAGAACAACACCGCCGCACCACGTGCTTGAGCAAGGTGCGGTGCAGCCTCCCGACAGAACAGGAATGCAGAGTCGAGATTGACCGCCATCTGTGAGCGCCACATGTCAAGTGAGCAGTGGTCAATGCCTCCGCTGCCCACCTTTCCCACCGTGTGCACCAGCCAATCGATACGCCCGAAATGCTCGACGGTCCGTGCGACCGCATGAACCACGTCGCTTTCGCAGGTGGCATCGCCCGATAGCGGCAAGAATCGCCCAGTGGTGCGTGCCTTGAGCCGAGAGGGCATATCGAAGGCGGCCACGCGCGCGCCGTTCGCGCGAAGACGTGACACGACCGCCTGGCCAATCCCCCCGGCTGCTCCGGTAACCAACGCAACCTTGGAAGGACCGTTTTCCTTGACGCCTTGGGCGGGCACGGATCAAGCCGCCTTGTTGGACTTCCAGGCGCCCGTCTCGATGGCGCCCCAGATACCATCGAGCATGGCCAGACGCTGCCTGGCAGAGGCGGCGACCGCGGCGATGGCCTTGCGCTGCAGCGCGGGCGTGTGCGCATAACGATAGGTGATTTCCAGCCCCTCGCCCTCGTGGTGGGTATCGTTCTCGATGTGCACATGGAAAAACTCGAGATCCTCGTCGGTCATCCCCATCGACCGACATGCCTCGACGTAGCGCGGATACAGCGTGGGCGTCTGCCCCTCCAACGCAACCATGATTCCCGCAGCAGCTTCAGCAAGCTCGCGAAACGCAACCAGCTCGTAAATCCAGCTGCGCATCGCACGGGTGCCCGGAAGAATGTCGCCGCGATCAGCGGCCTCGCGAACACGCTTCGGCGACACGCCGCACGCCTGCGCAAACCGAAGCAGCAGATCAGGGTGACGTTTACCGGGCTGATCAGGAACCTCTTCGCCGATCAGGTTCTCGAGCATGTGTCGACGCGCATCGAGATCGGGCAGCCGGCAGAAAAAGTGACCGAACTGCTGCGGAATGAGCTCGATGTAGTAGTAGTGCTGCATCGCCCAGAAGCCCAGCTGTGCGCGGGTCAGTTCGCCGTTGGCCCAGGCCAATGAGAACGGGTGGCCCTTGGAATGGCGCTGCGTCCGGGCGGCAATCAGCGCCTCACCGAAGGCCTTGCGGTTCATCATTTTTTCCATCAGCAGATCCTTATTGGATTGGCAGATCGGGCTGCAGGCACTTAGCGGACCTGGCTTCCGAGGCGCTTCACGATCTCGCCGTAGCGACGATGGTCGGTTGCGATCTGGCGCGCCATTTCATCGGGCGTGGATGTGACGATGTGTGCATCCTGCCCGCCTACTGAGGCGGTTACCTCAGGCGAGCGCGCCGCGCGCACCAGTTCGGCATTGAGGCGCTGGACGATCGCGTCCGGCACCTTAACGGGAACAAAGAAGCCGAACCACTGATCGTACTCGACATCGCGAATGCCCAGTTCGGCCAGCGTTGGCACGTCTGGCAACATCGATGAGCGCTTCGGGCCGGCATAAGCCAGTGCCTTCAGCCGCCCCTCTTTCAAAAACGCCTGCGCGGAAATGTAGGACGAAAACAGCACATCGATTCGTCCGCCCACAGTTTCGGTAACCGCCTGCGCAGCACCCTTCATTGGCACATGCACCATGGGTGCGCCCGTGACCCGTTGCAGCATCTCGCCCAGAAAATGCCCCGCCGTGCCCGTGCCTTGCGACGCAAAGGTCAGTCCTCCCTGCCGGGACTTGGCGAGCGCGATCAGTTCTTTGACGTTATTGGCTGGCAGCGATGCGGGCACCACCAGAATGCTGTGGAAGGAAAAAAACGAGGTCACCGGACGGAAGTCGCGGTTGGCATCGAACCCAACCTGCACGTTCAGATGCGGATCAATCGCATGCGTGCCCACATGACCAACAAACACCGAATAGCCATCGGCAGGCTGCGCAAGCACCGCCTGCGCCGCAATCGCACCGGCTGCACCGGGCCGGTTCTGAACAACCACTGGCTGCCCAGTGTTTTCGGAGAGCTTTTGCGTGATCAGACGGGCAACCCGATCCGTTGAGCCCCCAGGCGGGAACGGGACGAACACCGTAATTGCCTTAGCGGGAAACGCCGCGTCGGCAAACGACAAGGGCGCAACCAGGCACCCTATCAAGGCCAGAGTCCATTTAAGCGCTCGCGACACGGAACATCTCCCTGGTGCAGCCCCCTCTGCAGAGGTGGCGTGGTCGGTTAACGGTTCACTTCTAAGGTGATTGAAGGTTCGATGGTAGCCGAGCACACCGTCGTTCGGCCAGATCTGATTTCATCGCAGCGGCATCAGCCAACCTGACACCACGCGCGCGGGGGCGCGGGGGCGCGCCGGCGAAACGCTGCCACCGCATCACCAGACAAGCCGCTAGACTTGCCACAATTTCCGCAGCCGGGAGGCCTTTGTGATCAATCAAATCGTCGTCAATTGGTAGTCGGTTCCGCGACCGCGCTGGCCAGTCCAACGCTTCTTGCGCAGGCCTATCCGAGCCGGCCGGTACGAATCATCGTGCCGACCACACCGGGAGGCGGTTACGACAATCTGGGCCGCTGGGTATCGGAGAAGCTGTCGTCCGAACTCGGGGTGGGCGTCGTGATTGAGAACCGCACCGGGGGCGGTACGCTGGTCGGAACCCAGGTTGCGGCCGCAGCAACCCCTGACGGCTACACACTGGTGGTGGGCGGCCTCGCGAACATGGCCCTCAATGGCGGGCTTTATAAAAATCCGCAATACGACGCGGCAAATGATTTCGTGCCGATCGCACTGGTTGCAAGCTTCAGTTATTGCCTTGTTGCACGCCGTGATCTGCCGCAAAACACACTGCCTGAACTGCTTGCCTATGCCAGGGCGAATCCCGGCAAGCTCAACATGGCAACTGGCGGTACCGGCTCGGGCCAACATGTGGCTGCCGTGATGCTTCGGCGGCTCGCCAATATTCAGATGGTTGAAATTCCATACAAGGGCGCGCAGGCCGCTTACACCGATCTGGTGGGCGGTCGGGTCGACCTGTTCTTCGACAACACCACCACCGCGCAACCCCTGATTGAGGCTGGCCGGATCAAAGCCATCGCCACCTCCGGCACACGGCGGGATGCGTCGCTGCCCAACGTGCCCACCGCCACCGAGGCGGGTCTTGATGGCCTGGTGCTGGAAAGCTGGCTTGGCATATTTGCGCCCTCGCGCACGCCGGCCCCGGTGGTGTCGCGGCTACGCGATGCGATGGCCAGGGTGTCGGCCGCACCCGACCTGCGAAAGCGACTCGAGGACGGCGGCTGGAGGATGCTTGACCTCGACCCTGCCAGCACCGAACGCTTCGTGCGGGCCGAGGCGCAGCGCTGGCCGAAGTTCCTGCGGGAAGCGGGGATCAGCGGTGAATGACCACGTGCTTGAGATCGAACGCCTGATGCGCTGCTGGGCGCTCTGGCGCGACACCCGCCAGTGGGACCTGCTTCGAACCTGCTATGTGCCCGGCGCCCGGGTTCGTACCACCTGGCTGGAGGGCTCGGCCGAAGCGTTCATTGCCGCATCGATTCAATCCGCGGCCAATTCAAAGGCACCGCTTGCTCAGCACGCCCTCGGTGGAACCACCGTGCGCCTGAACGGCGACCGAGCGCTTGCTGAGACGCGGATGGTTCTGCAGCTTCGCGCGGTCATCGATGGCACCGAGGTGGACATCACCGCCTGGGGCAGGTTCTTTGACCGCTGTGTACGCGCTGACGATCAATGGCGGATCGCACAACGTGACCCAATCCATGAGAAGGATCGCCTCGACCCGGTCGATCCAAGCGCAACGCTTTTACTGGACCCGGTCCGACTGGCCTCGCTGCCCAGGGCATACCGGCACATTACCTATGTGCAGTCGCTGGGCGGCGCCCGCATTACGCCGGATCTGGTCGAACACAACTCGCCCGCACAGGCAGCCCTGTATGAGGCTGGGGAGGCCTGGTTACGCGAGGGCTGAGCCTTGAGTCAGGCGATGTAGCGGCGGCGAAGCGAGTCTGCAGCCGACGCCAGTAACGAAGCGTCTGAGCCCACCGCAACGAACTGACCGCCAAGCTCGAGAATGCGACGCGCGTCAGGCTCGCTGGACGTGAGAAAGCCCGGCGCGCACCCCGCCGCTCTGATCCGACGAATTGCCTCCTCGATGTGCGGCCACACCTCGGGATGATGCCGTTCACCGACATGGCCGAATGATGCGTGGAGATCAGCCGGGCCCACGAACAGTCCGTCGACGCCATCAACCGCGGCAATCTCTTCGATCTGCTCGAGCGACTGCACGGTTTCCACCTGCAGCAGGATGCAAAGTTCCTGCTCCACCCTCTGCGGGTAGTCAGCGATTCGCCCCCAGCGGGTAGCACGCGTCGTGCCGCCCACCCCGCGGATGCCCTTAGGCGGGTAACGCATCGCGGCCACAGCAGCCCGGGCCTGCTCGGCATTTTCGATCATCGGAATGAGGACTGACTGCGCGCCAATATCGAGGACACGCTTGAGCATGACGGGATCGTTCCAGGGCACCCGAACCACCGAGTGCGTCCGGTAGGGAGCAGCCGCCTGAAGTTGGCCAAACAGCGACTCGAGATCGTTGGGCGAATGCTCCATATCGAGAAGCATCCAGTCGAACCCCGCCCCCGCAAGAAGTTCGACGGTGAGATTCGATGACAGCGTGGCCCACAGCCCGATCTGCTGGTGGCCTGCGGCAAGTGCATGCTTGAAGGTATTGCGAGGAAGATCCATCAACCGCTCCAGTGGGGATGACTGCGCCGGGCCTTATTTTTTGTCTTCGTATTCACGCGTACCTGGCCACGGCGCATCAGCCACATCGAACACCATGCCCTCATAGCCACGGAACTTGTCGGGCCGCCGGTACTTGCCATCGTCAACCGGAGTCAGCTCCATCTCGTCGATGTACTGCTCGCCACCGTTGGCAAACACCCGGTCAACCACGTCATCGGCCTCGTCGGTGTATACGCCGAAATGGTGCAGGCCCACGTAGTCCATCCCCTTGCCAAGCTGGTCGGTCTTGAACTTCAAAAGCACGATGTTGATGGATCCATCGGTCACCATGTAGCCACGCGCCCGCTCGTTGTCGAGTGCCTTAAGCTTTTTAAAACCGAATGTGCTCGAATAAAACTCAAGCGCCTTATCCGGGTCTTGGGTAGCGATTGCGATATGGCGAATCTTGGCCATGGGTTGTCCTTGGGAGCGATGTCAGGTCTCAGTCAAGCTTGATGCCCGCGGCGCGAATCACTTCGCCAATCCGCGTCATTTCCTTGGCGATGAACGCCTCGAAGTCGGTCGCCGAGCCCGGACGCACTTCGTTGCCCTGGTCGATCAGCTGCTGGCGGAAGGCCGGGTCGGCGAGGATGGACACCAGCGTGCGATTCAGCCGCTCGACCCGCTCACGCGGCATGCCCGCGGGGCCGAACAGGCCGAGCCAGGTCGTCATTTCAAAACCCGGCAGCGTCGCGGCGATGGGCGGGACACCCGGAAGCGCAGGCTGCGCATCCCGGCTGGCAACACCGATTGCTTTCAGCTTGCCCGACTTGAGCAGCGACATTGCGGTAATCGGTACATCGAAGTAAGCGTCAAGCCGGCCACCGATCAGGTCGGGGGCGATCTGCGCCGTGCCCTTGTATGGCACGTGATTCAGGGCCACCTTGCCCTGCGTGGACAGCAGAACCAGCGACAGATGCGACGCCGACCCATTTCCTGCCGAACCGAAATTAAGGGGCACGGCACTCGCTCGTGCTGCAGCCAGCACGTCGGCGACCGTGTTGGCAGGGCTGGCCGCTGACACCACCAGCAGCATCGGCGATGCCGCGATCAACCCAATCGGCTGAAACGCCTTCGCGATATTGATGGGCAGCTTGGTATACAGATGGGCATTGACCACCTGGGTACTGGTATTGCCCAGCAGCAGGGTATGGCCATCGGGCTTCACGCCTGCGACAAACTGCTGCGCGATGGTGCCGTTGGCTCCCGCACGGTTCTCAACGATCACCGGTTGCTTGAAAGCAGCTTCCATCCTTGCGCCAACCAGACGCGCCAGCACATCGGCAATGCCGCCTGCCGCATAGGGCACCACAATTCGGATGCCCTCCGCAGGATAATTGTCGGCACGGGCAACCGGCGCTGCAAAAGCCATTGCAACAGCCATCAGGGGTACGATCAGTTTACGCATTCGTCACTCCGTGTTGGGCCCTCAAGGATGCCCAGCTTACCTGTCGGAAGATATGAAACCCGGCCGCATCGTCGCGCTGCTTGATCGCGGGTGTCAAGCTCAACACGTTGCTAGAATCGGAACACACCCTATGGAGGAGACCTCGTGAGCACCGACCGCTTTCCGGCACTACCCGACGATCAGATGACCGCGCGCCAAAAAGAAATCGCAGCAAAAATTTCCGGCGGGCCGCGTGGCGGAATTCGCGGACCGTTCATCGCGCTGCTCCACAACCCTGAACTCACCGACGTGCTGGAACAGGTTGGCGAGTATCTGCGCTTTCGCTCCACCATTTCACCGGCGCTGATCGAGCTTGCCATCCTGCTGGTGGCGCGCCACTGGACCTGCCAGTACGAGTGGTTTGCACACGAGCGCATCGCCCGCACCAAAACCGACCTGCCCGACGGAATCATCCGCGCCATTCAGCGCAACGAAATTCCGCACGACATGACCGATCAACAGCGAATCGTTCATGACTTCGTGATCGGCACATTCCGTTGTGGTGCCGCACCAGGTCCGGTGTACGACGAAGCGCAGGCGGCGTTCGGGCACGCGGGCGTACTTGATCTGGTTGCGTTATGCGGTTACTACACCACGATCGCGTTCGTATTGAACACCGGACAGATCATGCCCCCCGACGGCGCACGGCCGCTGCGCGAAGCGCCGTAGCGGGCGCCTCTGATCAGGCCTCGGCAACCACCTGATTGCGCAGCACGCCAATACCGGTGATCTCGATTTCGATCACATCACCGGGCTTCATGTTTTCCTGTTTCCCCTCGGTGCCGAACCACATGACATCGCCTGGGCTGATGGTGCAGTAGCGCGAGGTTTCGCTAATGAACACCTCGGGCCTGAAAATCATGTCTGCGGTGTTAAAGCTATCAACCTGCTTGCCATTTAAGCGAATGATGGTGCGCATGGAGCGGTAGTCGAGCCCCGTGACAAACCAGGGTCCCATCGGCTTGAATGTGTCGCTGTTCTTCGAGCGAAAAAATGTCCGATCGCTTTTTTGCCAGCTGCGCTCGCTGACATCGTTGCCGATAGTCCAGCCAAGCACGCTGTCAAGCGCCTGCTCGGGCGACACCCTGCGCACCTTCTTGCCAAACACTGCAACCAGTTCGCCTTCATATTGAAACTGATCGGTAGCGTCATGGGGCTTGACGATGTCTTCGCCGTGGGCAATCAAGGCATTGTTGGCCCGGTAGCCAATCTCGGCGCGGGTGGGCAGGTTCGGTGACTCGCCGATTTTGGCTGCCACCTCGCGGATATGGCCGGCATAGTTAAGGCCCGCGCAAAAGAAAGTGCCGGGCACCACCGGTACCAGCAACCTGACTGAGCCCAGATGCAGCCGCTCGGCTGAGCGCTCATAGCCCGCAAAGGGCGTGCCGCGAACCGGCACCACCGAGTCATCTTCAACAATTCCGTACGCGGTTTTTCCCGCTGATTCAAACCGGCACCACTTCATGATGGCTTGTGTGGACATGCTGCGTTGGCCTCGACGGGGTTCTCAAACGGACAGGAGCTGAGCGAGCTTTGCCTGAACCCTCGGGCGCTCGCGCTCAAAGATCGCAAGATACCCGGGATTGAACCAGGCGACGACCCCCTGCTGATGCCCTGGGCGTGCGCTGTGAACCGCACAAACCGACATATCGTTGTGCTGCAGCACGACGCCGAGATCGCTCATGGATCAACCTTTTAACAGCATTGGGAGCCACATCGCCAAGCCTGGAAACGCCACCAGTATTGCGAGCAGCACCAGGTCAGCGGCAATGAATGGCGCCACCCCGCGATAAATCTCGCGAATCGGAATCTGCGGCGCCAGCCCGTGCAATACGAAGACGATGATTCCGATGGGCGGGATGATCATGCCCAGTTCAACCACCACCACGTTGATGACGCCCCACCAGACCGGATCGAAACCCATGGTTTCGATGACCGGCAACACAAACGGTAGCGTGATCAGCATGGCGGCAATTTCATCGAAGATTGCGCCCAGCAGCAGATACGCGATCAGCAGGCAGGCGATGATTCCAATCTCGGGCACGGGCAATGCACCGATCAGCTTGACCAGCGCCTCAGGCACACGTGCCAGCGTAATGAAATACGAAAACACCGACGCACCGATAATGATGGTGTAGATCATTGCCGTGGCACTTGCGGTTTCACGCAAGCCCTGCCAAACGGCCGCCCAACTCATGCGACGCCGGGCAACCGCGAACACCAGCGAAAGAATGGCGGCTACCGAAGCCGCCTCGTTCACCGTGAACACACCGCTGTAAAGACCGGCAAAAATTGCCGCCATCAGCCATAGCACCGGAGACGCCTCGCGCAGCGCACGCCACTTTTCGGCTTTGGCGACAGGATCACTGACCGGCGCAAATTCTGGGCGCAGCCACACGATGAGTCGTATGGCCAGCAGATTCAGCGCCAAAGCGAGTGCAGCCGGTACCAATGCTGCATAGAACAGATCAAAGATGTAGGTCTTGGTGACCACGCAATACAGGATCATGACGATCGACGGTGGAATGAGCGCTTTCAACGTGCCACCGGCTGCAATCGTTCCCGCCGAAAACGCGGGTGAATAGCCACGCGCCAGCATTTCGGGCAGCGCAGCTTTCGCAAACGTGGCCGCGGTCGCGGTTGACGAGCCGCACACGGCGCCAAACACTGCACAACCGCCCATCGTTGAATAGGCAAGGCCGCCACGTTGATGACCGAACCAGCAGGAAGCGGCTCGGTAGATGTCGCGCGAAAAACCCGCTGCGCTTGCAAACGTTCCCATCATGAGAAAAAGCGGCACGGTCGCCAGATCGACGCTGGATAAAAGCCCCGCAGATTCGCCTGCCAGAACGGTGAGTGCAGGCCCCCAGCCCGATTGAAGGGCGTAGCCCACCACGCCCACGACGATCATGGCGATTCCGATGGGTACCTGCAGCACGATCAATGCGCACAGTGCCAGCAGGCCGAGCCCGCCGATCGCAAGCGCGCTCAAGCGCCGCTCCGAACCGAGTGCTCGAACCGCCCCGCCAGGCGCGCAAGCTCAAGCACGACGACAACCAGTTGCACCACGAACGCGATCGCAAAAATTGCGCAGACGCCATACCAAAAGGGCGCGGTCGGTATCTTCAGGATCCAGGTGGTTTCGTTGGCCTTGGCGATCTTTCCAGCGAACACCAGAAACTGCCAGCCGAAAGCAGCCATCACCACTGCGGTCAGTAGCGAAGCCACCGCATCCAGAAGCTTGCCCATGCGCGCGCCCAGAAGATGGGACGCGAGCCTGATCGAGATGTTGCTGCGCTCCATCAAACCCACTGGCAGGCAGCAGGTGACGGCGAGGGCAACCGTGACCGCCGCAAGGTCGCGCACGCCCTCGATGGGCTGATTGAGCAGCCAGCGTGCCAGGCCGTCAAAGAGGGTCATGAGCGCCAGGCCCATCAGGCCGGCCAGCCCCAGCGCCGAGAGCCCTCGCGTTGCAAGCAGTCCGAGTTGTTCGAGCCTTTCAAAGGCGCCACGCGCGGCGACACCGCTGCCCGACACTGGCTCCGGCGATGGCGCCGCGCTCATGCGTACGCTGCCTCTCAGCGACCTGCGCGAACGTTTGCGAGTTCGGACCTGACCAGACCCAGCAACTCTTTATTGCGGGGGCTCTTGGCAACCCACGCGTCGGTAACCGCCTGGAACGCAGGCTGCATCGCATCCAGATCCGACTGCGATGGCATCACGACACGACGCTTGGGATCGGCCTGCAACTGCTTGACCACCGAGGCGTTATAGGCGCCGATGCCTTCGTTGAAGCGCGTCGCAGTCCACTCGCCGCTGTACTTTCGGATCGCGTCCTGCGCGGGCTTGGGCAGCGAGTCAAACTTTTTGCGGTTCATCAGAATCGCCAAAGGCACGATGCCCAACCGCGTGAAGTAGTGAGCGCTGGTCACGCGCGAGATCCCGAAATCGACCAGCGGTGCGGGATGCGAGGTGGTGCCGTCAATCGTGCCGCGGCTGATCGCCTCAGGCACTTCGGTGACCGGCATGCCGATCGCCACAGCACCCAGCGCCTTGATCGTTTCGCTCTCGATTGCCCCGGATGTCCGAATCTTCTTGCCCTTGATATCGCTGATCGCGTTGATGGCCGAGCGCGAATGCAGACTGTAAGGCGCAGTGCCAAACAGACCGATCGGGAAGAAGTCATCGTAGCCACGAATCTTTCCGGAGTTGACCAACCGCGTGAAGACCAGCGTGGCCTCGCGAAGGTCGGCGAACACCCCAGGCAGTTCGAATACTTCGTTTTCCTGGAAGCGGCCAGGTGTGTACGAAGCAATGACCCAGGCAAGATCAGCGACCCCGTCCAACACCATCTGAGCCTGCTGCACCGGGCTGCGGCCCAACGCGCCGTTTGGAAACAGCTCAATTTCAACGGTGCCGGCTGCGTCCTTGTTCACCGCCTCGGCAAACGGCCGAAACACGCTCTGGAAGGTGGCCTCTTTGTCAGGCGAAAAAATTGCAAACTTCAGCTTGACGGCCTGGGCCTGAGCGCCCGTGCCCGCAATGGCCATCAAAGCCGCCGCGCAGAGCGCGCGAATCCGTGAACGTGCACGCATCGATGTCTCCTTGGTAGGTGTTGTGCGAGTCAATGTAGTCGATCTCGCAGAATTGTCAATATTCAAGAAACGCGTTCAGTGAAACGAGCCATCACACCAATTCGCTTGATGCAAATGTCACTATTTGAGATATTGCACCTCATGAAGCCTCAATCACGACCATGAGCAGCCTGGGCTCCTCGCTGTCGATCCTGGGCCTATTCGGCCCGGAACGTTCAGCGATTACCGCCGAAGCGATTACCGAGTCCCTCGGTTTCACGCGGCCGACCGGCTACCGCTATATCCGCGAACTGGTCGCTGGCGGGTTGCTGGTGCGACTCGCTCCGGGCACGTACGCGCTGGGGCCCCGCATCATTGAACTCGACTGGCAGATTCGACAGAGCGATCCCCTGCTGCGCGCGGGCCTGCCCGTGATACAGGAGTTGTCGTCGGCAACCGGATTCGAGGTCAACCTGATCGGCCGCTACGGCGACCACATCGTGACCACCCATCAGCAGCATGGCCTCGAGCGCTTGCCGCTCAGCTTTGGACGCGGCCGGCCTATGCCGCTATTTCGAGGCGCGGGATCCAGGATCATCGTGGCGCATTTCCCCCGGGCGCGGCTGCGCAAGCTGTACGAAAGTCATCGCGAAGAGGCCAGGCAGGCGAATTTGGGCACTCAGTGGGAAACGGTGCGGCAGACGCTCAACACAGTACGCAAACAGGGCTTTGCCGTCTCCTATGGTGAGCTTGACCCGGGTTATGTGGGTGTCGCAGCGCCGGTTTTTGCGGCCGACGGCGACGTGCTGGGCAGCGTCATCGCGGCGCTCTCGCGTCAGCGTCTGGCTGTCACGGATCTTGACCGGCTGACCCACCGGATTCGGGCTGCAGGTCAGACCATCAGTGTGCGACTAGCCGAGCTCGATCTTCGCGACCAGCCCTCCTCTGAAGCCTCGCCCCACCATGCCTCGCTGGAAAGGCGACGCGCATGAGACAGGCTCGCATTCATGATGTCGCGATCATCGGCCTGGGCCCCACTGGCGCCACGCTGGCCAACCTGCTGGGCGCGATGGGCATTGACACGCTGGTCGTTGACCGCGAGCCCGGTCTGCTGAATCTGCCCCGTGCCGTTCATTTTGACGGCGAGGTGATGCGGCTGTTCCAGAACATGGGCCTTGCCGAATCGCTCGCACCGCATCTGCGACCGTCGTCGGGTATGCAGTACCTGAACTCGCAAGGCATGTTGATGCTCGAGCGTAAACCCGCTGCGGTCAGCGGTCCCCAGGGATGGGCCACCAACTACCTATTTCACCAGCCCGATCTTGAAGGAAGACTTCGTCAGGCCATTCAGCGCTTCCCCTCGGTATGCGTGCGCGAGGGGGTCGAAGCCGTTTCGCTCCAGACCACGCCCCACTGGGTTGACCTGCAGCTCAAGCCAATCACCGATGCTGGGCGCGCGGATTCCGTACAGGCGCGTTGGGTGGTGGGCTGCGACGGCGCCCGCTCAATTGTTCGCGAAGCCATAGGCGGACCCATGATTGATCTGGGGCTGCATCAGGACTGGCTGGTCGTGGACGTTGAACTGCTGGAAGACGTCGAACTGCCGCAAGCCACGGTGCAGTACTGCGATCCCGCGCGCCCCACTACCTTCGTGAACGTCACCGGTCGTCGTCGTCGCTGGGAAATCATGGTCATGCCAGACGATGACCCTCATGCGCTCCTTGAGCCCACGACCTTGTGGCAGCTGCTGTCGCGCTGGATCCGTCCTACGCAGGCGCGGCTGGTGCGATCCGCGCTGTACACCTTTCACTCGCTCATTGCATCCAGGTGGCGGCGCGGGCGGCTGCTTCTTGCGGGCGATAGCGCGCATCAGACCCCGCCCTTCCTCGGGCAGGGCATGTGCGCGGGGCTGCGCGACGCGGCCAATCTGGGCTGGAAGCTTGCGGCTGTCGTACGAGATCATGCCGACCCGCAGCTCCTTGACAGTTATGAATCCGAGCGGCTTCCCCATGTGCACCAGTTCATCGATACGGCCGTTCGTCTGGGCGAAATCATTCAGACGACCGATCCCGATGTAGCAGCCGAGCGCGATCTTAGATTCGCGCGTGAGGGAACCACCGAGATCGTCAATCTTTCACCGTCACTCGGACCCGGGGTTCATCTTGGCACGGCACCTGCTGGCACGCTGCCACCGCAGCCCCGGCTATCGGATGGCCGGCGACTGGATGACGCCCTGCCCGCCAACCGGTTCGCGCTGCTGACAGCCGACCCGGCCAGCGTTCAGGCCTCGCCCGTTGCACGACAGACGCTGGAACGCCTTGACGCAACTCTGCTTCACGACGACGCGCTTGCGCCATGGTTTAAATCACTTGGCACGCGTCATGTGCTCCTGCGCCCCGACCGCTATCTGGCCGCAGTGTCTGACACCGTTGCCGCCATCGCCAACTGGCCCATCGACCATTGGCATGTTGCGGGAACCTCCCAAGCCAATTCAAGCGGGCAGACGCCTGACTGATTACCCGGAGACGACCATGAACCGCCAGCCTTTGAACCCGATCACCGCGCAGGACCGCGCTGACTTTGATCGTGACGGCGTCGTGTGCCTGCGCCAGATGTTCGACCGCGACTGGATCGAGCGAATGACAGCGGCCGTTGACCGCGTCATGAACACCAACCATCCGATGGCAAGACCTCGTGAGGTCACGCAAGCCCTGGGCGGTACCAGTGGCCGTTATCACATCAATTCCTTCGTCTGGCACTGGGACGCAGACTTTCGCGCGTGGGCGCTCGAGTCACCGAATGGCGAGATCGCCGCCTCGCTGATGGGTGTTGATCAGGTGCGGATGTTTTATGACCAGGTGTTCGTGAAAGAGCCCAAGACCTCGGAGATGACCGACTGGCACCACGATCTTCCGTTTTGGCCCATGCGCGGCAATCAGATTCTGTCGATCTGGGTTGCGCTGACCGATGTGGGCCCTGACAACAGTTCGCTTGAGTACATCGGCGGCTCGCACCGCTGGAACAAGTTCTATCGTGCTGCAATTCCTGACAAAGACCCGCGCTTCAAATCTGAGCTGGAAGAGTGTCCGAATTTCAGCCTGCTGCGCAACGACCCGCAGTATCGCTTTCTTTCCTGGACGATGAAGGCGGGCGACTGCCTGGTGCATCACCCCTTGACCGTGCACGGCTCCGAGGGAAATTTCTCGCCCAGCCGCCGACGGATCGCGATTTCAAATCGCTATTTCGGCCCCGACGCGATATGGGACCCACGCCCAGCGACCATGCGGGTTACCGGCGATCCCGTGATCGAGTCGGGCAAGTATCCTGCCCATGACCAGGCGTTTCCGATTGCGTGGCAGCGTCAGGGCGCTGCGGCCTGAAGTCAACGACTGGCGCGGCCTGCGCGCCAGCCTAAGCCCGCGCGCGTGCCATCCGGCACCGCGCCACGGGCGGGGCGATACTCGCAGCCCACCCAGCCCTGCCACCCACACTGGGCAGCGACCTCATCGATCACCGCGAGCAGGTACGCATAGTTCAGTTCGCCAATATCGGGCTCATGGCGTTCGGGCACACCGGCAATCTGAAAATGTGCGACTCGGCCAGTTGGCAACCAGCGGCGGATTTTCATCGCCACGTCGCCTTCGACAATCTGACAGTGGTACAGATCCATCTGAACGGCCACGTTGTCTTCGCCGATCTCGGTGACGAGCGCATGCGCGTCATCCTGTCGACTGACCAGATACTTAGGATTGTCGCGGGCATTCAGCGGCTCGATCAGCAGCGTGACGCCGTACGATCTTGCACGCCGTGCTGCCTTGCGTAAATTTGCCACATAGGTTGAGCGAAGCGTATCGGCTGCGACCTGCTCAGGCATGATGCCCGCCATCACATGGACCCGCGGACACCGAAGTGCCTGCGCGTAGGCCAGCGCCTTATCGATGCCGGCATCAAACTCGGCCTGTCGGCCTGGCAGGCAGGCGAGCCCCTTCTCGCCGTTTGCCCAGTTGCCCGGTGGCGCATTGAACAGAACCTGTTGCAGGTTGTGCCGGCTGAGCTGCGCGGCCAGCAGCTCTGGCGCGTGGTCGTACGGAAACAGGCACTCGACCCCTTCAAACCCGTCGGCGGCAGCCGCTCCGAAACGTTCAAGAAACGGCAGCTCTTGGTAGAGCATCGACAGGTTTGCTGCAAAACGTGGCATGGCTGGCTCCTACCATCGGGCGCCAAAGCTGTGGCGTAACTCATCAATATCAGGTTCGCTCAGCGCCGGAACCGCATCGCCCACAAGATTCACCAGGCGTGCAGTTTCCTCAAGCTCTTCAAGCACCGCCATCGCGTGCGAAGGGCTCTGATGCCAAACAGTGGGCCCCAGCCTCGCCAGCATCACCGCGCGAATCGGTTGTCCGCGCGAACCATAGCGCATGATGGTGTCCGACACCTGCTCGGCGACACGCGGATCGCCAGGCCGGTGATACGGGATGACAGGTACCCTGCCCACCTTCATGACAAAGTAAGGCGTGATCGGCGCCAACAACTCGTCCGAAACTGGCTTCAAGGTGAGCGCAACACAATGGGTGCTGTGCGTGTGAATCACGCAGCTCGTGGCGGCATCGAACGCCGAGGCTGAATCCACGATCGTCCGATGAAGCAAGGCGGTCTTGCTCGCCCGTTCGCCAGCGACCTGCCGCCCCTGGGAATCAAGCAGCGCCAAAGAGTCAGGCTCAAGAAAGCCAAGACAGGCATCGGTGGGCGTAATCAACATCTGGCCGTCGGACAGCCGAACGCTGATGTTGCCCGCAGTTGCATGCACATAGCCGCGGTCAAAGAGGCTGCGCCCTACTCTGCAGATTTCGTCGCGGGCCTGTGATTCAGTCAGCATCATGCGTGAAGCCTGCTGGTTCAGCGCGCGACTGCGCGTCAAGCACCGCGAAGGCGCGGCTGAAAAAATCCTCGCCACCAAAGTTACCCGACTTCAGACACAGGTGAAGACCCTGGCTGCGCCCCGCCACCGGCTCTGCGTGACACCAGGGGACACCGACATCAATCTGGGGGCCAATTCGAAGCTCCTGCAGCGCGAGCGCCTGAACGCAAGCGCCTGAGGTTTCGCCTCCCGCCACGATGAGGCGCCCGACCCCGCTTTCAACCAGCGCCACCGCAATGCGCGCCAGCGCCTGCTCGATCATCGCACCGGCAGCATCGGTTCCAAGTCGGGCCTGGGTAGCTGCAACCTGATCCGCCGTGGCAGTGGAATAGACGAGGACCGGACCGGATGAGAGCGCGGCCACGCTGCGGTCAATGATTTTTATGAGCACTGAATCGCCATCCGCAGCGATCGCGATCGGATCGATTGCAAAAGCACGCCCCCCAAGGCGCTGAAAGTGTGCGACCTGTTTCTGCGTGGCGACGGAGCAGCTTCCGGACACGATTGCCGCAGCGCCCGAAGCTCGCGGAAGCACCGCAGCCTGTTCAGACGCGGCAATACCAAAATTGGCAGGCAGCGCGATGGCCAGCCCCGAGCCCGAGGTGAGTAGCGGTGCACCACGAAGCGCCGGTCCGGCACGCATCAGATCGTCGTTTGAAACCGCATCCAATACCGCAAGCCCAAAACCTTCTTCCCTCAGGGACGCCATTCGGGCTCGTATCGAATCAGCGCCCTGCGCAACGCATCGATAGTCAATCAGACCGACGCGACGCTGACATTGCGCCTGAAGCACCCGCACAAGATTCGAATCGGTCATAGGCGTCAGCGGATGGTCACGCATGCTGCTGTCGCTCAACAGCTGGTCGCCGACAAACAGGTGGCCTCGGAAGACGGTTCGCCCATTATCGGGAAACGCGGGGGTTGCAATGACCAAGTCACAGCCGAGTTCATCCATCAGCGCTTCAGTGACGGGGCCGATGTTGCCGCGCGGCGTACTGTCAAAGGTGGAGCAAATCTTGAAAACGATCTGCCGGGCGCCAGCTGCCCTTAACCAGCGCAATGCGTGCAGCGATTGCGCAACGGCCTGTTCTGGCTCGATCGTTCTGGACTTCAGGGCTACAACCACTGCGTCGATGTTCTCGGAGGGCGGGCGTTGCGGCACGCCAATCGTCTGAACAACGCGCATGCCACCCCGCACCAGGGTATTGGCGAGGTCGGTTGCGCCGGTGAAGTCATCGGCAATGCAGCCCAGCAGCACCCCAGCCACCACGTTGACGCATCCTTAAAGCAAAGGTTTCCCGACACAACCCAGGTGTCGTTCGCAAATTGTAGACAGCACCGTATCGGGATCCTGTGACCACCAGTGTCGCGACAGAATCTCGACCTCGTCAAAGCCGCTATAGCCCGCACCACGCACACGCTGCCCCAGTGCGGCAAGGTCAATGACCCCGTCGCCAAGCATGCCGCGGTCAAGCAGCAGGTCACGTGTTTCCACCAGCCAATCGCAGATGTGGTAGGCAAGCAGGCGGTGCGCGCCCGCGCGCGCCAGGCCAGCATCGAGGTTGGGATCCCACCAGACGTGATACGCATCGACCGCCACCCCCAGCGCAGCGGGTTGACCGTCAGCACGCGGCGCAACGCCCTCAGCGTCAATGGCATCGCACAGATCAAGGGCCTGAGCAAGTGTGTTGATGCAACAGCGATCGGCCGCATACATCGGGTGCAGGGGCTCGATGGCAAGTGGCATGCCGGCTTCCCGAGCATGTTCAAGGATGGTCGCGATGCCATCATGAACCATGGCGCGCGCGCCCGCCAGGTCGCGTGACCCCGCAGGTAATCCACCGCACACCAGCACCAGGCATCGGGCACCAATGGTGGCCGCATCATCGATAGCGCGAAGATTGTCGTCGATGGCGGCACGCCGCCCCGCCGCGTCCAACGCAGGAAACATGCCACCTCGGCAGAGCCCGGTGACCGTCAGCCCATGATCGCGAATCATGGCAGCGGCCCGGTCGGCCCCCAATTCGGCGAGCTTGTCGCGCCACGGCGAAATGCCCGGTATGCCGTGCCGGGCGCAAGCCTCGATCATCTGGGCAAGGTTCCACTGCTCGCGCACCGTTGCGGTGTTGAGGGACAGCGGCGGCAAAGCGAGTTCGGATGGCATGCGGCCCCCTATGCGTGACACTGGATTGAAGAGGACGGCTTACTGCTTTGCCTCGGCATCAATGCCGTGGACGGCAAGAAGGCTTGCCAACCGACGGCTGGCGCGCTCAGGGTCTGACAGCAAGCCGGCCTGATCAGCAAGCCTGAAGATTTCAGCAAGATGCGTGATGTGCCGTGTGCTCTGCTGCCCCCCCACCATCACAAAGTGGTCCTGGTGACCGTTCAACCAGGCCATGAACACCACGCCAGTTTTGTAAAACCGGGTCGGCGCTCGAAAAATATGGCGAGACAGCGGAACGGTGGGCGCAAGAATCTGGTGGAATTTTTGGGGTTCACCCGCGCCAAGCGCATCGAGCGCTGCCGCGGCTGCAGGGGCGATCGAATCAAAAATTCCAAGCAGTGCGTCCGAATAGCCCTGCGCATCGCCGGCAATCAACTCTGCGAAGTTGAAATCATCACCGGTATACATCCGGATACCGGGCGCCAGCCTGCGTCGCATCGAGATCTCGCGGTCCTTGTCCAACAGCGAGATCTTGACGCCGTCAATCCTGGCTGCGTTGCGATTCAGAACATCCACCGCCACGTCCATCGCACGGTCGAGGTCGCGATGCCCCCAGTAGCCGACCAGCGCCGGATCAAACATGTCCCCAAGCCAATGAATGATGACTGGCTCGCGAACCTGTGACAGCAGCCGGTCATACACCTGCCCGTAGTCATCCGGTGAACGCGCGCAGGCGGCCAGCGCGCGACTGGCCATCAGAATCAGCCGCCCTCCCAGACCTTCGATCGCCTCGATCTGATGCTCGTAGGCTGCGATCACGTCAGCGACGGTGCGAGACGGATCGGGCGCCAGATGGTCGGTACCCGCCCCGCTCGCCACACGAACGGGTCCGCCGTGCGGTGAAGCACCGAAGGCCCGCGCTGCCGAGATTGATCGCCGGATCAACTCCAGCGAGTTACCCCAGTCAAGCCCCATGCCGCGCTGCGCGGTGTCCATCGCCTCGGCAACGCCGAAGCCCAGCTTCCACAGGTGCTCTCGGAACGCAATGGTTCGGTCCCAATCGATTGCAGGCTCGAGCCAGGGATCAACCGTGGAACGCGGATCTGCCACCACATGCGCGGCAGCAAAGGCAATGCGGTTCCAGCCGGCGACGACAGGCTTCCAGGCTGCACGCCCACTGAGCGCATAGCGTTCAAGCGTGCCGTTCGAACCGGGCAGCAACAGGCTTGGCATGAGCGCTCTCCTGTCAGGCCGGCAGTGGGCCAACATCGACCCAGCGACGCTCGCTCCATGACTTCAGCGCGGCTTCGACCAGCTGGACGCCTTTCGCGCCCTCGCGCAGATTCCAGCGGAAGTCCCCGCCTTCAATGACATGGCGCAGGAAGAGTTCCCACTGCGCCTTGAACGCATTGTCAAAGATGACGGTGTCAGGCACCTCCTGCCAGCCCTCCATGAAATGGATAGGCTGGGGGAGATCAGGGTTCCAGACCGGCTTGGGCGTATTCACACGCGACTGCGTCCGGCAGCCACGCAGGCCCGCCACCGCCGAGCCATGCGTACCATCGACCTGCAGGGTAAGAAGGTCATCACGCCGAACCCGTACCGCCCAAGAGCTGTTGAAGTGCGCGATGGCACCTGAAGCAAGTTGGAACGTAGCGTAGGCCGCATCATCTGCGGTGGCGGTGTAGGGCTTGCCCTGTTCATCCCAGCGCGTGGGAATATGGGTGGCCCCCAGACAGGATACCGAGCGCACCTCGCCGAACAGATTGTCGATCACGTAGCGCCAGTGACAGAGCATGTCGAGGATGATGCCCCCACCATCCTCGGTTCGATAGTTCCAGCTTGGCCGTTGCGCGGGCTGCAGATCGCCCTCGAACACCCAGTAGCCGAACTCGCCGCGAACCGAGAGGATGCGCCCGAAGAATCCGGCATCGATCAGCATTTTCAGTTTCAACAAGCCGGGTAGCCAGAGCTTGTCCTGCACGACGCCGTGCCGAACGCCTGCGGCCTCGGCAGCGCGAGCAATTCCCAGAGCCGCTTCAAGGCTGGTGGCGGAGGGCTTCTCGCAATAGATGTGCTTGCCCGCCTGGATCGCTTTGTGAATCAGTTCGGGCCGCATCTGCGTGGTGGCCGCATCAAAGAACACGGTATCCGCAGGGTTGGCTAGCGCCGCGTCAAGATCGGTTCCCCAGCGCAGGCCCCCGTGTTGTGCAGCAAGCGCAGCCATTCGATCCGCGCCACGACCGATCAGTATCGGATCGGGCATCAACCTGCTGCCGTCAGACAGGCGAACGCCGCCCTGCTCACGAATCGCCTTGATTGAACGAATCAAATGCTGGTTCAGCCCCATTCGGCCGGTAACGCCGTACATGATGATGCCAATGCGCTGGGCGGTGCTCATTGAGCGCTTCTCCTGACAGGTGGGTGCCGCCACAGCCTCTGGCGGCATCATGGCTTCGGCAACGCCGAGCCGGTCAAATGCCGCGCGATGGTAACCCGGCCCATCGCCACGCGAAAGCGACAGCGCGAGTCAGCGGAATCGCAGCTTGTGAAAGGCTCATGCGCATCGGTACCATGCCCGCTTTCATCAGGAGTCTCGTCATGCCACGAATCAAGACGACCGTCGTCGGGTCGTATCCCATACCCGAATGGCTGGTCGCCAGTCCGTCCGCCCAGGCGCTGACTGACGCAACGCGCGTGGTCATCCACACCCAGGAACGCGCAGGTATCGATCTGGTGTGCGATGGCGAGCTTTATCGGTTCGACATCAACCATCCAGAAACCAACGGGATGATCGAATATTTCGTCCGCCCGATGGATGGCATCACTCAGCGATTCACCTTTGATGACCTGATTGCCTACCGAAGCACCTCGGGCACCCGGTTTCGAACCCGGCCTCCCGGAACAGTCATCGGTCCTGTCGGCAGCGGTACGCTGGATCTGCCGCTCGCCTGCGAAGGCGCCCGCAGTCTCGCCTCAAACCCGTTCAAGTTCACGCTCACTGGCCCGCACATGCTGGCCAAAACCCTCATTGACCGGCACTACCCGGACCTGCCGGCGCTCTGTAATGCGATTGCCGATGTCCTCGCTCAGCAGGTCGCACACTGCGAGGCGGACGTGATTCAGGTGGATGAGGCTAACCTTCCGGGACATGCCGAGGAGTGGGAGTGGGCCGCGGCAGCAATGAACCGTGTGCTCGACGCAGCACGCTGCCCAACCGCTGTTCACCTCTGCTTTGGCAATTACGGCGGACAGAGCATTCAGAAGGGAAGTTGGGATCGGCTGATCGGTTACCTGAACGCGCTGCATGTCGACCACATCGTCATGGAGTGCGCCCATCGTCCTCCTGATGAACTGGCGGCGTTTCGCGAATTGCGAGCCGATATCGGGTTCGGTTTGGGCGTGATTGACGTCAAGTCCACCACAATCGAGTCGGCGGACACGGTGGCGCGTGCCATTGAACGCGCGGCCGGCATCCTTGGTCCCGAGCGAATCCGCTATATCCATCCCGATTGCGGATTCTGGATGCTGAAGCGTTCAATCGCGGACGGCAAGATTCGCGCGCTCGCTGCCGGGCGCGATCTGTTCGAAGGCCGGCACGCATGACAAACGCCCCGCCCTTACCTGCGGGCTTCTCCAGCGTCGATGCGTTGGAGGAGGTCATGACACGGCCTTCCCAATCATTGATCGATGATCTCAACGCGCTCGATGGCGACATCATCGTGCTGGGCGTGGGCGGCAAGATGGGACCCACCCTCGCGCGCATGGCCAAGCGCGCCGCCCCGTCCAAGCGGGTGTTGGGCGTTGCGCGCTTCAGCGACCCGCAGGTAGCCGCGCAACTGAAACAGGTGGGTGTGGAACCCGTCAGCTGCGATTTGCTTGACCGGGCGGCGATTGCCCGCCTGCCAGGCCGCGCTGACGGTGTATCGAACGTGGTGTTCATGGCGGGCCACAAGTTCGGCGCCACAGGTAACCCGGCGTTTACCTGGGCGATGAATGTCGCAGTTCCGTGGATGGTTGCAGAGCATTACCGCGACTGTCGGATCGTCGCGTTCTCAACCGCCTGCGTCTATCCATTCTTTCCAACCGCCGGGCCGGGCGCAAGCGAATCGGAGCCCGCGATTCCACCACCGGGTGACTACGCAGCCTCCTGCGTTGGCCGCGAGCGAATGTTCGAACACGGCTCGCAGCGCTGGGGAACGCCAGGGCGACTGGTTCGACTGTCGTATGCAATCGACATGCGCTATGGCGTGCTTCGCGATGTCGCTGATTCAGTATTCAACAGCCGCCCAATCGATCTGACGATGGGATGGGCCGACGTCATCTGGCAGGGCGATGCCAACGAACAGGCGCTGCGCCTGCTCGCGCACTGCACCACGCCCACCTCCCCCATCAACATCACCGGTCCTGCGCATACCTCCATCCGTTGGCTGGCTGGCGAGTTCGGCCGACGCTTTGGTCGAACGCCCGTTCTGACTGGTGCCGAGGCGCCCAGCGCATGGCTGGTTGACACGACGGCATCGCAGAAGCTGCTTGGCTTACCGGGTGTGTCGCTGACCACGATGATCGACTGGGTTGCCGATTGGGTGGCTCGCGGCGGGGAAAGCCTGGGCAAGCCCACCCACTTCGAGGCCCGCGACGGTCGCTATTAACGTCTCTCTTTCCAACATACCGCGCCGTCCCGTGCCCACCCCAGCCACTTCCCTGGTTGAACCCACGGCCGCCGACATGGCAGCGCTGCTCGCGCTGTCGCAGGCAGCGCACTGGAATCAGACCCATCACGACTGGGCCTGGATGTTGGCCAATGGGCGAACGCGCGCGCTGCGGCAAGCCGATACATTGGTTGCGTCAACGCTGGTGTTGCCCTGGCCGCCTGCCGCTTCAGCGGCGCGATCCGATCAGGTGGCGAGCCCTTCCCTCGCGTGGATCAGCATGGTGCTGGTTCTGCCAGAGCATCGTGGCCAGGGTCATGCCACCCGTCTTCTGCAGGAGAGCCTGGCGTGGCTTGAGCAACCGTCACAGCGTCATCTCCTGCCCGTCCTGGATGCAACACCCGCCGGACGACCCGTGTATCTGAAGCTGGGCTTTTCGGATGCCTGGTCATTCACACGTTGGGAGCATCGAACCCGTCAACGGTCTGTGGTAACCGAGGGCGCAGGGGATCTGCTAGAGGTGGGCGGCACGGACGCGTCACATCCAGCGCGAGGCGCGCTCTATGAACTTGATCGCCAGGCATTCGGGGCCAACCGGGAAACGCTGCTGGACGATCTGATTCACCGCGCGCCAACGCTTGCCATCGCGCTCGGCCAGGCCCATGCGATCCGCGGCTTCAGTTTGGCGCGCCCCGGGCGGGTTGCAACTCAGTTGGGCCCGTTGGTAGCACAAGACGCTGCCGCGGCAATCGAACTGGTGGGTCAGGCACTCGCACGCGTTGACGGCCCGGTTTTTATCGACATACCCGACGCAAGGTCCGAGCTTGCCACCTGGCTGGCCTACCGCGGATTCAGTGCGCAGCGACCCTTCACCCGCATGGCACTTGGCCGAGGCGCTCGCAGTCTTGAAAGTGAATGCCCCGCCACCGTTTGGGCCGTTGCCGGCCCGGAACTGGGTTGACCTTGGGCGCGCAGCAAGCCGCGCGCCCAAGGTTAGGTAGCCCACCTTATTTGGTCATTCGAATCGAGCGATCCAGGAACTCATTGGTGTAAGCCGACTTAACATCGAACGGCTTATCAAGTCCGATGTATTCGCGCACCAGATCGTAATCGCTCTGGATACGCTTGTCTTCATGGATGCCCAGGGCGATTTCGCGCGAGAACTTGTCACTCATCAGCACCTCGACCAGCGACCAGTTGACCAGCTCGTTATCGAACTTGAGCGCACCGTTGGCATCAATCAGCGCCTGAACGCAGGGCCGCGGCTCAGCGACGCAGGCTGCGAATGCGCGCTGGGTCACCTTCACAAACTTGTCGATTGCTGCGCGATTTTTCTGCAGAAACTGCGGATTGACGATGATGGAGTTGCCGTAGGGGTTGAGCCCCGCATCACGCCACGCGAGAAAGCCCATGTCAGCGCCCAATTCGGCCTGGAACACATGGTGGAGGTTGTAGAACGAGGTGGTGGCGTCGATCGATTTTGCCTTCAGCGCCGACAGCTTGGCGTTGGCATCGATGTTGACCCAGGTGACTGATTTCGGGTCCATGCCATTGGCCTTGGCAAGCGCCGGCCACATCGTGCGAGCCCCGTCGGCCGCCGGGTTCCCGATGCGTTTGCCGGCCAGGTCTTTCACCGACTTGATGCCAGAGCTTTTCAGCCAGTAAAGCCCCTGTGGCGAGTTCGCGTACACATTGAAGACGGCAACGGTCTGGGCGCCTTTGCCGGCAGCCACCAGAACCCCGGCCATATCAGCCAACCCCACCGGGTTGGCACCGGCGCCTACCTTCTGGGTGGACAGCGCCGAGCCACGACCTGGCTCGAGATTGACGTCCAGCCCTTCCTTTGCGTACCAGCCAAGCTTCTTCGCGTAGTAGTACGGCGCATGATCGCCGCCTGGGACCCAGTTCAGCACAAAGTCAATTTTGGTTTGAGCCGTTACTGAACCAGCGGCCAGCGCTGCGGCCAATAGTGTTGCTGCGCGTGTGGCAGCCAGGCGTGAAAGCATGAAAGGTCTCCCTGTTGTGTTGACACGTGTTGGCCCGTGTTCGCCAAGCAGTTCGATGATAGATCATTGACGCCCGTCCGGCCATCCATCAAGATCCCCGCCGTCGAATACGAAACGATTCCGTCACCGTGCACCGATCTCAACTGCCCCCCGCCATCACTCGACTGCTACAGGAAGGCACGGTAATCCCCGCGCATCCCCTCGCGCTCAATGCCCAGCGGCAACTCGATATCCGCCGGCAGCGTGCGCTCACGCGCTACTACGTCGAAGCGGGTTCAGGTGGATTGGCGGTCGGTGTTCACGCCACGCAATTTGCGATACGGGAACGCGGCCTGTATGCGCCCGTTCTCGAGCTTGCCGCGCGCACCGCTCAAGACCACCTCGAGCGTCTTGGCGAGCGGCGACCACTGGTCATGATTGCCGGACTGACCGGCGGCACTGCACAGGCTATTGCCGAAGCCAGAACGGCGGTCTCGCTCGGTTATCACTGCGGCATGCTGTCTCTGTCCGCCATGCGCGGCGTCGATCTCGACACCCTGGTCGGACACTGCGAAGCGGTCGCTGCGGAAATCCCGTTGGTCGGGTTCTATCTGCAGACCGCTGTCGGCGGCATCGACCTGCCCGCCTCTTTCTGGCAGCGCTTCGCCGCAATCGACAATGTGGTGGCCGTCAAGGTGGCGCCGTTCAACCGCTACCGAACACTTGATGTCGCGCGAGGCATCGCGCTGGCCCATGCGGAGGAGCGCGTCACGCTTTACACGGGCAACGACGATCACATCGTCCTCGATCTGGTCACGCCCTTCGCGGTACGCCGCCCGGCACGCAACAGCCATGGCCTTGAAGAGGTCATTATCAAGATTCGGGGCGGGCTGCTGGGTCACTGGTCGGTGTGGACACACTCGGCGGTCAAACTGTTTGAGCGGATTCGGGCCGCGCGGGCATCGGCCACGCTGGACACCAGCCTGCTGGCGCTGGACGCGCGGGTCACCGACTGTAATGCCGCGTTGTTTGATGTTGCGAACAACTTCGCTGGCTGCATCGCCGGCTGCCACGAAGTGCTGCGCCGCCAAGGGTTGTTGGAAGGTATCTGGTGCCTCGATCCCCATGAAACCTTGTCGCCGGGCCAGGCTGCTGAGCTGGACCGGGTCTGCCGCGAGCATCCCGACCTGATCGATGACGAGTTCGTGCGAAGCCGGCTCGATCGTTGGCTTGCAGACTGAGGAACCCAATGAATCCCCTTGACTCGTCATACACACGCTGGACCTTCGCAGTGCTGGCCCACATCGCGCTGGTCGTCGCCTGGTATCTGTTCGTTGAAATCGGGCAGGTACCTAAATTCGTGATGCCGTCGCCTCAAGCCACGCTTGATGCGCTCATGAATCCCAACTACAGCTGGTGGACCAACATCGCAGTAACAGGCACCGAAATATTTGGCGGCTATCTGCTGGCCCTGGTTGTCGGGGTGCTGCTGGCGCTGGTCTTCACCTGGTCGCGAACGCTGGAAGCCTTATGTCTGCCTCTGCTCGTCACACTGAACATGATTCCCAAAGTGGCGCTCGGACCGCTGATCATCGTCTGGTTCAAATACGGCGTATTTCCGAACACGCTCATGGCGTTCTCAATCGCTGTGTTCCCGATTCTTCTGACAACAGCGCGCGGGCTGCGAGAAATCGAACCGGAGCTGCTCGACCTGGTGAAGTCTCTGCGGGGTTCACGCTGGCAGGTGTTTGCCAAGATTCAGCTGCCGGGGGCGCTACCGTATATTTTTTCCGGAATGAAGGTGGGGTCCATCCTGGCCGTGGCCGGTGCAATCGTGGGCGAGTTCCTGGGCTCCGATAAAGGCCTGGGTTACCTGATGCTGCAGGTACAGGTCACGCTGGACACGCCCGCCATGTTCATGGCGGTTATCCTGATCACCATTATCGGCATGTTGCTGTACGGATTGGTGCTGCTTCTTGAGCGGCTGCTGGTGGTGCGTGATGCGCGTGTAGCCTGAGAACGTCAACGTCGCGCGGACACAGTCAAACGATTACAACCGAGGAGATCATTCATGAACGCTTCCCACACTTTGAAGCCAGGCCTGAAGCTCTGTGCCGCCGCCTTTCTTTCAATCGCCGTTGCCGGCGCGGCACACGCGCAAACCGAAATCAAGTTCGGCCACGTCGGTGAACCCGGCTCGCTTTATCAGGTGATTGGCGACGAATTCGCTCGCCGAGCCAACACGCTTCTGGCGGGGAAGGCGAAGGTGGTCGTGTATGGCAGCAGCCAGTTGGGGGGCGACAAGGAAATGCTGCAAAAGCTGCGGCTGGGCACACTCGACCTGTCGCTTCCGTCAACCATCATGTCCTCTGAGGTCGATCTTATCGGCATGTTTGAAATGCCCTATATCGTCAAAGATCGAGCCCATATGGCACGCATCGAAAAAGAGATTTTCTGGCCCGACATCGCGCCTGCGGTGGAAAAGAAAGGCTTGAAAGTGCTCGCGGTATGGGAGAACGGTTATCGGCATCTGACCAATAACCGTCGCCCGATTAACGTTCCAGACGATCTCAAGGGAATCAAGCTGCGTGTGCCTGAGGGAAAGTGGCGAATCAAGATGTTTCAGAACTATGGTGCAAGTCCCAGCCCCATGAAGTTCTCAGAGCTGTTCACGGCTCTGCAAACCGGTGTGATGGACGGTCAGGAAAACCCGTTCACGCAAATTTACTAATCGAAACTGCACGAGGTTCAAAAGTTCCTGTCCCTCTCTGGGCATGTCTACAGCCCGGCGTTCCTTACGGCGGGTCTTAAAAAATTCTCATCCCAACCTGAGCCTGTGCGTAAGGCGATTGAGACGGCCGCCCGCGAAACGCAAGCCTTCGTGTACGAGACCGCCACGAAAGCCGAGAAAGACCTGCTCGACAAAATCCGAGCCAGTGGCATTCAGGTCAACGAAGTCAACAAAGACGCCTTTATTGCTGCAAGCCGCCCAACCTACGAAGAGTTCGGCAAGGAAGTCGCGGGGGCGAAAGCGCTGATTGACAAAGCCGTCAGCCTCGGTCGGTAGAAGCATGATCAGCACTCAATCCACGCCACCGCGTGCCGACGCGCTCGCCCGTTTTCGAGAACGGTACGCCTTGGCGCTCGAGCGCCTCGTGATCGTTCTGATGGTGGTGCTCGCTGGAGAGGTCGTCCTGGGCGTCCTCATGCGCGCAATAGGTCGCCCGCTGGTCTGGTACGACGAAATGGCCTCTGTCCTGTTGGCGTGGCTCACGTTCTACGGGTCGGCACTGGCATCGGCCAGGCGCGCCCATATCGGATGCCCCGAACTGGTTGATCAACTGCCCGCGCGGCCCCGGCGACAACTCGCAATCGTTTCGCAAATCATGGTGATCGCCTTCTTCGCCTTGGTGGGGTGGGTGGGAGCAGTCATTCTTCCAGTGCTTGCGGACGAAATGCTCGTCAGCGTCCCCTGGCTGTCGGCGGCCGTGGTCCAGTCGGTAATTCCCGTCTCAGCCGCGCTGATCCTGGTTGGCGAAATCCTGAATCTGGTTGACCTGCTGCGGTCGCATCCAGCCGGGCAGAGTGGTTCGTCACTTGCTGACGGACTACATTAGCCGGAGGACCATGACATGGGCACGATGTTCCTGTTGTTTGCCGCGGTGCTGCTGCTGGTACTGATCAACATTCCGATTGCAGTATCACTCGGCATCGTCTCAGTCATTGCCATGCTGGTTACGCAGGGCACTGACTCACTGCCAAACGTTGCGCTCGTCATTTACAACGGCGCTACCAACTTCCCGCTTCTGGCCATCCCGCTGTTCATCCTGGCTGGCGCCATCATGAACGCGTCTGGCATTTCACAGCGGCTGATCGCGTTCGCAGGTGCGTTGTTCGGTTGGGTCAGGGGCGGTCTCGCGCATGTGTCGATCGGCGCTTCGCTGTTCTTTGCCGAGATTTCCGGCTCAGCCGTTGCAGATGTTGCAGCGCTCGGATCGATCCTGATTCCTGGGATGAAGGAAAAGGGCTACCCCGCACCGTACGCTGCAGCGGCGATGTCTTCTGCAGCCACCCTCGCCGTGATTATTCCGCCTTCAATCCCGATGATCCTCTATGCCGTCATGGCAGAGGCATCCGTGGTTCAACTGTTTGTCGCGGGCATCGTGCCTGGCCTGATCGGCGCGTTCGGCCTGATGTTGGTCGCCAGCTTTCTCGCCCATCGCTACAACCTGCCAAGCGACGAACGTTTCTCACTCCGCCGCGTAATTGAAACCGGTCGCCAGGCGTTCTGGGCATTTCTGCTGCCCATCATCATTCTTGGCGGCATCTTTGGCGGCATCGTGACCGCCACCGAAGGCGCAGCCCTGGCCGTGGTGGCCGCACTATTCGTAGGACTGGTCATTTACCGGGAACTCGATCTGAAGACGCTTCGGGCTGCAGTGGTTGAAGGCGGCATTCAAACCGCGGTGGTCATGCTGCTCGTTGCGACCAGCGCGCTGCTTGGCGCATATCTCACCGAGATGCAGTCACCGCAGGCGCTCGCCCGCGCTGTGTCCGAGTTCACCAACAACAAATGGCTGATACTCGCGCTTCTCAACGTGCTGTTTCTTTTTCTGGGGATGTTTCTGCATTCAGCGGCAGCCATCATCCTGGTGGTACCTATCGTGATGCCATTGGTACGTGCGGCGGGCATCGATCCTGTTCACTTTGGACTCATCGTTACCATCAACCTTGGAATCGGTCAGCAAACGCCCCCTGTCGCCAGCGTTTTGATGGTGGCCAGTTCAATTGCCAAAGCGTCGGTATGGGACGTCACCCGCGTGAACGTGTGGTTCATCGGAATTCTGCTGATCGTGCTGATGCTGGTCACCTACGTACCGATTACCGGGATGGGATTGGTGGAGGCGCTCTACCGATAACTGCTGCGTCGGCTGCAGTTGCAGCAGCAATGCATTGCCTGACAGGCGTGTTTATTTGGTCCCGAAAATTCTGTCCCCGGCATCACCCAGCCCCGGCACGATGTATCCGTGCTCGTTTAGCTGCCGATCGATTGCTGCGGTGTACACCGGCACATCAGGGTGGTGTTGATGGAAATTCGCCAGACCCTCTGGTGCGGCCAGCAGGCACACGAAGCGGATGGAGCGAGGCTTGGTCGCGCGGATCCTGTCAACCGAAGCAACCGCTGAGTTGCCGGTGGCCAGCATCGGGTCAAGCACGATGACATCGCGCTCGCCCATGTCATGCGGCACTTTGAAGTAGTACTCCACTGCGTTCAAGGTTTCCGGATCTCGAAACAGGCCCACATGCCCTACCCGCGCGCTGGGTACCACCTCGAGCATGCCATCGAGAAACCCCTGCCCCGCCCGCATGATCGCCACCAGCACAATCTTCTTGCCGTCGATGGTCGGCGCCTGCATCGCCTCAAGCGGCGTTTCAACGGTAATCATCTGGACCGGCATGTCCCGCAACACCTCATAGGCCATCAGAATGCCGATCTCATGCAGAAGCCTGCGAAAGCTGTTGGTGCTGGTGTCCTTGCGACGCATCAGCGTGAGCTTGTGCTGAATGAGCGGATGCGTCAGGTGGTGAACCAAATCAGTCATGTCGGGTCACTCCGAGGGTCTTAAGTACAGAAGCTGCTCGGGCTACCCGAACCGAAGCGAGCGTAGCCCCACCGTGCGATCGATGATCAGCACCACCAGCAGCGTCATCACGATGCTGACACTGGATACCGCAGCCGCGGTCGGATCGAAATCCCAGCGCAGATAGTCGAACAATTGCAATGGCAGCGTGGTCATTCCTACCCCCTTCAACAGCAGCGAAAGGTTGAAGAGGTCAAACGAAATAATGAAGGCAAACAGTGCGCCAGTAATCAGCCCTGGCTTGATGAGCGGCAGCGTGATGCGCCTGAAACAGGTCCATGGCCCGGCCCCCAGGCTACGACCTGTGGGCCCCATGTGTGCGTGGCTGAAAAGAAAACGGGCCAGATCCCTCGTGAGGACTGGCCCGTTTGATGCGTGGTCGGGGTGGCGGGATTCGAACTCGCGACCCCTTGCACCCCATGCAAGTGCGCTACCAGGCTGCGCTACACCCCGAAGACCAAGATTATATCAGCGAAGCAGCTCGAGCGCCTGCTGAAGTGCCTCGCGCACAGAACGATGACCGTCAAACGGGTCAAGCGCGAACGGAAGGCTTGGCTGCTGAGCGTTGTCACGCGTGACGATGACCGCTGCAGCCTCTGGCGCAGCGAAGGCCGCGGAAGGCGCTGCCAGGGAATGGGGTTTCGCTGAAACCTGGCTGGCTGTCGGATCGAGAATCGCGTCATCGGCCTCATCAACCAGCCGAGCCCGGCTGCTACCGGCCTCACCTAACCGGTTTCTCGCGCCGTTGATGGTGAAGCCCTCCTCGTAAAGGAGCTCGCGGATACGGCGCACCAGCAGCACCTCATGGTGCTGGTAATAGCGGCGGTTACCGCGGCGCTTCATCGGACGAAGCTGACTGAACTCCTGCTCCCAGTACCGCAGCACATGGGGCTTCACCCCGCAAAGATCGCTGACTTCGCCGATCGTGAAATAGCGCTTGGCCGGGATCGGCGGAAGCGCCACTTTGGCATCAGATTTGCCGTTCATCAGGTCAGCGTGTGGTGAGGAGAACCGAAGGATTGGACAGGCAGAGATGACTCACACAGACAGGGCGCAGACTCAGGCCGCGCCATCCCCCAGTTCAATCTGAGCCTTGAGCTTCTGGCTTGCATGAAAAGTGACCACACGCCGCGCGGAAATCGGGATTGCCTCGCCGGTTTTCGGGTTACGACCAGGGCGCTGCGGTTTGTCGCGCAACTGAAAATTTCCAAAACCCGAGAGCTTGACTGACTCACCTCGAACGAGCGCGTCGCGAATTTCCTCGAAGAACGTTTCGACCATGTCCTTCGCCTCTCGCTTGTTCAGGCCGACGCGTTCGAAAAGCATTTCGGAGAGTTCGGCCTTGGTGAGCGTGAACGCAGGACCAAACGACACCGGCTCAAAGGACAGCACGCCCGCATCGGCCAATCGGCTGTCTGCAGTCGTTGGGGTGGTTGACTCGGCCTCGACCGCCCCGGCAACTGCGGTCTCGGGGTCTGCCTGACCGAACGCATGGTTCGTTTGCATCATGTTTTCTCTAGCTACCCGCGCGAAGCCGGGCGCCCAGCAGCCGCTCAGCCCGTCCGACCACCACCTGTACCGCGCGCTGCGCCTCCGCGTCACTCAGCGTGCGGGAAGTATCTTGCATACGCAACCTGAAAGCAAGGCTTTTTTCCTTATTTTCCAAGCCCTTACCGCGGTACTCATCGAACAGGAAGACCTGCTGAATAATGGCTGCTTCGGTCTCCTCGCGAGCAGCATCGGCAATGGTCTGCTCAACTTTTGCGGCAGGCGTAGCGATGGGAACGATCAGCGCGATATCGCGTAGCACCGGCGGAAACTTGGACAGTTCGGTGTGGGTGGCAACCGCGCGTGTGCGCAAGCACTCAAGGTCGATCTCGAACAGGACAGGCGCCGAGGGCAGTTCAAGCTGTTGCTGCAGGGCCGGGTGCAGTTCACCGACAACACCCACGGCCACGCCATTCAGGAGCACATGTCCGCAACGCCCCGGGTGCAGCGCCGGATGCGACCCGGCAACCACCGTCAGCCCAACCGAGCCGCCGAGCGCGAGCAGGTCAGCCTTGATGTCGAAGAAATCGACAACCCGATGCGGCCAGCCCCATTGCTCGGGTGCCACCGATCCAAGCGCCAGCGCTGCCACGCGCCACGGTTGCGCGATACCTGGTACAGCAAGAGGCCCGCCCTGCACCGATGCATCAGGCGCAAATACCCGACCCACCTCAAACATCCGCACACGGGATGCCTTTCGGTTCAGGTTGGCTCGCAGCGTCTCGATCAACCCACCCCAGAGGGTGGTGCGCATCACATCCATCTGTGCCGCGATCGGATTCAACAGCTTGACCGGCGCCTTCCCAGACAGCTTCTGGTCAAGCGTTGACTCAACGAAGCTGTAGGTGATGATTTCCTGATAATCGCGAGCCGCGAGCGCCTGCTTGATCGCCAGCACCGGGCGCCGCGCTTCGGGCTCTGGCCGCATGGCCGAGGGTGCGCGCGGCGGCCTCAAAGGCAGTCGATCAAAGCCCCACACCCTGGCGACTTCCTCGATCAGGTCTTCTTCGATCTGAAGGTCAAAGCGATGCGAGGGCGGCGTGACGATGAATGTGTCGCCATCACGCTCGTAAGCCAACCTGAGACGCGATAGCGCGTCTGCGATATCAGCGTCACCGAGCGGGGCGCCGATGATCTTACGTGCGCGATCGACGCGCAGCGCAACCGGTGCGCGCTCGGGCAACGCGAGAATGGTGTCATCGATCGGGCCCGCCCGGCCACCGCAGATCTCGAGGATCAGCTGGCTGATTCGCTCGATGTGCGCAACCGTGGTGCTGGCATCCACACCCCGTTCAAAACGCGACCCCGCTTCGGTACTGAAGTTGTAGCGTCGGGCGCGGCCGGCAACCGCCTGCGGCCACCAGAACGCCGCTTCCAGATAAATGTCCTTGGTGTCGTCGGACACCGCTGTCGCGTTTCCGCCCATGATGCCCGCCAGACTTTCAACCTGATGCTCGTCAGCAATCACGCCGACATCGGCATCGAGTGAAATGGTTTGGCCGTTGAGCAGTTCAAGTGACTCGCCCTGTCGCGCCCAACGAACCGTTAAACCGCCCTGAATACGCGCCAGATCAAACACGTGCGAGGGCCGTCCAAGTTCAAGCATCACGTAGTTGGAGATGTCGACCAGTGCAGACACGCTTCGCTGCCCTGCCCGCTCCAGCCTGCGACGCATCCAGCCTGGCGTGGCTGCGCGCGCATTGACGCCGCGAATGATTCGCCCGGAAAAGCGACCGCAAAGATCGGGCGCTGCGATCTGAACCTGCAGCCGATCTGCGAGGGTGACCGGTACCGGAATGAACTCGGGCTCATGAAGGGTGGCTCCCGACAGCGCAGCCACTTCACGAGCCACGCCGATCATGCTCATGCAGTGGGCGAGGTTCGGTGTCAGTTTGAGCAGCCACACGGTTTCGTTCAGCGCAAGCCAGTCCCGCAGCGACTGGCCAACCGGCGCATCACCATCGAGCGCGAGCAGGCCGGCGTGGTCTTCCGAAAGACCCAGTTCGCGCGCTGAGCACAACATCCCCTGGCTTTCGACACCGCGCATGACCGTAGGCTTGATCGTCAATCCGCCGGGCAGAACAGCTCCGGGCAGCGCGCAAGGCACGCGCATGCCCTCGGCAACGTTGGGCGCGCCGCATACGATGGTCGACGTTGCGCCGCCCGTATCGACTTCGCACACCCTGAGCCGATCGGCGTTCGGATGCTGTTTGACAGAACGAACCTGTGCGACCACCACGCGATCGAACGGCGGCGCAGCGGTGGCGGATTCCTCAACTTCGAGTCCGGCCATGGTGAGCCGCTCGGCAATGGTTTGGGCTGACCAGTCAGTGGCGACGAAACTGCGCAGCCAGCTCTCGGGAACGCGCATTCGCGATAATCCTATCGGTTGAACTGCTGCAGGAAGCGCAGATCGTTTTCATAAAAGAGCCGCAGGTCACCAATGCCGTACCGCAGCATGGCCAGGCGCTCAATGCCTGAGCCGAAAGCGAACCCGACCCATCGCTCCGGGTCAAGGCCAAAGTTGCGAACCACATTGGGATGGACCTGCCCCGAACCGCTCACCTCGAGCCAACGCCCGGCGAGCGGGCCATCTGGGAACCGGATATCGATCTCGGCCGACGGCTCGGTGAATGGGAAGTACGACGGGCGGAACCGCACATCGAGCGAGTCGGTCTCAAAGAAGCGCCGCAGGAAATCGGAGTAGACGCTTTTCAGATCGGCAAAGCTGATGTCTTCGTCGATCCACAGACCTTCGAACTGATGGAACATCGGCGAGTGCGTCGCATCGGAATCAACACGATAGGTCTTGCCCGGTGCGATGACCCGGATCGGCGGCGGATGCATGCGTGCATAGCGCACCTGAACTGGCGACGTATGCGTTCGCAACAGCAAGCCGCCCTCGACGTAAAAGGTGTCGTGCATCGAACGCGCAGGATGGTTTTCCGGCGTGTTCAACGCAGTGAAATTGAAAAAATCTTCCTCGATCTCGGGCCCGTCTGCCACGTCAAAACCGATGGAATGGAAGATGGCCTCGATCCGAGCAATGGTGAGCGTGATGGGATGCAGCCCGCCTGCGCCAATGCCGCGACCGGGCAGCGTGACATCAATGGCTTCCTGCGCAAGCCGGGCCTCGAGCTGGGCTCGTGCAATCTCCGCCTCACGAGCACTCACCAGTGCTTCGATGGTCTGCTTGGCAACATTCAGTTCGCGTCCAGCCGCCGCCTTCTGCTCACCACTAAGGGAGGACAGCGACTTCATCCGCACAGTCAGACTGCCATCGCGACCAACGAATCGCGCCTTGGCGTTAGCCAGAGACGCCGAGTCTGACGCGTCGGCAAGCTCCCGCCGGGCCTGCTCGACCAGGTCGGACAGTGAAGATTCCATTCGGGTTCGACTCCTGGAACGACGGTGACCCGTTTCGTGTCACAAGAAGCGCAATCGGGCGACAAGCGCCCGGCACACAGTCGGACGCGCTGCACGGGCCAGCCCTAAAGCTGACCCGCACCAGCGCCGACCCGTTCAGGCAGCGAGCGCTGCCTTGGCCTGCCCGACGATGGTCGCGAACGCGGCCTTGTCGTTAACGGCCAGTTCGGCAAGAACCTTGCGGTCAAGGCCGATCGAGGCGCGGTTCAAGCCGTTGATGAGGCGGCTGTAGCTCAGGCCATGCTCACGGGATGCCGCATTGATGCGGGCAATCCAGAGCGCGCGAAACACCCGCTTGCGATTGCGACGATCGCGGTAAGCGTACTGCCCAGCTCGCATGACAGCCTGTTTGGCAATGCGGAAAACATTGCCACGACGTCCGCGATAACCCTTGGCAAGCGCCAGTACTTTCTTGTGGCGCGCGCGCGCCGTGACTCCACGTTTAACTCGAGGCATCGCGCGCTCCTTATGCGTAAGGCAGCATGGCCTTCACGGAGGCCATGTTCGTGCTGTGCACGCCCTCGGTTCCGCGCAGCTGCCGCTTGTTCTTGGTGGTTTTCTTGGTGAGGATGTGGCGTTTGAACGCCTGTCCGCGCTTGACGCTGCCGGAGCCGCGCACGCGGAAGCGCTTCGCAGCGCTTTTCTTGGTTTTCATCTTGGGCATGATTGCCGTCCGATTTCCTTTTTATGCCTTGCAAGGTGTCCGGCAAAACGCCAGAACTTGGGAACCCGCTCGGCTTCTTCACGCCGCCCCCGTTGGGGAGCTGCAGTGATTTTTTGATCGCCCTGAACGCTACTTTTTGCGCTTGGGTGCGATCACCATGATCATCTGACGCCCTTCAAGCTTGGGCATCTGCTCGACCATGGCCATATCATCCAGCTCGGTACGGATGCGGTCGAGCAGCCGTACGCCAAATTCCTGGTGCGCCATTTCACGGCCCCGGAAGCGCAAGGTGATTTTCGCCTTGTCACCATCTTCCAGAAAACGCTTCACGTTGCGCATCTTGACCAGATAGTCGCCCTCGTCTGTGCCAGGCCGGAACTTGACTTCTTTGACCTGGATGATTTTCTGCTTGAGCCGCGCATCGTGAGCGCGCTTCTGTTCCTGATACTTAAACTTGCCGTAGTCCATAAGACGACAGACCGGGGGGGTAGCGGTTGGCGCGATTTCAACCAGATCGACGTCTGATTCTTCTGCCATTCGCAGCGCCTCGCGGGTGCTGACGATACCGATCGGCTCATTTTCCGGGCCGATCAACCGAATTTCAGGAACATTGATTTCGCCGTTGATGCGATGTTCGCGTTCAGCGACGAGGGGCGCTCTTGTAACGATGCTGGGATCCTCCGCAACCAAAAAACAAACGACCGTGCATGACGCGTATGCCGGTATGCCCGCACCAGCGAAGCGATACCGCGTCGCTGAGCCGGACCAGCATCACTGCGGCTGACCGACCTTGGCACCAACCTCATGGCCAAGGCGTTCAACGAACGCCTCAACCGACATGGAGCCCAGATCAAGCCCGCCGCGCGCACGCACGGCCACCATGCCAGCCTGCCGCTCCTTATCGCCTACGACGAGCAGGTAAGGAAGCTTTTGCAAGCTGTTTTCTCGGATTTTATAGTTGATCTTCTCATTCCGCAAATCGCACTCCACCCTAAACCCTTGTTTTTTCAGCGCTTGTGCAACATCTCGCGCGTACTCAGCCTGGGCGTCGGTGATGGTGAGAATCGTGGCCTGCACTGGGGCCAGCCACATCGGCAGCGCGCCGGCATGATTTTCAATCAGGATGCCGATAAAACGCTCAAGTGAGCCGACGATCGCACGATGCAGCATGACCGGATGCCGGCGCGTGTTGTCTTCAGCCACATACTCGGCGCCCAGCCGCTGCGGCATGTTGAAGTCAACCTGCATGGTGCCGCACTGCCAGGGTCGCCCCAACGCGTCTTTTAGCGTGTACTCAATCTTGGGGCCGTAGAACGCGCCGTCGCCGGGTGCGATGACAAAGTCGACTCCCGAGCGGCGCAAACTTTCCATCAAAGCATGCTCGGCACGATCCCATAGTGCATCGTCACCCACACGCTTTTCCGGACGCGTGGCAACCTTGTAAAGAATCTGATTGAAGCCAAAGTCGCGGTACACCTTGTGCAGCAGCTCGGTGTAGGCCACGCACTCATCCAGAATCTGATCTTCGGTACAGAAGATGTGGCCATCGTCCTGCACAAACCCGCGTACCCGCATGATGCCGTGTAAGGCGCCAGATGGCTCATTGCGATGGCAGTTACCAAACTCACCATAGCGAAGCGGCAGATCGCGATAGCTCCGAAGCGCCGAGTTGTACACCTGAACATGCCCCGGGCAGTTCATTGGCTTCACGGCGTAGTCGCGGTTTTCAGACGACGTCGTGAACATGTTGTCCTTGTAGTTTTCCCAGTGGCCGGAGCGCTCCCACAGGGTTCGGTCAAGAATTTGCGGGCAGCGCACTTCCTGGTAGCCGTTGTCCTGGTAGACCCGCCGCATGTACTGCTCCACCTGCTGCCAAAGGGTCCAGCCACGCGGGTGCCAGAACACCATACCGGGCGCGTTGTCCTGCATATGAAACAGATCAAGCTCGCGACCCAGCCGGCGGTGGTCGCGCCGCTCGGCTTCTTCGAGCATGTGCAGATAGGCATCCTGGTCTTCCCTCTTGGCCCAGGCCGTGCCGTAAATGCGCTGAAGCATTTCGTTGCGGGAGTCACCGCGCCAATAGGCACCCGCAAGCTTCATCAGCTTGAACACCTTCAGCTTGCCGGTAGAGGGCACGTGCGGGCCGCGGCAAAGATCGATGAAGTTGCCCTCGCGATAAAGTCCGATCGGCTCGCCCGCCGGGATCGACGAGATGATCTCGGCTTTGTATTTTTCGCCGATTGATTCAAAAAACTTCACTGCGTCATCGCGCTGCCAGACCTCACGAGTGACTGGTTCGTCTTTCCGGGCAAGCTCGGCCATTTTTGCTTCGATCGCTTGCAGGTCTTCGGGCGTGAACGGGCGCTTGTACGAGAAGTCATAGTAAAAGCCGTTGTCGATCACAGGACCAATCGTGACCTGGGCATCGGGAAACAGCGCTTTCACGGCATACGCTAGCAGGTGCGCGGTGGAATGGCGAATGATGTCGACACCGTCGGGATCGCGGTCGGTCACGATAGACAGCGTGGAATCGGCTTCGATGCGGTGCGAGGTGTCGACCAGCTGGCCATCCACCCTCCCGGCAAGCGCCGCTTTCGCAAGGCCTGCGCCAATGGATGCAGCCACATCGGCCACGGTGGGCGGGGCGGAAAACTGACGGCGCGAACCGTCGGGTAGCGTGATGGTGATCATGGGCGCTCGATGCGTCTGAAACGGTCGGGATTTTCCGACAGAAAGCGGCGCGCTCCAAACGGCTGCGCGCCTGGGCGTAGCGCAATCGACAACCGGAAAAAAGAAACGGGCCCCGAAGGACCCGTTTTCCGCAGCTTGGTAGGCGCGATTGGACTCGAACCAACGACCCCCACCATGTCAAGGTGGTGCTCTAACCAGCTGAGCTACGCGCCTGCAAACAGATACTATAGCAGAGCGGCGCGCGCATCTCGATCAAGGCGTGCCGCGCGCGGGCCTACTTGGCGGGACCCCTCGCCCCAGCCGTGGATTCCAACAGCGTGATTCGCGACAGCCAGATCACCGGCGCAAGACCCACCAGCACGATCAGCAGCGAGGGCCAGGCCGCTTCCGCAAGCCTTTCGTCAGCGGCGAAATGGTAGGCCACCACAGCGAGCGTGTCGAAGTTGAACGGCCTGAGCACAAGCGTGGCCGGCAACTCTTTGACTGAATCCACAAACACCAGGAGCGCAGCCACCGCAAGCGTACGCCGCATGAGCGGCCAATGAACTTCACGCAGGACACCCCATAGGTTTCGACCCAGGCTGCGTGCACTCTGATCCATTGACGGACTGATCCGCCTGAGACCCGCATCAATTCCCTGAAAGCCCACTGGGAAAAACCTGACCGTGTAAGCGTAGAAAACCACGCCGAGCCCGCCCGCAATCAGCGGCGCCTCGAACCCGAACCGCTCACCGCTCCAGTTCAACAAGCCCGTGGCAAAGCTGGCGAGCGCAAGCAGTCCCACCCCCAACACCAATCCAGGAATCGCGTAGCCGGTATTGGCCAGACCCAAGGCCAATTTGATCGCACGGCCACCAAACACCCGCAACGCGTAAGCGCCCATCAATGCGAGCGGTATGACGAGCCCCACGCTGCCAAGCCCCAACACAGCGGTATTGAAGGCCCACTCGACCAGGCGCGTATCGAGTCCAGATTCGACCGACAAGCCGCCGACCGCAAGAATGACAGCGGGAAACACAAAGCCAAACAGGCCGGGCAGCGCGCAGGCAACACTCGCCACCCAGGCCGCAGCGCCCCTCAGTACCAAGCGCTCGGGCGGTCGGGTTGAGCGCGCATGGAACTGCATCCGGCCGCGCTGCACCCGTTCAAGCCACACCAAGGTCATCACGGCAAGCAACAGCACCAACGCGAGTTGCGCCGCGCCAGATCGATCCCCCAATGACTGCCAGGCTCGAAAGATGCCCGCCGTAAAAGTATCCACGGCAAAGTAGCTGACAGTGCCGAAATCGGCCAGTGTTTCCATGGTGGCCAGCGCAACGCCGGCAGCAACGGCAGGCCTGGCAACCGGCCAGGTGACCCGCCACCACACCCGCGTCGGCCCAAGCCCCAAGGATCGGGCCGCCTCTGCCAGCGATTCACTACGTTCGGCAAAGGCCGTTCTCGCGAGCAGGTACACGTAGGGATACAGCGCAAGTCCCAGGCAGAGCGCCGCCGAGGGCCAGCTATGGACCTCGGGAAACCAGTAGTCGCCGATTTCCCATCCGGTCCAGCGCCGCAAGGATGACTGCACCACACCAGAAGGCGCCAGAAAATCGGTGTAGGCGTATGCCATGACAAAGGCGGGCATGGCCATCGGTAGCACCAGCATCCAGGCCAGGAATCGCCGCCCGGGAAACTCCCAGGCCGCGATCATCCATGCGGCCCCTACCCCGAGACCGAGCACCAGGACGACCACGGCCATCGCGAGCAGCAGCGTGGTCGCCGCGTAGCGCGGCAGCACGGTGAGCGCAAGATGCGACAGCGTTGCACTGCTGTCCAAAAATCCCGCCACCGCCAGCACGGCAAGCGCCAGGGCTGGAGCAGCCAGCGCAAGCGCGACGCCAACGGCGGCAGCGGTTGCCGGCAGTCGCGACGACGCGGCAGGCTTTGGTCCTGACCCTGCAGAGAACACCAGGCGTTTCCCGCGATACACTAGTCAAACGAGAATTATATGCATTCGCAATACGCCATGGCCGCGCCAACCCCCGCCACGCTGCAGGTCGATGATCTGTCGGTCGTGTTTTCACGCGACGGTCGTCGCCAACGCGTCCTGGACGGGCTCAGCTTCTCGCTTGCGCAGGGCGAAATCGGCTGCCTGCTGGGTGCCTCAGGTTGCGGCAAGTCCACCGCGCTGCGCGTGATCGCCGGATTTGTTCGACCCGAGCGGGGAGCGGTCGCCATTGGTGGGCGCTCCATGCTTGGCGCCAACCTCTGGGTGCCACCCGAAGCGCGCGGAACCGGGGTTGTGTTTCAGGACTACGCGCTATTTCCGCACCTCGATATTGAATCAAACATTGGGTTCGGGCTGAAGGGTCGTACCGCACCGGAACGCGCGGCGCGGGTCACAGAGATGCTCAGGCTGGTTGGCCTCGACGGCATGAACCAGCGGTTCCCCCATGAACTATCGGGCGGGCAGCAGCAGCGCGTGGCGCTTGCCCGCGCGCTGGCGCCCGCCCCTGCACTGCTCCTTCTCGACGAACCTTTCTCAAGCCTGGACCCTGAGCTTCGCGAGCGCCTCGCGCTCGAATTGCGCGAGATCCTCAAGACCGCCGCCATCACCACGCTTCTTGTCACCCACGATCAGTACGAGGCGTTCGCGATGGCCGATAGCGTGGGCGTCATGGCCGATGGCCGTATTGCACAGTGGGACACCCCGTATCGCCTTTACCACCAGCCGGTGTCGCGCGAGGTGGCCGATTTTGTCGGACACGGCGCCTTCCTCGCCGGTCGCGTTCGCGAGGCCGATGGCAACGCTCAAATCGAGATCGAACTGGGCACGCTGCCGATTCTGGCCCGCACCGACCAGGCGATCGCCTCGGCAGTGGCTGCGCCTACCGGCGAGGTCACCGTGCTGCTTCGTCCCGACGACGTGGTGCACGATGATGCAAGCCCGGTGCAGGCGCAGGTGGTGCGTAAAGCGTTTCGCGGTGCCCAGTTTCTGTACACGCTGAAGCTGCCCAGCGGCGCAACCCTGCTGGCACTGGTGCCCAGTCACCACGACCATCCGGTTGGCGAGCAGATCGGAATTCGATTCGCTGCCGACCACATCGTCACCTTTGAGTCGCGAAACGACACGCCATGACACACGCCCCGTTTCACCGCCCGCGCAGACCGAGCACAGTTTATCGCCGCAAGCGATCAGGCTTTGCTGCAATCACCCGGGCACTGATCATCGGCTCCGCCCTGGGGGGCGCCATCACGGCGGTGGCAGCCACGACGGCAGTCGGGTTAGTCACCCGCGATGCTGCCAGCGGCATTGATTGGGTAGTGCTGGAGGGATTTTCGATCGCCAGAACAGAGACTACGATTGGTCAATTCCGGCGGTTCGCAGCAGCAACCGGAACGGTGACACAGGCTGAGCGCGAGGGGGGTGGCTCGGTGTATGAGGCCGGCTGGACGCAAAAACGGGGATGGGTCTGGTCCACACCCTATGGCCCGCAGTACCGCGCGGGTGACGATGAACCGGCTGCCCATGTCACCTATGACGAAGCACAGGCCTTCTGCCGATGGGCCGGGGGACAGTTGCCCACCGACTCGCAATGGAAGGCAGCGGCTTATCGCGAACAACGGCCATCGCCGCCGGCGCCTTTTCTTACCGGTCGCACCTATCCGTTTCCAACCGGCGACTCGCCCGCTGGCGCACAGTGTCTGGACGATTGCGGACCGCAGTCGGCCAGGCGGTCGGTTCAACACGGTGCTGCACTGACACGGGGGCTCGGTCATGCGCCTGCCAGCCAGACGCCGGCCGGCGTCAACGGCCTTCATGACATGGGTGCAAACCTGTGGGAATGGGTCGATGATCCGCCCGGTCAGCGTGGCAACGCTGAACGTCTGACCCGAGGCGGGTCATGGTGGTATGGCAGCGGACCGATGCGAGAGGAACACCGCCAAAGCAAACCCGGCAATACCACCGTTGTCTATATCGGCTTTCGCTGCGTCAAACCGTCGCGTTAGGCAGCGCGGGGGCCACGCTCGTCCAGCGCTGGATGCAGGGGCTGCACCGCTGCAACGAATGCCCAGGCGCCCGCCAGCGACACCAGCGCAAGCACAGTAAACCCAAGCCGGTAATCGCCCATGAGGTCAGCCAGCACTCCCGCCACCAGCGGACCTGCCACCTGCCCGATCGCCACCACCACGGACGACATGCCGAGGATCATGCCGATCGCCCGGCGACCGAAGTAGTCGGCGCGAATGGCCTGCATGAACGGGCCCCGGACACCCCACGCCGCACCGTGCAGAACGGCAAACGCCACCAGCATCGCGGTGCCGCTGGCGTAGGTAAGCATCAGCAGACCTAAAAAATGCCCCAGCATCGCCAACGCCGCCACCCGCCGCTTGATGAACCGATCGCCGATCCAGATACCCAGCAGAACCCCGCCAATCTGCGCCAGCGTCATGATCATGATGATCAGCGAAGCGGCATTGACCGAGTAGCCCAGCCCTTCCTTCATGTGCGTGATCGCATGAACATTCACGGCGCCAACCACCAGCAGCGCAGCGCCATGCCCGAGCGCAAGCAACCAGAACGCGCGCGTTCGCATCGCCTCATGGAGCGTAAAGCCGCGCCGCGCTTCGTCGGCCGCACTGAGCGCCAGCGTGTCGGCGGGCGATCTCGCCAAGGCCCGCTCGGCCTCGGCCACCTGGGGCCCAGACACGGCGCTCGATGCCGCGGGCTCAGATCCGGCGTGAGGCGAAGCCTGAGCAGCATTGGGGGCGATCCCATCGACATACTCGCCCGCCTGCTGCGGCCGTCCTCGAAACACCGAACCAAGCGGCCATCCCACCAGCAATACCAGACAGCCGGAAGCGATCGCGGTTGCGCGCCAGCCAAACGCCTGCATGAACGCCGCGACCACCGGGACCAGAATTCCACCAAAGCCCACACCCAGGCCAACCGCAGACAGGGCACGAGCCCGGTACCGTTCGAACCAGTGGATGATTGCCACGTTGATCGCGAGATAGCCGCATAGCGTCATGCCGACCGAACACACGGCAATGGCTGCGTAGAACCCGATGATCGAGTCGACCATTCCTAACGCGATCAACCCCAGAGCGAACAACAACACCCCGGCGCGAATCACCGGGCTTTCGCCGAAACGATCCACCAGCCAGCCCACCAGCGGGCCAATGATCGCTGTTTCGAGCGACATCATTGCCGCCCCACCCGACAGTGCGGTCTTGCTCCAGTCGCGCTCATCGGACAGCACCGCCACATAGGCGCCGAAAGACTGCTGCATCAAGCCGCCCTGCAGCACCTGAAGAGCTGCGCCCGCTCCAACGAGTCGCCAGCCGTGGAAGATCTTCATCAAAGTTGGTTAGCGAATGCTCATTGAATTGAGTGCCAAACCGATCCGGGCAATGCCCTGATGGATCTGCGCTGGTGAAGGCGTTGAGAACGACAGCCGAAGCGTGGCCGGGTCGACCTGATCGGCGTAGTAGATATCGCCGGCAACGAAGGTCACTTTCTCTTCGATCGCCTGCTTGAGCAGATCGCGCGCGCTGGCGCCGCTGAGAATCCGACCCCACATGAACATTCCACCCTCAGGTACACCCACCTCGATACGACCCGTAAGGTGAGTCTGGATGGCCTCTCGCATGGCCTGCGCACGCTCGCGATAGGCCTGCAGAATGACCGGAAGATGCGCGCGCAGTCGGCCTGCCGCCAGATAACAGGCGACTGTCATCTGCGTAAATCCAGGGTTGGAAAGATCGTCAAGCTGCTTGGCTATCAGGCAGGCACGCCGGACAGCCGGTGCGGCGATCAGCCAGCCCGTGCGAAGACCCGGCGCGATCACCTTGGAGAAACTTCCCAGGTGAACGACCCAGTCGCGCGCGCCCGGAACGCGATCAACCAGACTGATCAGATGGGGCTGCGGCTCGCCCTCAAAGCGCAACCGCCCGTAAGGGTCATCCTCCACGACAACCACACCATATTGCACCGCCAGTTCGAGCAGCCGCAGCCGCCTCGACAGTGGCATGGTCGCACCGCTGGGGTTGGCAAACGTAGGCACCACATACAGGAGCTTGGGCCGGGGCAAGCGGCCTGACGCGGCGTCACGCAGAAGCGATTCCAGCTCGTCGACATCCAGCCCCTGGTGGTCCACCCCAACGGTCTGTGTTGTCACGCCTGCGATTTTCAGCAGCCTGAGGGGCCCCGTGTAGGTCGGCCGTTCAACCAGCGCAGCGTCGCCAGGACGCAGCAGCGTGCGAACCAGCAGATCAAACCCCTGCTGCGACCCCGCAGTCACCAGAATGTCGTCGACTTCACAGCGGGTGCCTGCCTCGGCCATCCAACCGGTGATGGCCTCGCGAAGTGCGGGCAGTCCATCGGTCGGGCCGTACTGAAGGCAGGCGGTCGGGCTTGCTGACAGCGCCTCGTCCGCGGAGGCACGCAAGCCATCGCGGTCAAACAGCTCAGGTCCTGGATACCCTCCCGCCAGCGAGATCATTCCAGGAATACTCATCAGCTTCGCGAGTTCGCGAATCAGCGATTCGCCGATGGTTCGATAGGCGGGAAGAAGATAGGCGTCGGGCGTATTCATGGGTCAACGGCGAGACTCGCGCTCGCGGTGAAGCAGGTAGAGACCTGCGCCGATCAGCAGCGCAATCCCGGTCCAGCCGGTAAGGTTGGGTAAATCTCCCCCCACCACCCAGCCGATCACCAGCGCAATCGGCAGACCGCTGTAACGAAACGGCGCCACCACCGACAGCTCGCCAATCCGGGTGCTGCGGATCACGAAAAAATAACCGCCTGTGAGGAACAGTGAGGCGGCTGCCAACAGCAGGATGGAACGCAGCTCAAGAGGATGCCACGACGCGTTGAGGCAGAAAGCGCCCGAGACAACGGTGATGGTGAGCGCGGTGGCCAGCGTGATCACCAGCGATGGCACGCCGTGCGCAATTCGCCGGGTGACCAGATCTCGGATCGAATGCATCAAGGTGGCAAACAGGCAAAGCAGCGCGTATACATTGAGACCGTCGCCCGAGGGTTGCACCAGCAACAGGACACCCCCAAAACCAACCAGAATCGCGAGCCACCGGAGCCCGTCCACGCGTTCACGCAGCACCAGCACAGCAAGGGTCGTGACCATCAACGGCGACGCCATGTTGATCGCAATGGCGTCGCCAAGGGGCATGTGCAACAGCGACAGCAGGTAAGTGAATGTTGCCAGGCAGTCAATCATGCCTCGAATGATGACCGGCGGACGAAAGTGCGCACGCGGCTGAACGCTGACCGACGTCAGACGAAGCGCTATCGCGATCCAGATCGACGAGAACACGCCGCGTACAAAAATCGTCTGCCACAGCGGAATGTCGGATCCAATCGCCTTGATGAGCGCGTCGTTGATGACAAAGCAGGCAAGCGACACCACCATAAACAGGATGCCGAGCCGGTTCGCGGCGTGGTCGCGCTCGGGGGGCAAGGAGGCGGATTGGGCGGGCGCTGTCATGACGTTTGATCATACGCGTTCTGACCACGATCAAATTTCATCGATTGATCGGTTGACACACTGGCCTTCGAGTGCCAGCCAGGCCGCACTGACACAACGGTCGTGGGACAATCCGGGCTCAACCGAGGTTGCCGGATGGCCCTGAAATCAACAATCTGCAAAGCGGTCATCGATATCGCCGATATCGATCATGGCTACTACGCCCAGCATTCGCTCACGATCGCCTGCCACCCCAGCGAGACCGAAGAGCGGATGATGGTGCGTGTCATCGCCTTCGCACTGAACGTCCATCAGGTACAAACGCTTTGCCAGGGCGATGCAGAACTTGCATTTGGCGCAGGTCTGTCCGACCCCGACGACCCCGACCTTGGCATCGTCGACTACACCGGACGCAGGCGTGTCTGGATCGAGGTGGGTCAGCCCGACGAGCGCGCGCTTACCCGGGCCAGCAGCCGAGCCGACCGTGTCTGCGTCTACCCATTCTCAGCGGCCGTCGATATCTGGTGGTCGCAGCTGGCTCCAAAGTTGTCGCGACAGAACAAGTTGGAGGTCTGGCAACTGGCTTCTGAGAGCACGCGGCAGCTGGGCCTGCTGGCGTCCCGATCGATGACGCTGCAAGCCACAATTCAAGATGGCATGTTGATGATCGGAAGCGGCGCTGAGCTAGTCACCATCGAGCCACGCCGTCTGCTCTGAGCCCGGTTTCAGTATCATGCGCCGAACCCATGACAGGATAGTCTCCATGAATCAAAACCTTCGCACGTGGCGGGTGAGCGCTTCCACCCGACTCGCCGCACAAGCCGATCACGCAGTCATTCCAAGGACGCGCCGGGCCTGCGTCACGGCGGGCCTTACCGCCGCGGCTCTGTCGCTGTTCGCACCCTCACTCGTCCACGCTCAAGACAGCTATCCGTCAAAGCCTGTCGTGATCGTCGTTCCGCAGGCTGCCGGGGGCGCCAATGACACGGTGGCGCGCGCATTTGCGCAGCGGCTTGGACCCGCAATCGGTCAGTCGGTGGTTATCGAAAACCGTACAGGTGCGGGCGGTAACGTGGGCACGGCGCATGTTGCGCGGGCGCCGAAAGATGGCTACACGCTGCTGCTAACCGCTCAAAGTGCGCAAACCATCAATCCAGCGCTCTACCGCAACCCAGGCTTTGATCCCGTTACGGATTTCGCGCCCATCATGACGGTGGCCACGGCGCCCTATCTGCTGGTTGCCAATCCGGCATTTCCCGCAAAAACCCTGCAAGAGTTGATCGCACTGGCCAAGCAGCGCCCTGGCAAAATTGACTACGCATCAGCCGGCAACGGCACCTTGAACCATCTGCTGGGCGTCATGCTCAACGGCGCTGCGGGCCTCCATCTTGTCCACATTCCCTATCGTGGGGCCGCTGCCGCGGCGGCCGATGTGGTCAGCGGACAAGTGCACATCACCTTTGGAAGCTTCCCTGGCGTGATGCCCTTCGTGAAATCGGGAAAGCTGAACGTGATCGGTGTTGCCACTGAAAAGCGCACACCGCTCGCCCCCGACGTCCCCACGCTTGCCGAGAGCCTGCCCGGCTTTTCTGCGAATTCATGGTATGGCCTGTTCGCACCCGCCGGCACCCCCAAGCCGATCATCGACCGCGTGCTCAGCATGTCAACCCAGGTATTGGCTGCACCCGATCTCGCCGAGCGGCTGGCGGGTCAGGGGGCCGAGGTGTGGGCAGGCAATCCTGATCAGCTGGCAAAACTTGTTCGGGACGAACTGGTGATGTGGGCCCGAATCGTCAAGGAATCCGGGGCAACTGTCGACTAACTCAAGACGTAGGCGTTAAAGCGCCAGCCTCTCATTCCCCATCCGGAGAACAACTGCAATGAAGCGATTGATTCGACCGATCCTCGAAGGTCTGCTGGGCCTGCTGGTGATCGCGGGAGCGGGCGGTACCTGGTGGATGTGGAACAAAGCCTCGGTCACGCAGGCTGAGCTCACCAGCGTGTCCAATGAGCTCAAGGCTGGTCGCGCCGCCATCGAGTCGATGTCCGAGCGTATGCAGAGCCTGCAACGCAAATCCAATGAACTTGACGCGGTACGCGCGGCGCTTGCCAGCGGCGTCGCCCTCGAAGACATCGAGGCAGCCGCCCGGGGGCGCCCCCCCTCACCCGAGCGGATGCTTGCTCAGGGCGCGATTCGAATGTTGACGAAGGGCAGTACAGATGCTGAGGTTCGCCAGCTGTTCGAGAAAGCGCTCGAGCTGGTTGAATGGAACGCCAGGTTGCGATCGGTATGCGCTGCACAAGCTGGGCTGATTGCGGCAGGACAGAAGATGGAAATGCTGGCGGATTGCCGGACTCTGGCTGCCGCCGAGGCCGCAGCAGCAGCGGCCAAAGCCGCAGCGGCGCAAGCGGCAGCGGCTCAGGCCGCGGCAGCGCAGGCCGCCGCCGCTCCTCAGCCTGCCGCTCGACCCGGTGGCACGTCCGCAGCAAAAGGCGGCAGCAATCCGACTGCTGCCCCCCCGGGGGCAGCCCCTAATCCCGCGCCGGCAGCCGGGGGCGCCAATCCTGCTCCGGCCGCTGCGCCCGCGAAAGGTCAGCCCAAATAGGCGTCAGCGACGCCCGTCTCCAGCAGCAATACGGTTTAACGATCGTTGCGATTACGGCGGTCTGATTGCTGTCCAACCGAACCGCCGGTGTCGACCGAGTGGCCAGCCGCCACAACCACCGTGTCATCATCCGCTGAGTGCCCACCCTGCAGCGCGTGTTCAGACTTGCTTGCCGCTATGGATTGATCTTCCAACAACTGCCACGCCCGATCACTCCCAACGCGAAACACCAGAGCGAGTATCAAGAGCAGGAAGAGGCTGACCCATTCTTCGGCGCCAAGCTGCCATAAACCGATGCCGAGGCCTGCAAACGTCGCGGCAAGAAAAGTTTCCACTGCCGTGATGGCGTTGGGCCCCAAACCCCAGGCGCGCAAAAGATGATGCAGGTGGTCCGCGCCGGGCTGCGTAACGCCAACCCCACGGGCCGATCGGCGCTGGATGACTGTCAGCCCATCAAGAAGCGGCAACGCAACGGCCCAGACGGTGGTGATAGCTGGAACCGACGTGTTCTGACAGATGATGATTGCGTAAATGGCAAGCAGGAAACCGACCGACAGGCTGCCGGCATCACCCAGAAACACCCGCGCTGCAAGCCTCCCTGCCAGCCGCAGGTTAAAGGCCAGAAAACCAACGATGGCCGCACAGGGCACCAGAGCCATCTGCATCAGTGAGGTGTCGCCTGCGAGCCCGGCCGCGGCCGCGAGCGCCAGAAACCCCGACAGCGCGATCGAGCCCGATAAACCGTCGACGCCGTCAATCATGTTGAGCGCATTCAGCACGCTTACCACCCCGAATACAGCGATCGGCCACGCTAACCAGCCAGCATTGACCTCGACCCCGGGAAGAAGCGATCCAAGAGGAGGCAGCGTGATGCCAGCCGAAGACACCACTGCCGCAACCACCAAGATCTCGATGCCCAGCTTGCGCAGCGCCGGCAGTTCACGATGATCGTCGACTGCTCCCAACACCAGCAGCGCCAGAAAACCAGCAACGACCCACGCGTTAGGCCTTAGAGACGGAACCAGCAGCCAAATCACGACCAGACCGAAACCGATTCCCAGGCCTCCCACCAGAGGGGTCGGCTTTGCATGCTGCTTGCGTCCACCCGGACTGTCGAGCAGACCCAGGCCAGGGGCGCGATCAATCAACCAGCCGATGGCAAGCACGGTTCCCAGCAGGGTCGCGAGCAAACTGGGCAGCAGAAGTCCGTCAAAAAGCATCAGCCGATCATCCGATAGATGGGGGCGTGTCAGAAGCTGGCCATCAGGCCCGCAGACAGAACACCGTAACGTTCGTTAAAGCGCCTGGCTGTCAGCACGTTGTACAGAAGTGGCATCTCAGACAGCATTTGATTGCTCATGGCCTGGCCGCGGGCGAATACCCGAACCCCGGGGGCCATTCGATACGCGACCTCACCAAGCAGGGTGTGGTTGGTTCTATAAACCGTGTTGTCGGTTGACCGTGCGCTGATGACAGAATCGACCAAATCACGTTGTATCGAAAAAAACTGATACCCCCCCCTCAGCGCCCAATTGCCCAGCGGCATCCTTACCCCCGCCCCACCATGAACGAAACTGGTGCGGTAGTTGATGGAGGACAGCGCATCGCTAATCCCCAGCGTGGGTGCCAGCGACTGGACAAGGTCACTATCGAAGCGGCCGCCACGCCATGTGGTTTCAAATGGCCCAACCGACGCCTGAATCGAATCCACCGAAACCCGCCCTACGCCTGCGCCTGCAAACACCGTCCAGACCGATGAACCGTTCCACCAAGTGGTGATGAGATCGGACTGAAGCTGCCGGTCGGAGGCACCGCTGACGGCCAGCGAATCAAGCAGATCGAAGCCACGATACCGCTCGAGTGTGCCGCGAGGTACTGCGATGGTCCCGGCCTGATTTCCCCAGGCATTCAACCTGACGGAAACATCGGGCCCCGACCATCGGCCCAGCGACTCCCGCACCCGCCACTGCCCGCCGAGTTGCCAGCCGTTGAAGAACGGACCGAGCCCGCCGTAAAAAATCTGCCGGCGAGAAAACCCGCCATCAACCCAAAGACGTGATGTGAGCCCGTATCCGCCTCGAATCCGGAAACCGCGAAGTACGCCCGCGGAGTCATCCGTGAGCCCGTCCGGGCGTAGGCGCAGCAGGTCCAGCTGCTTGCTCATTCCGTCGCTGGACAGTTCAACAAAACCGGTGCCGGGCTTGGTGTGAGGCCCAGCCTCCAGGAAGGGGTCGAGTGGTGCGGCGGCAACGCCGGCCACCGACACACCAATGATGAAGTTGGCCGCGAGCCGGCAGATACGCCGGCTCGCGTGAAACGGTCGTTTCAGATGACGACCAGACGGCGCAGTGCCGCCACCGCCCTGAAAACCCACGACATGAGACTCAGATCACGTGTTGGTACGTTACGGGCAGCGATAGCGCGCCACGCGTATCCTCGACGACATACTGCAGTGCCACCGAGGTGTTCGCGGGCGATGTGGGGACGAACTGCAGGTCCTCGAGATCAAGTGCGGAAGTGGACTGCTCGCCGAGCAGCACGAATTTACGCTCACCGTTGGCGAAGACGTTGCTTCCCAGCTTGAGATCGCCACCGGTTGACGGATCCGTTACCCAAACGCCTTTGACTGAATCTCCGTCTGCATCCGAGACAGTTGCCGCTCTCAGGAACTTGCCGAACTCGAAGACTCCGCCCGATCCCATAAATGAATCCTTGGACGTCGGCAAAGTCAAGCTGGCAGGCGAGTTTGGCGTTAGCGACACATCGGAAGACAGCTGAATCGACTGGAGCGGGCGATCGAGTTCATCGAGCAGCCCCAAGGCTGGCGGCAGGTCAACCCGCACCTTGACCACGCCCTGATCACTGAACAACGCACGGCTAGCAAGACTCGTCATCATGCCGACATCAACCTGATCATTGCGAAGATCGTTGATCAGGTCTGAGAGATCGTCGCCGGCGCCAAGGTATTGGCCGATATTGAAGGCACTGTCTGCAAGCTGAAGCACGTTCGCTAGCGAGCGTCCGGAGATTTTTCCATCAACCGTGACCGAATCCTGAATGAGGTTCGCCAGAGACGCCGCGGACAACGTGGTTCCCAGGAGGTTGACCAGCGAATCGTTGCCCTGCAACACACCACCCAGAACAACCACAGCCTGGGCGACATCGAGCAGCTCACCGACGGAAAGGTTGCCAAGCGAGGACGACGCACTCGGGAGCGTAATCGCTGTCGCGGACTTGCTCAGAATCTGGTTCATCGTCAGATCGCCGTAGAAATTACCGACGATGTCAGACGCCAGCCGCAACACCTCAGGAACCGTGTAGCCACCAAAACTTTGGTTTGCCATGCTGCCCAGTGTTGACAACGACATCGAACCCATCTGGCTCGAGGCCATCATGTCAAGCAGCTGGGGGATGGTCTTGTTGCTAAGCGACCCCTCGTAGCGGACACCGTTGGTGGTGGATAGCAGGCCCCGAACGAGCGACTCCATGTGATCAAGCAGCTGGTATTCCTGCTGAGTGTCCGCAAGGCTGTCTTTCAGCGATCCCAATGTTCCGCGAAGGCTTGGCGGCAACTCAACCGCATCCCGCAGTACCTTCAGCACCTCGCCAACCGAGTCAAGCTCAGCGGGCAATCCGAGCACCTTCACACCCAATCCCAGCACCGACGAGAGCGTTGCACTGCCCATGGCTTCTGGCAGCACCAACTTGGCGCCCAGCGACAGCGCCCGATCGAACTTCATGGTGCTGAGGCTGGGAGGAACGGTGACTGTGCTCTGCAGCAGGTCAATCATGCGACCGAGCGTGGTGTCACGCATCTCGGAAGGCACTGCCGCAGTGTCCCGAGCCAGCGTGACCAACTCGCCCAACGACTTGTCTGCCAAAGCCGACACGGCGATAGCACCCGCAAAAGCCAGCGCCCCGCCCTGGCCGAGTGAGGATAGAGCAACCTTGTCGCTCTCGGATTTGTCGAGCAGGCTGTCGAGCTTCATCGCCAGCTGGGCTGGGCTCGAATTGCTTTGCGTCAAGCTGAACAGGTCAGAATCGAGGTTCCCGAGACGGAGCGACCCCAGGGCCATTTCGCCAGCGGACAGTTGCAACGTGGTCTGTTGCGCCGGCAGTGACATCGAGACGATTGAACCTGATCGTGACAGCGTGACGTCGACCGGGAAGGTCATCCGTAGCGGCAGCGCTTCGCCCAACCCGGCCGCCTGCATCTCTGCGCTTACCTGCAGCCGATGCGTTCCAGGCGCGACCTGACTCAGGTCACCCAGGCTGAATCCGATGACCGGGGCCTTACCCGTTGCAGGGTTGCCGTCAAACAGTTGCTGAAGGTTGACGCGCGAAAGACCAACGCCAGTGGAGCCCGTGCTGAAGTTGAGCACGTTGCGACCATCGACTGACGAAAATTCGCCCTGGATCAATGCCGCTGGACGCGCGACCCCATTTGCGCCAAAGTCGGTCAGGCTGAGGGTATTGGAGGACAACTCGATCGTGTCGGCAACGTTTTTCACACTCAGTGTGTAGTCGACGAAGGTTTCAACCGAACCCTGCGCACCGACGCTGGGATTATCTGCGTTGACGCGAACCTTGTAGCTTGCCTTGGCCTCATAGTCGGGGCTGGATCCCTTGAAGACAAGATACGTTCCCTCCACAGGATCCGACACCCGTTCGAACAGCCCCGCATCCGGACCACTGAGAGTGTAGTTATAGGTTCCCTGACTGGTGATGTTTGCAACCCTGACGCCGCCTGCTGGAATCTGGGCATTTTCGATGATCTGTCCTGCGTCCAGCACGCTCGTGACATTCGCAGCGCTGGTTACGGACACCGCCCCGAGCGAATCCGAGCCGACGGCTGCGATTCCGAAATCGATTCGGAGGTAAGTGACGCCATTCGGGCCCGCCTGCTGCAGCAGCAGGTCATCACGGAACGCGCCTGAGGCGGGCTCTGCCGGCTTGAAACCAAACTGGTCGGACGCGCTGATCGTGTCGCCTACTTTCACCTCAACCGCGTTGACGAGGGTTGTGCCGCTCACTGTGCCTTTGAAGAGCTTGCCGATCGAGTCACTGGGAATCGCCATGACTGTGGCGTCCCCCGAAATCCCCAGGGATCCGATCGTGGTGACACCCGGTACGCTGACCAGACTCAGAGTGCCACCGGCCGCCGCCAGTACCGTGTCAACCGGCTTGGCCGCGATCGAAATGTCGACCGTTGCCGGCAGCGACATCGCACGGAACGAATCTGCGACCACCACCTGCATGCTCGCGAACTCAGCAACGGTTCCAGCGGGCACGTTCGCTGAGGAACCAGAGCGGTACTCAAGCAACCCAATATCCGCGATGGGGACCCCAAGCCAGGCGCTGTTACCACCCCAGACAAAATCTGATTGTCCTGCTCCAGACGCGGAGGGGAAGATCACCACGTCGCCGCGATAAATCAACTGCCCCGAGGTTGGCTGGGACAGCAGAACACGGAGTTGATCACCGTTGACGTCATCAATTCCGTCAACGGGGAAGAGCCCGCCCGAAGTGTCCAGATCCGCGAGCAGAGCGCCCACACCCACGGCTGTTCCAGCAGGCAGCGAAACCGCAAGCTTTTTCGGGCCATCGGCGGGACCGTGCGGCATGACGATCGACGGCGCGCGGTTGGGCGTATCGTCGACGACGATCGAGGCATCAACGCCTGACAGCGCCACGCCCGTCGGCGTATACATCGGCAAACCGACGAACCCTACCGAGAAACTGGCCTCGAGGTCATCGGTAACAACCCCGGCAAGAATTGATTTGCCCGACGCGGTAATGCCTTTGTCCAGCAGCGCAAGCAGGTCGATCCGCATCAGGGTTCGGCCATCAGAACTGATGGTTCGCCCGAGTTCGTCGCCATTTTTGAACGACACCAATCCTGCAAGAGCCGTTTGATCCCCGACCACGACGATTCGAGCAACGCCGGCTGAGTCTGTTACCAGGCTGACGTTGACCTCGGTGTTCACATCCAGCACGCCCTGGAGCACAAGTTTCAGAGCAAGCTTGCCGCCAGATACGGTGCTGTTGGCAGCCAGCGTGCTGATCACCGGCATCGTGATGTAGGGCACCCCACCCGTCGCCGGGTTGGCGTCGAGGAGATTCAGAAGGTTGCCACGATCAAGGTCCGCCCCAACGGGCGCGCCATCTGAGACGCCGGAAATCACGGCAGACAAGCGGGCTTTGCCCGGGGCTGCAGCGTCAGCACCGAATTGCCCAATGGTGCTGCTGCGCGACTCTGTGGGCGTAGCGCCTGAGAAATCCACCATCCCAACTTGGGCCGATGTGACATAGATACCCGACATGCCGTTGGCGACCTGCCCCTGCACTGTCAGCGTTCCGGTGACCGAAGCGCCGCCCTGGTCGGTGGCTGTGACGAAAAGCGTGCGCGGTTGAGCGCTGATCCAGCCAGCCTGGGGAGTACCTGCCAAGAACCCATCCGCCCCAATCGACAGACCGTCGGGGAGCGCCGCACCCGTGCTGTCGCGGATCGTGAAGGTGAGCTGCGCAACGCCGCCGTCGTCGGCAAAAAACGGCTTGACATCGAACGGGGTCATTGCGCTGCCGACGGTAACCGTGACAGATCCCAAAGACCCAGTGGTTGGAATTAAAGTGGGAGCCGCGTTTGCGGGTTGAACCGAACCAAGCGTCACCGATGACACGCTGTTTTCCGTGTCGTTTCCGCTGCCAAACACTAATGACTCAGAGTAAGACACGAGGACCGAAATTTGTCGACCGATCAGGGAATCGGTAACGGTGAGTGTCGGCTTACCAACGTCCGCAAGGGGGCGCAGTATCTTGACCCCGTCCGCGAACCACTCGTACGTCTCACCGTAATCGATGGAACCCGATCCTGTGATGCTGAACTCATCGGGCTCAACCAGCCGCGCCTCAAGAACATCGCCCTGGCGCACCACCGCTTCCGCCGCGAGCTTGGCCGGCGAGGTGTTCGGGTTGACGCGGTAAATCTCGACCGTTCCGAGTTCGTCTACGTTCTCGAGGGTGATTTCAATGGGCAGGTACTCTCGCAGCGTACCGTCGCTGACCTCAATCACAAGCCTGAAAATTCCATCACCGTTTTTGTCCAGGTCAAGCTCGAAGCTGAACTCACGGCTGAAATCGCCAGGAGTAATCGGATCGCGAATAAATTCGATTGCCCCAGTTAATGCGTTGATTCGGAAAAGTGCTCCGTCCTCATAAAGTGAGGGCGAACTGAGTTCGGCGCCTATGTCGGCTGGCGGCGACAGAACAATCGAGTAGGTCAGACCGCCAGAAATGCTGCCATCGGGATCGCTGGCAGACGCGGTGAACAAGACGCCGTGAGCCGAGGGCTGGCCGGGGGGCGGTGTCGAGCCGAACGCGAATTCCTTAACGGAAAACTTGCTGACTAAGTTCGTCGCGAAAACGGGGCGGTCGTTGACTGCTACCACCGTGATCAACACCTCATCAATGTCCGATAGCGCCCCACCGCTACCCGTGTTCCCGGCATCCGAGGTGGTCATCGTTAACGTGGCAGAACCGTTGTAATTCAGCGGACCGCGGTAAACCACGCCATTGGCCGCAGCCAGTGCGGTGTTGATCGCTGCCACCGTACCGGATAGGGTCACGCTAGATGTGCCGTTTGTACCCAGCGTCACGCCGTTTGCGGCCGCGACCGTAATCGTGCCCTGCGTCACGCCGAGCGTGACGGTGACCGAACCAGACCCCGCATCAACATCGGTAATGGCAAGACCTGTTATGGAAAGGTTTGTATCTTCGTTGACCGTTTGCGGTGCGGGGACCGAATTGACTGGCGCATCGTTGACTGCTGACACGCTAACCGCAACCGAGGTAGCCGCTGTATCAAGCTTCCCGTCAGTGGCGACATACGAGAAAGACGCTGCACCATTAAAGTTTGCGGTGGGTGTGAACTGAACAGAGCCATTCGTGTTGAGCAGCACTGTCCCACCCGTGACTGCCGTCACGCTCTTGATCGACAGCGTATCGCCGTCGACGTCAGTATCGTTGCCCACCAACTCCGCCGGGGCGTAGACAACGGGCGTGTCTTCCGTGGCGGCAAGCGTATCCGCCGTTCCAACCGGTGCGTCGTTGACCGCCTTGATGTCGAACGCGATCGTTTTCGCCGGCGCCGACTCAAGCCCCCCAGCATCGACCACTCGGAAGGTGAACTTGGCAACTTCCGAGCCGTTCACGTTGGCGGCTGGCGTGAATACCAGTTTGTTGAGCGCCGCGGCGTCAATCAGCTGGTTATCCTGAACCGGTTGCCCGTCGAGGGTCAACGTGCCTGCGGTGGACGACGGACGCTGAACGATCCTGACCTTGGCAAGCGTGTCCTGAGGATTGGGATCTCGGAACAGGAAGTCTTCAGCCGGCTTGAACGTGTAGGCGGTGTCTTCCTGAATGATGATGGTTTTATCGAAACCGACAGGCGCGCGGTTCTCGGTTGGCGCGGCGTCGTCTGCGCCGCGGATCGTAACCACCACCGAGCTCGACGTGCTCTTTACCCCGTCGGACAACGAGAATGTGAACACCTCGGTGCGCGTATCGTTAGCCGTCAGAAAATCGGCAAGCGTCTGGTCGAGCGTATAGACGAACTCACCGGTAAGCCCGACCCGCTTCAGGGTACCAAACTCACCAAGAATTTCGGCACCTGGCTCGGCGCCCAGCGTGCGAACCGCCCCTACCTGCGGCTTGAAACTTACCGAACCGAGCTGCAGCGTTGCGCCCTCAGGGTCAGTACCCGCGCGGAGCAGGTTGAACGCAGCCTTGTCTCGCGCCAGTGGGTCAACCCCGATTCCTTGCTCAAACACTTCACCCTGCAGCAGCTGCACGACCGGGGGATCGTTTCGGTTGCTGACCCTAATGACCAGCGAGCCGAAATCGTAGCGGGCGGTGTCCGCGAGCGTGGTGGTGCCGTCGGCGGACAGCCGGTAACTGAAGGCGTCCTCAACGACCGTATCGGGCTGAGTCAGCGTCGTTGTAACGGTGTATACGTAGCGACCGTCAGCCCACAGGTTCAGCGTGCCGTGAGCACCGGTAAATGAAGAAAACGAGGTTCCGGTAATGGCAGTGTAGGTTGGCGTTGCTGCAAATTCATCTCCAACCCGGGCAGAAAACAGTGACTTGCTGTACCCGATGGGTACCAGATCGTTGCTGAGCAAATTACCGCTCACGCCACCCTTCTCCATATCGCTTTTGTACAAGGCAAACGCGCTGTCGTCGATGGCGGTTGCAGCAACTGTTCGGGCAGAAGATACGAAAAGTGTTCCGATCGAGGCCCGCGTCTGGATGATGGCGGACTTCAGGTAACTGTCGACCTGGTCTGGATTACCGCTGATCAGGTCACTTATAGACCCCAAGGCGGTTCCCACCAGACTGGTGTCGCCAGTGAGGGCAACGCCTGCGACCGCCTTGGCAGCCGCCTGCGCCAGCACTGCCTGGGCAACGATCTGGTACTGAACTGCCGACGACAGCGCCGCGCCGACGTCGAGACTTCCAAAGCTGTCAACGCTGGTATCAGCCCGGGTAATCGCTTGTTCAACCGCCTGATTGATTACCGTATTGATGGCGGCGAGGCCTTTGGCAACCGATTCGGCGGCTGCTTTCAAAGCCGTTGCGGCGTTGCCTGTCGCCAGAGTAGCAACCTGCTCAAGAACAGTCTTGAGCCCTGCAGCCGACGTTAGATCGACCCGTGAAAGACCGTTACCGACCAGTTGTGAGCCCACAACCTCGGCCACCTTCGCCGCGTTGGTAAGACCCACAGCGCCCGCTGCTTCCTGCGCAACGCGAAGAATATTTGCAACCTGAATGGACGCCGCCTGCGCCCGCAGCGCATCACGCGCACCTTCGAAGCTTGTGGCGTCCGATGCAACCGCCAGCGGGTCGGTGATGAACGGTTCAATACTTGGACCCAACCCTAGAGCCGTTCGAACCTTGCCAGCATCGCCCACTGCAGCCGCCAAAGTTGACAGAGGGTTGACGATCGTCGAATTGGCAGGAGAGGTGTATCCGCCGTTCCAGGTTCGGTTGGTGGAAA
>Ga0169931_10000232_pt1 | contig 89256 bp, 56 predicted proteins | sample Kivu_15m_20L_FD_129675 | JGI IMG/M metagenome (GOLD analysis project Ga0169931, IMG submission 129675) | Freshwater microbial communities from Lake Kivu, Western Province, Rwanda to study Microbial Dark Matter (Phase II) - Kivu_15m_20L... | ecosystem: Environmental > Aquatic > Freshwater > Lake...
CTTTGTAGTCTAGTCCGCAGAACGCCAAGGCTCACCGTCCATTCGCACTCGAAATCAAGCAAAATAAGCCAAAATCAAGGCCGTTCTGGCCAATGTACTGATCTAAAAAACAGTTTTTGTAAAAATAAGCATATTTTTGTACGTATTTACTTGTGCATCATCGTCAAGTCGCATATAACTACTCTGTTCACTAACTTCACGGAGGGAAAAATGAGAAAGAAAAGAACCATTATCGCCAATCCTTTAGTTTCAAACACCTTTCACATCACCACCCGATGTGTGCGGAAAAACTTCCTCTTGGACGATGGGATGCCCATAAAACGGCCCTTCAAGTCCAGGCGACACGTCATCCTAAAACGCCTGCAAACCCTCGCCTCGGCCTACGCCATCGATATCCTTCGCGTCTCTTTCATGGACAACCATGCCCATTTCGAACTCCGAAATCGACCTGATCTGGTCGAACGAATGAGCGATGAAGAGGTCGCCCGCAGGCACCTCATCATTCATCCCGGCTATTGTCAAGCCAACGCGGATGCCAAACACAAATCCCCTGATAAACCCACCGAAGAGGATGTGAAAAAGCTCGCCCAGGACAAAAAGAAAATCGCCAAAATCAGGCAAAATCTATCGAGCGTCAGTCGCTTCATGCAATCCTTCAATTTCTACACCTCCAGGTACTTCAACCTGGTCGATGGCACGAGCGGGGCCTTCTGGGAATCCCGCTATAAGCTCAAAGCCTTGCTGGATGAACTGTCGATTTTCCTCTGCGCTCTGTACATCGACTTGAATCCTATTCGGGCCGGTATCGCTATGACGCCGGAAACCAGTCGCTTCACCTCCGCGTACTATCAGATCGAGGCAGCTCGGATGCTGGCCCTGAATCCCGATCTCGATCCTTCGTCCTTGCCACATGCTTTTCTAGCTCCCGTATGCATATCTTCGGATGAGTCTTGCAGGTGGACTGCGAGCGTACCAGCGCGGGCCAGCGATTTCGGCTTCACCGCGATGTCCAGCGAGGAGTATTTGGTGTTGCTGGATTTGATGGGCCGGATCCTACACAAAAAGCAGAAGGGAGCGATCCCGGCGGATTTGCCGCCAATCTTCGAGCGTCTTAATCTGACCTGGGAAAGAGTGCTGCATTTGGTGAGTGCCTACGAAGAGCTCTTCTGTTTTTTTGTTGGTTCGAAAGAGAGTTTGGCCCGAAAGTCGGCAGAGCTTGGCGGCCGGAAGATCCGCTGTCCAGCAGCCGAGATGGGACTGCTCCCTTGAGTTTTTCCCTCTTCTCAGGTTGGGGGTCGTTTCAGCAAGATCACTTCCGCCGATGGCATATCGCTAGCAGTATCGGACCGGTGAAGCATCTTCTCTAGGGCTGAAGCCGAAATGCTGCTTGGCTGTCTTTGCGAGCGACGTGGATTTTAAGGAACTTGATAGCTCATAGCTGTGCGTACGCGCACAAAGCCCAACGATTCCATTCCCGAAGGCTTCATCCAGGCATTGTGTTGCTGCGCGACGCTGCTGCGCGGTGATGTTTACTGTGTTGTTCGCTGTGCCACCTCACTGTGACATCTAACTGTGCGACTTCGTTGGGTTGCTTCGAGTTGTTGACTCATTGTTGTTGACTCGTTGTGTTACTTCGATCCTCTTGTTTTTTCTTTGGTTCTACGGGTACTGTCGTGATAGCTCACGCAGTATCTCATCTTTGCGAACTCATTCATGCCATGCGATAAAATGCAATTCCGCATGAAATGCCATGTTATAGTGCCGCGCCGCCGCGTTTTCACAATGCTTCGCAGTACGCCCTGTAACTGAATAGTGGCAAACGCTAACCGCCAGTGAACCCACCAACCAACAGCGTGCCTGGCACCGAATATGGGGCCGCAGGCCCGAGCCGGCGATAACGGCTGGTGAGTGTCTGGTTGAATTGTGGTAAGTCTACCGATGGCTGGAATGCTTTGTGGCTAACTCTAGCTGCTGATGGGACAGTCAAGAGGTTGCCTCGTCAAAAGCGTGCCTGGCAAAAGCGTGCCTGGCACCGAAGATATGGCACCGAAGATATGGTACCGACGATATTTCTGGCAGCGAAGATCAAGGGTGGCAACAAGGGTGCCAGGCACCGAAGATGAGGCACCGAAGATGGGGCTGCAGGCACCGAAGATGGGGCTGCAGGCCCGGACGGGTGCCGAAAGGCTGCCTGGAAAGAATAAAAACCGTTTGGGCTCGGGACGTAGGGATGCGATCAAGCTTGGCGATTACACGTAGTTCGGTGTTGGCGGGCGATAATGGCTCAAGTCGATCGATTTGAACCAATCAATTGTTTTTTGCAAACCTTCTTGCAGTGGAATTTTGGGTTGCCACTGTAGTTTTTCTTTGGCCAGCGCGATATCAGGTCGGCGGCGAGTTGGGTCATCTTGCGGAAGCGGACGATGCACAATTTTCGAGGCGGCCCCAGTCTGTTTGATCACCATCTCGGCAAGTTCACCGATGGTGAATTCGCCAGGGTTGCCAATATTGACCGGGCCGATAAACGAGTCGGGTGCATTCATCGTCCGAATAATACCCTCTACCAAATCATCGCGGTAGCAAAAAGATCTTGTCTGCGAACCATCGCCGAAGATTGTGATGTCTTTACCGGTGATCGCCTGTCGAATAAAGTTCGAAACGACTCGCCCATCATATGGATGCATGCGTGGACCATACGTATTAAAAATCCGAACGATACGAATATTGACTCTGTTCTGGCGGTGATAGTCCATAAACAAAGTTTCGGCTACTCGTTTACCTTCGTCATAACAGGCTCGCGGGCCAATCGGATTGACGCTGCCGCGATAACTTTCAGGTTGAGGATGAACCTCAGGATCGCCATAGATCTCGCTGGTAGAAGCGAGCAAAATCTTGGCACCGCAACGTTTGGCCATGCCGAGCATGTTGATCGAGCCAAGTACAGATGTTTTGATCGTCTTGATCGCGTTGAATTGATAGTGGCCGGGAGCTGCAGGACAGGCCATGTGGTAAACTTGATCTACCTCCAGAAAAATGGGCAACGTCACATCGTGACGAATCAATTCAAAATTCGGTTTATTCAGCAGATGAACAATATTCGACTTCTGGCTAGTAAAAAAATTATCCAAGCAGATGACATCATGCCCTTCGGCTACAAGTCTCTCACAAATATGTGAGCCTAGAAATCCTGCTCCACCAGTAACCAAGATTCGCTTGATTTCAGGCATGCTCGCATCCTTCTCGAAATGTTAAACTCGATATCAATCGTTTCTGATCATCAATCGTTTCCGATCAGTCGTTCCTGCAACTGAGCCTCGCTGCGCAGCCGCTCCAATAAACTACCATTTCCGTCAGCTCGCGAAAAGCGGCAACTTTGGCTCGTGTCACAATCGGCGCAGTCCATCTTCTGTCATTGCATTGGGAATATCGACATCGATTTGGTCGATACGTTTGAGTGTCTCCTCATCCAAAGTCATATCAGCTGCAAGCAGGCTTTCATTAAGCTGGCCAACTGAGGTAGCCCCGACGATGGTCGAGGCAATAAAGTCATGCTGTTTGCTCCAAGCAATCGCGAGTGTTACGGGTGAAATCCCCAAATCTTTTGCGATTGCTACTACCCGTTGAGCCGTTTCTATTGTGCGAGGATTCACAAAACGTGCGGCCATCATTTTTTGCCTTGGTTGACCATGATGAATATACTCGTGAAACCTTGAGCCCAGCGGCGCTCCCGTTTTGTATTTCCCGGTGAGGACGCCGCCTCCCAAGGGTGAGTAGGGAAGTAAGCTGACCGATTCTCGGCGACAAACCTGGGCCAATTCGCTTTCACAGCGGCGATTGATCAGGCTAAAATTATTTTGCACTGTTACATATCGAGCGGTGCCATGCTTTTCGGCTGCCCACAAACTCTTCATCAAGCCCCAGGATGTCTCATTAGAGCAGCCAATCGCGCGTACTTTACCTTGGTCGATCAATTTCGTCAGTGCACCCAAAACATCTTCATAGGGCATCCCATGATCGGGCCAATGCGTTTGATACAGATCGATATAATCTGTTTGCAATCGTTCCAGGCTTCCCTCCACCGCAGCGAAAATTTGCTTGGAATCGAGTGCCGTTTTCCCAAAGCGGATTGGTGGCGTGAACCATCCGTGGCCGGGCCCTGCGACTTTCGTAGCGAGAATGAGCGACTCGCGGGGGCGATTTTTAAGCCATTTCCCGACGATTTCTTCGGTTCGACCGGACCATTCCGCTTTGGGAGGTACTGGGTATAGCTCAGCTAAATCAAAGAAATCAACTCCGCACTCCACCGCGCGGTCCATCATCTCGAAAGCCTGTTGCTCAGTTGCCTGAGAACCAAAAGTCATCGTGCCCAAGCAGATCTCTGAAACAGTGATACCGCTATTGCCCAAACGTCGTCGTCGCATGTGTTGCCTCAAAGGATGAACGATTGAATCTTACTTGTCGATTTTAGCAGATCTTGCGAAGGCCGTCCTCCGCTGTTACTTCGCCCGATAATCGCTCGAGGTAGGCAGCAACATTTGCCCAGCCATTGTGCAATGGATTGCCGAGATATACCGAAAAAATCTTGCAGTTTGCATGGAAAATACGTATCCTATCGTCCACTTCCCCTTTTCCAGCCTCCACTGTTAATTCCCTCATATCGCCCAGATTATCATGCCGTCATTCCGCATGTTGCGTACAATATTTTTGTTTGCCAGCGGGCTGGTTTCTGCCGGACTATGGGGGAGTGAACCCCAGCGTTTAAGTGTTGCTCCAGCGTCGGTCGAACTTACGACTCCTGAAGCGTCGCAGCAATTGGTGGTTACAGCGTATGACGAAAAAAATAACGCCACCGATGTCACGCATCTCGCGCAGTATCAACTGAGCGATAAACGAATCGCTCGAATTACTCCATCAGGCCGAGTGCAGCCGCTACAGGATGGAAATACGGAACTCGTGATCATCCAGCAGGACCAAAAGGTAACGCTCCATATCGAAGTCAAAGCGTTTACGAATCCAGAACGGATCTCTTTCCGGCATCAGATCATTCCCATACTTTCCAAAGCGGGTTGCAACGCAGGCGGTTGCCATGGCAAGGCTGAAGGCCAACAAGGTTTTCGATTGAGTGTCTTCGGTTATAACGCAGAAGCCGATTATCAAGCGATCGCGTTGTACGGCAAAGGACGACGGGTATTTATTCCATCGCCCGAACATAGTTTGCTGAGACAGAAAGCTATCGCCGAAGTACCACATGGCGGCGGCAAGAAGATCGAGCCTGGATCGCTTTGGGATCAAATCTTTTTGCGATGGATTGCCGAAGGGGCAACTTTAGACAAGATATCGAACAGCAACGGTTTCTCATCGGACTTGTTCGCAAATGAAATACTCGAAATTGAGCCCAAATCTGTAACGCTACCCGCGCTAGGTCAGCAGCAGCTCCGCGTTATTTATACCGATGGGATGGGGAAGAGAACCTGTGTTACTGCAGAAGCTCAGTATCAATCCAATGAAGACTCGATCGCTTCGGTCGATCAGCAAGGAGTTATCCGCACCACTGAAAATCCCGGAGAAGCAGCCATTTTGGTACGTTATCTTGGCAAAGTGGCCGTTTGCCGGGTTACCCGTCCGCGCCAGAATATAGAATTTGTCGCGCCAAAGTCACATAATTTTATTGATGATATTGTCTGGCAAAAACTGTCTCTCCTCAAAATACAACCTAGCACTCTGGCGGATGATGCAACATTTTTACGACGTGTTTTCATCGATACCATCGGAACTTTGCCCACCGCTCATGAAGCCCGATCTTTCCTCGATGATAAGAATGAAAACAAACGCGAACAATTGATTCAAAAGCTATTGGAACGGCCCGAGTATGCCGATTACTGGGCACTGCGTTGGTCGGATCTTTTGCAAGTCGATAAAGATACGATCCCTCCAGAAAGCGCCGTTGCGATGACACGCTGGATTCGTAGGCAAATCGCAGCAAATGTTCCATACGATGAATTCGCTCGGAGTATCTTGACTGCGGAAGGTTCAATCCTCAGCGAGTCCCCTGCCCCCTTCTATCAAGTTCAAAGTGATCCAGAAAAATTAGCTCGATCAGTGAGTCAGTTATTCCTCGGTATTCGCATTGAGTGTGCACAGTGCCATCATCATCCATTGGAACGCTGGGATCAAAAAGACTACTACGCCTTGGCAGGCTTCTTCACAGGAATTGAACGGAAAAGCACTGCGTTGACAGGCGTCAAAATTTTGGCAACGCAAGGGCGAGATTTGGTTCATCCACGCACGCAATTGCCCGTTCCCCCAGCAGTCTTGGGAGGCGAGGCCGCAAAGCTAGACAGCGTTTATGACCGCCGACAAATCCTCGCGGACTGGATAGCAGATTCGAAAAATCCATTCTTCGCAAAATTAATCGTAAATCGATTATGGGCCCATTATCTGGGAAGAGGATTAATCGAACCGATTGATGATATTCGGGATACCAATCCGGCCAGCAATGAAAAATTGCTCGACGCCTTGGTGCAGCATCTGATAGAAGTTGAATTCGATCTAAAGAAATTTACGAAAACCTTGCTGATGTCTCATGTATATCAATTGAGTCATAATACCAATGATACCAATCGGCTTGACGAACAGAACTATTCTCATGCCCGCTGGAAGCCGATCCCGGCAGAAGTATTATTGGATTCGGTCTCACAGGTAACAGGAGTGCCAGAAAACTTCAACGGTTGGCCGATCGGTTATCGCGCAATTCAGATATGGGACAATAAACTGCCGTCACAATTTTTCGAAGTCTTCGGTCGCCCCCGGAGGTTGACTGTCTGCGCCTGTGAACGTGGGGATGAACCGAGTATGGAACAGGCGTTGCATTTAATGAACGCCACATCAACAGCCGAGAAAATTGTACATCCTGATGGGCATGCTCTTCGGCTCAGTCGTTCTGCAGCATCTGCAGAAGAAGTAATCGAAGAGCTGTATCTGGCTGTTTTTTCTAGGTACCCTACACCCGCTGAGAAGCAAAGGCTGCTGGTTCATTTTCAAGATTCCGTTAGCCGACAGGAGAGTACCGAAGATCTAATGTGGGTCTTGATGAATAGTCGCGAATTCGTTTTCAATCATTAGAGATTACGATGTCATCTAAAAACCTCCATTCGAATTGGCCGATATCCCATTTAGATCGGCGACAATTATTAAGGATAGGCGGCTCGGGCTGGCTGGCTGGACTATCGCTGCCCACGCTTTTGCAATGGCAAGCGGAAGCCGCATTATCCACCGCTCCCAAAGCTAAAGCGATTATCTTTATCATGCTGGAAGGTGGACCTAGCCATATCGATATGTGGGATATGAAACCTGAGGCACCAAGCGAAATTCGCGGACCATTCAGGCCGATTTCGACGATTGTTCCTGGGACAATGATCAGTGAACTGATGCCGCGATGCGCTCAAATAGTAGATAAGTTTACGATACTTCGGTCGCACAGCCACAACGACAATGCACATCAAACAGGACGGCATTGGCTGCTAACGGGATATCCTCCCAGCTTCGCAGATGGCCAAGCTAAGGGTGTACCCTTTAACGAACTCTATCCATCGATCGGTTCGATCGTATCGCGTGAATTGGGACAGAAAGGACACGTTCCGCCTTATGTTGAGTTGCCCAATCCGCTGGGACCAGGCGGACCGGGTTTCTACGGCCCTAAATATGCACCGTTCACGATCAACAACGATCCTGCTCAGCCCGATTTCGAAGTTCGTGATTTGAAGACGCCCGCTGGCATCAGTTCCGATCGTTTCATGCGCAGACAAAAACTCCTCAGCGATATTAGGTCACTGGGACCAGGTAATGAATCAACGGGTAAAGCGACAACGTTTGACTCGTACTATGAAAAAGCGGTGGCGCTCGTAACGTCTAAGGAGGCCCGTGAAGCATTTGATATTCAGGCCGAATCGGTTTCTTTGCGAGAACACTACGGTTATAGCTCAATTGGGCAAAGCGCTTTATTAGCGCGTCGTTTGGTCCAAGCGGGATGTCGGTTCATAGGTATTGAACATGGCAGTTGGGATACTCACACCGATAACTTTAGCAGCCATGAGAAAGCGCTTTGTCCTCCCACAGATCAAGCCTTTAGCGCGTTAGTCACCGATCTAGATGAGCGAGGAATGTTGGATGAAACTTTGGTCGTCATGATGGGCGAGATGGGGCGTACACCTAAAATCAATGCGGATGCAGGGAGAGATCATTGGTCGCAATGTCAGGCGGTGATACTAGCCGGCGGTGGCATCAAGCGTGGAGCGGTTATAGGTGCCAGCGATAGCACTGCAAGTTTTCCGACAACAACTCCGTATGGAATCCAAGATTTACTCCGCACATTTTTCTATCTGCTGGGTGTCGATGCGGATAAAGTCTACCACACACCCTTGGGTCGCCCGGTTCCCATCGTCAACGGCGGCAAAAAGATCGAAGAGGTCTTAGCATGAGGATGAGGTTGAACCGCGTCTTAGCTCTGGCCTTCATACTCGCTCTGCTCTGGCAAAATCCTGTTCAAGCGCAAAAAGCTCCGCAATTAGGTTATATGTATCCTCCCGTCGTGAAAGTCGGCGCGATTCATGAGGTGCGATTGGGAGGTTATGACCTAACCCCCGATGTGCAATGGTTTTTCCATCAAGAGGGGATTGAATTAATTCAGACCTCCAATCTTGGTGATTATATTATCACTCCTCCCCCGTATTGGACCGGACCTCGGATGAGTGTTGGCAATCCGCTCATTGCGCGCGAATTTCCAGCGACGATTCAGGTCGCCCAAGATGTTCCAGAGGGTTTGAGCTATTTTCAAACCGCCAATGCCAATGGTATTTCTCAAACCGCCGCATTTCTAGTGCGGTCCGGAAACGAAATGGTCGAGCAACGTTGGCGCGATGATCCACAGTTGCTTGAATCGATTCCTGTCGGGATTTCCGGACGTCTGTCTCGATTGACCGAAGTCGATCGCTATCGATTTACGGCCAGTCAGAATGGTTTAGTCTATGTTGAGTTACACGCTCGAAGACTCGGTTCGAATTTCAATGCAATGTTGAAAGTCGAGGATGACCAGAATCGTTGTCTAGTCGATGTCGCCGATACTTTAGGTGCCGATTGCCGCTTTGTTTTTTCGGTCCAACGCGATAGGCAGTATACACTGAGTTTACATGATGCCGATTTCCGAGGCGATGCGAGTTACGTGTATCATCTCGCGCTAAGGAACGAACCTATTGTTGAACGCTCTTTCCCGATAGCCGTCCCTCGAGGAAGTCGTACTGAGGTTGAATTTTTGGGGTGGGGTCTCGCCACCGGAGCTGCGAAATTAGAGTCATTGCGAAGACCGATAGAAATCCCTTCAGATTTTGCTGCGTCCCAATGGAGGCAGTCGATCGATACAGCTTTAGGAAAGCTCGAGGTCGTGCTGCCGATTACACAGCAACCCGAACGACTGGTCGATGCGGTCGCCAGTGTCGGGGGCGTAGTCGAGGCAGGCGAAGGGAGCTTTACATTGGTTAAGAATTTTCAAGGATTGGAACGCGAGCATCGATATCGTTGGAAGGTCCCCGCAAAGACAATTTGGAAAATAGACTTACAAGCCATATTATTTCGGAGCGATTTGGATTTAACACTCAGTTTGTTGGACAATACCGGGAAAGTCATTTTGTCGAGCGAGGATTCGGTGGGCAGTTTAGATCCGTCCCTAGAGTACCGCAGCGATACTGAATCGGAGCTTACGATCGTTGTGCGGCGATTGACGCGAACCGAAGAGGAATTAGCGAATCGATACCTCTTAATGATTCGCCCTCAAGCAAGCGATTTTTCTCTGACGATGGAGCAATCAGTGCCGGTTGTGATTGGTGGCAAAAAAGAGTGGATTGTTAAAGCAGAGCGACGCGGTGGCCATGAGGCAGAGATCGCTCTGGAGATCATCGGTCTACCTGAAGGAGTTTCGCTCTCTGGAGAGAGGAAAATCCCAAGTGGTAAAAATGAAGTTAAGCTCATGGTCGAAGTTGCTCCAACTGCCAAAGCGGTTGCCGCTCCACTGCGTATTGTTGGTGAGTCGTCTATCGATGGGACGGTAATTCGCCGCCAAGCATTGGCTTCGATTACCAAAAGTATCGCTCCACTTCGATCGGAGCAGATGTATGTGTCGGCAGCGCTTGTGAGCACGACATTGACACCACCGTTTGATATTTTTTTACTGGATAAGACTAGGCAGCGGGATACCCCGCGTGGTGCGACATGCATCGCGGAGATGGATGTAGTGCGTAAGAATGGATTTGAGGGTGAGATTTCGATCGAAATGGCCGCACAACAGTCTCGCTATTTGTGCGGTAGTCATGGTTTGACACTGAAAGTTCCACCGAACACAACTCGTGTGGAATATGGGGCGTGGATGTCCGAATGGCTGGGGACTGAGTATACGATGCGAATGGCGACACAGGGCGTGGCGCAGGTCGCGGATCCCAAAGGAAATTTACGCTATTTGGTCAAAGCGACCGATGCCCCCATCACGATGATCATGGAGGGTGCTCTGCTCAAGGTGGCAACAGGCCAAACGATAGTCACAGCGAAACTCGGTGAGCGTTTGGCACTGCCAGTGAAGATATCGAGATCGCCAAAACTATCGGAGATTGTCAAGGTTCAGTTTGATATTCCACTTGAAATTCGCGATTTATGCCCGGCTTCGCCACTCACTTTGTCTACGGATCAAGTGGAAGGTCTTTTGCTCATCGAAATTCCGATGGAGACACGCCTTTTGGGCACTTGGAAAATTCCTGTTCGCGCAATAAGTCATTTATCTAACTGGCCGGTCCAGTCGATGTGTGAAGTGGAGCTACGGATCGAGCCGTAACCAAGCCGTTCTGATCCATCGATAACGGCCTGATTCCGGCGGAATGGTCAGGTTCCTCCGAAATAATGCTGGCCGTTAATTTTTCGGAGAAATTCCTTCGATTTCTCCGCACAGGTCAAAAGCTTTGAGTGCCTCGACAGTTGCGATGTACGTGGTGTAATGATAGTTGCCGCGATAGAGCGAATGCATCCACCAACGACCACTCTCACGCTGCTCACGTTTGAGCCATGTCAATCCACGTTGAATTCGAGGGTCAGATGGGGGGACGTCGTTTTGACGCATCAGCACAATAGCTAGGGCGGTCATATACGCATCGCTCTCGGGCTTGGCCGCATCTGGTAAACTGCTGATTAGTGTAAGTACTTTCGGGCTCATCGCGTAGTGCCAATCTTTAACATCAGACATGTCGCGTGTGCTCCAGCCACCATCGTCGTGCTGTTTTGCGGTGAGAATTGCCATTGCATTTTCACGCTCCGACATTGACACACATTCGGGCAAATAAACGGCCAGCTGTAGTTTCATAATGCGATCGAAATCATTCTTTGGTGGAGCGTTTTTCAACCACTGTTTAAGTCTTTCTACTCGACCGAGTAAATTTTCGTCTTTAAGATTTGCGAGCCAACCGGGAGCTGCTGTGATAGCTCTGGCTGCCTGGAGTGAGAGTTCAAAGTCGGTAGTTATGTGTGGGATTTCGACTTCGCCGTGACTCACAAAAGCACCGCTGCCAGATTGCCGAGTAAACATTTCACGAAGCGATCGATCGGTGACATCGGCCAATTGACCAGTCACATTGCGATCCCACTCAGCGAGTCCCGCACTTCGCCAAACGCTGAAGAACGCACTGGGATAATAGCTGTGGCCATTTTCGTGAACCTCTTGAACTTCCTCGATTTCCTTTGGTACTGCTTTTGCGAAACTTGCCAGTACTTCCTGGTTGGGTTCTCCGAAATGGTCTGCTAGCGAGATGAAGTCCGTCAGGTAAGGGCCAGTCGTATGGCAATTTACGCACGCTCGACCACGTACCCAACTGGCCGCACCAACTTCTAGATACCTAGCTGCGGCCTTGAGCGATTCTTTGTCAAACTTGGAAACTCGAGGTTCATCGGCAGAGGGAATAGTGTATCGCGCATTGTCTAACTCATATTGCAGCGGAGTTTGGTCCGCAGACTGCGCAAGAACGATACCGGCAGCGGATAAAAATCCAGCCACAAAAAGTAGTGATCGTATCGATGAATAGCGAAACGTTGCAAACGGCCGAGATTGTAGTGTTTTAAGCATTGGTTTGAAGCCCGATTCGTAGTTGAGGCGTAGATATCACTTGAGGCGGACGCGATTGTTGGGTCAGCTGCGGGATAGCGAGCGATTTCGGATAGTCGGGACAATTTGCTGTTCGCTGGCCACGCCAGGCTTGTCGGCGACACCGAGTTCACTTGGCGATGCACCAATCCACTTGGATTGGCGTCCTGTCATTGTAATTGCTCCGTTTGCGAGATCGATTTCCAAAAAGGCGAAGAGAGGGTCGCTGTATGGGCACGTACTGCTCATCCACGGATACTTGTCGTGTAGTTCCTTGGCTAAGCTTTCATGTTTGTAGTCGCTTCCGACCCAATAGTAGGAAGCTGAGTTGACGTGCCAGTAGTGGATGCCTTTAACTTCGATAAGCTCATCAATATGGGTATGTCCGTTGATGGCTAATAGTACACGATCCGCGGCAGAGCTAAGGAGTTGTTGTACTGCGGTAGCATTATCGATCGCGGACGGTCCGGCGATCGGTTGATGGCTCAAGATGAGCATGGGTCCGGGATGCTCGAGTTCTTTGCGAAGCCATGTCAATTGATCGTCAGCGATATGCGCGGGATATCCGCCGCGATGCCCCTTCGGTTTATCATTGCAATCCAAGACAATCAGCTTGATACCTTGCACAACTTCTGAGTAGAAGCGGCCCTTCATGTTCCATTTGTCAACGACCTGGGAAATCTTTAATCCACCATCGGTATCATGATTGCCAATCACATGAAGCTTAGAAAGGCTGAAACGACCGAACAAATCGATGACAGGTTGATTTTTGGCAATCGGTGTTGCAAAGTCACCTAATTGAATAACTGCGTCCACTTTTTGCTCAGCGCTTTTTTCAAGAAACTTTTCGAGTCTTGGAAGAGCATCGGGGACTAAGTCCTGATGTAAATCGGCGATGAGTCCTAGTCGTACTTTGGATTTTTGCAGGGGATTCCCGATGGCGAGTCGATGGAGGCTCAGTGAGGCCAGGGCGGCAACTGAGAAATGCCAAAAAGTTCGACGATATAATGTAAACTCAGAGGAAAATTGAGGGGGCAGGTGTGGTATCATTTTTTCATCTCTTGTTGAATTCCCGTAATCGATGGAATCGGTAGACATTCCGTTGCTCAAGATGGCAACCAACTTTCTATCGTACCCCAAGCTTACTCTAGTTTGTCATGCGTGAAACGTCCGATCAAGAACTCCTGAAAATTTGCGAGCAAGAGAACGCCTTGCGTTTGACTTTGGCAGAATTTTACAACCATCGGGCATCCTTGGCGGATAAAAGAAGGGGGGCAAGGCAAGAAAAAGCACAGTATGAACTTGCTCGCTGGTTGCGACCTGTAATAAATCGAGTTGATGTTTGGCCCATTTACGCAATTTATATTCTAGCCATTGTCGGACCGAGCGGTTTGGTAATGCTTGGGCAAGCCAGGGCGATCTGGTTACCAACTTGGTTGGCCGCAATGTTTTCTCTGATCACAGCGATTGTAGTTCATTATTGTGGCTGGAGGCTGAGGGCTGTGGAGACGGATATTCGCCGCTGTTATCGTCAGGACTATTCAAGACATCATGGCTCATTTTGTTACTCTATCATTACTCTATCAAGGTTTAATGTATGAAAGGTATCTTGTTTGTGTCGGTTCTTCTTTCGTGGCTTGTGTTGTCGAGTTCGGTGTTGGGGCAGGGTCCGATCGCCAGAAGCGCTCCTGTCGATGACTTGAGCAGTTTGGCGATTGCTAAAATTTCGGGTGACACGAAGAAGGTCGTGGTGAGAGTACCCGGTTGGCGGATCGAATATGAGACCAAGGAAGTCGAAGTTCCGGTGACGGTAACGACCGAGATTGAGCAGGTTGTAGAAGAGGATGGTCAGAAAAAAGTAAAGAAGGTTCAAGTGCCGAAGCAGGTGATGCAAAAGCAGGCTCAAACCATTTCAAAGTTGATTCCCAAAGCTTCAGTTCGCGGTGAGATAGCAGTCCGTGACATGAAGGTATGGACGACGAAGGGGAAGCAATTGACTCCCACTGAGGTAGAGTCGTTATTGGCAAAAACGACTTATCTTTTCGCTCTTACAGCAGAACCGGCACCAGGTGAACCACCGATGGATCCTTTTTTTGCCAATGCCCTCCGCTCTGATGTACTTTTGGTTTTTTCGCCCAAGTTGCTCGAGGTATTTTTAGAGAGTATTGAGGAAGAGGGGGAGTCTTCGCAGCGGAAATAGCGATCGCATATGGCCCTTATATTACTTCGATTGGAACAACGGAGTCTGAACGTTACCTGACCAGAATTAGAGAGGAAACGCTTAAAAATTAGGGTTTATATTCCTCACTATACTGTCACGGTAATTTGTGCGTGAGTTAAAACCAAAACGACCAGAAACGCCTATTTCCGTCAATCCAAGTTTGACCTCGTCGCTTACAACTCCCTACAATCAGGTTGGGTAGTGCGACGATTGGTTTGCGATTCGAATAGGCGATCGCTTTTTCTTAGATATAGATTTTGAGAGTTGCTCAGGAAACAACCATTTATGTTTCCCACAAAACCGCCGAACAGCACGAGTGATGAAGTGCCGCTCTCGTCGACACCTTCGAGAATGGGAACCAGATTTACGTCCTTGTATGCGAATTTGATTTCTCTTATTTTTCATGTCGGATTTTTGCTAATCCTCGCTGCGTTGGTGTTGCCAGGTTCACCGTTTGGCAAGGCATTCGTTTCGCTCACAGCGACGATGGACTCAGCTTCCAAAAACCTCGATGACCGGTCGTTTGAATTGGCTGCGCCGGCTATTGATATGTCCCATCTGGAACAACCCACGGATTCAACCGATCTAGCGGAAGATGAGAAAAAACTTCTCGAACTCACTCTAGATGTTTCCATGCCCGAACTGGTGCTTGAACCTACGGTGGAACCGGAGAGCACAGAATTCAGTGACATAAGTGAGTTAGATAAGTCGGTCCTGGACCGCGGATCGAAGTCAGCCAAGGCGAGATCCAATTTACGCAAGCTATTAACGACCGCTTCACGCACTGGCAAAAATGTAACGCTGCCGTTAATGACGGCCCCTACGGAAGGGATTGTTCATTCCGATACGGTGGAAAACGCGACATCGGATTTATTGGGTGGCTTAAAGCAAGGTATCAACGATGATGGTTTGACAAAAATTATTTGGCTTATGGATGCATCGTTGAGTCTGAAAGAGGAACGCAAAGTCTTAGCGTCTCAAGTGGCGGAATTTTATGGACAATTGCTCGAAGAGCAGAAAACTTTGATGGAACAAGATCTTTCGATGCGCGTGAACTCGATCGTTTTCGCTTTTGGGTCAACCCTTCAACCGGTTCGTATGGATCGCGGATCGGTCACTCCCGATGCGATGTCGCGAGGCATTGAGCATTTACCGATCGATGAGACTGGGGTGGAGAATGTGATGACCGCATTGATTACGGCGGTCAGCAGTGTAGCGTCGGGAAAAAAGGAGCGAATTGAGATTGTGATATGGACCGATGAGTCGGGGGATGATCTGCATCGATTGGAAGATGCGATTGCACTGTGTCGGGCTCTGCAAGCGCGAGTTCACATTGTGGGGCCGTTATCGGTTTTGGGGATGCGCGATGGGACACAGCAGTTTGAGTTGCCAAAACCTTGGGAATATCGGATCGAGTTGCCGGTGATGCGCGGACCTGATTCTGCGTTTCCTGAGCGGGCTCAATTACCGATGTGGTTCGACAGCAATGCGGCGAGTTGGGAAGATGGGCCTGTCGTGTTAGCTGCAAATTCGGGGAATCTTGGAGGGCCTCATCGCAGAAAACTGTTGGCTCCAACAGGACCTTACGCGCTTACTCGATTGGCATTAGCGACAGGTGGAAGATTTATCGCTCTGAGACGTGATGGCGATCGCGCATCGATGCAAGGTGATCGCTACAAGAATTATCTTCCCGATTATGGCAGCGGATTAGAGGTATTAGCTGATGTTGAAAGCAAGCCTTTGCGGAGGGTTGTCGTGGAAGCTGCCTCGATAACCGACGCGAAAATCTATGCGCCTCCGAATTATCTTTTTCCCACGTTGGTCCAGGATAGTTATCCCTACAGTCGCGGTTTAATGTATGTTAGATCAGAGAATTTTCCCGGCGTTTTAAAGGACCAATTGATCGCTCAAACCCGAAAGCTTGCGGTCGCTCGGCGTACTGTTCAGCAAGCGATCGATGTGATGTTATTTCAATCGACACCGCTGGCTACATCTGGAACGGGTCGTGAGAGTGCAACCGAAAACCGTTCAACGATACTCTCTCTCGCATCGATTCCACCGGAGTATGAATATGAAAAGTCGCCGCGTTGGAGAGCTTGGTACGATTTAAATCTCGGCCGATTGCTTTATCAAAGTGTGCGTATCGATTCGTATGTCGCCGTCGCTTCCGAAATGTCTTCTGGCAGCGTAATTGAAGAGATCCAAAAAAATGAATTTAATTCCGTTCTTTTCCGAAACTCAACGCCGGTGTCATCATCGAGTGAACTAACAGCACGAGCATTGTTGGGAAGGCAATTGCTGGAGCGTGTTGTCGAGCAGCATCCGGATACACCTTGGAGTCAATTAGCTCTTTGGGAATTAGAGCATCCTCCAGGTTTTGCCTATGAGTTTGGGAAAGTTTTTCCGCAAAAGCCCGTGGTTGGAAGAATGATTTTAGCTCCCACAACGCCTGCTCCCCGAATTCCTCGCTTGTAGATGTGCTTCCCTGTTAAAGCGACTCGGTGTATCTTTGCCCGCTGACGGAGGGCGTTCTGAATTTTCGAATGAACTTATTGGGCTTGAGCCTGTCATGCAGTGTGAGTTAAATCGAAGTTCGAATTAGCGATAGAAGAGGTAAGTCCATTATGGCGAACCAGCACCTCGATATCGATGCGTTAAAGGTGCGTGTAAAAAACGGTGAGTCGTTTAAGTATATCTTTTTTTGGGGGCATCGAGTTCCGCCCGATGGAACGATCGTTTCCACCTGCATGAGCCAATGGTATCCGCTCGGCTTCACCGTCGGTGAGATTCATTACCCTACGGCCGAACATTGGATGATGGCAGGTAAAGCCAAATTATTTGGTGACCATGAGATATTGGCCGATGTCTTAAAAGCTAGCACTCCGGACCAAGCCAAGAAGTTAGGTCGCAAGGTTCGAGGATTTGATGACAAAGTCTGGAAGACGCATGCGCGACAAATTGTAGCTGAGGGAAATTATGCAAAGTTCACGCAGCATCCTAGTTTGAAAAATTTCCTGTTGGCAACGGGTGAAGCGATTTTGGTGGAAGCAAGTCCGCTTGACAGAATTTGGGGAATTGGACTATCAGCAGATCATCCAGATGCGAAGAATCCATTAGGTTGGCAGGGAACCAATCTGCTTGGCTTTGCCTTGATGGACGTGCGTGAGCGAATCAGGGAAGAGTTATGCGCGGGAAAAGCGTAGCTCATAGAACCTAGTGGGATTTTATTTGCTGAGAACTTTTTCGATAAACTTCAGCAGCAGCGGATGGGCAGGTGTGGCCATTTCACCGTGGCCAAATCCATCTAACTCATAGAGTTCCACGTTCTGATGACCACACACTTTCAACATTCGATATAAGTAGGCATTTTCTTCATAGCGACCGAGCAATTCCAGCTCGCGGTCGCCTGTGATCAGCAAAATAGGTGCTGCGTCAGGACGCGTGTGGAATAGCGGAGCAAGCGAATCGACCACGATTTGCGTATCTGGGATACCGCGTTCTTTTCTTATAGTGAAGTGAGTCACCGCTTGGCCGCTGTAGGGGATCAAACCAGCTATGTCGTTTGCATCCGTTTTATATTTTTCCAACCAAGTCTTGTCCAAGCCGATCATGGCGGTAAGGTAAGCGCCGGCTGAGTGTCCACTGACGAAGATTTTGCTTTTGCTTCCACCATAGCGTTCAATGTTTCGAAACGTCCAAGCGACAGCCGCGGCGGCATCATCGATGTAGGCCGGTGCCTGTACTTTGGGGCTGAGCCGATAGTTTACGGCGATAATGGCAATTTTCTTGCTTTTTAGCGAATCGGGTATTTCTTTGTTCCCTTTTTCAAGAGCACCGCCGTGAAACCAAACAACGGTTGCGAAATTTTTTTCGTCTTGAGGATAGTAGATATCTAAGCGACAGCGTTCCTGAATGTAGGGATCGCTCTCCTCTGCGGATCGATAGGAAATATTTTGTTCCTCTATGTAACGCTCTTGAGCAATTGCATGTGTTTGCAATGCCAAAAAGGAGAGGCCGCAGAGAAGTGTGAAGTTATTGGAGAGGAGTGTCATTTAAGGAGGAGATTAGTGGCTAGATTACATGATGCCTGTCGCCACGTCACCGTAGACATCGGTAAGACGAAAATCGCGGCCCGAGTAGCGATACGTTAGACGAGTATGATCCAAGCCGAGCAGATGTAAAATGGTAGCATGCAGATCATGAGTCCCCATTTTTCCTTCGACGGCTACTCCACCTAGCTCATCGGTGGAGCCATAGCGGATTCCTCCTTTAACCCCACCACCGGCCATCCACATGGAGAAGCCTTGATTATTATGACGGCGTCCATCGCCGCCATTGGCCTGATCTTGAGGCGTGCGGCCGAATTCCCCACCCCAAACAACCAGAGTGTCTTTCAGCATATCGCGGTCCTTGAGATCCTGAAGAAGAGCGGCGATTGGTTGATCGATGGCGGAACAATTGCGGGTCAGCGCTGATTTCAACTCGCGATGCTGATCCCAGCCTGGTTTGCTGACTTGGATAAAACGGACACCGGCTTCGGCAAGTCGTCTCGCCATCAGGCACTGGCGGCCAAAAGGTTCGGCTGGACTGCCATTGATCCCATACTTCTCCATTGTCTCTGCAGATTCACGGGTTAAATCCAAAACTTTCGGAACCGAGGACTGCATTCTGTAAGCGAGTTCGTAAGACTGAATTAAGCCTTCCAATTCAGAACTCCCTGGATGTTGATCGAGCATTTCGCGATTCATCGCTTGAATCAAATCAATTTGCGAGCGTTGGCGTTGGTCGTTCAAGTGACGATTGCGAACGTTGGCAATTCCACCTGCTTCCAGTTCAACGCGTGTCCCTTGAAACGAAGCGGGAAGGAAGGAAGAACCATAGTTCTGTGCACCTCCTAAGGCAACCGGATTGATGGTAATAAAGCCAGGCAGATCCTGGTTTTCGGTACCCAAGCCATATGTAACCCAAGAGCCCATGGAAGGACGAACAAAGTTTACGCTGCCGGTATGCATGGCGATTGTTGCTTGCGGGTGGGCCGCATTGGAAGTATGCATACCATTGAGCAAGCAAAGATCATCTGCATGTTTGCTTAGTTCGGGAAACAGATTCGAAATTGGAAGTCCACTTGTTCCACGCTGGGAAAATTCGAATTGAGGAGCAAGCAGTTTGCCACTCTTCCCTGTTGTTCCCGGTGAATCCTTGCCTCCAGCAGCTTTGAGTTTGGGTTTCCAATCAAACGTATCGAGGTGACTGGGACCACCCTGCATGAAAAGAAAGATTACCCTTTTGGCTTTCGCTTCAAAGTGAGAGGGTTTAGGTGTCAGAGGAGATAAAGGTTGATCGGAAGCTTGAGCCCACCGCTGCATTGCCGAGAATGCCAACCAGCCAAAGCCTGCTGCAGTAAACTGGAGCATCGAACGTCGTGTTTGCAACGGGAAGACATTTTGGCAAAGCTTACTCATCACACTGCTCTTTGAGACTGAAGAATATTGAAGTGGATTACCGTATATCAACGTGTATCACGGTATATATCGAAACTCGGCGGAGGCATAAAGGGCTTGAGCCAATTCGGTCCAAGCGGCTTTGCGATCGGAGCCTTGTGCCAAAAATTCGAGAGATCTTTGCACCTCGGCTTCTGATGGATATCGGCCGAGTGTATAAGCATAGGCATAGCGGATTCGGGCGGTATCGTTCGAAACATCTTGCGCGAGAACTCTGTCAGCTGCCCTTTTTGCAGCCGATACGACAAAGGAATTGTTGAGCATAAAAAGAGCTTGCGGAGCGACGGTTGTCACGTCACGAACTCCGTTCACTTGATCCGGCTCGGCAAAGTCAAATACCGTGAACATACCTGGTAGTTTCGAACGAAATACAGGTAAGTAGACACTGCGTACCGGTTTATCGCCGAGATCGCCCTCTTTATCGAGTTGTTTATTGCGAGAGAGATCTGCATTGGGAGGTACTTGTGCTGGTGGACCGGGGGGACGAGTTCGCAAGAGCATATCACCTGCAGCTAACAAAGAGTCGCGAATCGCTTCGACTTCCAGGCGTCGTAGATTGCTTCGCCAATAAAGTGTATTGGCCTGATCTTGTTTGGCATTTTCGGTCGAGTGTTCACCACTGAGGCGATATGTTCGGCTCAGTACGATATGTCGAACCAATTTTTTAATCGACCACTTCTCTTGAATGAAGCGAAGGGAAAGAAAGTCTAGAAGTTCCGGGTGAGTCGGCAAAGTTCCCGACATGCCAAAGTTATCGGCCGTTTCTACGAGGCCCTTTCCCATAAGGTGCAGCCAAACGCGATTAACGATCACTCGGGAGGTCAGCGGATGGGAAGGATGGGTGAGCCATCGAGCAAGTTCCAAACGACCACTGTTTCGATCGGTGATCGATTCGCCTGGAACGGTTGAAAAAATTCTGGGGAAGCCACGGTCAACTTTATCACCTTTGAGATCGGGTTCCCCTCGAATTCTCAGCGCGATATCTTCGATGTTTCCATCGACGACTCCCATCGCAAGATTAGCTTTGGGATCGATCTCTTCGATGGGGGATTGATTCTTTTTCGCTTTTGGCTTTTCGGTGCCTGTAGATTTTTCGGTGCTTGTAGATTCAGGAACTAATGTTTGAAGTTGACTTCGTAAGAAGGCGATTCGGGTTCGTTTTGCTTTAATTTCGGGGGGCTTTAGGTTGCCCGATTTGACTTCTACGGTAAGGTTGCGGATGGTCGCGCCGATTTCGGCGATTTGCTTTTCCTTGGCATAGGAGTTAGCGGACGATTTATTGATTTGCTCAGCTTTGTCCGCGTCAACTTCCATGAGCAATTCAGGATGAAAATAGCTTTTGCCTGCCCCTCTTCGGTTGGTTTGACCACTCAATGTTTTGGTGCTCGCAAGGATTCCAGCAAGCGCATAATAGTCGGTTTGGGCAATGGGATCGAATTTGTGATCGTGACAACGAGCACAAGCGAGCGTTGAACCCATGATCGCGCGGCCGATGGTGTCGATTTGGTCGTCGATGCGATCCAAGGTGAATTGTTCAGCATCGCGTTCATTTAAATCCATGGAACCAAGAGCCAGAAAACCTGTAGCGACTAGATTCTCTTCCCAATCACGATCGTTCTTGGGAGATAGGAGATCGCCCGCAATTTGTTCGCGAATGAATTCGTCATAAGGCTTGTCTCGATTGAAAGAATCAATCACATAGTTGCGATACTTCCAGGCGTAAGGGAAGGGAACGTTTCGGGTCTTGCCGACGGAATCGGCATACCGAGCCACATCGAGCCAATACCGTCCCCAGCGTTCACCGAAAGCACTGGAGTCGAGGTAGTGGTCAACGACCTTACTCAAGGCTTCGTCGTCTGTCGCAGGATCCTGCACAAAGTTGCGCACTTCTTCAACCGAGGGAGGAAGGCCTGTCAAATCGAGACTGATACGGCGAATAAGAGCGAATCGATTGGCGTCGCGGGTAGGTTGAATTTGGGCAGCCTCTTGTTTGGCCAAAATGAACCGGTCCAAATCATCGCGAGGCCATTGCTGATTGTCGACTTGAGGGAGCTTTGGAAATTGAGGCGGTTGGTAAGACCAGTATTTCTTGCCTGAATCCCAATCGATCGCGTAAGATTTTTTGGCGACGTTTGAAGCGGAGCGTGGATCGGGAGCCCCCATTTCTATCCAGGTTTCTAAGTCATCTATTTCTTCAGCGGATAACTTATATTTCGGCGGCATACGCAATTTGGGATTGCTGTAGGAGACCGATTCGAGGAGCAAGCTCGACTGAGGCTTGCCGGGCTCGATGACTTCACCGCTGTCGCCTCCTAACTCGAGGGCTTCGCGGCTATCTAGTTGCAAGCCACCCTTAGCATTGCTTGTTTGTTGAGAATGGCACTCATAGCAGTGTTTCACCAGCAACGGACGAATGCGTGATTCGAAGAAGGCGAAACCTTCCTGGTTTGGTTCTTGGCTTGAACCGCAAGCTGAGATAGCGAGCGAAAGTATGAGGGAAAGCGGCAGCACTCGATCTGGAACTCGTGTCATACGATATCCGGCAAATAGTTAGAGCTTTTGGCCTAGTAGCTTTAAGGGGATTATCTGTTCCGGTAGAAAAGAATGCAATAGAAATTCGCTTGGGAACGATGGGTTTCTCAAAATGTTCATCGACGTTCGAGGCTTGGATCAATGAGTGCCGGTGTAGCCGATGCGGTTCATTGATTATGTCGACGGTCGTTTTTTGTTTTTCGCTCTTTTTCGCGAGGGTACCAGAGCCGTGGCCACGACATCGGCGGCCCGGTCGCAGTGGGCTTCTTGATCATCGAAAAAAATGTGCGGCCGAAATGTTCTCAAGACGTCTGTTTTGGGAACGCCACCCATAAAAAACGCTTCGTCGATGCGAACGTTCCATTGTTTCAGCGTCCGAATGACGCGTTCATGCGTGGGCATGCTGCGGGCGGTGATCAGTGCGATGCGGACTGGGGGTTCGCTGCGGTTGTCCGTTTCGTTGGATTGAAGCAGGGAGAGTATTTTGAGTAACTTGAAAAAAGGGCCTTGGGGCAACGGAATATTCGCTTTGCTTTTCTCGCTTTTTACAAAGCGATCCAATCCATGTTTCTGAAACACCACTTCCGACTCATCGGAAAAGAGCACAGCGTCTCCGTCGAAAGCAATGCGAATTTCGTTGATATCGTCGGTGACATTTTGGGGTGCTGCATAGACCACTGCTGCAGGAATATCGGAAGCCAGTGCAGCTTCGACATCTTCGATAGAACGAGAGAGGAACAAGTCTACAGAAAATGCGTGTAGGTATGGCGCAATCGACCTGCCACCGGTCAGAAAAGAGCGTTGGATGTCATCTAAACCATAATGTTTGATGGAATTGTAAAGCCTCTCGCACGTAGCGGGGCTGTTCTTTGACGCGACGACAATTTCAGCTCGGCGCGTTGCAACAACTTTTCGATCTTTGGATTCATTGAGGCGTAGCAGCGCTTTGACCAGCGCGAAGCCGGTGCCCGGCATGAGCGGAACCTCAGCGTTTTTCAGCTGGTAATCGGTATAGGCTCTAAGTCCTTGTTGGCGATAAATGGTATCTGCTTCTGCCATATCAAATAGAGCGCTAGAGGTGATACCAACAACGAGAGTGTCTTGAAGATCGACCGGCATAGCAACAACTCAGGGAGTAAAAAGCAAAATCGGATTTTCATTATAATCAAAGGAGAGATAATGAGGGCGAAGGGGCCTGATTTCATTTCGCGGAGCTTGAGCGGCCCATGGTGATATGGCGGCGGACGCGTCGCACTCCGCGTTGATCGATCGGTTCGAAGCAAAAAGATTTTAATAGAGTTTTTGTAGTTCGAATTTGGAAATTCTGCGGAAGCAATAGAATTCTATCGAGTTCATTCGGTATAGGGGTAATAGGAACTGTTTAGAGTGGCCGCTCATCCATTACAATGAGAGCTTGGAAGATGGCCCGAATTGGAGCGGTGGGTCAGGCCGATTCCGTTCTTCGTTTCATTGCGGGCGATTTATAGCTCCAAACTTACCTTATGCCATTTACCTCATCTAAATCCAACGATCCGAACGCCTCTTCCGAAGATCGAATCGAATTCATCACGGATCAACAGGTCCAAGCGATGATTGCGTTTAACTGGACTTCGGATCATCTGCAATCGGCTGAGCATCCGGCGCGATGTATAAAGTGTGGCGGAGAGCCCGAACTTCTGCAGCATGTTGCGATAGATAACTGTGTCTTCGCTTGCCAATTGAAAGTACCCGTCTGCCGACGGTGCGCAAGGACGCATCCATTCGATCCTTTAGAAGTCAATCGATCGACATGGATTTCCGGAGCATTGGTAGCATCTACCATCGGTTTGTGGATTGTCTCGCAAGTTCTATTGGGGGTGATCTGTTTATTGCTGGCAGCTTTAGCTATTTTCTTTCTGCGCCCGTACTGTTTGCTCAGTCGTCGCCAACGCCAGATTCGATTATCAAAATTACTCCAAGAGACCGAGCGTTATCAACGATTGGTGAAAGCTATTCCCAACACGAATTTGGTGCTACCACAGGATAATGACCAAGAGAGTTTCACCGATAACCGCGAGATTCAGTCATTACGCGATAGTTTTGGCTGGAAATCGGGTTTCAATTGGCTAGTGGTGGATCACGAATTTGCCCTCGATAGGGCGAGCGTGGCAGTGATTTCTGCTTTTCTTGAAATTTTGGTCGAGGAATTAACGATCATCGCTTCAGATTGTAAAGTAGGCAGAGACTTCATCCTGCGATTGAAAGTGGAACTGCTTGATCGTGGACGTCGAATACTCAAGCTTGATTCGCTGCCAAGGCTCGCTAAACGAAAAGTTGAGCGATTCATCCGCAGGATTGATGCTTTGCCTTCGATCGTTGTCAATGGTCCGGTCTTGTTACACCTTTATTATGCTAAGGACTTTGGAAACCAACTGTATGAGAAGCTTCCAAAACCCAATGTGAGCGATGAGTTGTTGGAGTTCGCTGAAAAGTCGATGAACCGAAGGTCGACACTGCGATCCCACGAGTCACAGCACGGGCCGACTTTAGAAGGTGTCGATCGATCGATACAGCAAAAGTTTCGATTAGAGGCAAGTGAAGGGAGGGTTGATGGAGCGACTGGTGGCGAGTCGGTCGAAAACCATAGCGAAGAGATCGTAAAATTCACGGTGGAGGAATTGCTTGTTTGGCAAAAGATTGCTCCGAACCGATTGCACCTGTTAAGCATCCTATCAGATCAGTTGCTCGATTTGTCACGTACCGAAGAGGCAATCGAACTTTGGGAGGAATTCATCGCGGAAAATAAGTCTATGTCTGATGCACGTTTTCAGTATTCCGTATTTCTAGAGAAAGCGGGTTACCTAGAGCGGGCAGCGGGTGTTTGCAAAAAATTAGTCGACGATGAGGCAGACAATACGGATGCCTTTGGCTTGTTGGCGCATTTGTTGCTGCAATTAAATCAGGCAAATGAGGCGGCAGAGATATTGCAGCGATCGCCCCATACCGGGCAAAGTTTGGAATTCCTTGTGGCAGAAGCGAGGGTCTATATCGCTCTGGATGATGGAGAGCAAATTGGAAAAGTCATCGAGAAGATGAAAGCTTATTTCCCGGAAGCCGCAACGACTTGGTATTTCAGCGCAGTTCAAAAAACGCAGCGAGAGAAATTTCTGGAGGCGCTGGATGATATTGATCGACTTGAACAACTGTTAGGATTTAACTGGAATATTGTGCAATTGCGCAGCCATTGTCTTTATCAATTGGGCAGAGTCAAGGAAGCCCTAGCTATCGTGGAGGCGGCGGTGGAGAAGGAACCCGAAAATATTCCTTTAAGATTGCTGCGGGCGGACTGTTACTATGGCCAGAATAAATTCGAGTTGGCCATAGAGGATTATATGAGAGTACTCGAACTCGAGCCCGAAAATTCTCAAGCACTACAACTTTTGGCGTCGACCTATCTTTCCAATGGTGATTATGAGTCTGCTATCGCGCATGGTCAAAAGGCAATTGAGCTCACGGGACCCACATCTTATTTATTGGGTTTGCTAGGAACGGCACATTTGATGAATGAGGATATCGATATCGCGGAAAACTATCTCGTCCAGGCCTGCGAGGAGGACGCGACGAATGACCAAGCGCGTTATCGCTTGTCGCAATTGCGAGCACACCAGGGCGACTTGGAAAAAGCGATTGAGGAACTGAATGTTATTTTGAAAGATCAACCCAATCAAGCGGCCATTCTGTTGACACGTGGTTACAACTATTTGTCGCTTCGTCAACATGAAAAGGCAAAGCTTGATTTTGATTTAGTCATCGAGTCACAGCCTAATTCATTGGCTGCACTGCGCGGTAAGGCGATCGCTCTCGAGGCAATGGAAAAACGCAAAGAGGCACTTGAATTTTATGCCAAAGCTCTAGCGGTTGATCCTGAGGATGCGGATTGTTTGGTTGGGCGATCTCGTTTGTGTATGTCAGATAACAAGTTAGAGGCGGCGGAAAGAGATCTCAATAGTGTGCTTGAATCGATGCCTGGTTCCATCCAAGCCCTTTATATGCGTGCACAAGTCAGTATGCATGCTGGTAAATTGGATCAAGCCATAAACGACTTCAACGAAATACTAAAAAATGATCCCGACTTTACGCCCGCATTGATCGGCCGCAGCGCTGTGTGGAATCAGAAAGGCGAAATAGAAAAGTCGCAGGACGATCTTGATGCGGCAATCCAAAGTGCTCCTGAACATGCAGAAGAGTCGGATTATTCAAGGTTGTTGCAGATAGCGCAGTTAGCTTTCGTGCAGGAGAAATATCAAGAGGCTATGACGGCAGCCAACGAAGCGATCGAGGTCTGTCAGCAGGAGCCTTTGCAGGCGATTCGGATAAGGGCCGGTGTTTACTGTTATCTTGATCAGTTTGCTGAGGCGCTTGACGATTACAATCGGTTGATAGAGTCCTCAGAAAGCCGTGAGGCTAGTCTGCTCAATGGACGCGGGCAAACCTTCTGCGAATTGGGCGAATTCGACATGGCACTGGCCGATTTGCGGGAAGCGGTCGAATTGGCTCGTAAGTCGGAATACAACACGCTTCTCGCCTACACTCTCAACGGCCTTGGCAAAACGTTGGTTGGTCTGGGGAGGTATGATGAGGCACAAGTTGCTTTCGATGAATCTTTTTGCCTGCAACCAGAGAATTCTTGGCTCCAATTTAATCAGGGTTTGATGGCTGCCGTACGAAATCAACCACTGAAGGCCGCTGAGTTTTTCCAAAAGGCACTAGAGTTGCGTGACCCTGCATTATCACCCAAGAAGAAAGCGAAGGCCAAAGCTTTCGTAGAACGCTACTCTCGGCAGTCGTCAGAAGATATTCCGAGTGATGATTGATTTTGAACTCTACATCAGTCTTTTTTGAGCAATGAGGGAGCATCGTGAATCAGGTATCCAGCCTACTGCTACGAATTGCGGCTCTACCTCGAGCATTCTCTGGTGCGATGTTGCATGCGTTGGCCTGGGGGCTGCCGCTGTATTACGTCTCGATAAATTGGGAGAGGCCCTATTTGGTATGGGCTCAAACCAAAGGTTTTGACCTTCCTCCGTTACTTAGTGAGGTTTTAAGATTTTGGGTTTGGGTGGATAGTAATCCGTATCCAGCCGCACTTGTTTTTGGTCTTTTAGTGGTGGCTGACATCTATATCATGATTCAGTTCACGCCGACAGCCACTATGCGTTTCTTGCGTGATTTGTGGTTTATCGGTTTGCTTGCTCTCCCGCTCCTGTTTTGCTGCGGCCTAGGAATTACGCAGATACAAAGTTTCTTGGAGCGTGAGATTGACCCCTATGCGGTGAACGCGATGACTCCCGCGGTTGCCACTGAGTTAGAATTATTTGATGGAAGATGGATTGGAAAAGCGACACAAATTGCGGGCGTGCAGGATGCCGTTGCCGTTAATGTTCCCGAACGAATCGAGTTTAAAGATGGAACCTTTCATTGGGATTCAAGTGAAGTGGGGACAGCCATAGGGACAATTTACTTCGAATCGCAGCGCGAGCCGAAGCATCTTAAGTTTGTTGCAATGCATCCCGATTCGCGTTGGACGATTCGCAGCGGAATCTATCGCTTTCAAAATGATAAACTGTATCTAATGATGCCCAAGTGGGATTCGCTCTCGCTCGCTCCTCCGCTGGATTTTCAGTGGGATGATCCACGGTACGAGACTCTGATTTTTGAGAAGGAGAATCCGCGATGATCAACCTCTCGAGATTTTTGAAGGGTAGAGAGGAATGTATTGGACGAATGCTGTTGATTGTTGTTGTTCATTCATTCGTTGTCGGATCGGTTATCTGTTGGTGGGGAATTCTATGGCTACCGAAGTATTTGAAGTTTCATGAGAGCAAAGGTTACCTCAATCCCGACTTGGTTCAATGGATACAGCCCTGGCTTCAATTGCTGTATTTAGGCCCGCTGTCAATCATCGCTGTTGCGGTGGTATTTCTGATAATCGATATATTGGTCGTCGTTTTCCTTGTACGCACTCGGTATCTAGAGTGGCTGTGCGATTACTGGAGCCTGGCTTTATTTGCAATGCCGCTGTTTTGCATCCTGTTGACAGGAACAAAAATGCTCGAGTCCTATTGGAATTTACATAAGCGAATCGAGTCACAAAGAATCATTACGATTCGCCAGCGAGGTCAGGAGTTTGCAAGTTTGATCGGGGACTGGAAATTGATTTCCCAAGAGAAAAATGGGTTTCGTCAAAGCATGGAGCAAAGCAACTTCGACTTGGTGATCGAAATGGAGCGATATCGGTGGCGAGGTGAAAAAGGTCTGTGCCTAGGTTGTTGGAACGTGTATTCGTCAAGCGCCCAAAACGAAATGAGTTTTGTTCCCGATCAAATCAATGAAAACGCGTGGGGAGGACAAGGTTATTATCGAGTCACGAAGACGCGTCTCGCACTCCATTTGATCAACGCGCCAACCCCTGAGTTCAAAGAATTTGATACACGATCCGGGGGAGAATTGTGGATCTTCAAACGACAATAGTATCAAGGCGCGGTATCGGGCACTGTTTTTAAATCTTCTTTATAGATGGCAGCAAGTTGCAGCGCGATAGATTCTACTTGGCGATAGTATTCGTCGATTGCCATGGACTTTTTATTCAAGCGAAGTGTTCTAAGCTGAAGTTCTAATTCGTTACGTTTTTGACGCTGGGATTCGTTGAGCCATAAATCCTTGTTGGAAGGTTTCAGCGGTATTCTCATCGCCAAATCACCATCGATGGTAGCGCCCTGGGCCGCTTGTGCGTCGAGGCGAATACCTCGGAAAAAAGAAGCCGCCACGCCCTTGCCATCACCCCCATCCTCCAGAAGTGGATGTTCTGTGGCCAACCGTTTTTCAGCCTGATAGAACTGATCCGTTTTTTTGGCACCCATCAAAAAAGCTTCCAAGATCGAGATCGTTTGATCGTGATCTAGATCAGCTGTCGGATCGATCATGGCGCTGGACAGATAGTCGCCGAATCGAGAATAATTCATTTCCGCGCCGCTTTTGGTTGCCGTTATGACAATTCGGCCCGGACGCGACAGGAGAGGTAAAAACGCTCCACTGCAAGAAAAACAATGGATCACAACTTGCAAGCCTTTACCGGTGGAAAGTGCGGCGGCAAGTTCGTTTGCACTAACATCTTCACCGCGCAGATTGAACTTAGCAACCTTACCATCGAATGTCCCGTGGCCGATCATGACGATCCATAGTTCCGAATCGCCTGCCGCGGCGACAAGTTCGAGAAATCTTTTTTTGTCGCTGGAACTAGCCGTACTAATCGCATCGTTCTGCGTTTGGGTTCCGTCGATCCATTCGCAAGACACGTCGCTCTCTTGGCAACTGGCCAGCCAGCGTTCACTCCAGCTACGAAAGCTGGAAATGTAGCCCTCTTCGCCCGGAGCTCCAGTGACTATAATCATTTTTCGTTGAGAAAGTGATTTCTCAGTTTGAGCAACTTGGCTCGAATCGGATTGCAAGTCTTGAGCACACAACAGAGCTGATGAGCTTAATTGGATCGACATTGCGCACGCCAGTAGCAGGCAGCGACTTAGGATTACCTTCCAGAAATCAAGACCAAATTGAGACGTACAAATGTACGTATAGTGTAAAATGAGCGATTTCATATTAGGGAAGCCCCGATTTCCGCCGAATACCCCATTCCAGACAGAACAGGGAAATAGCACATAGAATCACCCAGGGTTCGTGCCAAATTGGGTAGACATAGCTTTCAGTGACAGGCGCACTTCGTTCGGGTAAACCCTTGACGAAGGATTCGAGTTGTTCGGCCTCAATTACTTCTCCCTTGGTTTCCGCAGCCATTTGACTCAGCCAAGCCGTGTTGGGTAACAGTTGTTCAAATTCCTCGGCGGAGGGCTCAGAAATCCAGCCAGCTTCCCCTCGGCCTAATTCCGAACCATCTTCAGCCAGGGCGACGACTTCGACTCGAAAGATTCCCTCTTCGCTAGAGACCAAGGAGGTTTCAAAAGCCCCCATCACATTTTCGGAAGGCTCACCTTTTAAGGTTATTTGTTTTCCGCTTGGCAAATAAATCGTGTAGGTCAGTTGAACGTTTTCGACCGGTTTAAATTCCGAATCGTAAACGGAGGTACGCAGAGTTGTGGCCAAAGGATTTGAATTCATAGACGTTTGGGAGATCGATTTGACAGCTCGATCGATACTAATTTGCAGACGCTTGGGGACATCTGCAATGAGCCAACGAACAGTTTGTCTCCAAGCAGCCATCAACGGTGCTTCGGAATCCACGGATTCACGATGCATAGCCCAACGCCAAAGGTCGCCCGCCATAATCGCGGCCGATTTACCTTTACCAAATTTTTGCGCAGCCATCAGAGGGCGACGCGTTCCATTTTCTTCTGCCGTATCGACCAGGACTGAGGCGCCAGGCTTGAGACCGCTGATGGAGTTAACGACAGCGAGCTCTGTTCGTTGTGACAAAAGTTTTTTCTCGGCATCTTCGTTATCGGTCAGGCGAAGCCAGGGTTGCAGCCAACCTTCACGAGTTAATTCCCAACGCCATTGCTGAGTTTCATCAGCTGTATTAGTGGCAGTTGCATCGTCGGGATAAACCGGCAGAAGTTCGCCTAAGGGGGAATTCCGCAGCGACTCGCCCCTGAGTGTTTCTTGACCTCCGAGCATCAGCAGGCCACCACCGCGCATCGAAACGAATTGTCGCAGAAGCAAAAGCTGTTCTTGGGTGAAGAAGTCATGTTCAATATCGTCGAGTATGATCGCATGATACTCAAATAATTCCTCCGCACTTTTCGGAAAACCTTTACTGAGTTGATCGGATTGCTCGACACCCAAGCGGATAAGCACAGGTTCGTCGTACGCTTCCTTATCTTCTTCAGCGATATCCTCGAAACCAGAAAAAAGTGGATTGGCGGAATCAACTTTTGAATCGCGAAAAGAGAACTTGGGTTCCTTGCGAGCGATGCGCAGCAAACTGATCAGCTTTAATTCTTCATCAGAGTCGAGCGCTCGCCGAATAAACTTGAATTCCCAATTGGGACGACCTGCCAGGTACAATATGCGATAAGGTCCCATGCCCCGATCAACGACGGCAAACCGAGAATTGTTCAGCAAGGTAGCTTCAGTTGAGCGAGTTCCTTCTTGCAACTGCAGTTCTTCAACCAGTTTTGCCTTTACTTGAAAGCCTTGTACGCCTTTACCATCCGGCCGAAATTGAAAGCTATGATTGAGGATCTCTCCATCGCCAGGAAGTTTCAGCGTTGTAGAGCGAATTTCATCCCCTTTTGAGTTGAGCAGACTCAGTCTCGCCTCTTTGCCGGCCAGCCCACTGGCCGACATCTGTACCAACAGGGTCACCGGAGAGGCTTCGAAATCCGTCTGCGTGACGGCAATACGTTTAAGGTTTATATCTCTCAGCGAGTCCAACTTGCGAGTTTGTACTGGATAAATGGGTATACCAGCCGATTTCCAACGCTCGTTATACAAAGCAGTGTCTGTACTGTTACCATCTGTAAACAGTAGAATGCCAGCCAAGGGGCGTCCTTGGTAGCGTTGACCGAGTTCAACGAGATTATCTCCAATCTGGGATCCACTCCCGCTCCAATCCAATTCGTCGAATTGATGGATCGATTGGAGCTGCCGGTCAAACCTGTAACGCCTTAATTGAAAGTCTTGTCCTAGGCGAACTTGCCACGGTTGCTCTTTGTCGAGAACTTTTGTCCATACCGGCGGTTGGTTATCAGCAACGGCTTCGGATTCGATTTTCATGCTTTGGCTATTATCGACCAGCACTGCAAAATAGTTTGCCTGCTGACGTGCTTTTTCACCGGCAAGCATAGGCTCAAGCAGCGCAGCCAATAGCAAACCGATCGCAAACGCTTTCAGAACGAAGGCTAGATAGAGCCATGCGCTGCGCACTGGAGCACGCAGGGTGCTCCAAAGCATTCCCACGCTGCTAAGTAGCCAAATCAGCAATAAGGGCCAAAACAGTTGCGGGTACCCCAATACGAACCGCTCGGTCATCGTTTACCGCTCCCGAGGTTTTCATAATATTTTTGCTGCGCTTTTTCAAACTCTGAGGGAACTGGATCGCGATCGATAGGTACCAAACTATTTTTCGCGGCCGTTTTGCGCAATAACTCTTCCTGAAGTTTGACCCTCAAATCACGAAGTGGATTGGCGACCAGTCGTTCGACAAGAGACCACTGTGGATCGGCCGCATGTTTGCGAGCTTCGCGTCGAATGTCGCGAGCTGCTTCACGGACTCGCGCGACCTGCGATTGCAGTTCCGGATCGTCAAGTATTTCTTCTACATCTCGCAATCGATCAGAGAATTCAAGAAAATCATCGCCGCTAATCGGGGCTGCCGAATTGGCTTGTCCAATTTGATCCAAAAGATTCTCTCGGCCGGTTCGCGCAGCCGGTTCGCGCGACGGATCATCGCGCGACGGATCGTCAGGTCGATTGCCACTGCGCGTCTGCGAATTAGGTGCCTGCGAGTTAGATGCCTGTGAGTTGGGTGCCTGTGAGTTGGGTGCCTGTGGGTTGGGTGCCTGTGGGTTGGGTCGGCCGGACGGTTGATTCGGAGATGGTTCGTTTTCGGAAGCTTCAGAGGCTCCAGGTCGGCGCGGTTGATCTGAGGCATCTCTGGCCTCCGAGCCCCCCAACCCGGAGCGTGGCTGACCTTGCGTGGGAGGTTGGTTGGTTCGTTGCTGCGGTTCCTGAGATGGGTCAGACTCCTGCGATGACTGCGGTTGCCCGGATGGCTGCGAAGCCTGCGATGGATCCGAGGGTTGCGATTGTTGTTGTGGCTGTTGTTGTTGGTTATCTGTACCAAGAGCGTCAACGCCTTGACGTTGCGGGTTGCTTGCTGGATCGGCCGAATTTTCCTGATTCGCGGGGTCGCCATCCAAGTTCGGGTTCTCTTGCGGGTCGGTGGCTTCGCGACCGGTGGCGGCGCGCAATTCCTGGTTGACATCATCGGCTGCTTCGCTCAATTCACGCAGGGCGCGACGGAGCGATTCCTCCTCACTGCCGAGTACTGAATTGGCAGCCGCTTCGACTTGCTGTTGAAGTCGGTCTATGCCCTGAGTGGCCTGATCCAAGAATCGCTGAGTTTCTGGGACTCGACCTACCTCGACACCCTGTTCGGCAAGTTGCGATAATTGCTGGAGATTTTGTTCAATATTTTGTTGTTTCGTTTCTCGAAACGAATCATACAGTTTATCTGCCAGCAATGGTTCGCTGGTTTCTGCCTCGGTAACCGTCTGCTGCATTTGGTCCAAGAGTTTTGTGAGCTGCTGTGATTGATCTTTCAGCTCTTGGGGTAACTGGGATTCTGCTGATTCAGTGCGGAGGCCGCTATTCTCATCTGCTTGTGGTTGTTGGGTCGCTTTTTCGTTAAGTTGCTTTTGTTTCTCGTTTAGTTGGCGTGATTGTTGAACCATATCTTTCATTCGTTCGGCGAATTGATTGGCAGACTGCTGCCGCAATTCGTCCCGCATTTGTTCGAATTCTCTTTCCGCTCTGGTTCCGGCCGCAAGTGCTTCATTGGGATCCTTGTTCTCTAACGATTCCGCAGCCTGACGTACATTTTCTCGAGCCTGTTCCATTTGCTGCCGAGTCTGTTCCATCGCCTCATTTTGATTGGCCTCATTCATTCGCTCTTTGAGTTCATCGGCATCGCGGAGCAGTTCTTCTTGGGCATCGCGCAGACGATCGAGTTGTTCTTGGAGGTTTTGTTTTTCTTCTTCCGTTTCGGCTTTTTCAAGTTCGGCCTGCAGTTTTTGAAGTTCTTCATTAAGGTCTTCTTGTCGTTGGGCAAGTTCCTTCAAACGGTTGATTGCCTGTCGAACTTCTTGCGCTTGTTGTTCCTCTTCCGGTTCGGGTGGTGTTTGTTGCGATTCGTAACGATTAGGATCATTATTCAGCTCCAGTTCATTGAGTTGTTGTTGCCTGCTCTGCTGAGCGCGAGATTGAGACTGGCTTTGTTGTTGTTGGGATCGTGAGATTTCATGTTCTCGAGCGCGCAGTTGCAATAAGCCAGCATAGGCTGATTGAGCTGCGGCGCGTGCATTTTGCACCGGAGGCATGGTTTGGCTTTCTCGCGCATTGCCTAGATACTTAATCACATTTTCCATATGAGCTTGGATTTGAGCGACGATTTCCGCCGCATCAGGTGTGTTAGCGCTTTGCTGTATTTCGGCTAACTTTTCGATCACGGTCGCTTGTGATTCAGCAAGGACTTGCAAATCGGCATCGAATGTCGCGCTTCGTTTTTCGGTCGTTTCACGGCGGATGATATTCCAGATTGCAATAATAATTTGCCTCTGTAATTCGGCAGCCTCTTCGGCTTGTTGCTGAGCTCCACCTTGTTGTTGCTGTTGCTGCTGCTGTTGTTGGCTTGCGGACTGGCTTTCGCCTTCACGATAGATCTCTTCAAAAGGTCGAACTTCGGCGAAGAATAAATCGCTTTCGACACGTCGCGGTAGACCATCGGAATCCTTGTCTTCCGCCCAGATGTAGTAGGAAATAAGTTGATCCGGTTTTGCTTTTAATTGCTCCAGGGCGAGCAAATGGGAAGCCTCTACTTTTTTCGATGCTTCATCGGAACTTGACAGTACAACTTCAGTAGGTTCGTCGCCATTGATGGAATAGGCTAAACCAACCTTGGCTATTCCGAAATCGTCATTGAGTTTAGCCCCTATGTCCATCTCTTCTAAGGGAGAGACACGGCGGTCAGAGGCTTTTGCAATTTTGATCGTTGGCGGATTATTCGGGAGAACTTTGGCGGTGAGTTCTTCCGGAAATTTATTTTTGCGTCCATCTTGATCGATCAATTGAATCTTCCAACTATTCGATTCTTTTAGTTGTGTTGAAAAAGAATAAGTAGTGGGTTTGTCGGGTTCGGCGTTCAGCGTGTGCGTTGTGCCCGATTTATCGGTCAACTGGACGGATGCCACGGACTTGTTCAGATGTAATATCCAGGTTAACTGACTTCCTTCTGCGACGGTGACACGACGAGTATCTTCCACGAGTTTCTCGGGACCTTGCGCGTACGAGGGAGGTACGATTTTGGCATCACTTCGATTTACCTTGGGGTACTCGAAAATCTTTATCTGATACGGCTCACTGTCGGTATCATTGTAAGCTATTCGATAGGTTAAGGGGGTATCGATTCCCATGATGACCCCACCGAAGACAGGGTCTTTCAAGTTGCGACGCAGTGCTTGCGATATTTTTTCTGCACTGTTTTCACGGGTATATTCGAGTAAAACATCAGCCGGAAGGGGACCTTCGAAACGCGCGGTGAAGACAACATTACTACCTTTTTCAATTTCTATGTTGCCGGGTTCTACAATTAGGGATGTTGTGGTCGCCTTGCTAAGCAGCGAATTTGGGGAATTCTGTGATTCGATGTTATTGGGCAAAAGATTGCTGCATACCAGGATCAAAAGGGACAAGAGAACCGATTGAGCGAACCACAATTGATTGAACCAAGCTGAAGGCATCGACTCGCGCCAATCATGTTTTTGTGAATGCTCCAACGTTTCTCTGAGGATTTGTCGGCGGAAATATAGCGAAGCGGTATTCGCGGAATCAAGCGGTTTTTCCAGTAGGGTAATCAGTCTTTGTTGCAAGGTTTGGAAATGGGATTCGATTTGGTGCGCAATCCAGCTTTCATTGCGATAGGATAGCCTTGAGAGGAAGAATGCGATTGCCACAGTCGCGCCTGCGGTGACCAAAAATGCTAGGGCCAAGAAGTAAGTGTTTTCAAAACGCAAACCTTGGTTGTGAGCGACGACGGCCAGCGTCAGAAGTATCGCCCAAAAAGCGAGCAAGTAAAAAGCGAATCGCCCGTTCTGAAAGCGGCGGGTGACTTGGCTGATTTTTTGTTTCAGTAATGTTTCCATAGCTTATATCTCGCAATGATGCGTGGATCGTAATGGTTGAGTTGACTTTAAGTGGCGGGAGTTGCTCTCAGCATACCAAGGGAACTCCAGACCGTTTCCAGGCCAATTAGAATCACCGCAAGTAGGATGCACCAACGCCAGACCTGTTGCTGCTTTTCAAGTTCGGTGTTGCGCATCAATCGCTGCTGATCGCGCACAAATTCTGCTGTGGGTAGCGGGCCAATAGAAACTCCCAACTGCTCGAGTCGATCGGGATCGAGTGTCGAGAGGTCGACTTCGCGAGGCAGAACATTGACAGCCAACGGTGAAGTTTTCTCTGTGTCCCGTAATTCGTAGATTCCTGGAAGATCCAGTTCCCACACATTGTCCGAATTGGTTGTGAGTAGCGAGCCGTTGGGTGATTGACATGAGGTATTGGGTAAAGCGGGGAGGTTCTGGCCTGCAACGAGTGATTGGGGCCATTGATTTTGTTCCCCGCTGGAGCGAAAGATGCCGATCATGAGGGGCACAAATTTGGTCGAAAGCGCCAATTGGCTTTCGGAAGGTTGCCATCCAGAGGCGAATAACCATACTCTCCCTTCTCCCACTCGAATTTCATGCAGAGCGCCAGTTCCATTATCATAGGAGGCGAGCGGTTTACTTTCGGTATCTGTCAATTCAATGATTCGGTGATGCCATGTGCGCAACTTTGTAAAATCATTAAAACGTGGATCGGCGAAGGGAGAAAAAAGTGGATGTCGAAAGTCGATTCGCGTCCACATGGCGTAGTCTCGAACGGATGCCTCAGAGACCTGGACATTTTCATCTGCCAGCAATTTCTTGAGCGCGAGAATGATTCGGCTTTGATTCTCTTCGGTGATGGGCTGATCGAGTGCCAGGACCACTTTTCCTCCTTTTTCTACATAGTCTCTAAGTACGGTAGAGACTCGTTCATCGATTGAGCCATCTACGATGATCAGCGAGACATCCTTAGGATCGGGAGCAGTCATTAAATCGACTGGGGTCAACCGTTTAAAAAATACTTCCAGAGTTGTCGAACTCAGTGGAATTCGTTCGACAAAAAATCCCAGTTGAGATTCGCTGGAGTCGGCGGACGCTTGCAGCAGCCAGACGGAGGTAGGCTTCTTTTGAGGAATGGCAAAATAAACTCGATTGTCGCTCGGGTCGGTATCGCCGACGAGTTGTAGCGATGTCGCTTGAGAGGGGATTTCGGAAAGTCGTATCACGCGGCGTTCCCCCGCATTGACTTGGTAGGAAGTAGCGACGGTCTGTAAAATGTTCTCTTGGGCATCTAGGAATTGCACTTGGAATTGGGAACTTTCCGCACTTAAAGAATTATTGATCAACACGCGCAGATCCTTATCGTCTGTATCTTTTTGATCTGCAGCGGAAAGGGAAGTCAGCGTTGCGTTGTTCGGGTTGGCGACTTCTACGAAGCGAGCGATCACTCGGACGCTCTTTGGCCAGTCGTAGCCTTCTAATTGAGATAGATTTACGGTGCCAGTAAAGTCCGAGATGAGGATGATTTCACCTCCGATCGATTCTTCGACATTCTGGCCATTGACGGCGGTCTGCAAGGTTTCGGCCGCCATGGATAGGCCTCTTCCCATATCGGTGGGAAGCCAACTAGGTTTGATATCTGCGATGGCTTTGCGAAGCAGATCGGCGCGTTGAGAGGGTGTTGTCTCTAAAATGGACTCGAACGAAACAATGGGCTTCAACGTGGAGTCAAAGCGGTAGAGGGCGACAAGATCATCTGGAGTCGATTCGGCAATGGTTTCTTGCACTATTTGCGTGGCACGACTCCAGATTCCGTTGCGCTGCATGCTGGCGCTGGTATCTATCAAAATGATACGTTGCCTACCCAGGGCTCCCGACTCGGTAGTGGTTGAGTTGCGAAAAAATGGACGCATAAATGCAAATGCGATCGCCAGCAGGGCTAGGGCTCTCAGCAGCAATAGGAGCCACTGATCAAGGCGACTTCGGCGGACCATTCTTGGCGGCGAAGGTGACAAGAACATCAGAGAGCTGAAAAGTTGCTCGCCTCGAGGGCGCCTTTGAATTAAATGAAATAAAATGGGAAGTGTGATTGCCGCAGCGGCCAGCAGATAGAGTGGTGCCAAAAAGCTCATCTTCGGCTCCTTCTGCCAACAGCGGAAGGAATTATGTTTTTTGAGGTTCGGCGCGACTGTACTGTAAGGACTTCGAATAAAGCGCGATCAAGCGGTTCGTTGGTAAGCAAACGAACATAGTCGATACCATTTCGGCCGAGTATTTCTTCGAGTTGCAATTCATGTTGCCTGAATCGTTCTTGGTATCGATCCCTTTCTCGCGCGGGATCGACATAAATTCGTTGGCCAGTTTCCGCATCGACGAGCGTGATGGCTTCTTCACCTGGTAGATGTACTTCGGCGGGATCGAGGATTCGAAAAACCATGATTTCATGTCGGCGAGCTCGAAGGAAGGCAATTCGCTTTTCAATATGCTCCAGGGGTACCAGGAAATCTGAGATCAACAAGAGCAATCCGCGATGATGTAGTATCTCGGCAAGTAATTCCAGTGGGCGAAGGAGATTGGTAGCGTTCCCTTGCGGTTCGCGATCCAGAGAGGCGATCAAGCGTTGAAATTGTCCAGGTCGATGTCGGGCGGTCACGAATTCGATGAGATCTGACTCGAAGGTCAAACAACCCACCGCATCTCTTTGAAGATGAAAATAATAGGCCAGAGTGGCTGCCAGAGATCGGGCATATTCGCACTTGCTGTAGCCGATCGATCCGTACTGCATCGACTTGCTCTGGTCAACGGCTAAATAGCAGCGACGATTGGTTTCATCTTCAAACTTCTTGATGTAGTATCGATCGGTGCGAGCAAACAAGCGCCAGTCGACGGTGCGGGGATCATCTCCTTCCGAATAGGGTCGATATTCGCTGAATTCGACGGAGAATCCATGTAATGGGCTGCGATGCAAGCCATTGTAAAATCCATCGACGACAGCCTTGGCGCGCAATTGCAAATTCTTGATGCGCATCAGTGCGACTGGGTCGATTTGGGCAGTCATAACAATAGTTCCACAAAGTTCAATTACAAATGTACGTAATAGTCGCTAAGCTGCTTTCAACATTTCCAGTTCCTGCAATTTTCGGATACAATCTTCGACGGTAATGCCTTCAGCTTCCGCTTTATAGCTGAGCAGGATACGATGCCGAAGTACGGGGAGAGCGAGTGCATCAATATCTTCGAGGGTCACGTGCGCGCGTCCATGCAGCAGAGCGCGAGCTTTGCTGGCGAGCACTAGCATTTGTGCGGCTCGCAAGCCCGCCCCCCAAGATACCCACTGGTTGATAAAATCGGGTGCTTCGGGGCGACCGGTTCGCGTCGCGGCCACTAAACGTACGGCATAGCTTGCGACTTCGGTTGCCACGGGAACTTCGCGGACGATCTGATGAAAGGCAAGAACGTCTTCACCGGTGAAGATGGGTTCTATTTGTTCGGGTTTACCGGCGGTTGTCGTAAGGACCACTTGCAACTCATCTGCGAAGGGTAGGTAATCGATGTGGACATTGAACATGAAGCGATCAAGTTGAGCCTCAGGCAGGGGATAAGTACCCTCCATTTCGATTGGATTTTGGGTTGCCAATACGAAGAAGGGTTCGGGCAGAGCGAAGCGTTGACCGGAGGCCGTAACTTGATGTTCTTGCATTGCTTCCAGCAATGCGGCTTGTGTCTTGGGTGGCGTGCGGTTGATTTCGTCTGCCAAGACGACATTCGCGAAAATGGGACCTTTCACGAAGGTCATGCGGCGGCGGCCATCTTCGTTTTGTTCCAGAATTTCAGTTCCCGTGATGTCTGCAGGCATGAGATCGGGCGTAAATTGTATTCGCCGGAAATCGAGATGAAATACTTGAGCCAGTGAGCGGACCAAAAGTGTTTTAGCCAAACCTGGCGCGCCGGTGATTAAGCAATGAGCGCCGGAGAAAAGGCTAATCAATAGCTGTTCGATTACGTCCTTTTGACCTACGATTGTCTTCTCAAGTTCCCGTTCGATCAGCTTTCGTCCATCGCGAATGCGCTGTACCAATTCTTCTTGTTGATCGATGGTTGCCATGCTGTGCTTTCTAATGTGAAACAGGTGCTTTTAATGGGACGAAGAAATGTGGGGCCATCAATGTGTCATTGCGTAGGTGACAATATTGATACCCATGGGATACGCTTTTTTGACGGAGAATTCCTCGAAGTACCAACTGTTTTCCCCTTCGCGTTCCCAGCCGTCACCTAGATCGGTATTGTGACAAATGAATACCATGATACGACCATCATCGTCTAAAATTGCGCGATAGTTGGCTCTATCGGTTGGGGTTCCCCACCGCTGTTCCCAAGTCATGCCATACTCGCGTCCGGCTTGAGCGGCGTGGATGGAGGGAACTTGGGGTTTTTCATTTAGGTCATAGACACAGTGGAAAATTTCATGTTCCAGGGGGACATCGATAATTTCGCGGCCCGGAAACACACGTTTGATTTCATTGGCAAAATTTTCGTATTCATCATCTCCCCAAAAATCATCGACCATAAGAAACCCGCCATTTAGGCAATAGCGCCGCAAAGCGAGAACCTCATCTTCATTGAAGAAAAGGCTTCCCGGTTCAATCATGTACAAAAATGGATAATCGAAGAGTTTCGAATCGGTGAGTTCCAGAACAACAGGATCTGGGTTGACTTTCATGGAGGTGAGTTGTTGTAGTCGAAGCGAGAAATTCAGGTCGCTATCGGGAAAGTCGATTGCCCAGCCACCTCGATCATAGGAGTTGTAGCGAACGCGCGCGAACGTAAAGAGATCTTTTGAAAACTTGGCGTCGACATCCCAGCGTGGGACATCTCCGCGATCGATAGTCATCCAATCTCCGCCGCGAAAACGGCCCCCGCGGCCTCGTTGAAAAATCTGGGCTACGACGGTGGAGATGAGAATCAGATTCAGCAGCATTACCCAAGCGACCACCTTTTTTTTATTGATAGTCCAGCGAGTCATTTGGCGTTATCCTCTTCGTTCGTAGTTTGTCGCGCTGCGGCGGGTGGTGCTGGTGGTTCAGCGTTCAATTCGGGACCGGTCGCACGGGTTGGCACCGACGATTTTGCTTTGAGAGATGCGAAAAAGAAGAGGGCTTCTTGATAACGGGGAGTTTCCTCAATTGCCATGAGCGCATGGCGTTCTGCCAGGGCAAATTGATTATTAGCCGCACAGGCTTCCGCGTATTTGAGATGGGCCTCTGCTGGATCGATCGGTTCCAATTGAAGTATGGCTTTCCAGCTGTCGACAGCCACTTGGGGCAATCCGGCGCGAATGGCGGCTTCAGCTCGAGTTCGCTGAATCGAGGCAAGAAATGGGTCGACCGCCAGGATTTCATGGCACCACTGGACAACATCGGCCCAACGCGTTTGATTTGTATCGATATCTACAAGTCGTTGAAGCGCATCGACAGCATCTGCGTTACGACTTGTCAATTCGATAAGCGCCTCTCGCTCGCGTTGGGTATCCTTCAGCCCTCGATAGGCTTGAGCCTTAAGACCCCACAAACCATTTGGGCGTGAATCTTCGGGCAACAATGTTTGAAGGCGTTCAAGCCAGGGTAAGGCGAGTTCGAATTCCTTGCGGCGTAGAAGTTCCTCTGAGTAGGCTTGAAGAATGGATAGGTGATTTGGATTGGCCTCAAGCAGAGTTTTCCAACCGGTTTCGTCGCTTGCCTCGGGCATTTCCACTTGCGAAAAAATCGCTTTGCTTCCCCAGTTTTTCGCGGCGTCCGTGGCGTATTGCAGAAAGGCTTTATCCAATTGTTCGAGCGAAGTGGTATGACGCTGTAAGGCATCTTGAATGGACAGTCCATTGGCAAGGCTCTTGAGGATATCTTGAATGCTGGTGATGCCAAAGTTTTCAATCAAGAAGCGGACTGCCAAACTGGATTGAAAGTAGGCGAATTGCATCTCGAGTGGAGATTCAGCATCCATGAAGGCGGAGCTCATTTGGCTGATAGGTTTCAGGTAGGTTTTAGTGGGACGGAGACTGGTTGAGAGGGGTTCAAAGAGTTGTGCGCCAGGCTTCTCTGGCGTTTCAGTTTTCGGCGTAGCTTGGGATGGTGTGGCTTGAGATGGTGCAGCTTGATATTCGCCGAGGATCATGGCGCGATAGGTTGGGTCCATGGGCATGCCCCACGCTTTCTTGCGAGCGGTTTCCTCATAGACCGATATTCCTTCGCTTAACCAACGCGGCATTCGATTTTGCGACATTTGCAAGGTGACGACATGGCAGTACTCATGCCACAAAACGGATTGCCAATTTGTTGGCGAGGCACCTTGGGCCGCAGGGGAATTCGCAGTGATCAAACGTCCGAAGCAGACGCCCAAGAATCCTTCTCCTCCAGGCATACCAAAGGTGCGAATGGCAAAATCAGATTGTCGAGGAAAAATTTCGACGTAAATGGGCTCTTCCAATACGGCTTGGTATTTTTGGGTTAATGCGCTGCGAGCTTCGCTTAGAAGATTCAACACCGCTGTTCCATAAAGTTCCGCTTCTTTGGCATCCATTCGGACCACAAATCCTGGAGATTCCAGGGTGGCAAATTTTTGAAGGTTTTCTTGGAGTTGGCGAAGATTAAAAACGGTGATGTTATAACTATCTGCTTTGCGAACTTCGCCGACCAGTTTCCAGCCTTCCTCTGTTTGGCCCAGTCGGAGCAGATCCTGAGCGAGTTGCGATTTTGCCGGTACGTAGTTGGCGTCCATTGCCAGTGCGAATCGTTGATGTTCAACACCTTGGCGGAAGAGGTAGTGTTGGGAGAGTTTGCGGCCGATCAGATGGTCCACTTCCGGATTGAGGGGCCAGGTTTCAAGGGCTTTTTTGCGGCTGCTATCTTCTTTTTCAAATTCGCCCTTGAGGTGATGAACTACCGATCGCAATGACCAAAGCTTGAAGTTGCGCGGATTAATTGTTTCGATTTCATCAAGCAACTTTAGGGCGGTATCATACTCTTCGGCGTCGATACGGTTTTCGGCTGATAGCAAAAGTGAATCGATGTGTTTGGGATTGAGCTTCAGGGCTCTTTGCAGCGATTCGTTGGTTCGCTGACTGTCGCTTTGAGACCAAGCGGAGGCCATCAAGTAAAAGATATGTGGATTGGCGGGTTGGAGTTTTTCCGCTTTCGTAAGAGCGGCTAGAGCGACGGAAGCATCTTCCTTTTGAAGGGCCAATTCGGCGCTGGCAATATGGGCATCGACCATACTTGGGTCTTGCTTGAGAACTCGGTCAAAGCACTGTTCGAGAACCTTTCGCGCATCCTCGCCGATCATCACGAAAAATCGTCCGAGGGGAACGAGTTGTTCGCGAGTGGTATATTGCCAAGGAGAACGCTCGATCATCAACGGAATCGTGTCGAGTTCGGTTTTGGCTTTGACTTCTTGATTGCTAAAACGATAAGCGTCGATCGCCAAAAGTCGTAGGGTCAGACTGCTGCTATACCGCTCTTTGATCGACTCAAAGACAGCCGCCGCTTCGTCATACTGACCGGTAATAAGATATGCTTCGATGAGGATGCGAGACCAACCCTCATTCCAGGTCTTCGCTTCTACTTTTTCCTTGGCGATCTTGATGGCTGACTCATATTCACCCGACCAGATGAGCGAGCGGCAATCCTCTAGTTCTCCGGTTCGGGCTAAGGTGGGCCATAGCAACACAAAAAGAATGAAAAGCATTGCCAGTTGCGCGCCCTGCCTGGCAATAGTTTTGTGAACCGATTGGGATTCTTGCATTCCGACTTCCTTCCATCTGCCTGACACGCCCTATTTTGGCAGGCATTGAAGATCGCATGCAAGAAAAATCGACTTGAATTCGCCGAAATGTCGCAGATTGCGCGTGACAAAAAGTGGGAGGAATGCTTGCAAGACTGTTGAGTCAAGGTTTGGTGTTTAGGCCAGCCCAAAGCGCTATATCCTCGGCGTTTTTGGCCCCCTTATTGTCCAGGAAACCCTGATGGAAGCGTTTCGGGATTTCCATTTTTTTAAGGGTCAAGTCGCAAGTGAACTTCGGAGTTGGTTGAGGCGAATTCTGATCCACAACTTGATGAATGCGACGGAGAAGCATCTGATAGCGCAGAAACGCGATGCAAGGCATGAGCTTTCGTTTCTTGAGATCCGATCTCTTGCCGAGCAAAGCAGCGTTCGTTTTGACTGGCTCTTTGTCGATCTTTCCAAATCTCCAAGTAGCCTGGTGTGTGATGACGAGAAGAGGCGGCTTTTGTATTCGGCTATTGCCGCTTTACCTGCGGATTACAAGCAGGTCATTGTGCTGCGTCATATGGAAGGATTGGAATTCTCGGATATTGCAGAACGGATGAACAAAACGTCTGGAGCGTGTCGAATGCTTTGGTTACGGGCTATCGAGCGATTGAAATGTTATTTGTTGGCATTCAGCGAGGAGGGAGGCACGTGATGGTTGCGTCTCTCAATAATACTGTTATGACGGACGATTCGAAGCTGAAGGTTGCGGAGATACTCGATGAGTATCTACAAGGCGTCGAGCGGAATGGTGGACCAGAAATCGAACATTCCGTGTCGGCTGCTATCGGGCTGAGGGAGTCGTTTTATTCCGCTGCTTATGTACGAGAGATTCTTGGGCTGGCTCTTCAAGCTCTTGAGGGCCTGGATTACGCCCACCAACAAGGAGTGATTCATAGAGACATTAAGCCCGCAAACTTTATGTTAGATGCTAAGGGGCATTTATGGATCACCGATTTCGGACTTGCGCATTGTTGCTATGCTGCGGACATCACACATACCGGTGATCTGCTAGGTACCTTGCGGTACATGAGTCCTGAGCAAGCTCGAGGCGAGAAAGGTTCGCTCGACTTCCGGACGGATCTCTATTGGCTGGCAGCAACCATCTATGAACTTTTGACGTTACATCCGGTGGTGAGTGCAAAAAGGCAACCGGAAATGTTGCAACAGATTCCTACTGTGGATACTCCGCTTATTTCTTGGTATCGGCAGCAGGAGGATTTAGCACTTGGTGAAATCTTTCAAACAGCGCTAGCCAAGAATCCGACAGAGCGTTACTTGAATGCTCGACAATTTGCCGAGGCTCTTGGAAACTATCTTGCAGGAGGAGCGTTGGCTTTTATTCATCGTCTCACCCCAACCTCGACCGAAGATGAGCTCTTACGATGATTTTGCAGCGAAGTACTTAATGTCCTTGGAGGCGTTTTTATCATTTCAGCGAGTTCCGGGTGTCGAAGATATCCGCCAAGAAGAGATGATCGAAGATTGGCTTGTTTTGATGCGAACGGAGTTTGAGGATCTAGAAAGCGAGCAAGCATGGAATCCCAGGGGCGGTGAGGATTGTTTGCGGTTTGCTAAGCTGTGTTTGAAACTCGGAGAGAATCTGTCGCAACATGCTCATCCATCGGCAGCAATGAGAGCATATCAGCAGGCTAGACAACTTCTTACAGTTAGCGGAAAGGCGTTATCGGCAAGTGGACGGGATGATTTGTTTTTTGCTATCCAGGAACAGTCGCGGCTTTTGATTGAAATGAGGGACTTCGGGGCGGCCGAGTATGAACTGGAGCATGGCTTACTATTGTGTGATTCGCTGGTGACTATCGATAAGGGACAGAATGTTTCGCGAAATAAGTGGCAGAGACAGTTTCGAAGTGAATTGCAAAAATATCGATTCGGTTACTTCCACGTCCAGCGTTATCTTTCCGAGATACGAAAAGCTTTTCAAGATTCGATACGCTTAAATTAGAAATTTCTCATTGATTCCTTGGCGAACAGAGCGATCCGAGGGGCAGTTGTTGGCGAAGAATTGGTAATTTTGTGGTAATAGGCTTGCCAGCAGCAAGAGGAGTTTTTGCGGCATGGGGCTAATAAGGCGTCGGTGGAGTGGGAGGTTTGAGTTTTTCTCGAATTGGATCGTGATCGAGGTATTCATCCATAGCGATCCTTCCATTGGAATTGCGAAGCGTCCGGTCTACATGATCCAGCAGAAAAGTGATGAGGCCATTGGAGCGTGCGCGGCAAGCGAGATGTAAAATAGTGTCTCCGTCTTTATGCGATTGAGCATTGGGGTCGGATCCTAACTGGAGAAGTAATCGAATAAGTGCTGCATTAAGATGCTGACCCGCGATGAGGATGGGAACCATTCGATTGCGAAAAACATGGTTGGGACTGAAATGACCGTTTTCGATCAAGAGACGAACTAGGGAGAGGTTTCCGCAGTGTAGGGACAATTCGAGATGTTCGGCATCAGCCTCCAAGGTTTTGATTTCTGGAAAGTAAATCCAAGCTCTTTTCCAACTGCACAAAGCCCGCAATGTATTGCGATTCAAATGACTCACGCCAGGCATGTGGAGTTGAGCGCGAAAGCCATTGGCAAGTTCCAGAGCGGCGTCCGTCGAGAGTTCTAACACCTTGGGGAACGAGATAATTTGCGGGTATAGGAGTTCACGTAGCAGCATGATCGATGGGGCGTTTAGGGACGAAATATGGGTGAAAACGATTTCATGTTCGGGGAGGTTGCGCAATTCATCGATCGTCGCCGTGGTGATTTCGGTGATATCCGTGGAATGCTTAAATGCGGACGACATCGCTGCGTTAGCTCCTTAGGAGGGATGGAGCCCTTAAGCGGGACGAGTACCTACCAGCGCCATATTGTCATAGTGAATGACTTCCTCGTAGGGGCAGTGTCCTAATATTTCGGCTATGCGTGGTGATTTGCATCCGCGGATTTGTCTCACTTCTGCAGCGGAATAATTGCTCAAGCCGCGGGCGAACTCTTCCCCAGTTTTATTGATGATGGCGACCACATCCCCTTTCATAAAACTACCGTGAACATCTTGTATACCGATAGGTAGCAAGCTCTTGCCTCCCGACTGAAGAGCTTTAGCGGCTCCATCGTCGATAACGATGCGGCCGCTGCACTGAGCGGAGAAACCGATCCAACGTTTGCGTGGGGTCATCCCTTTCTGTTGTGGAAGGAAGAGTGTGCCTTGGGTTTCGCCCCGCAGTAAGGCGTTCAGGATACCAGGGATTTTTCCCCCCGCGATGATTACAGGTTGGCCGCTGGATGTAACAAACTGAGCGGCTCGCAGTTTACTCGCCATACCACCCTTACTCAGTCCCGTTTTACGATCGCGAACCAGTTGAAAGGTGGAGTCGTCAACGACAGATATCGTATGCAGTAGTTGCGCTTGGCTATCTGCCGGGTCGCGGTCATAAACACCTTTAACGTCACTCAAGATGACTAACATGGCCCGCGGAAAAAGACCAGCGACCATCGCGGCCAGTCGGTCATTGTCGCCGAATGTTGTCATCAGCTCATCAACGGCCACAGTATCATTTTCGTTGATGATTGGAAGAGCGTTGAAGTTCAGTAGAGACAGCAGCGTGTTGCGAACGTTGAGATATCGGGTTCGGTCATCAAGATCTTCGGCGGTGAGCAGAACTTGTGCCGCCGGGTATTCTGATTGCGAGAGTGTTTCTTCGTAAACCTGAATCAAATGAGCTTGACCGATCGCAGCTACGGCTTGGAGTTGGGCAAGGTCCGTTGGGCGACTGGTTAGACCGAGGCGGCCCATGCCCGAGGCAACGGCCCCGGAACTGACCAGGATGACCCGGTAGCCAGCGCGGCGGATATCGATCAATTGACTGGCAAGTTGTTCGATCTGTTTTCGGTCTAGTCGGCCATCGGAACCGGTGAGGACGCGCGAGCCGACTTTGACAATCCAAGTGTCTGTAAACTGCAGCATTTGCTGTCGAGCATCGCGTAGCTTTGAGTCGAGTGGGAAGTTTTGAGGGCTGTCCATTTCGAACCTGTGCGTTCCGTCGAAGGTTGATTTTTTGCTGAATTGCCTAGATTTTAAACGAAATCCCGGGCTCCGGTTTTCTGGTTCATCAGATAAATTTGGGGCCGAAGTGGATTCTTCAGGCTCCTAAGTATATCTCTCGGAGATTCCAATGTAAGGAACCGTTTGCGAGTTGGCGGCGTGCGGGTAGACTATGGGAGCAGCAGAAAGGACGTGAGGTGGGCAAATTCGCCCGCGTACTTCTTGGGCAAGAAAACTTTATGAATAAGCGTACAGAAAACGCGAGTTTAGTAAGTACAAAAATTTAGGTGCTGAATGGATACTGTATGGCTCTTTTGGGCCCCACAGACAGCTACCTTTGCCCTTTGTTTGCACAGTTAATCAATGGAGGATGGAGCGTAATGAGCGAACTGCATCATGAGTGTGGAGTCGCTGCGGTGTATCACCTTCCCAATCGGGAGATGAGTCCGCTCTGTCCAGATTCCGGTTCCGAAGAGGTTTCTCGGTTACTGCCGAGAATGCTGCAGGATATTCAGAACCGCGGGCAACTAGCGGCCGGCATGACATCGTTTTCGCCCGACCGACCGCAGTTGCTTGAAACGCTCAAGGATATTGGCGTGGTGAGCGAAGTCTTTCGTTTGTCGCATCGCGGGAAAAGTGAAGCGATCATGAAGCAGTTGGCTGGCATCGCTGCTATCGGCCATGTTCGTTATGCAACCTGTGGCCAGGATGACCGCAATTATGCTCAGCCCTTTGAACGCCAACATATCCACAAGCATAAATGGTTTAGTTTTTGCTTTAATGGTCAATTGGCAAATTACGGAGACTTACGTTCCAAGCTTTTGAACGAAGGGGAGCATCATTTAGCTCGAGACACGGACACTGAAATCATCATGCACGAATTTGGTCGAGCGATGACAGCCAGTCCTCCGGGGAGATCGTTGATCGACATCGTGGGTGAGGTGGCCAAGCAGTTTGATGGGGCGTACAGCCTCGCATTGCTCAATGCCAGTGGAGAGCTATTGATTGCTCGGGATCCACTCGGTATCAAGCCGATGTGCTATGCGTTCGATGGAGCCCTGTTTGCTGCAGCCAGTGAGAGTGTTGCCTTATTGAATTTAGGTTTTGAGCCGACCGATATTCACTCGCTACCACCTGGTCATGCGATTTTAGTTAATAAAAACGGAATGGAAGTCCGCGCCTTTACGCCGACGAACAAGCCGGCTCATTGCTTCTTTGAGTGGATCTATTTTGCCAATGTAGCCAGCACGCTGGACGAGAGAAGTGTTTATCTATCGAGGACTCGTTTGGGAGAGGAGCTTGCGCGTCAGGAAGAGCAATTGGGCTTGGTCCCGATCGATAAAGATACGATTGTGGTCCCGGTGCCCGACACAAGTAAAGCGGCGGCGGATAGCATGGCCTTTCAATTGGGCATACCTAGTCGTGAAGGCTTGATACGAAATCGATACAGTGGTCGAACGTTTATTGAAGGTGGGCGGGCACGCAAAATTAAGGCGGCCAGCAAGTACACGCCGCTGCGTGAGGTGCTCGAAGGTAAACGCATCTTTTTGGTTGAGGATTCGATCGTTCGTTCCACAACGATGAAGGTCTTGCTCGATCGTATTCGGCGTTTGGGTGGGGCCAAAGAAATTCATGTGAGAATCGCATGTCCCCCCATCATTGCTCCCTGTTTCTATGGCATCGATATGTCGACCATCGATGAACTTTTCGCTCCGAAATTTATGGATCAAATGGAGTTGACCGACGAAGTACAAAACGAAATGGCCAAGGTGCTTGGCTGCGATTCCCTCCGATATTTGCCTGTTCAATCGATTGCTAAAGCGATCGATCTGCCGCGAGATCATCTCTGCCAAGCCTGTATCACGACCGAGTACCCAAGTCCTTATGGTCAAAAGCTGTATCAGATTGCACTCAGCAATTACCAAAATGGTGTGATCGCTGATGGTGAGAGAACGTATGAGGTTGTGAGATAGACAAGTCGCGAGGCACAACTTAGGGGAGTGCGGTGGTCAGGCCGACATCGATGTACTGACCGCCGCCGGTTTGGTGACAATGGATGGCGACGACGTTTTTCCCCTTAACCAAGGCGGATTGTGCTTCTGGTGTGATAGGTACCGTAACATAATCTGTCGTATATCCGGTCACTTTAGCTGCCAGCACGCCATTGATATAGATTTCGGCATCTTCATCGTGGTGTATCGATAAGTAGGCTTCTCCGGCGAACGTTTTTTCTAGCATCCATTCCCCTCTAAGCCAGATATCGGGCGTGTTCCAGCGTGTGCGGACGACGGTACCAGGCGTATCGGGAGTGCCAAAACCACCCTTACCATTTTTCCAGGTTTGGTCGGCAAAGTCGGGCTTTTCCCAACCTGCTCCTGGTTCTTGCGTGGCATACTTCCAGTCCATTTCGGCTTGACGAGCATCGGGCACAAGTTTTTGAAATGTGGGGACAGGGCCGAGTAGACGCTGATGCCATGTCGCGAACAACTCCGGTTTGATTTTCACGATTTCACGATCGTATGTCATCAAACCGTTGACTTCGATTTCAACGTCCGTGGTTTGGGTGTAGATGGCCGCTGCTAGTCCATCGCCGATCAGCGGGTAGAGCCGCTGCATAAGTTGGAGGTAATTTTGATCGAGTTCATCTTGAGAGCGGTATGTACGGTAGCCCCAGTTGTCGTTTTCCTTCCAGAGATGGCCCGTGACGGGATAGCCGAGTCCGCCGAATTCACCCAGTACAGAGACGCGATCCTTCATGATGGGAAACATACTAGGCCCAGGATAATTATGCATATCTTTCATGTCACCATATCCGCGATCGGTCCAGCCGCTTGGGCCATTCACTAGACGACTTGGGTCATATTTTTTGACCCAGGCCAGAATTTCATTGGTGTCGTGTTGGCCCCAGCCCTCATTGAATGGGACCCAGGCAACGATACAGGGGAAAAATCGAAGATGATCGATCATCTCTTTGAGTTCGGCTCGAAATTGTTGCTTTTCTTCGGGCGTGTATTCAGCCTCCTCTGTTTGATTAGGTTGCACGAAATGTTTGCGTCCTTTTTGCATGGAACTGGGCATATCTTGCCAAACCATTAGGCCCAGTTGGTCGCAATGAAAATAGAGGCGAGCTGGCTCGACTTTGATATGCTTTCGCAACATATTCATACCAAGCGATTTGAGTACTTCGAGGTCATATCGCATCGCTTCGTCGGAAGGTGGCGTGAGCAAGCCATCTGGCCACCAGCCTTGATCCAAAGGGCCATACTGAAACAATGGTTGATGGTTGAGCAGTAAACGCAGGGTACCTTGACGATCGGGACCAAAACTGATTTCGCGCATCGCCGAGTAGGATCCCACCGTATCGATGGTTTGATTCCCACGGACAAGTCGTATGGATATGGCGTAGAGAGTTGGGGAATCGGGAGTCCAGAGTTTCGGCGAGGGAATCTTCAGTGGGATAGCAGGTCCAATGTCACTGGTCCCTTTTGCCACTTCTGTTCCTTCCAAACTGATCGTGACGGCCAATTGGTCTCCAGGTTGCGGGGCGACCACATCGCATTGAACGGTCAATCGGTTCTCATCGATATCGCAACTTGGCAGGACATTGCGAATATATGTTTGAGGAACTTGTTCCAGCCAGACGGTTTGCCAGATTCCGGAGACCGGGGTATACCAAATGCCTTCAGGCCGCAATTGTTGTTTACCTCGTGGTTGTGAGCCTTCATCGCTAGGGTCCCAAACTCGGAGCACGATTTCCTGTTTGCTGGTTGGGTTCAAATGAGGAGTGATATCGAGAGAAAAGGGAGTAGAACCTCCACGGTGGGTACCGGCGAGTTGGCCGTTGATCCAAACGGTAGCTTCCCAGTCAACAGCTCCAAAATGGAGTAAGGTTTGGAGTTGATTTCGGTTAGGCTCTAGTTCAAAAATGCGGCGATACCATAGTTCGTTGGTTGGAAGCACGGTTTGCGTGACGCCAGAGAGGCTGGATTCGACAGCATAGGGAACTAGAATCTGCTGGGGAAAATTCGTTGGTTGCGAAGCACCTTTTTCAACGATCGCCAGATCCCAAAGTCCGTTGAGGTTCTTCCAATTCTGCCGAACCAATTGGGGTCTCGGATACTCGTTCCACGCATTTTCGGGCGTGACGTCTTTTCCCCAGCGGGTCATTAGCGGAACCTTACCCGGCTTCCAAGGACTGGCTTGTTGCGCGAGTGCTAATTGCGAAGCTAAGGCTATGTGTAGGCAGAGGACAAACTGGTAGAAGCCAACTTGCAGCAGGAAAACTTGCGGCAGGAACGATGGATGAGTTTTCATAGTTCGCTTACTTTGGGAAAAAACTGAAAGGAGAGTTTTGCAGAAGCGTAACAGATTCTAGTAGCCCGAAACACTGCCAGCCTGGAACTCGATCGGAGGTAAGTCGAGTTGTTTTCGGCATTCGTCGAGCATTTCTTTTGTGCGGCTCGCTCCGCAGCGTGAGACACCCAGTTGTCGCACTTGAAGTAGTGTTTGGAAATCGCGTACACCTCCGGCAGCCTTGACTTGAGTCGCCTGAGGCGTGTGTTGTCGCATCAAAGCAAGGTCGGCCATGGTAGCACCGCCGGTCCCATAGCCGGTGGATGTCTTCACCCAATCAGCTTTGAGTTCTCCGCAAATTTCGCAGAGTCGAATCTTATGTTCATCGCGGAGGTAGCAATTTTCAAAAATTACTTTGATCTTTTTACCAGCGGCATGTGTGACGGCGATCAATTCCGCGATATCTTGCCGAACGTAGTCCCAGTTACCGGAGAGAACTTGGGAGATGTTGACAACCATGTCAAGTTCGGCCCCGCCATCGCGAAGAGCTTGTTCGGCTTCTGCAACTTTGATGATCGTTTTATGGCCTCCGTGTGGGAAGCCGATCGTGGTGCTGGGTTGAACGGTGGAGTTAGCGAGAAGATCGGAGCAGCGGCTCAAGTAATAGGGCATAATGCAAACGCTTGCGACATCGTATGCTAGAGCCAACTGGCAACCCTGCTCTAAATCTTTTTCCGTGAGAGTGGGCTGGAGCAATGAGTGGTCGATCATTTTTGCGAAGTCTTGGTATTCTAACGCTGGCATAGTCTCGCCTTCCATTAAGTTTTTTTGGTTTGATTTTTCGATCAGTATTCTACCCGAACGACGGGGTTACCAAAGGTGCTGCCACCACCTAAATCCGTAAGTCTCTGACTGGTGAGTTGATTGAGGCTTTTTTTATCGGGAGCAAACTTGGGCCACCATTGGCCGAGGGCAACCAGTACGCCTTGGCGGGCATCGGTACTAACGACGGCTTGACGGCGAATCGAGCCATAGCGACTTGTGACTTGAATGATGGCGCCGTCGGCGATGCCGTATTTGGCTGCGTCCGTGGGATGGATGATGACCTGAGGTTGGTTGCCGGCCATTTTTCGGATACTCTCGAGGTTTCCCATACTTGTGTTGAGAATAAAGGGGCCGGGTGGAGAAATTAGTCGCAGAGGATACTCTGCTGTGGGCTGTTCCTCGAATTGAATCTGCTGGGGTGAAGGAGAGAAACGAATTTTTTTGTCGGGATGATGGCTACCATCGGCATAAGGTCGAAAGGCAGGACCGAGGTTCAATTTGATGGAGCGTTGTTGCTGCAATTTTGGCCACGATACATCTTGCATGCGTGGATGATCGCTGGAGACTAGGTTTTCAGCTAGCTGATGAGCGGACCAGTACAGCGAGGGTTCTTCGAGTTGCAAACGCTGGGCAAGTTCTCGAAAGAACCATGTATTGGGTTTACATTCGCCGCGCGGTTGGATGACGGGTTCAGCCCACTGCAGGTAGTAGTGGCCGTAAGAGGTGTAGAGATCGGGATGTTCCAAAAAATCTGTCGCGGGGAGCAAGTAATCGGCATAGTCTGCCGTATCGGTTTGGAAATGTTCGAGAACAACGGTGAATAGGTTTTGACGAGCCAAGCCACTGGTAACACCTGTAGAATCGGGCGCGACAGCGGCGGGATTCGAATTAAAAACGAAGATAGCTTGGACGGGATCTTCTTTGCGGGCAAGTTCGTCGGCGAGCAAGTTCATGTTGACTGTTCGCACATTGAGTTTGCGAAGATGTTCGCCGCGATTGATTCGATGGTTTAGATGAAAAGCACCGCTGGTTGAGAGGGTCGCGCCTCCGCCGGGATGTTTCCAAGCGCCGATGAGCGCAGGCAAAAGAGTGATAGCCCGTAAAGCATTACCGCCCCCTTCATTGCGAGTCAAACCGTAGCCCACCTTGATAAAGCTGCCGCGAGTGGTCGCATATTGTTGGATGACTTCGCTGAGCCTCATTGGATCGAGACCGCAGAATTCTGCTGCCTTGTCGATGGTCCATGGTTCGCAGGCTTCTTTATAGTCCTCCAGTTTAGTGGCGTACTTATCGAGATATGGCTGATCTTGCCAGCCCTGATTGAGGATTTCACGACCAAAAGCGAGGGCGAGAGCGGCGTCGGTGCCGACACGAATCTGCCAATGCTCGTCGCTGAACCGACTGGTTTCATTGCGAAATGGATCGATATGAAGGATGTGAGCTCCTTTTTGACGCGCCTCTTTGAGCCAAGGTGCGAAATGCGAATTGCTGCGGAGGGCATTGATGCCCCAAAGCAGGATAAATCGGCTATCGGAGGTATCTTCTGGATCGAGTCCTAATTTGGCGGGACCATAATTGGCTTCCCAGGCCGCGCTCCCCGTGGACGCGCAAATCGACCAGTCCAATTCTAAAGCTCCCAAAGCGCGAAAGAAGGCGAGTGGATGTTGGCTTTCGATAACGCCCATGGTGCCGCAATAACAATAGGGGAGAACGGATTGCGGGCCGTGCTGTTCCAAAATATTTTGCAGTTTGACGCTGATTTCATCGAGCGCAGTGTCCCAAGAAATGCGTTCAAATTTCCCCTCCCCTTTCTTGCCGACGCGGCGTTGTGGATAAAGCAAACGATCGGGGTGCTCATGTCGCTCTGGATAACGATACATTTTAGCGCAGGCAAAGCCGCGAGTGATTGGATGAGTGGGATTGCCTTCCAATTTGACAACGCGTCCATTTTCAACGGTGATATGCAACGAGCAAGTGTCGGGACAATCCAAGGCGCAAACCGTTGGCAATTTCATAGAGCGAGAACTCAACTACATAAGGTGCATCGAGCGTACTTTGGTAGTACATGGGGAAGACCGCTAGGCCATTCCATTATCTTTCAGCCATTTCCACGCGTCTTTAATTATGGTGCTAATCTCACGAAATTGATACCCGAGGAGGCGCGAAGCTTTTTCGCTGGAGTAGTAGTGATATTGAGCCGACATGCGCAGGAGGGCCGAATTGATCAAACATTCGTCTCGCGAAAAACGGGTCGCCACATCGCTGCAAATTGATATCGCCCTCACGCCTAATGAGCTCATTCTACCCCACGGACGCATGCCGCCGGTGATCTCCGAGATAGCTCTCCAGAGTTCAAGATAACTTATATTGTGGCCGGCAAGAATAAAATGCTCTCCCGAACTCCATCGCTTCAACGCCGAGAGAATACCACTGGCGACATCGCGAACATCACACAAACTACAGCCGCCACCCGGAGAAAGAAGCGGAAAACCTCGACTAAGATTCACCATCAGTTTTCCCGAAGACAGCTTCCAGTCATAAGGGCCAAGCATAAATCCCGGATGGACGATGATGGCTTCAAGACCGTCAGCAAGCCAACGTTCGATTTCAATATCGGCTTCCCTTTTGGAGATAACATATGTGTTTGGCACATTGCGATATCCAAAAGGAGTTTGCTCGGTAGCAGGGGTTTGGTCACCGGTGAGTCCAAGCGTATTGACGGTGGAAACGTGAATCAAACGCTGTTGATTCTCATGGGCGACACGAGCGACATTGGAAGCGCCTTGGACATTGGTTCGTCTCTGTTTGTCTAAGCCTTTCCAGCCAATGTGGACATCGCCCGCAGCATGAATAATGTGCGATATACCCGTAGCGGCCCTGCGAATCGAATCAAGATCGGTGATGTCCCCCTGATGAATTACCAGTCGTTGATGCGCCGCGGCGAGCAAATCATGGAAGGGACGCAGATCCGATTGCTTTCGCACCAAGACTTCCGTCTGTATACCTTGCAGTAGGCATTGTCTGAGTAAATTGTTTCCCAGCAATCCTGTTGCACCCGTAATAAGAACTTTCATACTCATCGTTGCACAGCAGAGAAAAAATCATGATGCTCAGTCCATAGGAGCGCGTCGTCCCGCTTTCTTTTCTGCGTTTCTTTTCTTGGTATCTAAGCGCCGACGCTCCGAACCATAGGAAGGCTTGGTCGCTTTGCGTACTCTTGGGGTGTGCAGAGCCTTGAGGACCAGGGCGCGAAGTTTGGCTTCACAGCGGGCGATATTTTTGGGCTGGTCGCGAGATTCGTCGCTACTCAGCAACAAATCTCCTTCGCTGGTAATTCGGTTGGCAGCGGCGATTTTCAGTCGTTCCAAGGCCGCCGGGGGGATGGTCTGATTGCGAACAATTTCCCAACGCAAAATGGCTTTGCTGTTCACCTTATTGACATTTTGACCACCAGGACCACCGCTCCGGGCGAATTGCCAATGAATTTCGCTCTCTGGAATCACCAGAGAGGTTGTGATGATCAAGTCCTTCTTCATAAGATATCTTCTATATTTACCCTTCCAGCCAGTTTCTTCCCCGCCCATATTGTAGCGAGACCATAAATCATGACGCTGCGAGCTGTTCGAAAAATTAGAGTTTCTCCTCGTTTTCCCGAGAGGCATGATTCAACTTTTCACTTTTTCTTCGCAGTCGTCGTGGTCTTCCTTCCATTGGTAGCCACTAAAGCCGTCTACTCACAAAGCCCAGAGAGGGTGAACGTAACCGATCTTAGGACACGAAAAAGTGGTGAGGATTGGCCGCAGTTTTTGGGGCCCAGGGGCAATGGGACTTCGAAAGAGATCGGAATCCGCAAGGACTGGAAAACCGATCCACCCACAATCGTCTGGACCAAGAAACTGGGGACCAGTTACGGTATCGGGGCAACAAGCAAGGGACGCTACTTTCAGTTTTGTCGATACGGTGATTTGGAACGGTTGTCTTGTTTCAATGCGGAAACCGGCAGCTTCTTGTGGAAATGGGAAGCGGCTGTCGAGTACAGCGATATGTATGGTTACAACAATGGTCCCCGGACAAGTCCGATTGTTGATGAGGAACGCGTCTATGTCTTCGGCGTCGCAGGACGATTGGCATGCCTTGATACGCTGACGGGGCGACTGATTTGGGAGAAACAAACCAACGCTGAATACCATGTAGTACCAAATTTTTTTGGCGTTGGTAGTACGCCTATTATCGTAGGGGATTTACTCTGGGTCATGATCGGTGGGTCCGATGCCGACAAAGCGCGTCAAGTTCTGCCGGGAAGCTTAGAGGATGTGGAGGGAAATGGGACAGGAGTTGTTGCATTCGATAAGCGAACAGGCAAGGAGGTGTATCGCTGCAGTCGGGAATTGGCCAGTTACGCATCTCCTATCGCGACGCCGCATCTACGCGATCAAGAAATTGATTTGTTATTCTTTATGAGAGGCGGCTTGCTTGGAATCAATTGCGAAAAAGGAACCGAAACGTTTTTCGAGCCATGGAGAAGCTCAACCTTAGAGAGCGTCAATGCCGCTTGTCCTGTCGTCAATAGTCGCGAAGTTTTTATTTCAGAAACCTATTCGATCGGTAGCCAACTACTAAAGCTCGAAAAAGGAAACATTCAACCGTTATGGAAGGATGGTACTCGACAACGCGTTCAAGCTTTTCGCGCGCACTGGGCAACGCCTATTTTAATCGATGGTTATCTTTATGGCTGCAGTGGTCGAAATCAGCCTGATGCCGATCTGAGGTGCATTCGCTGGGAAGATGGCAAAGTGATGTGGGCTGCTCGCACTCATGAGCGAATGAGCTTGCTTCACGTCGATGGTCATCTGGTAGTACTGGGCGAAGATGGCCGACTGTTGCTGCTCAAAGTAAATCCAGAAAAGCCCGATGTTGTTGGTGAATTAGATCTGTACGGAACCAAAGATCCCAGCGATGGCGAACCACTGTTGTCGGCGCCTTGCTGGGCTGCACCCGTTTTGTCGCACGGCTTGCTCTACGTGCGAGGCAATGATCGAGTGGTGTGTATGGAGTTGATTCCCAAATAGTCCCCGCAACTTAGCAGCGTGATTCGACCCAGGCTTTTGCCGACTCAATCACCGTGTTGTAGTCGATATTTTCGATTTCTTCACCGAGCAGTTCGATTTCTAGAAAACCGTCGTACTGGTAATCGGTCAACAATTCGATAATCTGCGGAAGAGGTAGAATGCCTTGGCCGAGCAGGCAGCGATTCTGCTCACCCATCGGAGCGTGTTTCGAATCGCCAAGTTGTACCAAGTGAATGAAGGGAAGGATTTCTGGAAGCCAATGCAGAACACGCGGATCCTGGGCCAAATGGTAGCAATCGAATACAAGTCCAAGATTCGGAAGAGCGAGCTCTGCAATTAGATCGAGCGTTTGTGGAAGCTCCGTGAGAAACGTGAAATCGTGCGCGCAGCCAATATGCATCGGTTCCAGGGCAAGCTTCACGCCGACCGCTTGGGCCGCTTCGCTCATTTCACAAAGCGCTGTCTTGAGCAGCCGCATCGCGTGCTTGTGAATGTGACCGCTCTTGCCGCCCGCAAGAACGACAACAGTTTTCGCTTTTAGGTTCTTCGCGAGTTCCAGCGCTTCGAAAGCATCGTGCATGCTGTCGCGAAACGGTCGACCATCGCTCCCCGTAAAACCCCCTACCCACTGTAGTGAGGAGACTTCCATTTCCTGTTCGGCTAGCAATTCGATTCCTTTTTCATCGCCGTATTCAGCCAGCTTGGGCCGCCATATCCCAATCGCCGAAAAACCGGCTTGGCGATAACGAAGAACATCTTCCTCGAAGCCCCATCGATAAGTAGATAACTCGCTGACTGAGAGCTTCAACATCCGTGCTGATTTCCTGGAGCCATGAAATTAGGATCGCGACAAGGTAGAAGAGTATGCCGAGAATGGTTGGGTCTGTAAAGAAAGGTTTCCAAATAAACTTTGAATCCGACTCGACTCCCTCTCAAGCATGGTGTTGCACAGAGCAACAGGCGTCGTGCCTCAAAAATGGGCAGCAAGATGGGTGTAATCGCTAGCCTCGCTAGCGCGATGCTGTATTCCTATGCAGATCCAACCCGCGACCTGCGGGGAAAGATGGAAATTCCAGAAAAGTGGATAGTCGCAAGTGGTTGAAAACAATTGGTTTAAGAAAAGTTCAGAAAGTCCTTTGGGTATGTCAGCGATTTTTGGCACGTTGTGTGCACTACAGGAGATAAGGATCAAGGTTGGAACGAAGATCGGTTCGAGGAAAAGTCGTTCCTTAGAAAATGAAAGGGGCCGTTTATACAGTAAAGTCATTATCTTTAACGCGTGCCTGGCGTCGTCGTCATTCGACTGTGTGCTAAGGGAGGGAGAGGACCTTTAGCGTGCGATTGGGTGCGACGACGCTTTACTTTTGGAATCGTTGGAACCAAAAATAACGGCTGATCGGCTGCTCTTCTTTACACCTGAGTACAGCTTATTTTGATTGACGGATACTCTTCTCGACCGCGCGGACACCCGACCGCGCGGACACCCGACCGCTTTGGGCAGCCAACTCTTCCGATTCGTGGACGTCCATCAGGCACAGACTTCTTTCAGCTTTAGAGTTCTTCTAGATTTAGAGTTCTTTTAGATTTAGAGTTCTTTTAGATTCCAGGCATCGAGCCATTCGATTCCTTCAAAGGTCGCCTGATAGTTTTTCAAAAGTCGCTGATGCATATCGGACAAATGGCCTGCGCCATAGAAGATGGCGATCCGTTTCGATCCCTTGGCCAATTCTTTATCAAGTACCACAAAAGCTTTCGCATTGCGTTCGGTGATCAGAGTGCTCTTGCCATCCTTGTCAGCAAGTCCCGCCATTTGGGCTTCCATGGATTCAAAATTTTTCGCCATAGCACGTCTCAGCGCCAGCGGGCGATTCCTGGAGAACATTGCCGTGAGCATATCCAAATCGCTAGAGGACTTACCGGCAGCTTGCTGGGCCATGCCTGAGCCCATGGCGCGGACCATCATTGTCATCAGGCCATCCCCACGCTCGCGCATACTATCGGCCATTTCTTGCGGAGTCATGTCCGCATGTACAAAATTCTTCTTGCGATAATTGATGCCTTCCAATTGAAAATCCAACTTGAGCATCTCTTTCATGCCGTACTGCATTGCTCCGATAGGGTTAGCGATATTACCCTCGCCCCCTTTTTCGGGAATCCGCGTTTCAGGATCGGCCACCAATTCGTAGAGAACTGAATCATAGGTTTCAAAGCGACGATTCAGTTCATCGTAATAAGAGCCTTCTCCGATATGCACTGCCCCTATCAAGTCGACTTCGACAGAGGGCGAGGCAGCCGTTTTCAGTTTATATTTAGCGATTGCTGTCTGCAGAGCGATCGACTTTTTATTCTCCCGAAGAACGCGCAAGAATTTCGGTTCATTCTTTTCTACCTTCTCATCGCTGGATGTCGCTTTCGCGGCCGCCTCCTGAGCCTGAAGCGTATCAACGATAGGAAACAGCAATGGAAGGAGAATGGGTAGTAGCCACGAGCGCATGACAAAAATCCCGAATAGGAGATGACTTGGACAATTCTTGCGAAAAAATTGGCTGGGAGAAACATAGCCTAGCAAAACCACCATGGGCCGCCGATTCATTCCCTCCCGCTATCTTATTATAGACTCTTCTCAAGGCTCGACGCGATGGGCCATCTCCATCAATTTCAACGAAGAGTTGATCGGAAAATATGAGCGGCCACGGCGTTAGGGGATTTCGGAAAGGCTCTATACTAGACTTCCAGGTTGAAGTTCGTCGAACCCGCTGAGAAATCGTTACCGCTGTAACCGCCTGCAGTTCCAGGGGGAATGGCTGAGGCATAGCTGGATTTTTGAGTTGCGGCGGACTCAACACGAACGTACTGCAGCCAGGTTTCTCGCTCAAGTTCCAGGATGCTCCGGAATTCGGCCAGCTCTTCGCGGCTCGGTTTGGCTTCAAGGCGAGTTAGCATATTGATTAAGAAGACATAAAGGTCTGAAATCTTGCGGCTTAACTCCATCTCCTGATCGGTAACGCCACTGAGAAGTTCACTGAGTATTTCGCGAATTCGGATGGTCCACTGGACGGCTTGGAAATAATTACCTGCAGCCCAAAGCTGATCGACGATAGAGATCAGCGATGTGCATTTGTCGAGAAGCATGTATCTCAGTTTGGCCGGCGATGCAGAAAGAACTTCTTGTTCAAGATAAGGGTTACCTGTAAATCCTGCAGACATTGTTTTGATCCGTCAATGGGCTAAATACTAACGAAAATAAAGTTCAAACGAATGATGATAAGATCTCGCATCTTATCTCGACCTAGAGTTTGAATTGAGCAAATTGCTCAAGGAACTCACGGCGCTTTGATTGCTCTGAATTTTTTGTATCGCTTCTTCCATCTTATAAAATGTGCTGAGCAGTCGCTCTCTTTGTTTGGAGAGTCGGCCATTCAGGAATTCGATACGCGAGTTGTTTTGTTCGATTTGCGACGTCAAGGCTAAGTTCTTACTGATAAGAGCACTATTGTTTTCACCAGAGAGACTGTCGATCATGGTTTTCGCTCGAGCGGAAAACCCGGTTTTCTCTCGGCTGAAGAAATCTCTTACAGCCTGCGGATCATCTTTCAAGCGTTTCTCGAATCGACTCTTATCGAACTCCAGCTTACCTTGATCGTTGAAGTTAATGCCGAGTTCGGCGATCGAGCGAATTGATCCAGTAACCACTCGTGACGAAAATAGGTTACTGAAGGTGGATTGAATTCTTAAGACTTCCGAATCGCCGTATAGCAATCCCGATACTTTGGTAACCGAATCATAGGAAGCAACCGATTTGATGCGGTCAACTACTTTATTAAACTGTGTTACCATCAGATCAAGCGATTTGGAGATGCCTGTATCGTCATTGCTTACATTGATTTCGACGGCCGTTGCAGAGGTATCATTGACAGTTAAATTGATGCCGGTGATGGAGCCATTGAATGAGTTTGATGAAGAGTTGAGCAAGATACCGCCAGAGGTTTCCGATGCACCCACTGCGATCAACGCATCGCTTGCTTGCGAGGTTTCCGAAAAGCTCAAGCCGGAAATCGTGGAATCGATTTGGAAGCGGCTGCTGAATCCAGACGCTTTGGAGTTGATGACTAACCGAGATCCTCCTGCTCCCACCGACAGCGTGGTAGCGGATAAAGGCGAACCGGCTGCGTTGAGTTTTTCGATCAGGTCGTTGAGTGAGTCGTCGGAATCTGTGGTGACCTTGAGGTTTTGTGAACCATCGATCATTTGGAAGGTTTGATTATTCTCCGTCGTTGAAATTCCGGTGCCGAGAAGTTTGAGATCCGCTGCAGCGGTTCCCGAACCGGAATCGGTTACGGTCAAGTTTCCGGCACCACCTGCTGTATCGATCAATTGAATGCCGTCACCTTTGCTGCTCAAACGGGCTTCGACACCGATGTTCAGATCATTGATCGCTTCGATGACATCACCGACGGTATCCGCCTCGATGGCCGCGAGATTGACGGCACTTCGCTGTCCGTTGGTATCGGTGATGGTGAAGGAACCTCGTTGTACGCCGCGTCCTTGATTGAGGCTGCTCAACTTGGTGCTATTGCCGATCCACTGAAGATCTAAAGAGCCTGAATTCACTTGGCTAGTGGAGGAGTTATTGACCAAGCCAAGTTTCGTAGCCGTATTGGTCCCATCTCCGTTGGCGACGATGAGATTCGAGGTTGTCTGGCCGGTGGTATCGCGGAGCAGAATACCCGTTCTGGAAGAGTTCAGAACCGCGGTCACCCCTGCCGAGGAACCATTGATCAAACGCATCACATCGCCCACCGTCTCCGCGGCAGCGAGATTGATGTTAGTGGTCGTTCCATTTCGATTGGTTACGGTCAGTACACCCAAATCGCCCGTACCAGCGCCTCCTTTGAGGGAAGAGAGTAAAGGGCTATCGAGACCGGAAAGGAGTCGATCTCCGTTGAGTGAGGTTCCTGCGGTCGTTCCCGTTAGTCCTAACTGCGCAGCCGATGTGCCGCTGCCCAAATCGGCGACTGTAAGACTTCCGCCGCCACCGGTAATATCTGTGATTTGGAGGCGATCTCCATCGGCAGCAATTGCAGCGGTAAACTTACCTGTTCCGGCTGTATTCAGGGCGGAAAGTAAGTTGGCTACGGTCGCGGATTCGGGGTTTAGGGTTAGATTGACATCGACCGTTGAGCCGTCTTTGAGCGTAACGCGAAAGTCATTGCCATCCTGAAACTTTAAGCCCCGTCCATCGAGCAATTTACTAAGCTTGGTGCTTGCAGAGACATTTTGGATGTCCGTTCCCGTCGCGGAAGAGGATGCCGCATCAATACCCACCAGACCAAGTGTCGTCGCCACACTCCCAGTTCCCAACTCTTCGACCTTCAGGTTCGAAGTACTTTGGCCAGTGAGATCCTTCAGTACGATACGATCCCCCTCGATCGAAGCTTGGACGCGGACATTCCTATTGCCGTTGATTGACTGTAGCACATCCCGGATATCGTTCGCAAACCGTACATCGATTTCTGCCGACGCGCCGCTGCGGTCGGTGATTCGAAACAGGCCTCTCTCCACACCGGTGCCCCCATTGAGGTCATCGAGGGATGTGGTCCGATCGACAAATCCGCCAGTGCGCACAACCAATTCACCCGCTCCAATCGGTGAGGTTTTGCTAGCAATCGCGGAACTGGTAAGTTGTTGGGATTGAGCGAGTCGGACACTGGTAACCCTCGTCTTGCCGACGGCAGGAGTGCCAGAGACGCTGGCGTCAACAATATCTTTTTTGGAAGAAGTGACTTTGAGAGTGGAGAAGTTATCGGTTTTGCCAAGTTGTGTCGTGGCAAGTTGCACTCCGATGACCAGAGCTGTGAGCTCCGTGTAGGCTACTTGGGTTTTTTTGAGAGCGTCCGTACGAGTAACCAAACGGTCGCGAGGTTGGCCGTTGATCGTCATAAGTTTGTTAACGGTATCAGTGATATTGATACCCGTTATCAGGCCGACGTCCGATTGAATTCTTCCCATGACAACTCTCTGTACTGCGGATTGGGAACGAATGCGCTCACGGAATTGCTACAGATTTACGCTTTCACTAGTAATCCTTGAATCGACCAAGCAGACCATCTAGCAATAAATAAAAAACCGGCATGGTGAGTAACTCTATCCACCATGCCGGTAAAGTCTTCCTAGCTTATCTTGATCCTCAGGCGTCTAAACTTCTTATCGGAGAAGTGATAGAACGTTCTGTGGGTTCTGGTTTGCGATACCAAGAACCGAGGTACCGGACTGTACCAGAATCTGAGCTCGTGTAAGAGCGGAGCTTTCGCGAGCGAAGTCAGCATCTCGAATCGAGCTTTCAGCTTCAGTCAAGTTGGCTACTGTGTCGGTCAACGCAACCGTGTTGGATTCTAAGGTCGTTCGTTGGAACGCACCCAATCTACCGCGGAGAGAAGCGACTTTTTCAATCACTTCGTCAACCACACGCGATGCACCCGTCGCATCGTTTTTCAGTGTCTTGGAGCCACCGGAGGCTAATTCGTATAGTTTGCCACTCACACCACCCAAGCGTGCTGTCGAAATCGAGTTGATGCCGATACGAGCTTGTTGGTTGGAGACAACGTCGCCACCGAGTTGGAACAGAGCACCACCACCGCTGATCGTGAACTCAAAACCAGCCGATGAACCATCATCAACGGTCAAGGTGATGTCGAGTGCGGAGGTGTTGATAGAAAACTTGTTGCCGTCCGCGGTAGCTGTCACACCGTTGATCGTTGCGGTAATATCTGTTCCCAGGGCACGGGTCCCACTCAAATTCTCTTTGAATTTTCCGGCCAAGCCTTCATTGACAACGTTCGCAGTCACCAAGCCTTTGGAACCGTAGGTCGTTGAGCGGAAAGTGACCGTTTGGCCGCTTTGAATAGCTGTAACGCCAGTTGAGTCGCTCAGCAGCTTGATAGCATCCGCGATCTGGTTCACGGACGCACCAGATTTGAAGTTGAACACTTCTGTACCTTCGCGACCGCCGATTTCCAGCACTAGGTCAGCCAGCAGCGTACCACCACCGCTATTGTTGGTGTTGGCTGTGGCTGAAGTGTCTGCCGTCGAGGTGCCTAGAATGCTACCGTTACCGTTGGCATTCGATGTGGCATTGAAGGCTGCCAAGTTGTTGACCGCCGTTGTAATATTCGCAATTGTTGTTGTTCCGGTATCGTTGACAGTGATAACAATTTCTTTGTTGTCAGCGTCATAGGCGGCTGTTGGTGCACCTGCAGCCGTGCCGGAGTCTTTCACCAATCGTACTCCAACGCCGTTGAAATTGGCACCTGAAGTTTGAGCCGTGATGACGATTTCGTCGGTATCCGTGGTATCGTTGACAGCGATATCTTGGGCGAGAGACCCATCAATCACACCACCTGCTCCAACAACCACACCCTCAAATTCGTCTAATGTGTTAATTGCAGCCACAACGTTTGCCGCGGTGGTAGCAGTAGCGTTATTGATGTTGATTGTGATCGTTTTAGCATCTTCGTCGTAAACTGCCGTTTCTGCACCGACTGCAGTGCTGCCGGCGGAGAACTGAACGGTTACCCCATCATACTTCTCTTTGTTGTCCTTGGCTCGTACTAAAACGTTCACAGCACCAGCAGTAAAGCCCGTTAAAATCGCTTCCGGAGCGAACTTCAGTGTCGCTGTAGCCTGGGCAGCAGCGGAGACTGCGGCGCTATCGGTGGTGATTTCGCCACGGCTGGCAGCGGCGGAAATATCCACGTCTACCTTGACCGAACCTGTCGATCCAAGGTTCGCTTGATCGATGCGCGTATCTCGTAGCGTAGAGATCGAGGAAGAGTTCGAAACGAAGTCCAGCGAACCGTCCAGCAAACGCTTTCCTTGGAAGGTCGTCGTTTGGGCAATTCGGTTAATCGCTTCCAAAGAGGAGTCGATCTGCAACTGGTTAGCAGAGATTTCCTCGTCGCTCAAAGCTCCGCTGTTCGCGGCTTCCGTCACCAGACCTCGAACGTCATTGAGCAAACTGGCCACCTGGCCAAGGGCGCTGTCTGCGGTCGCAATGATCTGGTTAGCCCGCTGCGTGTTACTTAAGGCTTTGTTGATCGCCGTGATGTCGCTTCGCAGTGCCTCACTTGCGATCAAACCTGCCGGGTCGTCTTTACCCGAGTTGATTCGCAAACCGGTGCTCAAACGAGTCATAGCGGTTTGAAGTTGGTTATTGGTTCGGTCCAATCGGCTCTGAGCAATCAGAGAGTTCACATTCGTATTAATTCGAGTCATCTAAGCAAGACTCCACTAAGGGGGATCGCGAGAAAGATCTGAGCATAACAAGGTTGCAAGGCCTTCTGGCGGTCTTCTCGGCCGGCGAACCGTTCGCCGAAGGCCTACCTGTACCGCAAACCTTGCTTGCTGCAAATCCCGCAGCTCGCGACCTACCTCATCCTTCCCTCTTGGCCGGCCCAAGAATGGATCATGAGGGTTGTCGCGCCTGCAAAGACAATTGCCACATGTACCAAACCGAGGACGTTACGTTATCCTCTTTAAGGTACCCGCAACCATAGCATCGGCTTATGTGACGTGAGTCCTTATTGCGCACAAAATTTTCCACTAAAGTAGTGGCAGGTAGCATCCTATTCAACGATTAACCCGTATAAACAGCCCAATCGATACTTTTTCGCGGACAGGAAAATTTTCAATAATGACCAAAGCTATAAAATGGCTCTGTCCTATCCGAAAGCTTGACTCCGTTTCGCAATCGATACAGATTGACAGATGGCCGGTCGCGGTTGGAATGATGTCGTCAAAGAGAGTTATAGGGATGGATGGCTGCTGGGACTTTAAGATGACGAAAGTCACTCGAAGGGACTGAAATTTTGGGGCCGCAACGAAATGGGAGAGAGATGCTATGTTTTCCGCCCCTAGACTAGCTTATCGATTCCCCTTTTGATTCGCGTGAGGAAAGTTGCGGAGCAAAATCCGAATTTCATAATTGTTTCTGATTTGAAGAACGAATTCCACCAGCGGTCGTTTCAGGGGGAGGTTGATTTCAGGCGGAGAGATGATCGGGCCCAAATAGTCTGACTGAAATGAAATAGTCTGACTGAAATGTCTGCGTGAAGGTTCCACCCGTGGGGAGTGGCGGCGACAAAGAGCTGTGGCATTCAGAGCTTGGCATAAAAAAAAGGCCGTATGCTGGCGAGGATGAGAATCCAGCATCGGCCTGATTGTTCGCGTTATTGTGGGTAGATTCGAGCTACCGTTTTTTCTTACTCGTTACCATTAATGCGACGGGTATCAGAGGGCTGAATATGACCAGCTTTCCGATTTTCCCGCTTAATCGCTTCATACACTTCCTGACGATGAACGGGGATATCTTGTGGAGCTTCAATTCCGAGGCGGACTTTGTCCCCGCGAATATCTACGATCGTTACCACCACATCATCGCCGATCATGATGCTTTCATCACGATGCCTTGACAGTACTAGCATGAATAACTCCTTCTTATCTTCTCACCAGTATTCCTGTTACCAGTGTGCCTGACCTAGCATGCACTGTTATCTGGTTTCCTCCTACACCAGGAATTTTAATGCAGTTATCTTTGTGGCGAAGTTTCTGCGATGTGTGGTTCGAGCTCAATCGATCGCACCCAGTTGCGATCATTTCGTCACTCAAGCCCATGGCACTTCCCGCCACCGATGACGCTGCGAGAGTGCTTATCGACGCACGGGCGGGCTTGAATGATACTCCAATTCCGATTTCAGATTGATCCGGCAGTTCGGTTTGTAGGCGTGATGTGCATCACAACTAGCAAAGCGAATACTCAAGGTCGTTGCCTTATCGGGAGTCATGATTGTTACGGATGAATCGAAAATCCGTGCTCTTTGAGCCAAGTCAAGCAGAGGTCTGGCCAATGAGAGGCTTCTGGCAACTTGCGAGCTAAACCGATACCGTGTGGTCCTTGCGGGAAGAGATGCATCGAAGATGGAACGTTGTGTTTTACCAAAGCGGAGTAGTAGGCTAAGCTGTTTTCAACACTCACAACCTTATCCTCTTGGGTATGCATCAAAAAAGTTGGAGGTGTTTGTGGCGTCACTTGATCCTCATTCGATAAGCTGGCCAGCAGTTCGGGTTGAGGATTTTCCCCCAGCAGATTGCGTTGGCTCCCACCGTGAGAGTAGGGCTTTCCCATGCCGATCACTGGATAGCAGAGTATGGCGGCATCGGGACGGCAACTCTCTTTCTCTACCGGATCGGCTGCCGTTGGGTTTCCGAGGTCGAAATGTGTGGAGAGTGTCGAAGTGAGATGGCCCCCAGCGGAGAATCCTATGACCGCAATATGTTTGGGATCGATATGCCAAGTGCGTGCGTTATGTCTCACCAGTCGAATCGCTCTTTGAGCATCCTGCATCGGCCAGGGATGACCATAGCCTCCGCCGCGATGGCGATAAACGCAGATCAATGCGCCCAGGCCATGTTCATTGCACCACTGGGCGATTTGAAATCCCTCATGGTCCATAGCTAATCCGCCATAACCGCCACCCGGTACGACCACGACAAGCGAAATGGGCGACTTGGTGTTATCCCTTTTGGGCAAGTAGAGCCATCCATGAGGCTCATGGCCTTCCCCTTTGGATAACTGTCCAGGTACATCTCCCGAATAGAGCGTTATCCTTTCTTTCTGGATTGCCGGGAGTTCCTCGGCCATCAAACTTTCATATGGGATGAAAAAGATAAAGATAGAAAAGGCTTTTAACCCATTGCGCGATAGGAACCATTCTCGAATCATGATGTGTCTCGGAGATAGAGTTAGGAGAGATGTCCAGCGAGGATTGTAGGGACCTACCGGGTTGTTCAGCAATCTTTACCGTCGGTCGGGGGTTGTTGGGTCAGATGTTCTCGGAGCGACTTCAACACTTCTCGAATAGAAAAAAGGCGTCGAGCGTTATTTTCTGTAGGATCGAGCACAATCCAATGTAATCCAGCGCGGTAGTGGGCAACAAGCACTTGACCTAATTCAATTTTCGAGGGTTGCAGCCATCTCCAAGGGGAATCTGGGGTAGCGGAGTTTGCAGTGGACGGGGGAGTCGGATTCAGAATCTGATTGCCGTACTGCCGCGCCCGCTCGGCTGTCGAAAAAACGGCCAGAGCCATTCCCACTTGATCAATAGACCAGAGCGATGCCTCCACCTCGGTGTTGGCCAGTGTGCGAACCACAATCCATGGTTGCAGGTCAATTGAAGTGGAATCGTCGGAAGAAAGTATGGGCAACGACATAGGAGATATTTCGCGATGAGATTTCGAACGATAACCTCGTTATTGTATTGCAAACTGGAAGCCATCGCATCGGTTCTTTGCTTTTTTTGGGCTGGCATGTTGCTCAGCCGGGGGGGCCGTAGCCTCCGCCGCCGGGCGTTTCGATACGAACTCGATCTCCCGCTTGGAGATTCAATTGACAGGTACCACTCAGCGGTTGGACGATCCCACTGGACCGAATCCAATAGTTCGCGCCCCAGGCTCCAGGCTTGCCTCCTTGCATTCCGTAGGGAGGAGGGCCTGAGCGACGGGACGAAATAATGGATACCTGGACAGCCTTCAGAAACTCGATTTCCCGAATGACTCCATTACCACCGGTCATCTCCCCTGCTCCACCACTTCCGCGACGAATGGAGAACTCCATCAAACGAACCGGATAGCGAACTTCCAGAACCTCGGGATCGGTAATACGAGTGTTGGTCATATGCGATTGCACCGCATCACACCCGTTTCGGTTGGCGGTAGCTCCAGTGCCACCGCAGATAGTCTCATAATAGCCAAAGTTTGAGTCGCCGAACAAGAAGTTATTCATAGTACCTTGGCTGGCAGCCGCAACTTCGAGTGCACCGAGCAAGACGTCGACTACCCTTTGTGAAGTTTCAACATTGCCTGCGGCTACTGCAGGGAGTTGAGCGGGTGGTAGCGAGCGAGCCTGCTCGGGTTTCAGTGGCGATAGTAGCGAAGCTGGTATGAAAAGTTCAATAGGACGCAGTGCGCCTTCATTGAGGGGCAGATCGTCTCCCGCGACAAGGCGAATTACATATAGTAAAGCAGCTGTGACAATCGCGCGATTCGCATTGAAATTCCCGGGATGTCTCGTGGATGTGCCGTGGAAGTCGACTTGCAGTTTGAATTCAGTGGAATCGCTTAGCTGCTGCTTTGTCAGCGTTACGCAGAGTTGACTACCGTCATCCAATTGATCGGTAAATCTCAACGGCTGTTCTGGTAAGGATGCAATCCACTGCTGTACTCTGGCAGCCGACGCATCGAGAATCCAATTCATCGCTGCACGAAGCCTCTCTTTGCCAACCCTCGATAACAATCGCTGCAGCTCGATAACACCGAACTGATTTGCCGCTTGTTGGGCCGCTAAATCCGCTACATTTTCATGGGGAGAACGCGATGGATATCTTGCACCGGTGAGTTGCTCTAGGATAACCGAGATCTGGGATTCGCCACGACGAACTAAATATTGGGGAGCAATCCAAACCCCTTCCTCCTCAAGCGATTTCGCGTTAGGGGGCATCGAACCGGCAGTGGTTCCACCGATTTCTGCATGATGGGCTCGGCAGGCAACAAAAAAGATAATTTGCATCGATACTGGATCAAAGACGGGTGTCACTACTGTGATGTCCGGCAAATGCGATCCGCCGCGATTGGGATCGTTGGTAATCAGGCAATCTTGGGGATGAAGAACTGGGAATTCTCGCAGGAGTTCTCGAACCGTTTGCCCCATGGCTCCCAAATGTACCGGGACATGAGGAGCGTTGGCGATTAAATACCCATCCGCAGTGAAGATGGCGCAGCTAAAATCACGTCTTTCTTTGATATTCACACTGATGGCCGTTTTTTCGAGCATCTCACCCATACTCAAGGCGATTGTAGCCAGTCTTTGGCCCATCAAGTCGCGAAAAATAGGATCAACGTGTGAGTCGCGTGGGGCATTATGTTGAATCTCGGTCGATGATCTGTTTGTTTGAACTGTGGGGCGAATACGAAGATTGAACAATTCATCGACGTGCGCCTTCCAGTTAGGCGCAATCCACGTAGTGTGACCTGAATTGACAATGATAGATGGACCAACCACTGTATCGTCCGGGAGAAGTTGACTTCGCTCTAGGACTGGGCAGGCTATCCAATTCCCTTGAAACCACACTTGCTGCGATGGCGTTGGACTGGGACCGGTGAGATTCTTCGAGTCATAATCGGACGTGTGCTGTGATAGAGATGGTCCTATTGCTTCAAGACGGATGGTGCAAATCTCAATATCGTGTTCTAGTTGTTGATAACCATAATGCAGTCGATGCGCTTCATGAAAATCCGTGGCCAATTTCGTGATATGGTCGGAATGAGCAATTCGCAGAGTAGAATCGGTACCTACGTAACGCATCTCGTAATGGACGTTCATCACAAGGTTTTTTCGATCGTAACCTAAGCTCTGCAGTTCCAAGGCGAGATCATTCAATGGTTTCTCGCAGAGTTGGGAATATTGATTCAGGGAAAAGTTTGTGAGAGGTTGATAGAGTGGAATGGTTGCAAAACGTTTATGTCGTGCGTAACCAATGCCACGAGCGCTATAGAGACCAGCCATGGGTGGATCAACAATTTCAGGTATTTCTAGCGTTTCTGCCAGGTCGCATTGATGTTGTCCAGCAGCTCCACCAAAACCTACCAAGACATGTTCTCTGGGGTCGGCCCCTTGTCGGGTGGATATCACGCGGATCGCATCGGCCATTGTTTGGTTAGCCAATTGTCGAAAGCCGGTGGCGATTTCAAGATCCGAAAGCGACACACCTTGACTTTTTCGAACGCTGTCGGCGACATCACTGAGGCGATCTTGTGCGGCTTTTCGATCGATCGAAAAAGGAAGCGCATTTTCGGGGATGATACCGAGTAGAACATTGATATCGGTAATCGTTAAGGGGCCCCCTTGTCCATAACAAGCAGGGCCAGGGAAAGAGCCCGCGCTGGCAGGGCCGACATGCAATTGAACTCCATCAAAACTGCAAATCGATCCACCCCCTGCGGCTACCGTATGGATCGAAAGAATCGGAGTCACCATACGGACGCCTGCCTTCAAGGTATCGTACTGGATTGGCAGTTCTTCGCGGGTACAGCGACTGACATCGGTACTGGTACCACCCATATCAAAAGCGAGGGCGGACGACTTTCCTATTTGCTGGAGCAACTCTTGCACGGCAACGACGCCGCCAGCCGGACCGGAAAGCACGCTGTCTTTGCCCCGAAATTCGGCGATGCCCATCAAACTTCCGGCGCTGGTCATCAATTGCAGCCCCGAGGTATCGGTGATTCCCAGTTGATGCTGAACTGTGCGCAGGTAATCGTTGAGGATTGGGCTCAGATAGGCGTCAACCAGGGCGGTGTCGCAGCGAGACAATAATTTCCTGATGGGACTGGTGTTCGAGCTACAGATCACTTCATCGAAATCAAACTCATGAGCGATCTCGGCGACCCGTTTTTCGTGAATGGAGTTTCGATAACTATGCATCAGGACAATAGCGACCGAGCGTATTCCAGTTCGCTTCCAAGTCGCAAAGGCTTCGCGTAGGCCAGCAGTGCTTAGTGGCAAGAGGATATTTCCAGCGGCATCGATGCGTTCATCCACCTCCAGTATTTTTTCGCAGAGAGGTGCTGGTTTTATTACATCCAAGGCAAACAATTCTGGGCGATCTTGATTGCCTATGTAGGGAATATCTCCAAAGCCGCGAGTGATACACAATCCAACCGCGGCTCCCGTTCTGGTCAAAAGGGCATTGGTACCGCGAGTTGTACCGAGCCGGACATTGATTTGGGGAAGTTTTTGGGCAAGCGGAATATCGAGCAAAAGGTGGGCTGCCAAAGCGGGCGATTCTAACCCTCCCCATAACTCGGCAGGCAGAGGTAAAGAAGGTGGCAAATAGGCTGGAATTTCAGAGTCGATTTCAAAACCGTCCTCATCTGAGGCTACGATTCGAGACGTGAATGTTGGATAAGGAGAAATAGAGATCGATAACTGAGCGGTGGTCCAAAAGTTGCGGGAGTCGTGCGGAAGGCCAATTAGTCGCAGTTTTTGGCTGTGGGGCTGCGAAATTGCTGTGCAACGTATCTTCCCGCTGCTGAGAACTTTGAGCGAACGGTGAGAAGTCTCTTTTCGCGAGGAAGGTTCAGACCATAGAATAGCGTCAGTGAAAGTTCCGCCGACATCGACCCACAGATTTAGCTTTGGACTCATCATGTTCTCTTCAAAAATGACTCTTCGCGAAGTTGCCGGGGCAGCCCGCAGGCTTGGTACCGGCTTTAGAGCTGGAGTGGATATTCTGCGATTGTTGGAGACAGAGGCCAAAAGTGGAAGACCCGTCTATCGTGAAAAAATAAAGAACGTGCGTGAATCCATTCGCGGGGGAAAGAGTTTTGCGGAAGCGATGATCGGCGAAGGAAATTTTTTTCCGCCTCTATTTATTCAGCTTGTGCACGCCGGTGAAGTTGCTGGGTCACTCGATCGTGTCTTGCTGCATTTGGCGGATTACTACGAAGAGGTCAAAAAGAGTCGCAACGCATTTTTTGCAAAGATTTCATGGCCGATCGTCCAATTGCTACTTGCCGAATTGGTGATCGGGGGTGTTATCTTACTGCAGGGGATGCTGGGTACGGCCGATTCCTACGATGCCAGCGGTCTAGGGCTGAGCGGACTTGGTGGATTCCTTTTGTACTGCGGTGTGATATGCACCGTCAAAGCATTAATAATCGCGGTGATTCTGGCCATCAAGAATAACTGGTTCAATTGCCAACCTATTCTCTTTCCCTTGATTCAGAAGATTCCAGTACTTGGCACTCCGCTGCAGACGTTGAGTCTAGCGAGGTTTACCATGTCACTATCGATTATGCTTAATGCGGGAGTCGATGCGATTCGCAGCGTGAAACAAGCATTTCGTAGCACGGGCAATTATTATTTGATGTCGGGATCGGAAAAGGCCATCGATGCGATCAAGAAGGGGGATTCGTTTAGCGAAGCGTTTCGTGCGGCTGAGGTCTTTCCGCAAGATTTCATCGAATATGTAGAAGTTGGGGAGTTGAGCGGAACGGAAACCGAATCACTCGATCGACTCGCAGCCGAATACCAGGAGCGGGGTAAGTCGGCTTTGACTGCGCTGGCGATGATTGCCAGTGGTGTGATTTGGTTTGGCGTGATGGCGCTGTTGGTTTACTTCGTCATGACATTGGCGTTGAACTATGTCAATATGATCAACAATGCGGCGAACGGGAAGTTTTGAGACGCCGTACGGCAATGCTAGCGAAAGAATCGACATTGATTCGACGGCATAGATTGAGTATTGCGAAGCGGCACTCGTGGACTGCGCAGCTTTGTCAGTAGTGAGAAAAAGGGCTGCGGAGCCGGGAATTGCTCAAAATCGGAATGGATTTAAGCGTAGTTTCCATGTTTTGGAACGGAATTTTCCCAAAATCCAGCCTTATCGGTATGCTGCTCTGGGCGCAAGTTTTTTGCCTGACTCTACCAGGCTGCGCGTTGTGGTTGGATGCTCGGGGTCCACTTCAAGCTTGGATTCCGCGGAAGGGTGAGGAGTACGGTAGCGTTAAGCCTTCCAACCACAGGAAGTGGCGACCCGATCTGGCCGTATTGCCTTTCGCGAAAGTGGAAGGTGATCAGATCAAGCTCTACAATTTGCGGGATTGTCAATACCGAACGGAGGATGATTACGACCTAAAGCATTTAGACAGCCGCTTTGATTTAAAGGATCTGCAGACGGTCGATTTCGTGGTTGTACCATTTAAGGATGCTCCAGCGCTCGCCCATACAATGCTCAGTTTTGGATTGAGTACTGGCGATCAAATTGTGGTGAGCGTTGAGGCGCGATTGGAGAAGGGTGAGAAGTATACACCGGTGGCCGGAGCGCTCAAGCAATATGAGCTGATATATATCTTGGGAACAGAGCGCGATCTGATCCGTTTGCGAACCGATGTGCGTAAGGTGGATGTCTTCATGTATCGTGCGAAAGCGAATGCGACCGAGGTGCAGACGCTTTTCTTGGATATTGTCAAACGTATTAACACGTTGGCAAAGTATCCTGAGTTTTACGATTCCTTGACCAACAATTGCACGACCAATTTGGTAAGGCATGTAAATTCATTGCGACCAGGCACTATTCCGGCTGACCTGAGGATACTTTTTCCGGGCTATTCAGATCAATTGATTGGTCAATTAGGTTTAATCGAAGGCGATGCGGAAGCGACGGCGATGCGAGCTCGAGCGGCAGTGCTACCGACTGATGGAGGGCGACTGGAGGCGCGGGAGTATTCTCAGAAAATCCGGAGTCGTTATTGAACGCACCTAATCAATAGCGAACGAATCATGTGAGGGGCGAAGGGGCGCAGAGAAGGATGGTTTCGAGCCAACTTCTCCAGCGTTCGGCCTGTTCATCGGACATAGGTGCTTCGCTGGTGACGGGAATGGGAACCGATTGTTGTCCTTTGACCCATGAAACATGGCCGGTCCAAAGTCCGCTTTCGTCGATTTGTAATCGCAGTTGGCATGGATCGCGCATGGGTCGAGCAGGAAAAGCGGCTTTCAAATCGATTTGTCCCAGTTTATGCCAAGTGGAATCTCCCTGATTGGTACCTTCGATGATTTGCACTGAGGGAGGTAGGTCCATACCGGGTGGTGGCCTCATGTTGCGTTGAATGGCGAATGGGAGTGGGGCGCCTTTGGGAGCGAGGACCCGGGGGACCATTTTGGCTGCTTGAGGGTCACGTACGAGTAGTCCTATGTCATAGGTGGACGAAGTCACGACGCGCGGTAGTAGGGTTGGAGCTTGGATCGTTGGCATCATATGTTGTGACTGGATAGCTGCTCCAGTGGCTAGGTCCGATTTCGATTGCAGAGACGAAGTGGGGTTGTGACTCAAAAAGCGTTCGATCATCGAACGCAATTCATCAAGGCGAGCTAAGCCCCCCATCCATAAAACCTGATCGATATCAAATGGATCGATGCCTGATTGCTTCAGTGCTTGTTCGACATAGTGCTTGAGCATCAAGCAGGGTTCTTCAGCGATCGACAGCATATCTCGTCGCGACAAGGTGCACTGGATTGCCTTATGCTGATGTTCGAAGCGAATATCGACTTTCGGTGCAGTGGCAAGGCGATCTAGGGAGAGTTCAACGGTTCGTTGCAGACGCGTGGCACCCATGAGATCTTGTCGAACATCTTGGCCATGCGTTTTCTGAAACAATTGGCAAAGATGTTCAGCCAGCAGATGTTGCCAGCGATAGGTACCTCTGAGCCAATCACCGACAGAGGCAAGGCAACGGATTTCCAAGCCGCGAACGGCGGCCACCGAGACTTCGATACCGGAGGCACCAGCGTGAATCAAGAGCCAATTCTGTTCAGCGTCTCGGGGGCGTTCGGGTGAATTGAGTTTTGAGGAGATATCCAGCCAAGCGAGAGCTGCGGCCATCGGCCGATCGAGAAGTTGGAGTACCTGAATACCGGCGATCTTGCACGCATTAAGGACGGAGTAGCGACGTAGTTGATCGTAGCATGCGGGCACGGTGATCACGGCATGGGTCGCCGCATTTTGCACGGCAATTGTGGCATCGGTCAAATACTTCAATAGCACTGCTACGGGAACTTCTGGTGGAACAATGCGTCCACAGAAAGGGCGATCGAGAAAGGGTAGGCCCAACCAACGCTGCAAGCCATGGTAGACTTTGTCCGGGGCAACCTGTCGTCGAGCGATCGCATCAGCGCCGAGAAAAATTTGGTTTTCCTGGCTCCAAATCATATTCCGAAGCAACTCTCTTCCGCCGGGCAATGGAACGATTCGCGGACCATCGTTCTTATCATAGACAGCTGCAGCCGAATTGATCATGCCCAAGTCGATTGCAAAAGCAGCGGCCGTCTTGGTCATGCGAGTTATGGCAGTACCCGGATTCGTGGGATTCTCGGTGGCCAATTTGGGAAGCAGTGCAATAGCCGCACTAGCTTGTGATGATCCGTGAACGGTTACCAAATTGAGACGTTCGAGATTTTCCAGTAATTCTTTACCGGATCGGAGGCGTTCATCAGGATTTTTGGCAATCAGTTTTTGGAAGATCGCATCCAATCTCAAGTCGATATCGGGGCGAACTTCATAGAGGGCAGGAGGTTGTTGGCGAACTTGAGCTTGAGCGATCTGCATCGGTTCGCCGCTGAACATCATTCTGCCAGTGAGTAAATAAAATAAAGTTGCGCCTAGACTGTAGAGATCGGAACGATTATCGATTGCGTCCGGTTGACTGATCTGTTCGGGCGACATGAACTCTACGGTACCGATCAAGCGAGTCGTGGAGGATTTGGATTCGACTGCTTCGCCGATTTGGGCAAGACCAAAATCGAGAATTTTTAGGACACCTTGCCGATTGAGCATCATATTGCTCGGCTTGATATCGCGATGGATAATGCCGAGTCGATGAGCATAATCTAGAGCGGTGGCCGCTTGTCTTAAAATCTCAATCGCTTCTGCGGTTGAAAGAGGGCCTTGTTCGGAAACTCGTTTGGAAAGGACTTCGCCATCGATCAGTTCCATTACGAGAAAATGGATGCCTTGATGTTGTCCGGCATCAAAGGCGGTCACAATATTGGGATGCATCAGTCGGGCGACGGCGCGAACTTCTGCGTAGAAGCGGTCTACCAAACTTTGGTTCGATGAGAGCGATTTGGGAAGTATCTTTAGAGCCACTTGCCGATGCATGATGTGATGTTCGGCTCGAAAAACTTCTCCCATACCGCCGGCGCCGATTTTTTCGATCAGCAAGTAGTCACCGAGCATTGGCATTTGAGTTTCGGCAGGTGCAGGCGATACGAACTCGGCGGAGAGTTCAAACTCATCACCATTGTCCCCGCCCTCAATGGGTACCATGCGGGTGACAGCGTGCGGAGTTGTCGGGGGCTTGGTAGGGCGCGCAGTATCTCCAGGGTTCGCGGGGTTGGTTCGCTTTTCTTGCGAGTCGTTTGCCTCGTTCAAGTTTGGCATCCCCGCATCGATTCAATTCCTCTCAAGATGTGATCAGTTCCTTAATCACTTTCGCCGCTTCCACTCCCGTCAAGCGTTGATCTAGACCCTGAAAACGATAGCTGAAACGTTCATGATCGAACCCAAGTTGATTCAAAACGGTCGCGTGGAAGTCTCGTATGTGAACGGGATCTTTGATGATATTATAGGAGAAATCGTCCGTCTCACCGTAAACAGTGCCGCCGCGAGTTCCTCCACCTGCCATCCACATAGTATAGCATCTGGGGTGGTGGTCTCGTCCATAGTTTTCAGCACTTAGACCTCCCTGCGAATAAATGGTTCTTCCGAATTCGCCACCCCAAATAATGAGGGTAGAATCGAGAAGTCCACGTTGCTTCAGGTCTTGGATTAGACCATAGCAAGGTTGGTCGACATCGCGGCATTGATCCGGCAGTCTACCCGCCACGTTCCCGTGGGTGTCCCAATTATTATGGTAGACCTGGATAAAACGAACGCCCCGTTCAACCATTCGTCGGGCCAAAAGAACCGTATTGGCGAATGAGCCGGGCTTTTTGGCGGCCTCTCCATAGAGCGCGAAGGTTTGTTCCGTTTCCTTTGAGATGTCGGTCAAATCGGGAACAGAGGACTGCATGCGAAATGCGAGTTCATACTGTTGGATGCGGGTATGAGTTTCCGGATCGCCCACGTTGCGATAGTTGATTTCATTGAGTTGTTTTAAGGCGTCAAGAGTTTTGCGGCGAACGGTCGGATCGACTCCATTGGGATTGTTGATATACAAAATGGGATCGCCTGCGGCTCGGAACGAAACGCCCGCATGTTCCCCGGGAAGATAGCCGCTTTGCCATAGTCGAGCGGAAATCGCTTGTACCTGCTCGGTGTTGGTCGGTTTGGCGACCAGAACAACGAATGTTGGCAGATCATTGTTGAGCGAACCGAGTCCATAAGAAACCCAGGCACCCAGGCATGGGCGACCGGTGACTTGATTCCCCGTCTGCATGTACGTAATGGCAGGCTCATGATTGATCGCTTCGGTATGCATGCTGCGGATGAAGCAAAGGTCATCGGCCATTTTGGCCTTCCACGGAAACAGTTCCGAGAACCACATACCCCCTGCCCCATGTTGTTCAAACTTGTATTTGCTGGGAGCGATAGGAAAGCGGGCTTGACCGCTGGTCATGGTGGTCAAGCGTTGGCCATTTCGAACGCTTTCGGGAAGATCCTTATCGTACCACTCTTTCATTTTCGGTTTATAGTCGAAAAGATCCATTTGCGGTGGTCCTCCCACCATGTGCAAATAGATAACGTGTTTGGCCTTGGCCGCGAAATGCGTTTTGGGGCTCGATAACGACTTCTGCTGATCCGCGGCGGCCAAAGGATCGGCCAAGCCAGTTAGCGACGCAAGCGCTGCCCAGCCTAACGCATTGCCGCCTCGGCGAAAAAATTGTCGGCGCGTTTCTGCGCGAACGTACTCTTCCACCAAATCCCGGGGAGCAGAACCGAGTTCTACGCGTGATCCAAACATCTTAAAGACTCTCTATGTAAAGGCCGTTTTCACTGGCCAAATTCAGTCCAACTTACAAGGCTGCAACTTGTCCCCGCTATTTGTTCAGAACCTCGTCGAGATTCATGAGTTCATTGGCCACCATCGTCCACGCGGCAACTTCGGCATCCGAAATTTCCGGCATTTGCGGTGCATCTCCCACCTGGAGCAATTCTTTAGCCGCAGCCGGTTGGCCTTGATAGTGCTTGAGTAGATCGTCAAGACTTTGCTGAACGATCTGCTTTTCTTCAGCCGTGAGCTCGCGAGACATGACTCGCAGAGTGAGCCATTTGATGCGACTGTCGAAATCAGGTGCCTGCTTCAGAATTCCAGACGCGAGTACCCTAGCTGCTTCGATATATTGAGGGTCATTCAGGGTAACGAGCGCTTGCAGCGGTGTGTTGGTGCGATCGCGTCTCACGGTACAAGTTTCCCGCGCTGTAGCGTTAAAGATCTCCATCGAAGCGGGGGGAGCTGATCGTTTCCAGAATGTGTACATACTGCGGCGATAGAGATTCTCGCCTTTTTCTCGAACATAATCTCGGGTATTACTACCGATCATGGCAACAGCTTCCCAAACGCCATCCGGTTGGTAAGGCTTGACGCTCGGTCCACCGATTTTAGGTGTCATCAGGCCGCTGACAAACAACGCGTAATCTCGAATCATTTCAGCTTCCATGCGAAAACGAGGCCCGCGGCTCAGGTAACGGTTATCCGGATCTTTTACCAGTTTCGCGTCGGTGATTTGAGCCGACTGCCTGTAACTGGCCGATGTGAGCATCATGTAGAAAAATCTTTTCACATCCCAACCATGAGTCCGAAAATCGATCGCTAGCCAATCCAAGAGATCTTGATTGACAGGTAGTTCACCAGCGATTCCGAAGTCGCCCGAAGTTCGCACGATCCCTGTACCAAACACTTCTTGCCAAAAACGATTCACGGTGACACGCGAGGTGAGCGGATGTTCGGGAATCATGAGCCATTTTGCAAACCCGAGTCGATTGCGAGGCAAGGCTGGATCCATGGGAGGCAAAATTGCAGGCACAGCGGGTTTGACCTGCTCACGCCGCTGATCGTATTCACCGCGATGCAAAATAAATGCAGTAGGCTCGTCGGGGCGTTCCACCATAATATGCGCGATCGTGCCGCGGCGACGAATCTCTTCCTTTTCATTTTTCAGTCCGATCAGCTTTTGATTCTGGCTCTTGAAGGCTTCATCTTTCTGCGTCAAATACCAATCAAATAACTCTTCTGTGTCGCTATCCGTTCTATCCACGTTCGCCGATGTCAGATAAGCGATGCGCGCTTCTGTGGCCAGTGCGCGGATTTCGGTTTCTTGGATTTCTCGATGGTACAAACGAAGATCTTGAACTCCTGTCCCAGGAGTTTTATCCGAAGCGTTTCGTTGACCGATTTTCATTGGCACATCGGTATGCAATGTCTCAGTCAGGCGATTGGTAGGATAATCGAGCGTCTGTTTCACTCCATTGACAAAGATCTGAATACCTTCGGCTTTAGAGGAGCCGTTGTAATTCAGTACAACGTGATTCCATTTATTGGGTGCCAATGACTCTCGAGTCACTGTCTTCAAGGCATTCTCGGGCCACTTATTCACTAAATGCATGCCCACTTTGCCTTGTTCCAACCACACGTCCCAGCCGCGATAAATTTCCGCCTCATTCATGCGGGCCACTACGGAGCCCCCTTGCTTCGGATCTGCAAGCTTGATCCAAACTGCAATCGCAAACGGTTTGTCGCGTTCGAAGTCGCCAACATCAGAAAACTCCGGCACCACTTCCTGTTGGTTCGTCCAACCCTTAGCACTCACGATACCCGTTTGCCACTGAGTATCTTTGGGCAAGCGAAGAGAACGAATCTGATTTTCCGTCGCATAGTGCAAGAGTCGTCCCTCACCATCGTCTAGCGGCAAATGAAAAACTAAACCCTCGTGAGGCAAACGCTGGTTGCGGAAGAGCGATTGTGTTTCGGGCGCGGCAGTCCAAGTTTGGAAATCGCTACGCGCCGCATCGCGGCGCGCATTTAATTGAGTCTGGGCTTCGGCGATCTCGCCATCAATGACACTCCATCGTTGCCGATCTTCTGCCAAGGGAACCGGTATTGTAGGTGGCGTGTCCTTGATGTTGCCATCCATCGGATTTTGAGTTGTGTTGTTGAAGAAAGCTGCGAGCGAATAGGTTTCCTTGGCAGATAGCGGATCAAATTTATGATCGTGACACACTGCGCAGTTGGCTGTCGTTCCCAGCCAAACCGCAGAGGTTGTTTCCATGCGATCGCGCGTGTAAAGAACAGCGTACTCCTCAGGAATTACACCACCTTCGTTGGTCGTAATATTGCAACGATTAAAACCGGTTGCGATCTTTTGATCCAATGTCGGATTAGGGAGCAAGTCACCAGCGAGTTGCTCGATGGTGAATTGATCAAAAGGCATGTTGCGATTGAAAGCTTGAATGACCCAGTCGCGGTAGGCCCAAATCTCTCGAAAATTGTCGAAATGGATACCGTGCGAATCCGCGTATCGGGCGTAGTCCAACCAGTAACGACCGCGGTGTTCGCCCCAACGTTCCGACTGCAACAGCCGTTCCACGTACTTCTCATAGGCATCGCTGCGGTCGTCCTTTAGAAACTCCTCGAGCATCTCCGGAGTCGGTGGCAGGCCGGTTACATCCAATGCTGCGCGTCGGGCAAGAGTAGTTCGATCCGCTTCCGGTGCCGGCTCAAGTCCCATCGATTCTAAACGACTCAATACAAAACGATCGATCGGATTTTTTATCCAGTTTTCTTTCGTAACCGCAGGAGGCTCTTTAGCCTGCGGAGCCATGTAGGACCAGTGAGGCTGGTAGTTCCCTCCGGCCGCAATCCATTTTTCCAAAAGCTCAAGCTGCTCGGCAGAGATTTTTTTGTGCGTGCTCGGCGGAGGCATCACCACCTCCAGATCGTCCGACTTGATCCGCTGAATCAAAGAGGATTCATTCGGCTTTCCCTCCGCGATCGCAGCCGCTTGAAGTGCCGCGTCTCGCTTGTCGAGTCGAAGATCGGCTTTCCTCGCCGCGCTGTCAGGACCATGACATGCAAAACAGTTCTCTGCCAATATCGGTCGAATGTCTCGGTTGTACTCAATGGATTCTTCTCCCCTTACGTCAGGCGAGAAGCCACAGAGAACCACTGAGATTCCAAGAACGACGTGCAAGAACAGGTTACACTTCATCTCGAAACCCTTTGCAAATACGTAAAGAACGAAAGCAGTCGCATGAAACAAAAAAGCTTGCTTGGGCAACTCACATTCATTGTATCAACGCAAAGCAAGATGCGATGTACCCAAGCCCAGCCGGATGGTCTTTCTAACCATAATGGTTCCGAAGAAATCAAATGTTCGGCTGACCAGAAAAGAGATTGTCGGTAATGGAGTAAACTACGCCATTAAGGACTGCACGAGAAATATCGTCCAAACGGCCTAGCCAGCAACCTTGAAACTAACTCGACTGTAACAGCAATCCAGACCGGAGATTAAAGAACCACCCCCGAAGTGTGTGCCTTACAAGGGTTACTTACGGTGATGAAATGTGGATTTGGCAGGGATGGAGGGAGGGCCATTCCCGGAATCTGGTAGCCGGGGTCTTCTAGAAGACTTGCCAGAAATGGCTTGCTGGGATCGCTTGGGGGGGCATTCCACGAGTTCGCGGAAACCTCTGGGACCGAATCCGAGCTAGGCAAAGATTCCAGTATTTTGTTCCAGCCCAGCGGAAGTCGCGTCGACATCAGAACTACCCTATGAGGTATCGGTGGTAAAATTGCCAGACTTTACGAGCCAAACTTCTGCCCAGTGACCAGCGTCGATTAGGAACCATCGCTTGAACTCGGATACCGGATCGCAGCATCATTTCAGGTGCAGTGTCAAGTTCCATCGTAATCGAGAAATAAGCTTCGCCAGCCTTCTGGGTGAACGGGTCGATGCTGATGTCCCCGCCACCAAGTTGGGTAAGTGCTGCATAATCGATCTTGGTTTGACTTGATCGGGCCACACCGGTTACGCGTCCGCTGAGACGTTGGCCTGGTTGGCCGATCACTTCTACCTCGACAGCATCCCCTACCGCAACTTGCGAATCGGCAACTTCCTCGTCCGTGGCTAGAGCCCGCACGATCCACTTTCCCGATTCGAGCTTGAGCAAGGGTTGCCCCGATTGGAAGAAACGACCGTTAAAATCGTCATTCTGCCACTCGGTAAGCACTCCATCCTTGGGGGCACGGATCGTCAATCGCTCGATCGCCCTCTCGACTTCCCATAGATCGAGTTGAGCCTGCTCTAATCTTTGCTGTAGCAATGCGAATTCAGTTGGATCGGTTTGCAGCGATTGCAGCAATTGAGACTTAAGTTTTGAAACTTCTGATTTTGCAACGATATGCTTCGTCCCAAGATCTTCATTTCTCAATTGAAAAAGTACATCGCCTGGTTGAACGCTCTGGGAAAGTTCAAAACCAACTTCAGTGACGAAACCTGTCTCGGGAGATCGGATATAGGTTTCGTTCTCTCTACCAACGATGCCGCTGAATGAAATCCCGGACCATATCGGCATAACAATCAGGGCCGTTAGAATCGATGCAGTCCCTCCGATCAGGATTGCAGCACGTCGGCGAGAACCGCGAGTTTCTGGTTGGAACAGCAGATAGCGCACCACGCGATCCACAGTGGGTAGCAAACCTGCAAAGAGATAGAAAAACGCCAAGAGTAAGCCAACAGTGGGTATTTGCAAACTGAGAAAGGCGAAGATGCTGAGCATAATAATGACTCGATACAATTCGGATGCTGCTCCGAACAGAATCAAGAGTCGATCGCTCCACCAAGTCATTCCAATTCTAGATGCTTCAATTCCGAGGAAAATACGTTTTAGGCAATTGTACATCGACGCCGTAGACAATTGCTTCAAGTTAGGTATTGCCAGATAGTCACAGAGAACATAGTAACCGTCGAACTTGAGCAAAGGGTTCGCGTTAAAAAGTATGGTAACTACGGTCGATAGCACTATGGTGTAGTGTGCGATTGAGTTGACAAGACCAGGCTGGGTGAAGGACCATACGAAAACGGCTGAAATCGCGATGAAGGATTCAAAATACATCCCGGCCAGATTCACTGCAATGCGTTGCCATCGATCTCGGAAACCCCATGCAGACGAAGCATCAACATACGCGCAAGGCGTACCTAAAATGAAGAGAAGGCCAATCTCTGGAACCGTACCTCCAAAGACTTTGCAGGCGTAGGCGTGCCCCAATTCGTGCCAGAACTTTAAGCAACAGAGAATCAAAAGAACGAGCGGCAAACTTTTCAGAGCGAGCAACGAAGCGGTCGCGTTGCTGAAGTCAGTCCAGCGAACCGCTACCATGTAGCCGGCGGTGCACGCAAAAAACAACCAGAGGATCAGAAACCAATTTTGAAACGCGGGCCAAGCGAAACGCTTGGAGAGTTCCAAGTGGCGATCCGGGTTTAAAAGTGGCAATTGAAACGAAAACAGTCGCATTGGCAAACTGGCTTTTTCTTTTCTCCGTCTTTCCGCAAAACGTTCGTAAAGGATTTTACCATCCAGGACAGGGAGCAGGATAAGGTTGTGGCGATGTAGATCGACGATGAACTGAAAGAACTCATCTCTTTGATCGGAGCCAACAATGCCCATGACCGAAAGCTTGGAAAAGGCTTGCTGCACACTTTGCATGTGCTCAAGGTGCAGAAAAACCTGATAATCTTCCTGCGTCAATGAACAGCTATTAAAAGTGATTGGATCGCGTAGAACGTATTGGACCTCGACGTTGGAAACCTGTCGAGAAACCTCTAAATCACGACGAATTCCGATCGATAAAGGGGCGAGCGTTGCAAGGATTCGTTCCTTCTTGGCAGCAAGATCGTTTCCGGCGACCTCTGGGTTCATAGGGTTTGCCTCCGATACGTTGGGCGCTACGCTGCTCATAATTGCCATACCTTTCTTTGAAGGTATCGAATGGGTTTTTGTAGCAATATCCACCAACCTGATTGTTTCCCGACAGAAACTTGGGCGAAACCTGACATGCCCAATTTGGACTCAGCGCCTAAATCACCGCTCTTGGCGATTGCCTTGATAATATTCTCTCCCTCTTGCGATGTACTAGCCGTTTCGACTCGCTCAAGTTCGATCGCATGCCACAGGTCTGGTTCTGCAGAAGTTACAAAGTGACCTTGTTGCCCCTCTTTGATTTCCATTCCTAGATAGTCAGGAATGTGTAATTCTACTTGCTGCGTCGAGACCGGCGCGAAATTGAGAAGTTGCTCTCCCATGGCAACCGTCTCGCCTTCTCTCTTAACCAAGTCGCTATCAAAAATAGTGCCATCCTCCTGCGCGCGTACAGAGGCCTGTGCCAATTTTGTTTCGTTGATCAGAAGTTCATTTTGGAGCACCTCAATATTGGATTGCTCTTCACCAGCTTTGGCTGTTTCATCATTTTGCAAAAAACGAATCATCGCCTGTTTTCTTGACACCAACTCGGCCTCGAGCTTGGACTTTCGAATCCGTAACTCTTCCGTATCCATTTCGAATAGTATCACTCCAGCTTTCACCAAGTCACCATTTCGAAAGTGAACCTTCTTGATCTGACCAGCAAAAGGCGCTGAGTAAATTCGTGGTGATGCACTGACCAGTTTGCATGGAACACTTATAGAATGTGGCCATGGAAGCGCAAGAAAGGCAGCGAATGCGATGAAGGCTGACAGCACCACTACTTTTCTGACAGTGCTACCTAAGTACCGTTGAATGGTTCGGTCAGAGTAATCTTTAAGATGATTCCAAAGCGTTTTGCTTACGCTTCGAGCTACATACACTTGTACCGCGATATCGGCTTGAAATCGTTCCAAATACGACAACTCAGCAGCGGTGAAGGGTTGTGATTCATCGCGGCGAAAACTACAAATCGCCACTATCTCATCATCGTGTCTGATGGGCACCGAAAGGCAGCAGCAATTACCGCTAGTCGCTCGCCATGCGTTGTGAATGCCGCAATTTAACTTCGAACCGCTCTGGCTTGATGGACTGTCACTTTGGACCAGTATTGTTTCACCGCAATCAAGTGACTCTGTCATAGCCTGTTCGATCGAGACGCAACCTGGCGAGCGTCGATACAACGAGTCATGGCCGGAGATTGCCAATAAACGCACTTGCTTTCTTTCGACGATACCGAAAGACACATCAAGACACTGTAGTTCGCTCTGCAGGCCATTTACTAACTGATAAGCAAGCGCTGTTGGGTTTTCAAAATACTTTACTCGACCGAAATTCATTAGAAAGGAGGTTGAAGGGACTGCTCCGCCCGTTCTGCCGGCAGACATATCGATCGCTGTTACCGCTGGAGAGCATACACCCGATCCGCGATGATTCGCCAAGATCATCGCCTGAAGTAAATTCTCAAGTTCCGTTAAATGCTGCTTCGCAGCGGTAGCATCTCCGGTTTGAATCACGACGCTCGCTATGCCTATAGGTCCACGGTCTCGCGAATGGACAGGAATTGTAAGAATGGCCATCCGCACGCCTGCATTTTTTTCCGCAAAGAAACTCACTTGGGGTTTCTGAGAGGAAATACATTCCAGCATCGGCATGGAGCAGAGTTGTTGCCATGTCTCACTCGGTACATCTCCAAAATGGACGGCATGTTCGAAAGGACGACCTTCCAAGTCAAGTTTGATGAGCAGGTATGGAGAACAAAAATACTCTGCGATCGCCTGAATACTATCGATAACATTTTTGCGCGTATCCATGGATTGGGCAGCAAACGCTTTGATCAAGTTCACAGTACGCTGAAAACTCGACTCTTGCTTCGTTTGATTAGATTGCGGGCGAATCTCTTTGGATGCGCTTACTTCACCATACATATTTAACACCCTTCATATTGGTCGTGCATGTCTTTATGATCTTCGCCGTTATTCTGTCGCAAAATGAACGACGAAGCCCGCGGGCAATTTCATTTCCATGTTATCAATCTCAAAAATGCATCTCAGTGTGTCCGTACTTGGATCCACAATCGGCGCGATTGCGGTAAGCTTTCCATCGACGGAATGCATATTTCGAAAAGTGGTTACGAGTGGATAAAGCTTGCCAATTTCTAACTCGTTGAGTCGACTGCTAGGAATTTGTAATTCGACCTTGAGTAATTGCACATTGACGACTTCCAGTACGGCTTGATCTTCCTGCAATCGTTCGCCGCGGTTAGCCTTGATTCGATGCACTACACCATCAAAAGGTGCGGACAAGATAAGTTGATTTATTCGTTCTCGCTCGATGCGGACCTTTTCGTTGGCGAGTTTCAGATTTCCTTCGGCGATGTTTAAATTAGCGCGGGATTTTTCTACAGAGCAACGTGCTATCTCAAATTCCTGCGCTGCAACTGCACGTTGATCTTCGACCGATTCCAGACGTCGCAGAAGTTGCTCCGCCGCAGCCAACTCGGCTCGTGCTAGCTCGATAGGTCCCAGTTGGGCTGCAGCAACCTCGGCTGCTGTAAGATTGGCTATTGCAACACGGTCGTCCATACGAACGAGATGTTGTCCGATACGCACCCAGTCACCCTCTTTCACTAAGATTTCTTCGACATTACCTGCGACATTTGGATGCAATGTAACGTGCAAGGCTGGCTTCGTTATTCCAGGCAAGCCGCTTACTTTCGTCTCCTGGGACTGGATTTCATCTGCAAAGCCCACGAAAGTGGTGCCAGCGATCAGCATCAAGGGATAGGTTAACCAAGAGTTCATGACGCAGTAACCCTTTGAAATTCCATGCAGAGAGTTCAAGAAAAAGACACCGTAAAACTGTAGGTCAAAGATGGAACGCCGCGAAATTTGCACGGTATTCGATGCCGAAATAGAAGATTTGTTCGCCTAGGATACTGTAGGTAGAGGATTTAAGCTCGATACCGATTGAGTCGAAGCTAGCGATAATATCGGTTATTGTTGACAGTCAAACGTCACCGACGGTTCCAATTGAAGACTGCGTACTGTTCGAAAACAGTGGCAAAGATATACATTACGCTACTTTTCCCTCTCATCCCGTTTGAGAATTCGAGATGCCACGCGTTGGTCCTCTATCGAATCAACTTCCTTATTAGGCGAATTGCCCGTAAGCAGTCCTGCTGCATGCGACCGTAGCATATTCCAGAAGGCTAAGATGCCGCCCGCGAGCCGCGACTGCTGTACGGTCTCGTTCTCTTGTGATGTCAACGCTTGCTCGATTTTGTCTTGCTCGATCGACCGA
>Ga0169931_10000233_pt1 | contig 88954 bp, 82 predicted proteins | sample Kivu_15m_20L_FD_129675 | JGI IMG/M metagenome (GOLD analysis project Ga0169931, IMG submission 129675) | Freshwater microbial communities from Lake Kivu, Western Province, Rwanda to study Microbial Dark Matter (Phase II) - Kivu_15m_20L... | ecosystem: Environmental > Aquatic > Freshwater > Lake...
CAGTGGTTGGCCCGGATGGCTCGACTCCGGGCGTCGGCCCGACAACTTCGAGTCGGCCGACTCCACTCGCGAACGAGCTCTCGCCGCGTTCACCGACATCGCGCAGTTCCATGGAGGTGGCTGCGTGCTCGTGGTGTCGCACGGTGGCGTGATTCGTATTCTGCGCCGTCATCTCGCCGGCAAGGAGCATCGCTTCCCGAATCTCGGCGGTTCGTGGTTCGAGCACGACCTCGCCGACGGGTGGCGAGCCGGTTCGCTGTTGTTCCCGCTCGAGTTGGTGGCCGAGGAACTGAAGAACACCGGGGCCGTCGAGTGACCGAGGGGCCGGCGTACCAGCCGTCTCTCTTCGACAGTGCGTTCGACGTGCGCGTCATCCGTTCGAAGCGACGCAAGCGCAGTGTGGCGGCGCGCCTCGACGGTCGACTCATCACCGTCACCATCCCGGCCTGGATGAGCAAACACGAAGAAAGCGAATCGGTTCGCGAGATGATCAAGCGCTTCGAGCGCAAGACCGCGACCATGTCGGTCGATCTCGTGGAGCGTGCTCGCAAGTTGGCGTCCACCTATCGATTGCCCGAGCCCGCATCCATCGAGTGGGCCGACGATCTCACGGCGGTGTGGGGCCTGTGCACTCCGTCCACGGCGCACGTGCGCGTGTCGGCTCGTCTGGTCGGATTCCCGATGTGGGTCCTCGACTACGTGATCGTTCACGAACTCGCACACCTGGTCGTCGATCGCCACGACGCCGAGTTCTGGAAAGTGGTCAATCGCTATCCGAAGGCCGAGCGAGCGATCGGCTACCTGATCGCCAAGAGCGGAAGTGACGACGATCGGTGCTGAACCGAATTCTCGACGAGTCGTACCCGACCGAGACCCGTCAGCACGTCGTCGCTCTGACGGTTGCGCGTCTCAACGCCAACGCGTGCTTCCGATTCGCGCCACCGTTCCTCGCCAGCATCTCCGACGACTTCGACGTGAGTCTCGGACGCCTCGGCATCGCACTCATGATCACCGAGTTGACGATGATCGTCGCCCCCTACCTCGGGTCGATCGTCGATCGTCTGGCCCGTCGCACGTCGATGGCCGGCGGTCTTCTCGGCGTCACCGCGGCCACCGCCTTGGCCGCGTCCAGTCCCAACCTCGTCGTCTTCACCATCGCCATCGCCGTCCTCGGTGCGTCGAAGTTGGTCTTCGACGTGGGGCTCACCGCCTGGATCAACGACCACGTCGACTACGAACGTCGCGGTCGCGTGGTCGGCATCACCGAGACGTCGTGGGCGCTCGGATTGCTTCTGGGTGTGACCATCATGGGGCTGGTCGCCTCGGCCACGTCGTGGCGGTGGGGTTACGTGGCCGGCGCCGCTGGCACCGCGATCATGACTCTCGTCGTCGCCTCACGACTTCGTGACGACGAGGTTCGATCCGACACGTCACGACGTGACGAAAACAAAGCACCCATGCCGTCACACGGCTGGTGGGTCGTCGGCTCGATGTTCTTCTTGATGGCCGCCAGCCAGTGCATGTTCGTCACGTTCGGCTCGTGGCTCGAAGACGAATTCGGATTCGACGAAGCCCGCATCGCCGCGGTCGCCTTCGGACTCGGCGCGTTCGAGTTGTTCGCGTCGATCACGAGTGCTCGTCGCACCGACGTGTGGGGCAAGGAGCGCAGCACGGCCCTGGGCGCAGCGTTGATCGTGCCCACCGGTCTGCTCTTCTGGGTCGGTCACACCAACGAAGTGAGCGGGCTCGTTCTGTTGGCCTTGTTCTTGCTCGGTTTCGAATTCGCGATCGTGAGCCTGCTTCCGCTGGCCGCCAACGCGATCCCCGAATCACCCGGGCGTGGTCTCGGATTCGCCATCGGCGGCGGCACCATGGGTCGAGCCGTGATGTCGTTCGTCGCGACGGCGACGTACGACGCCCACGGCATCGAAGTTCCGGCCACGGTCGGCGCGGGTTGCGCGCTTCTGGTGATCGTGTGTTTGCGGGTGCACTCGGTGGTCACCCGCGTGGCGGTCTGATCAACCGCGGTAGCCGTTGGTGATCGGCAGACGACGGTCCTTGCCGAAGGCCTTCTCGGTCACGCGCACTCCGGGTGGGCACTGACGTCGTTTGTATTCGTTGATGTCGACCAAACGAGCGATGCGACGAACGACGTCGCTCGGTAGTCCGATCTCGATGATCTCGGCCGCGGTCATGTCGCGTTCCACGTACATCTCGAGGACCGCATCGAGAACGTCGTACGGCGGAAGGCTCTGATCGTCGCGTTGATCGGGCCGGAGCTCGGCCGACGGCGGCTTGGTGAGCACCGACTCGGGGATCACCTCGGTGCCCGCGCGCTCGTTGACGAATCGACTGAGCGCGAACACGTCGGTCTTGAACACGTCCTTGATGACCGCGTAGCCGCCCACCGAGTCGCCGTAGATGGTGAAGTAACCGACGGCCATTTCGCTCTTGTTGCCGGTGGTGAGAACCATCCACCCGAACTTGTTCGACAACGCCATGAGGATCTGGCCTCGGCAACGACTCTGCAGATTCTCCTCGGTCAGATCGGCCGAGCGTCCGGTGAAACTCGGCTCGAGCATCTCGAGATACGCCTGGAAGGCCGGTTCGATGGAGATGGTGCGCACGTCGATGCCCAATGCTTCGGCCAAGGCGTACGCATCGTCTTTCGAACCTTGCGACGAATAGCGCGAGGGCATCGACACACCGTGCACGTGCTCGGCGCCGAGTGCATCGACGGCCACGCACGCCACGAGGGACGAGTCGATTCCGCCCGACAATCCGATGACCACGTCGGTGAAGCCGTTCTTGCGTACGTAATCGCGGGTGCCGACCACCAGGGCTTCGTACAACTCGGCCAGGTCGGTGACGACGGGTTCGATGACCGACTCGCGACGCGGTCCGTCGGCTCGTGAAGTCGACGACAGAACGGTGACGGGCAGCGTCGGGTTCGCAGTCGTGTCGGGAACGTCGAGATCAGCCACGAGCAGGCCGTCGGTGAAGTTGGACAGTCGACCGACGAGTGCGCCGCTCGTGTCGAACAACATCGAGCCGCCGTCGAACACCAACTCGTCCTGTCCGCCCACTTGATTGACGTAGGCGATCGCACACGCGTTCTCGCGCGCCCGACGGGCCAGCATGATTTCGCGATCGGCCGACTTGCCGCGGTGATACGGCGACGAGTTGAGACTCAGATTGAGTTGCGCTCCACCAACCGCCTGTTCGGCCACCGGCCCATCGGCGTACCAGATGTCTTCGCAGATGGAGATCGCGACACGAACACCCGCGATCTCGTAGAGGTGATGCGCGCCCGACCCTGGTGTGAACGTGCGTTCTTCGTCGAACACGTCGTAGTTGGGAAGGAGTCGCTTGCGATACACACCGTGCACGGCACCGTGGCCACACACTGCGGCGGCGTTGTGAATCACGGGGCGACCCGTGGCCGAGTGCGTACCTGAGCCGACGTCGACGAAACCCACGATCGCGATGCAGTCGCCGGTCTCCTTGGCGATGTCGTCGAGAACGGTGCGCGTGTCGCGCACGAAACCGGGCTTCAGAACGAGATCTTCGGGTGGATAACCGGTGACCACCAGTTCGCTGAACACCACGACGTCGCATCCGGCCTCGGACGCCCGGCGATACGCATCGAGCACCAGGGCTCGGTTGCCGACGAGATCGCCGACCACGGGGTCGAGCTGGGCCAGCCCGATGCGCAAAGAGGCCACGGGGACGAGGCTAACGGCGGCCTGGTCGTGGCCCGGGCGAGAAAAGTCGTGCTGAGCAGGCTGGATTCGCCACACTTGCCGGGTCGGCCCGGCCGTCCGGCGGCATGGTTCACACAGCGTTCACAGTTGGGCAAAGGGAAAGAAACGGATTTCTGCGAGATTGAGCGCGCCCCATACAGACCCGGCGACGTGCCGGACCATCACCCCCTGGAGGACCCGTGGCCTACCAAGCCGAATACATCTGGATCGACGGCACCGAGCCGACGCCCCTTCTTCGTTCGAAGACGAAGATCCTGGCCGACGACGTGACGACGCCGCCGATCTGGGGATTCGACGGATCGTCGACCAACCAGGCGCCCGGAGACAAGTCCGACTGTGCTCTGCATCCGGTGTTCACCTGCCCCGACCCGATTCGCGGCGGCAAGAACATTCTCGTTCTGTGCGAAGTCATGCTCGCGCAGACCGGTGCACCGCACCCCACCAACACGCGCGCTGCCTGCGCCGACGCGGCCAAAAAGTTCGCCCCTGACGAGATGATCTTCGGCATCGAGCAGGAATACACGATGCTGCGTCCCGATGGTTCGCCGCTCGGCTTCCCCACCAACGGCTTCCCCGCTCCGCAGGGTCCGTACTACTGCGGCGTCGGCGCCGGCCGCGTCGTGGGTCGCGACATCATCGAAGAGCACACGCAGGCGTGCCTCGACGCTGGTCTGCTCATCGAAGGCACCAACGCCGAAGTGATGCCCGGTCAGTGGGAGTTCCAGATCGGCGCCGCTGACGCGCTCACCGTGAGCGACCACCTCACCGTGGCTCGCTGGTTGTTGCATCGCATCGCCGAGGACTACGACGTGGTGATCAGCCTCGCCGCCAAGCCGCAGAAGGGCGACTGGAACGGCGCCGGTGCACACACCAACTTCTCCACCAAGGCCATGCGCAACGACACCGACATGAAGGCCATCACCGCAGCCTGCGAGGCGATCGGCAAGAAGGTCATGTTGCACGTCGAGAACTACGGCCACGACATCCAGAGCCGTCTCACGGGTCACCACGAGACCGCTCCCTGGAACAAGTTCAGCTACGGCGTCTCCAACCGTGGCGCGTCCATTCGTATTCCGTGGACGGTCGAGAAGACCGGCCGCGGCTACGCCGAGGATCGCCGCCCGAACGCCAACATGGATCCGTACGTCGTCACGCGCCTCTTGGTCGAGACGGTGTGCGGGGGCTGATGGGGCAACGTCGCCACTGAAGAGGGCCGGGGAAACCCGGCCCTCTTGCTTTTCCGGCCCGAATTCACGGGGTCAACGGCAGACTGCAGGAGTGAACATGCTCGAACAGCAGCGCGATTACGTCTTGCGCACCGTCGAAGAACGCGGAGTCCGTCTCATCCGACTCTGGTTCACCGACGTGCTCGGCAACTTGAAGAGTTTCGCCATCAGCCCGGCCGAGCTCGAGAACGCTCTCGAAGACGGCATGACGTTCGATGGTTCGTCCATCGACGGCTTCTCGCGAATTCAGGAAAGCGACGTGCTCGCCATTCCCGATGCGAACACGTTCGTGACGCTTCCGTGGGCCGATGCCAAGGCTCCCGAGGCGCGCGTGTTCTGCGACATCCACCATCTCGATGGTTCGCCGTTCGGCGGTGACCCACGCCAGGTGTTGCGTCGCAATCTTCAGCGCGCGCACGCGATGGGTCTCGACTTCCTCATCGCGCCCGACATCGAGTTCTTCTACTTCGCTCCGCCCGAGCCCGGCCAACCGCCGCGTGTTCTCGACGAAGCATCGTTCTTCGATCTCACCACCACCGACGTGACCGGCGGTCTTCGTAAGGAGACCATCCGCACGCTCGAGACCATGAGCATCCCGGTCGAGTACTCGTTCCACGAGGACGCGCCGTCTCAGCACGAGATCGATCTGCGCCACACCGATGCCCTCACCATGGCCGACAGTGTCATGACGTTCCGTCTCGTGGTGAAAGAAGTGGCCGCCACGCAGGGTGTGCACGCCACGTTCATGCCCAAGCCGCTCGAAGGTGTTCAGGGCAGCGGCATGCACCTGCACATGTCGTTGTCGAACGTCAACGGCAACGCGTTCTATTCGGCCGACGACCCGTACAACCTGTCCGAGACGGCCAAGCGATTCATGGCCGGCCTTCTCTTCCACGCCAGTGAGATCACGGCCATCACCAACCAGACCGTCAACTCGTACAAGCGTCTCGTCCCGGGTTTCGAAGCGCCGGTTCACGTGTCGTGGGCTCGCAACAACCGCAGCGGTCTCATCCGCGTGCCGGTTCCCAAGCGGGCCAATCCGCTGGCCACGCGCATCGAGTACCGCTCGCCCGATCCGGCGTGCAATCCGTATCTCGCGTTCTCGGTCATCCTCGCGGCCGGTCTGCGCGGTATCGAGCAGGGATACGAACTCCCGGCCGAGGCCGACTCGAACCTGTTCGAGATGGGTGACGACGCTCTCGGCAAGCTCGGTATCGAGCAGTTGCCCCAGTCGCTGGCCGAGGCGTTGCGCGTGATGGAGTCCTCGTCGCTCGTGTACGAGACCCTCGGAGAGCACATCTTCGAGTGGTTCCTGCGCAACAAGCGCTCCGAGTGGCGCGGCTACAAGACGCAGGTGACACCATTCGAACTGCAGAGGTATCTGCGCTCCACCTGACATGACTTCCGACCTGATCGCCGTTTTCCCCGAGTCACCTCCGCCCGAATTGGTGCGGACGCTCGATCTCGCCGGCTATCGCTGGAAGTCGTTCGCCTCGGCTGACGACGTCACCAAGGCCGAGCCGTCCGACGGCTGGACCGGAGCCGTCGTGTGCGCCGATCACGACATCGATGCGGCCTGGAACTTCTGCCGTGCTCTGCGCAAGCGTGACACCGCCAACGCTCCCCTGCTTCTTCTGGTGTCGGGGGCCCAACTCGACGATCTCACGTTGCGCGACGAACTGTTCGACGACTTCTGTCTGGTGCCGTTCCATCCGCGCGAACTCGAGGCTCGTCTACGGCACCTCTTGTCGTACACGCAGAGTGCTCCGCGACCCGACGTGGTCGACTACGGACAACTCGTGCTCAATCTCGAGACGTATCAGGCCTCGGTCGATAGTCGACCGCTCGATCTCACGTACATGGAGTACGAACTCCTCAAGTTCCTCGTGACCAACCCGGGCAAGGTGTTCTCACGCGAGATGTTGTTGTCGCGCGTGTGGGGCTACGAATACTACGGCGGTGCGCGAACGGTCGACGTGCACATTCGTCGTCTGCGCGCCAAGTTGGGCGAAGAGCACGCCAACCTCATTCAGACGGTGCGCAGCGTGGGCTACCGCTTCGGCCAATCCCGCTGGACCTAACCGGTGTCTTAGTGAGTTCTTAACTGGTGATCTGGTGAGAGTTATTGACCGTATGGGTGAAAATCCCTAACCAGAATCTCGGGGCATACCGTCGGTCCGGTGTCTTGGTGAGGTCTGAACTGGTGATCTGGTGAGAGTTATTGACCCATACGGTCAAAAATCCTCACCAAATCATCAAGTTGCAGGCCGGTGAGGGTGGGGAGAACGGTGAGTCGGCCCGCGAATTCGGGGTTCTCGCCCAACTCGGCCGGAATGTCGACCACGTGCGGAACACCGAGCACACGACATCCCGCGGCCAGCGCCGACCGAGTTCCGGTCGGTGAATCCTCGATGACCACGCAATCCTCCGGCCGCACACCCAAGCGTTCGGCGGCGAGCAAGTAGGGCTCGGCGTGCGGTTTGCCTCGCGTCACTTCGTCACCGGTCACCGACACGGTGAAACTGCCGGCGGGCAAACAGGCCACGACCTCGTCGGAGAATCGTTTCCACGACATCGTCACGAGTGCGGTGTCGATGTCGGCCGAACGAACGGCTCCGAGCAACTCGCGCGCACCCGGTCGCCACGGAATCTCGGCCCGCACTCGCGCCACCACACGATCGAGCAACATCTCCACGATCTCGGCCGGCGAACGATCGACTCCACCGTGACGCCGGATGTACTCACCCGAGTCGAGCAAGTCGGACCCGACCAACGCTTTGGCATGTTCGTGGCTCCAGGTTCCACCGTGTGCTTCGACGATGTCGTACTCGGCGTCGATCCAGTACGGCTCGGTGTCGACGAGAGTGCCGTCCATGTCCCACAGGACGGCGCGCGGCAGAGACTGGTCAGCCACGGGTGTCGAGTTGTTGAATGCGCCGACTCTCACGAGCATGACGAACGAGCATGTCGTCGAGATCACGGTGAGTCACCTGGCCGTCGCGCACCACGAACCGACCGTGCACGATCGTGTGGTGGGCCCCGATCGGTCCGCAACGCAACCATCCTTCGATCGGGTCGGCCAGCGCGCCAGCGAATTGCGGGCCGGTGAGCTTCCACACCGCGACGTCGCCCACCGCGCCCACGCTCAGTTCGCCGATCTCGCCCTCGCGGCCGAGACAGCCAGCACCTCCGCGAGTGGCGACGTCGAGCGCCATTCGCGCCGTGCCCGCACTGGCACCGTCGCGCAACTTGGCCAGCAACATCGCCTGGCGCGCCTCGAGCCACAACGATGCCGAATCGGCCGACGACGAACCGTCGACGCCGAGGCCCACCTTCACGCCAGCGGCGCGCAACGGAACGACCGGCGAGATACCCGAGGCGAGAATCAAATTGCTGCTCGGGCAATGAGCCACGCCAATACCTGCCGCGCCGAGTCGCTTCACTTCGTCGGGGTTGGGCATCACGCAGTGGGCGACCCAGGTGCGATCGGTGCACCACCCGGTGCGCTCGAGGTATTCCATCGGGCGGCAACCGAACGTCGCGATGGAGAAGTCGTCGTCCTCGGCGTTCTCGGCGAAGTGCGTGTGCAACCGCACGTCGAGCTTCTCGGCCAGTTCGGCCGAGCGCACCATCAACTGCTCGGTCACACTGAACGGCGAGCACGGGGCGAGGGCCACCCGGACCATGGCACCGTGCGCACGATCGTGATGACGACGCACGGCCTCTTCACTCGCGGCCAGGATCTCGTCGTCATCGGCGACCACGTCATCAGGAGGAAGACCCCCGTCCTTCTCGGACAACGACATCGAACCGCGGGTCGGATGGAAACGCACACCGAGTTCACGCGCGGCGGCGATCTCGGCCGACAAAAGATCGCCCGCGCCACGCGGGTGGAGATACAGGTGATCGGTGCTGGTGGTGCAGCCCGACATGGCCAACTCGGCCAATCCGACGAACGCACTCACGTGCACCGACTCTTCGTCGATGGCGCGCCACAGCGGATAGAGCGACTGCAACCAACCGAACAACGGCTTGTCGGTCATCGGCGGGAAGGCCCGCGTGAGGTTCTGGTAGATGTGGTGATGCGTATTCACGAGCCCGGGTGTGATGAGACAGTCGGACGCGTCGACCACCTCGGCCGCTTCGGGCAGAGGGTCGAGCGAACTCCCGACTCCCGACACCAAACCATTGGTGATGGCCACCCAACCCCCGGTCAACTCACGCCGTTGATCGTCCATCGTGGCCACGAGGAGAGCGTTCTTCATCAGTAAGTCGGCACGAGCAGTCATGGTGTGGTGTCCAGTGAATCGAGGATGTCGGTGATGTCGCCCATGGTCGTGCGGGGATTCACGATGCAGAAGCGCAAAACAGTCTCGCCCTTCCATGACGTGGGCACAACGAACGACTGGCCGGTGTTCAACTGATCGTCGCTCCACCGCTGGTACTGCTCGGGAGTCCATCCGATGCGTCGGAACACGAGGATGCTGAGGTCGGGCTCGAGCAGCAGTTCGAGATTCGGTCGCGAACGGATGGCGGCGGCCGCCTCGCGGGCCACGGTGAGAGTCGTCTCCATCGCCTCGGTGTACGCACGCGTGCCGTGCGTGGCCAGGCTGAACCACAACGGAAGTCCACGGGCGCGACGCGAGAGATGATGCGCCACATCGGCCGGATTCATCTCGTGCCAGGGTCCTTCTTCGGCTTCACCGCCGTGTAGCACGTCGAGATATTCGGCCTGCTGCGTGTGAGCACGTCGACCGTCGTGAATGTTGCGATACACCAACGCGCAACTGTCGTACGGAGCGAACAACCACTTGTGCGGATCGACGATGAAGCTGTCGGCCCGCTCGATGCCGTCGAACAGATGTCGAACGCTCGGAGCACACAGCGCCGCCAGTCCGTAGGCACCGTCGATGTGGAACCAGATGTTCTCGGCGCTGCAGATACGCGCGATGCCGTCGAGATCGTCGACCACACCGAGGTTCGTGGTTCCGCCCGTCGCGATGATGGCGAACACGCGCTCACGATCGGACTCCGACAAACCACTCAACACCGTCGCCACGGCATCGGCATCGAGACGGCCGCGCTCGTCGGTGGGGGCCGCCACGACATCGGCGTCCATCGCGTGAGCGGCTTGCGCCACCGACGAATGTGCACCGCCCGACGCGATCATGATCCCGCGCACGCGATCGAGGCGACCACCGGCGCGCAAACGCCAACGATGGCGGGCCGCGATCAACGCCGAGAGGTTGCCGGCCGTTCCGCCACTCACGAACACCCCGCCAGCGGAGTTGGGGAACCCGGCCAAGTCGGCCAACCAACGCAGGGCCTGATTCTCGGCGAAGGCGGCGCCGGCCCCTTCGAGCCACGAACCGGTGTAGATGCTGCTCGCCGACACCACCATGTCGAAGATCACCGACGCTTCGGTGGGAGCACCCGGAACGAAGGCCAAGAACCGCGGATGATCGACCGAGATGCACGCGGGAGCGAGCACGTCGATGAACAGCTGCAGCGCACGATCGCCACCGATGCCATCGGCCGTGATGGTCTGGCCCACGGTCGTCAACAATTCGTCGTACGACTTCGGAGCGTCGAGCGGCACCGGATCCATCCGGATGCGATCGAGTGAATACTCCAACGCGCGATCGGCGAGATGCGCGATCAGGGGATCGTGTCGATGCACCGACTCAGCCTGCCATGCCGCTCAGTGAGCGGCACGAACATCAGGTGTTGAGATCGAGGAGCTCGCTGCCTTCGTGACGAACTTCGCCGTCTTTCCAGAGCAGATGACCGAGCAGACCGGCGATGCCCACCGTGCCGAGACCCACGAGAACGGGGAAGAGCAACAGAACGACGATGAGGACGATTGCACCAGCCACGAGGCGACTCTACTTCTTGCGCCCGGACTTCTTCGTGCCGGTCTTCTTGGGCGCAGCCTTCTTGACAGCCTTCTTGACAGCTTTCTTGGGTGCCGTCTTCTTCACGGCCTTCTTGACCGTCTTCTTCACAGCCTTCTTCGCCGTCTTCTTCGGTGCCGCCTTCGCCGCGACCGGCTTGAAAGCCCAGGCCTCGATCTCCACCGCGCCACCGAACGGCAACGCCGCCACGCCAATGGTCGAACGCGCCGGACGTGCTCCGTCGAATCCGGCCACGTACGCCTCGTTGAACGTGGCGAAGGTGTCCATGTCGGTGAGGAAGCACAACGTCTTGGCCACGTCGTGAATGCTCAGACCCATCTCCTTCAGACGAGCCTTCAGGTTGACGACGGCCTGTGCGGTTTGGCCGGCCACACCACCGGGAACCAGTGCCCCGTCCTTGATACCGAGTTGACCGGAGACGATCACCCAGTCACCGGCGCGAACCGCCGGTGTGTACGGACCGATGGGAGCAGCAGGTTTGTTGGCCATGCCCTCACGCTAGTCATCGACCGTCGCGAGCGCACGGCCAGCGTGGCGCGAACTCGGCCCGGCGCCATTCGGCCGCGGCCACGGCGGCGAACACGGCATCGCTCACGTTGCGTACCGCTGAACCGTCGTCGACGACCTCGATGTGGATGGCCGGAGTATCGACGGCCCGAAGCACACCGAACGACCGAATCGTGAGATCGTGCACCGTGCCCCGCGCATCGACCGCAATGCCCTCGTTGCGCACCCAACCAAGAGCCATGTGTGCGGCCCCGATGCAGTACGAACGAAGAGTGACGTCGTCCAAGGCGTCGCCGCATCCCACTCGAACGGACACACCATCGCCCGAACTCGACGCTTCGGCCCACGCACCGTTGGGGGCAACCACCCGATCGTGATCGGTGATCGATGCCTTGAGCACGGCGATCTCGGCCCACACGGCGGCGCGCAGACCGAGTGACGTGGGCGGACCAGGAACATCGACCTCGATCACCTCCCAATCGGGAGCCACTGAGGCAACCAGTTCGCGCACACCCGGCGTGGTTCGAACCCACAGCACTCCACTTCCGTTTGCGCGAACTCCGGCTGCCAACGGTGGCCGCTTCGCACCACGACGCACCACGTCTTCGCGCGACAACACGATGCGCATCGGTCGATCGTGTTCGTCGGCGAGTCGGCGTGTTTCGTCGCGCAACCACTGCGTGGTCTTGCCGCCGAACGCACCGCCGTTGGTGAGCGGCCCCACTGGTTCACCACCGGGCACGCACCACACCGCATCGGGTTCGAGATACGCCGGTTCGACCCACGTGGTGCGCAGAGTTCGCACGAATTCGTGTTGCCGATCGTCGGGCACGTCGATGGGCCACGTGAGACCAACGGTCGAGCGACGACCGGGGACCACGCCCGCGAGTTGACGTGCTTCGGACACCGAGGACGCGACCACCCACTCACCGGATGGCGCGAGAATGGCCACCAGCGAATCCGACGGTGCCGAATCGTCGGCGAAACCTCCCCGACCCAGCGCCACGTGAGGAGCCACTCGTTGTGACGCTCCTCCTTCGATGCGGGCACGCTCGGCCGCCGCATCGAGATCACGTTCTCGTCGTTGCGGCCGATCGACGGCACCTTCGACGATCGTCTGCCATCCCGTGCATCGACACATATGAGCGAGTAGCGCCCGCTCCACATCGGCCTTCACCGGTTCGACGTCGAGCAAGCGCATGATGATTCCCGGTGTGCAGAACCCGCACTGGCTTCCACCGGTCGCGCACAGTGCGTCGGCCCAACCCTGCCGAACGTCGTCGTCGACACCTTCCAACGTGGTGACCACCCGACCGGCCACGCGCGACACCGGCGTCACACAGGCCACCCGCGGCTCGCCGTCCACGAGCACGGTGCAGCAACCGCACTGACCCTGAGGCGCGCAACCGTCCTTGGCCGAGCGCACGCCGAGTCGATCGCGGAGAGCCGACAACAGCGTCCCCTCGGAAGGAACCGACACCGGCGCACCGTTCAACACGAACTCCACGGCCTCCACCTTTCCATGTCACAGCCCGTGATCTGGTGCACACCGACGCACCCCAATAGCGTTCGTCCCGTGACACCTCGTTTCACCTCGCGTCGCGACCTCTTGCGCACCGCGGGCACCGCCGCCTTCGCACTGCCCACCGCTCTGCTCATCGCGGCCTGCGGTGGCGACACGAACACCGACACGAACGACGAAACATCCACCGGCAAGGCGGAGTTGCCCGACGACGTGGTGTTGGCCACACGGTGGGTGCCGACCGAACTCGCACCCGGACTCCAGCGTCTACCGGTGTCACTCGCGACAGCCGCCGGTTTGCTCGCCGACGGACCCACTCGTCTCACCGGCAAGGTCGTCGACTACGACACCGGCGACGTGTTGGTCGACAACGTGTTCGCCGATCGCCGTACGCTCGGCGACGGCACGATTCCGTTCTACGTTTTCCGCACCGCACTCACCAGTGCGGGCGTCTACGGACTCGTGGTCGACGGCGGCCCCAGCGAACCCACGGCGTTCCAAGTCCGACCAGCCGACGAACTACCGGTGGCACGCGTGGGCGAGTCGCTGCCCGGTTTCGACACGCCCACCGTCGACGATCCGCGCGGAGTCGATCCGATCTGTTCGCGCGAACCCGAACCGTGCCCGTTCCACTCGATCACGCTCACCGAAGCACTCACGCTCGGCAAGCCCGTGGTGTACGTGGTGGGGACACCGGCGCATTGTCAGACCGGTGTGTGCGGGCCCGTCCTCGAGCAGATGATCGCGCTGGCCGACGAACTCGGTGATTCAGCGGTGTTCGTTCACGCCGATGTGTACGCCGACGATGCGGCGACCGTGGTGGCCCCGGCCGTGCAGGCGGCGATGCTCACGTTCGAGCCGGTCGTGTGGATCACCGACGACACCGGAACGATCGTCGAACGGCTCGACGCCGTATGGGACGCGAACGAGATTCGCGAAGCGCTCAGCTGAACGACTGGCCGCAACCGCAGGTGCGCGTTGCGTTGGGGTTCGTGATGTTGAACCCGGCCTGATTGAGGCCGTCCTTGTAGTCGAGGGTCGCACCCTCGAGAAGCTGAGCCGAGGCCGGATCGACGACCACGCGAACGGCCGGACCGTACGTGGCCTGCTTGTCGTCATCGGCGATGTCGCCATCGAAGAACATCTCGTACGAGAAACCGCTGCATCCGCCGGGACGCACGGCCACGCGCAACGCGAGATCGTTCGCGCCTTCTGCTTCGAGAAGTTCCTTGACCTTGGTGGCTGCTGAATCGGTGAGGGTGATCACGGTTGTTCTCCTCCGTCGTTGCTCGCATTGTATCGGTGGCCCGGCTGGCCAGTCTCGGCGGGACCACCGGTACGATTGGGCCATGACGCGCCCGTTCGAGCCGCCGTCCGTAGAAGAGGTCACCAACCTTCTCCGGGCCGTCATCGACCCCGAGTTGGGGAGCGATGTGGTCGACCTGGGCATGGCCTCGTGCCGTTCGGTGTCGGCTGATGGCTTCGTCGTGATCGACGTCAAGTTGACCATCGGTGGCTGCCCGCTACGGGCCCAGATCAAGAAAGACATCGAGACCCGCGTGGCCACTCACCCCGGTGTGCGTGGTGTGAAGATCGAGTGGGGCGAGATGACCAGCGACGAGCGCTCGGCCACCATGGCCAAGGCCCGCTGGAACGCCCGCGAACGAGCCCCCGAAACCGAAGTGGCCGCGACCACGCGCGTGATCGCGGTGTCGTCGGGCAAAGGTGGCGTGGGCAAGAGTTCGGTCACGGTCAACCTGGCCGCCGCCATCGCCGCCCAGGGTTACACGGTCGGCGTTCTCGACGCCGACATCTGGGGCTTCTCGGTTCCGCGCATGCTCGGCATCGATCAGCGTCTCGAAGCCGAGCGCGACGAAGAGAGCGGGCGGCCCAAGATCCTGCCCAACACGCGCACGGTCGGAAAGGGTCTCCTCAAAGTCGTGAGCACTGGCTTCCTCGTCGACGACGAAGGAACCGCTCTCATGTGGCGCGGACTCATGCTCACCAAGGCACTCGAGCAATTCCTGCGCGACGTGTCGTGGGGCGAGATGGACTACCTCCTCATCGACATGCCACCCGGCACCGGTGACGTTCAGATGGGATTGGCTCGGCTGTTGCCGCGCACCGACATGGTGATCGTCACCACGCCAGCCGTCAGCGCACAGAAGGTGGCCATCCGCGCCGCCGACATGGCGCGTCGTTCGTTCCTGCGCATCGCCGGCGTGATCGAGAACATGAGCACGTTCGTGTGTGATCACGGGTCGCAATACCCGCTGTTCGGAGTCGGTGGCGGACAGGCGCTGGCCGACGAGATCGGCGCGCCGTTACTCGGGCAGATCCCGATCGAGCCCACCGTGGCCGCCGGTGGTGACGCCGGTGAGCCGGTGTCGCTGGCCGGGTCGGGCCCGGCCGCCGACGCGTTCCGGGCCATCGCCGACCAGATCGTGCGTGAGACCGTGCCGCCGGTGCAGATGGCGGGCTGTTCGGCCCGCCAGGAGGTCGGCGAGACCCCGGTGACGCTCAGCCCGCGCGGCTGAACTTCCTGACTTGATTTCGATACCCCTAGGGGTACTATCGACATCGAGAGGAGCACCATGAAACTTCCCGACGAGACGATCGACGACCTGGTGAAGCGACTGCGACGCGTCGAAGGTCAGGTCCGCGGCATCCAGCAGATGCTCACCGAGGGTCGCGAGTGCCGCGACGTGGTCGCCCAGGTGTCCGCGGCCAGCACCGCCCTCGATCAAGTGGGGTTCAAACTCCTCGCCGCCGGCCTCACGCACTGCATCTCCGACCCGAAAGAGGCCGCCAAGAACGGCTTCGACTTGTCCGAGGTGGAGAAGTTGTTCTTGAAGTTGGCCTGAGAACTTCGCCATGAGCCTCTACGTCAATCAGCACTATCTCGCCTGTCTGTCGCATGCGTCGTACGTGGTGGGTGACACCACCAGCGGACAGGCGGTGGTGATCGATCCGCAGCGCGACATCTCGCTCTATCTCGACGATGCGCGCGAACACGGCCTCACCATCACTCATGTGATCGAGACGCACTTCCACGCCGACTTCCTCTCGGGCCATCTCGAACTGGCCGAAGCCTGTGGAGCTCGCATCGTGTTCGGTGCCGCCGCAGCCGGTCGCACCGACTTTCCGATCGCTGCCCTCTCCACTGGTTCGATCATTCGATTGGGTGACACCGACGACAACGTTCATCTCGAGATCCTCGAGACACCCGGACACACGCCCGAGTCGATCTCGATCGTGGTACGCGAAACCAAGTCGTCGACGCCGCACGCCGTGTTCACCGGCGACACGTTGTTCATCGGCGATGTGGGCCGACCCGATCTGCTCGCGTCGGTGGGCCACCAAGCCAACGATCTGGGCCGCATGCTCTACTCGTCGCTGCGCGACAAACTACTCGCGCTCCCCGACTCGACCCTCGTGTACCCGGCTCACGGTGCGGGCAGCGCCTGCGGAAAGAACCTCTCCACCAACACCGTGAGCACGATCGGCGAGCAGCGCCGTTTCAACTACGCGTTGGCGCCCATGTCGGTCGACGACTTCGTGGCCGTCGTGACCGAGGGTCAATCGACTGCCCCGCTTTACTTCCTCCATGCCGCCACCACCAACCGACAGATCCGCGAGGTCTTCCACGAAGATGCACCGCTCACCGCGATGCCGATCGGCGATGTTCTGTCGGCGATGAAGAACGGTGCGGCGGTGGTCGACTGCCGTGACGACGCCGACTTCGCCATTGGTCATCTGCGTGGTTCCGTCAACGTGGGCTTGGGGGGCCGCTTCGCCGAGTACACCGGCGAAGTCGTGGTGGCCGGAACACCCATCGTGATCGTGGCCGAGGCCGGACGCGAACGAGAAGCCTTTACACGACTGGCGCGTATCGGCTTCGATGCCGTGCTGGGTTACCTCGACGATCCGGTGAAACAGTTCCTCGAAAATCCCGCATTGGTCACATCGGCATCACGTCTCACCGCGCACGAGTTCGATCACCGACGTACCGAACTCACCGATCTGCAACTCGTCGACGTGCGCAACAAGGGTGAGGTGGAGGCCGGCACGATCACCGGTGCCCGGCACATCGATCTACCGTCTCTCACTCGTCGCGTGGGCGAACTCGATCGCAGCAAGCCCACCGTAGTGTTCTGTGCCGGCGGTTACCGCTCGTCGATCGCGGCCAGCACGTTGCGATCACTCGGCTTCACCGACGTGAGCGACATCCTCGGCGGTTACAACGCCTGGAATTCGGGTCAGCGCGTCGGAATGTCGTCGTAACCCGCGTCGCCGGGCATCAACAGCGCACGCAACTGACCGTCGTCCGACCACACCACCTTGGGCAGAACCTTGGGCGGTGTACCCACCGCGCGGGCGGCCGCCAAGGCCGAGTCGGCATTGCTGTGCTGGTTCAAGAAGGTGAGCATCGCCACGGTGGGCGGCATCATCATCAACTCGCCCGACTTGGCGCGCTCGAGCGCATCGACCGGTTCGACCCAGGTGCTGTCGACAGTTTCGATGTCGTCGTGCAACGGGTCCTGTTCGTCGGGCATGCCCACGACGAAGAATCGCGTGTCGAAGCGGCGGTTCTCTCCGAACGGAGTGACCCAGTGGCCCACCCAGGCCAACTCGTCGAGTTGCGCCGTGAGTCCTTCGTCGGCGAGAACACTCGTCATGCTGCGTTCACCCGAATGAACGGCTCGACGATGGATCTCGAAACGCTCCTTCATCGGATCGGAGTCGAATCGGACCGTGCACCCGTCACCGTCACGAGCCAACAACACTCCGGCTTCTTCGAAGCATTCGCGAATCGCGGTCATCTCGTACGAATCGTCACCTTCGTCGACCGCTCCACCGGGGAACACGTACATCCCGCTGGCGAAGGCCGCCTTGGTGGTGCGCTTCATCATGAAGACCTCGAGTGGTCCGAGGTGATCGCGCACCAACATCACCGTGGCGGCCGGACGAATGGCCACCTGGATCGGATCGAAATCTTGTCGCCTGCTCACAGCTCGCCCTTGGGTTCGGTGGCGTCGGTGTCGACCACGTCGCGACCTCCGAAGTGGGTGGTCGTGGTTCCACCACCGAAGCCGCGCACCACGAACGCGGTACCGCGCTTGGCCCGCCGCATGAGGTACGAACGGAAGATCATGCGCGTGGGCGGAAACAGCATGAGGACACCGAACACATCGGTGAGGAAACCGGGCGTGAGCAACAGAGCCCCGGCACCGAGAATCAACACGCCGTCGATGATCTCGCGGGTGGGCACGCGACCCTGGGCGATGGCCTCGTTGAACTTCGTCCAGACGCGAAGACCTTCGCGCTTCACCAACCAACTGCCGATGACGGCCACCGCGATGATGATCCCGAGGGTGTTGAAGAAGCCGATGGCTCCACCCACTTTGATGATCGTGTAGAGCTCGGCGATCGGGACGATCACGAAGAGCAGCAGGAGGATCACGAGGTCACCCTAGCCACGCCTGTTCTCGCATCTCCCGTCGGCCACTAGCGTCGGATTCATGGCCTTGAACGACGCAGCGCAGCGACCGCCGTCGGTCGACACCTTGGCTCGTTCGTTGGCATCCACCGGTCTTCCGCATCCACTACTCGTGGACGCGGCCCGCGAAGCGATCGCACTCGGCGACCCGAGTCGTGCAGCCTCCATCGCCGAGGGAATCGCCGCTTCGCTTCTGGTTCCCGTCATCAACGCCACGGGTGTGATCGCCCACACCAACCTGGGTCGCTCTCCCGTCGCACTCAACCTGGCACCGCGCGCGCAGAATCTCGAATTCGATCTCGCCACCGGTGGTCGTGGAAGTCGTCAGCGCGGTATCGGTCGTCTCATCGCTCGTGCGGTCGGCGCCGACGATGCGATGGTCGTCAACAACAATGCGGCCGCCGTTCTGCTCGTGCTGGCCGCGCTGGCATCCGGTCGCGACGTGGCGGTGAGTCGCGGCGAAAGTGTGGAGATCGGTGGCGGCTTTCGAGTTCCCGACGTGATGGAGCAGTCCGGTGCGCGGCTCGTCGACGTGGGTACCACCAATCGCACGCGCGTGGCCGACTACCGCAAGGCCATCGGTCGCAAAGGTAACGACGTGGCGCTGGTGTTGAAGGTCCATCCGTCCAACTACCGCATCGATGGTTTCGTGGAAGACACACCGGTCAGCGAGTTGGCGACGCTCGGCGTTCCGGTGGTGGCCGACATCGGATCGGGTCTTCTCGATGCCGCGTGCCCGTGGCTCGACTCGGGTCCGCCGACGTGGCTGAACGGTGAACCAGCCGCGCGTCAATCGCTACAAGCCGGCGCGTCACTCATCACGTTCAGCGGCGACAAACTCATGGGCGGACCACAGACCGGAATCATCGCCGGCCGGGCCGACTTGGTGGCCGCGTGCGCTCAGCATCCGCTGGCGCGGGCACTTCGTCCGGGTGGCTTGGTGTTGGCCGCATTGCACGAGGTGATGCTCGCCTACCTCGCGCGCACCGTGACCGCCGAGGTGCCGTTCTGGCGCATGGCCTCGGTGAGCACCGATCAATTGCAGCGCCGAGCCGAATCGATCGCGACCCACGTGGCCGGAGCGCGCGTGGTTCGGTGCGAATCGCTACCCGGCGCCGGTAGCACACCGGGCGCGTCGATTCCGTCGGTGGGTGTGGCCATCGACGGCGATCACACGTCAGCCCTGCGATCGTTCCGGCCACCGGTGATCGCTCGCGTACGTGACGACGTGACGATCCTCGATCTTCGTACCGTCGACCCATCCGACGATCACGTCGTGGTCGATGCTCTGCGGCAGACCCTCGCCTCACGATGAGGATCTTCGCCACCGCGGGTCACGTCGACCACGGCAAGTCGTCGCTCGTCACCGCACTCTCCGGCACCAATCCCGATCGCTGGCGCGAAGAACGCGAACGCGGCATGACCATCGACTTGGGTTTCGCCCACTTCACACTGCCGTCCGGGCGTGAGGTGTCGCTCATCGACGTTCCGGGTCACATCCGTTTCATCAACAACATGTTGGCGGGCGTCGGCGGTATTCACGGCGCGATCCTGGTGGTTGACGCGCACGAAGGTTGGATGCCCCAGACCGAGGAGCACCTGCGCATCCTCGAACTGACCGGCACCCGACACGGTGTGGTGGTCGTGTCGCGCGTCGATCTCGTGGACGACGACGAGGCCGAACTCACCGCCATCGACATTCGTGATCGCGTGGTGGGTACGTTCCTGGCCGATGCACCGATCGTCAAGGCGTCGACCGTTCGTGGAGATGGTCTCGACGATCTTCGACAGGAACTCGACCACCTGATGGATTCGTCGACCGGGTCACCCGATCGGGGCCGACCGCGTTTGTTCGTCGATCGCGTGTTCGCGCCGAAAGGAAGCGGAACCGTGGTGACCGGAACGCTCACTGATGGCTCACTCGCCGTGGGTGACAGCGTGGTTGTCCAGCCACTTCGACGCGAAGTGCGCATTCGCGGTATTCAAACTCATGGACACTCGGTCGAATCGATCGAGCCCGGCCATCGGGTGGCGCTCAACCTCAGCGGCATCGAACACGGTGACGTTCGACGCGGTCATGCGGTGGTTCGAGCCGATGATTGGCACCTGGCCACGGTGCTCGACGCGTCGTTCACGGCACTGGCTTCTCTCGATCACGACGTGACGCGGCGCGGCGCCTACACCATGCACGTGGGTTCCGATGAGTTGCCGGTTCGTTTGCGCGTGCTCGGTGACGAGTCGATTCGACCCGGCGCCCACGGGTTCGTTCGATTGCACCTGGCCGAACCACGACCGTTGGTGATGGGTGACCGCTTCGTGATTCGCGAGAGCGGCCGTGACGAAACGGTGGGTGGTGGCGTGGTTCGTGACGTGGCACCGCTGCTCACGGCCTCACGAGCGCAGCCCGTCGACGACGATCACGCCAACGTCGATCGCATCGTGGCCGAGCGCGGCTGGATCGACGCGGTCGAACTTCGCCGCTTCACCGGTGTGTCACGATCGCCGACTGTCGCTCAGTGGGTGGTCGACCCAGCGGTCGTGACGGCAGCCGAAACATCGCTGCGCCGTCGCGTGACCGAGGCCGGCGCCGAGGGCCTCGAGATCAGCGCGCTCGACGACCGCGAACGTGCGTTGCTCGCCACGTTCACCGACATCACCGTCTCGGGCGGATTCGCGCGAACACGAGGAGCTGATGATCCGTTGCTGTCGCACTCCGACATCGATGTGATCCGCGCGGGCGGTTGCGCACCGTCGGCAACCATCGCGCTCACCAACGCCGAACTACGGCGTTTGCAGAAGGCCGGCGTTCTCTTCGAGCGTGACGGCGAGTGGTTCCACGTCGATGCACTCGAGACCGCGCGGCTGGCCGCCGTTTCCTTGCTCGCTTCTCACCCCGATGGTTTCACGATGTCGCAGTTCCGCGAAGCACTGGGCGTGACGCGCAAGCACGCGGTTCCGATCGCCACCGAACTCGACGCGCGTGGCATCACCCGCCGTCGTGGCGACGTGCGGATCGCCGGGCCGCGTCTCAACCGCGAGTGAGCAGTTCGGGGTGAATCCACCGGAAGGTGAGGTTCACCCGCGGTTCGGTGATGGACTTCTGCTTGGGAACTTCGTGCTTCCACGCGTGCTGGCACAGACCACTCATTACCACGAGCGATCCACTGGCTAGGTCGCGATCGACGACGGCACGTGATTCGTTGTGGCGCAACCGGAATCGGCGCACCGCACCCAAGCTCAGCGAAGCGATCACCGGCTCGCGACCGAGTTCGACTTCGTCGTCGGCGTGCCAGCCCATGCTGTCGCGGCCGTCGCGATACAGATTGAGGAGCACCGAGTTGAATCGCGCGCCACTCAACGTCTCGCACACCGCCCGAAGTTCGTCGAGGATCGTTAGCCACGCGCGTGGCGTCATGGTGATGCCCGAGTAGGTGTAGGCGACATCGCCGTACCACGAGTTGAGCCGGGGCTGATCCACTTCCTTGCCGAACAACACGATGCTGCGCTGTTCCCAGTCGACGTCGTCGATCAATTGCGCGAGCGTTGCCGCGGCACTGCGCTCACCCAGCGCCCATTCCCAGTATCTGGCGCTGCCGTCGTACGGCAGCAGTTCGACCGGATCGTCGAACAGGCTCACTCGGTGGCGTCGGCGGTCTTCGGCTTGCGTTCGCGATAGTCGCGTGCGCCGCCGGCTTCGGGTTCGACTTCGAGGATGATGCCGTCGATGGCCACGACTCGGGCCGTTTCGCCCGCCTTCACCGGCGTGGCTCGATTGGTGCGCGCCTTCCAACGCGCTTCACCGATTTGCACACTGCCGTCGGGGGCGATGTCGGTGACGGCGCGGCCGGTAGCTCCGATCATTCGCTCACGACCAACCGTTGGCGTCGCGAATCGCGTGCGCGTCATGCTCGGCATTCCGGAATAGAAGGTGAACGCGATCCCGCCGATGCCCACGAGCAGCGTGAGCCACGACGGGCGCAGTGTGTGTTGATCGACCGTGGGGAACATGAACCACGAACCGAGGACGAACGAGACCATGCCGACCGCGGTCCAGAAACGTGGAATGCCCACTTGTACGTCGACCGAGAACACCACCATCGACAACACCACCAGGGCGAGGGCCCAGGTGCGATCGGGCAGTTCGCCCAAGCCGAAGAATCCGAGCAGCAGACACACCGCTCCCACCACACCGGCCACGCCGATGCCCGCGGTGAAGAACTCGAACACGAGCAACGCGAGTCCGATGATGAGGAAGAGGTACGCCACGGCCGGGCTGGCCGCGGTGTGGAACATCTGCGAGATGAGTCCAAGCCTCTGGAAGCGAACCGTGGTGATGTCGCTCGAGGCGGTGCCATCATCGGCCACCGATTCGATCGCGGTGTCGAGCACCACGCCGTCGATTTCGAGTCCGTCGAGGGCGAACACCATGTTGCGAATGGTGGGAGCACCTTCGTCGGTGATCTCCAACTTCAGTGCACCGGCACGGCGCGCCTCTTGGAAGCCGAGGGTTTCGGTGCGGAGTTGTTCGGTGGCGTCGCCGAACGACACGTCGTCGAACAACGGGGTTCCGATCTTGCCGATGCGAGCACCCGGTGCCATACCGGTCGCGTCGGCGGCCGAAAGCAACTGCGCCACCAGTCCGGTGGCCCGTGCACCCGACGGGCCGACCCAGATGGCGATCGGTACGGATGCGTCGCGGATCTGCCGGTACAGATCTTTCATGTCGTCGCGACCGACGACGGACGCTTTCGAGTTGAGCTGCAGGATGAGGGCTTGCGAGCCATCGGATTCGGCGCGGTCGATCGCGTTGGTGATTTCGTCGACGACGATGCGGTCGACGAGACCCGACACCTGCAGCACGTCGACCGGGACCAGACCGATGCCATTGGCGCCTTCTTCGGACGACGTCGCGGTGTCGCTCGACTGACCGGACGGGGCGACGGTGGCGTTGACCGACGACACGTCGGCGAATCCGAGCACCGATCCGATCGCGATGAAGAGGATCGCTAGTCTGCGCACGAGTGCCTCCGAAAAATCCTGATCCGAGCCGACTGTTCACCAGTTCGCGATTGCTCGTGGTGGCCGGCAAGGGGGGTGTCGGCAAGACAACGGTAACGGCTGTTCTGGCCACCGCCGCAGCCGATGCCGGACTTCGCGTGTTGGTTGTGACACTTGACGGTCGACCGGGTCTGGCTGCGCTGTTCGGCGCCAACGCATCGGCCGGCAGCACGTACGACGGCGATGTCGTGGCCAGCGGCCGCGGACCGGGCCGACGCGGCTCCATTCATCTGCGCGCTCTCTCGGCCGGCGAAGCGCTGCAGGACTATCTCGCCACCCAAGGTTTGGCTCGTGTGGCCAAGCGCTTGGTGAACACCGGGGTGGTGGACGTGGTGGCGAGTGCGGCACCGGGTATCGACGATCTGCTCGTGCTCGGCAAGATCAAGCATCTCGTCGGCTTGGCCGGGCCCGACGGACCACACGATCTCGTGATCGCCGACGGACCGGCGGCCGGACACGCGGTCAGTTTCCTTCGTTCGCCATCGGCGATGGCCACGACGATTCGCGGTGGTCCGTTGCGCTCACAGGCGATCGAGATCGACGGAATGTTGCGTGATCCATCACGCAGTCGTGTGGTGTTGGTGACGCTGCCCGAGACCACACCAGTGAACGAACTCACCGAGACCGCCACGACGATGACGTCGGAGGTGGGAGTGGCATTGGCACCAGTGGTGGTGAACGGTGTCGACCGCGCGGGTGAGGTGGAGGCACTGGTGGCCGCCGGTCGTGTTGGTGACGACGACTTCGGAGCGGCCGCTCGCTTTCGCGCCACTCGGTGCGCGGTGCACGCGCGTGAAGTCGACCGATTGACGGCGCTGTTGGGTGATGCACCGATCGAGTTGCCGCACGTCGCGACCGCCGGGTTGACCGCGCGCGACGTCGAACGGTTGGCGCGCGTTCTCGTCGAGCAGGTCGCGTCATGACCAAGCGACGCTCGTCCGGTTCGTTCGCCGCTCTGGTCGATTCGGCCAAGGTGGTGGTGTGCTGCGGTTCGGGTGGTGTGGGCAAGACCACCACGGCCGCCGCGGTGGCGATCGAGGCCGCGCGTCGCGGTGGACGGGTGTGTGTGATCACGATCGATCCGGCTCGTCGACTGGCCGATGCCCTCGGCATCGCCGGCGAACTCGGTAACGACACGACTCGTGTGGTTCTGCCCGAGGGTGAAATGTGGGCGACGATGCTCGACGCGCGGGCAACTTTCGACGGAGTGATCCGCCGCCATGCGCGCGATGAGAAGCAGGTGGATCGGATTCTGGGCAATCAGTTCTACGTGAACGTCGCCAGTCGGTTGTCGGGCAGCCAGGAATACATGGCGGCCGAACGCCTCTTCGAACTGCACAACGACGATCGCTTCGATCTCATCGTGGTGGACACTCCCCCGAGTCGTGAGGCCCTCGACTTCCTCGATGCGCCGCAGAAGCTCATGAACTTCCTCGACCATCGCGTGTATCGATGGCTGATCGCACCGGCGCGTGGAGGGTTGAAAGTTCTGAACATCGCAGCCCAACCGATCTTGCGCACCATCGGGCGGGTGATCGGGGCCGATGTGTTGGCCGATGCGATCGACTTCTTCCAGGCGTTCGAGGGCATCGAAGAAGGTTTCCGTGCGCGAGCCGAAGAGGTCCAGACGTTGCTGCGGTCATCCGAAACTCGCTACGTGGTGGTCGCGTCGCCGCGTCACGACACCGTGAACGAGGCGATGTACTTCGTGTCGCAGTTGGGCCGGACCGGCGTGGACACCAGCGCGGTGATCGTCAACCGCCTGCAACCGCGTTTCGGCAAACACTCGGCCACCAAGTTGCGCGGCGAGATCAAGCGGCTCGAGGCCGAGTCACCCGATTCGGACGAGTTGGCGTTGCACCGCAACATGGCCGATCTGGTGGCCGTGGCCGACGCCGAAGACAAGAGCATCGAACCGTTGCTCACGTTCGCCGACTCGGCGATCGTGGCCCGGGTGGCCCTGCGGGCCGACGACGTGCACGACCTGACCAGCATCGGGTCGATCGGCCGCGAGATCTTCGGTGATCACTGACCGAGGTTCGTCCTGCCCCGGCTGGCGGGGATAGCGTCGAAGCCGTGCACGTGATTCTCGCGACCGACGCCGACTGGCTCATCGATGAAGTGACTGCTGCGCTCGGTGGACCCGATACGTCGTTCACCGTGTGTCGCGACGGACGCGCGGTGGCGCCCACCGTGAAGGCCCGCACACCCGATCTCGTGATCCTCGACATGCAGATCGGCACCATGGGCGGTGTGGCCGTCACCATGGACTTGCGTCTCGACGAGAGTGGTGGCACGTTGCCCCACGTTCCGATCCTGATGCTCCTCGACCGTGATGTCGACATTCATCTGGCCCGTCGTAGTGGCTCCGATGGCTGGCTGATCAAGCCCCTCGATTCACTGCGTCTGCGTCGTGCCGCCCGCGCCGTTGCTGGCGGCGGGTGTTACGCCGAAGGCATTCCGACCCCGGCCGAGGTGGCTGAATCGCCCGACGGGGAACCCGCCAACGCCGGGTAGCATTTCGCTTCGCACCATCGGGGTGTAGCGCAGTTTGGCTAGCGCGCCACGTTCGGGACGTGGAGGCCGGAGGTTCAAATCCTCTCACCCCGACCACGAACCCCCTGCTCCGGCGGGGGGCAAGCCATCACAGGGGACCGTATATGGCCAGTACGTCGATAGCCCGGCGACTCGGAATCGCTTTCCTCACCATCGTGACGACACTCGTCATCGCAACAAGCACACCCCTTGGACCAGCCACACCCGCACTCGCCAACGGATGTCTCCTATGGAACGGCACCGTTTACGCGGTCGATGATGAAGCCGATCTTGATTTTCTTCGGAGCACGCCGGTCTGTCTGTCTCAGACCCTCGTTCAAACTGCGGACATCGATTTGTCCGCTTTGAATGGATCGACTTGGGTTCCGGTGAGCGACTTTGCCGGGACGTACGACGGCAACGGCAAGACGATTTCCGGGTTGGTGCTCGACGGAAACAATGCCGGACTCTTCGGTGTCGGCGTTGCAGGAGCGACGATCAAGAACCTGACTGTTTCTGTCGCCTCGTCGTCGGGAGGAGAGGGAGTCGGCGCGATCGTCGGTGTTTCAAGCGGTCACCTCGTCATCGACAATGTCCACGCCTCCGGGACGGTGACCGGATCGGCCCAAGTTGGTGGCCTCGTCGGAAGCACGAGCAATGTCGTGGGGGCCAACGGAACCAGGATCGTGAACAGCTCCTTCAGCGGGACTGTCACTGGTACGGGAAACAACGTCGGGGGACTTGTCGGCTCGACATCGAATGGAGCCGCAGGAACAAATTTCACGATCACAAACAGCACCATGAGCGGAACGACCTCTGGGTCCGCTCAAGTCGGAGGTTTGATCGGGAGCACCAGTGACGAAGACGTCCAGTTGACCGGCTCCTCAGTCCTCCTTGGAAGCAGTGTTCAAGGAACGGGGAACAACATCGGAGGCATCGTCGGGTCCACAGGGAACGGAGCCAGCGGCACATCTCTCACTCTGTCGGGGATCAACGCAAGCGGAAATGTTTCGACGTCTGCTGGCTCCTACGTCGGAGGCCTTGTCGGCTACACGGCCGCATTTGAGGTGTCAGTGACCAACTCGACGCGAGCGAGCGGCACGATCCAAGCAAGTGGGAATGGAGTCGGCTCCCTCATCGGATCAACTGGTAATGGAGCGGCCGGAACCTCACTCACGATCACCAACAATTCGACGAATGGAAACGTCACTGGTAACGACTACGTAGGTGGCTTGGTCGGAATCTCCGGGGCAGTCACGATCTCAATCACCGGGTCTTCGAGCGTCGGAACGAAGTCTGGAGTCGGTGAAAGTGTCGGAGGGATCATCGGGCTGATGAGTTCTGGAGCGGCGGGTACTGTCCTCACACTGACGAACACTTCCAATTCTGGAGACGTGACCGGATCGACCCGAGTCGGGGGCTTGGTCGGTAACTCGAGTGCACTCGCCCTGGTGATCGGTAGCTCATCGAACAGCGGGAACGTCACCACAGCAGGCATGAACGCAGGTGGGCTTGTCGGCATGACTGCCAGTGGAGCGGCAGGGACATCGCTTTCGATCACCAACAGCACCTCCGTTGGCAATGTGACCGGGTCGGCTGGAGTTGGTGGACTCGTCGCCAACTCGATCTCAGAGACTGTCATGATCAGCAGTTCATCTGTCGTCGGACACACCACCGGGTCGGGCGACAACGTCGGAGGCTTGATCGGATCGAACGGGAACGGTTCGGGGGGAACCTCACTGTCAGTCATCGGAAGCACTGTCACCGGAAACGTTTCTGGATCCGCTCAAGTGGGCGGACTCGTGGGTAACACGCTCGCTGAAACCGTGTCGATCAGCAGTTCCTCAGTCGTCGGACACACCACCGGGTCGGGCAACAACGTCGGAGGTCTCGTCGGCATCTACTCGAACGGATCAGCTGGAACCTCACTCACGATCACAAACAGCACGAACACCGGAAATGTCTCGACTCCTACAAGTAGTTATGTCGGAGGCATCCTCGGATACTCGATAGCACGGCAAACCCTGATTCAAAGCGCGTCCCGAATGACGGGAAATGTGTCCAGCGCGGGTGATCACATTGGTGGAGTGATCGGCTCGGCAGGCAACGGTGCACCCGACACAACACTCGTCATCTCCGGAACGACCACACTCGGGACTGTGACCGGTTCGGGGAAGGTAGGGGGACTCATCGGCGCCTCGTATCCGAATCGTGTCACGATCAGTGCATCGGCCTTTGTGGGCAACGTCGCGAGCACCGGAAATCAGGTCGGCGGTCTCGTTGGTGAATCGGTTGCAACATCCGAATTCAACTTTTCGCAAGCACTGGTCATTGGGAACGTCAGCGGCTCGGCTTACGTTGCGGGAATCGTCGGGTTCGCCTGGGGTGCCAACGTGGGTGTCACAGCCTCGTTTGCTCGCGGAACGATCCTTGGGTCCGACTACGTCGGGGGTGTGGCCGGAGCAGTACTGCAGACTCTCACCATCACACGTAGCTACTTCCAGGGAACTGCAACAGCAACGAATGCGACCAACGGATCGTTCCGGGGCCAAGAGCTACTCGGGCAGATCGCCGTGACCGATTCTTTCTGTACTGACGTCAATTGCCCCGGCGCGAGCAAGGTCCCTGTCGATGATCTGAAGTCCGAATCATTCCTACGAACCAATGGTTGGGATATGACGAATGTCTGGTGTATCCGGCCGACGCTGAATGATGGCTTCCCGATTCTCCGGGTGTTCACGTCCGGCCCCGTGGATGCCACGGCATGCATTCCAGTTCCCGACCCGACTCCCGTACCGGGAGCCGTCGTTCCGCTGATTCGTGTGGCGCTCGATCCGAACGGGGGGATCTGCCGGGACGAGGCCGAGCGTTCAGGTGTTTGGACGAAATCAATTCTTGGAGCGGGCTTCATTCCGGGCTCCATCGACTGCACACGTCGCGGTTTCACGCTCGCCGGATGGGCCGATTCGAAGTCGCCCACGACAGTGAGCGCCCTCCCGCTGCTCATCGACCCATCAGACGGAGCGCAGCGTTACTTCGTGGCCGAGAACCTCGATCTCATCGCCGTGTGGACACCAAGTTCCACCACGACACCCGCACCAGCACTCAAGCCCACGGTGTTCTTCGGAGTTCGCGGATGGCTGTGCCGGAACTGCGGGGTGCTGCTCTTCTGGAGCACACCAACCACCGGAACTCCAGTGAGTGTCACGAGCCCCACTCGAACAACCGTGTGTACCAACTCAACATTGGCCGTCGGCGAATGGACGATGTGCCACGTGAAGACCGGACGCGCCGGCACCTACACACTCACCATCAACTCGACCACGCTCACCGCCGTCGTCCGCTGACGACCCAGTTTGCCCGCGAGTGACCCTGCCACGTCCGACAACCACGGACGAACAACAACATGTCGGCCGGAGGTTCAAATCCTCTCACCCCGACCAATTCGAGAGGCCCCTGCTTCGGCTGGGGCCTCTCGTTGTCAGCAGCCGAGGACGCGAAACCCCACATGACGCGCCGCCTGTCCGAGACGGAGATCGAATGTGCAAAAGGTCAGATCGTCGATCTCGAGGATTCGGGCTGAGGCAAGGTGTATGGCATCGAGTGATCGAACTCCGGTCTCCATGGCGATGTCAGCGGCCGATCGCCAAACACGTTCTTCGGGGTTGACGAGTGCCATCGCATCCAAGTCGGCTTCGCTCGCTCTCAGACTTGACTGCAAGTCGGCTCCCGACAAGGCACGGGCCAACATTCGTCGAAGCTCTACAACTGTCAGCCAACTCGTGACCAGAACCGGGTCGGCGCGAAGATAGCGAAGAGCATCAGAAGAGTCGGCCTCGGCGATGTACAGCTTCACCAGCGCACTGGTGTCGATATACGTCGTCACTCGCCACGATCCTCCCGCAGTAGGTCGAGACTGCGCTCGCTCGAACGAAAGCGCTGGTTCTCACCGATGGCCCCAACTCGCTGTGGTGGCCTGATCCAACCCTCGTCGACACCTCGTTGGAGAGGATCACCACCGCCGATTGGAGAGAGGATCGCAATTGCCACGCCCCGGTCGGTGATGCGAATGACCTCACCCGCCGTCACACGACGCAAGTGTTCGGATAGATGCTGCTTGAGTTCTCGGACACCAACGTTCATGTGGACCCATTATCCGAGATGTGATCACATTGCATCTGGACTTTCCGAACGTGCGGCTCGGTGGCTCAGTCCAGCAATGCAGCAGCTTCGGCGCGGATGAGCACCTCGCGTAGAGGCAGTCCGAGTGCAGCAGCAGCCCGGGCCGCGTCGTCGTGCTCCACCTTCACGCGATCACCCGCGATCTTCACCCGTATCTCATGACCTTCCACGCGAACCACTGACTCACGTCGAGCCTGCGGCCACCGCTCGATGATCGATCCGCGCACACCCAATGAACCGGTCTCGTTCAGCATCACCCGGCTGATCACGTCGGTGAGGGCCGGATCGCACAACGCGTGCACCGTGTGCGCCGGGCGGCCCTTCTTCATGACGATCGGCGTGGCCCACGCGTCGTGTGCGCCGGCATCCAACAATGCACCGATGGTGTGAGCGATCACTTCACCGGTCACGTCGTCAACGTTCACTTCGAGCAGGCGCACCGCCTGACCATCACCAACTGCGTTCACCACGAGGTCTCCCACCACCACCTGCACCACATTGGCCCGGCCGTTCACGTCGAGTGCACCGGCGCCATACCCACGAGCCGTCACACTCATCCGGGGCATCGCACCGAACGAATCGGCCAGCGCCGCCATCACCGCCACACCCGTGGGTGTGGCCAACTCGCGACGATCGTCGAGACCGACGAACGGAATCTGGCGCAAGGCCGCCAACGACACCGTGGCCGGCGCCGGGTTGGGCAACTCGCCGTGTTGCGTGCGCACGGTTCCGTGGCCCGTGCCGATCGGTCCGCACGAGATCGAGTCGATACCGAGCACTTCGAGAGCGGCGCACACCCCCACGATGTCGACGATCGAGTCGACCGCACCGACCTCGTGGAACTCCACGTCGTCCACGTCGACCCCGTGGATCTTCGCCTCCACCTCGGCCAACACCGCGAACACCGCCAGCGACCGCGCGCGAACGCGTTCGGGCAGATCGGCCGACTCGAGCATTGCCCGAATGTCGCTCCAGGCCCGGTGGTGGTGATGGTCGTCGTGCTCGTGCAACGCGACGACCGCACGGGTTGACTTCACACCGGCGCGCTGTGTGCGCTCGAACGTGAGCGCGTAATCGTCGAGACCAAGCCCGGCCAGTATCGAACCAACCGCCACCGCATCGGCACCGGCATCCACGAGCGAGGCGAGCAGCATGTCGCCGGCCACACCAGCCGAACAGTTGAACCAGGCGTGACGCGTCACGACGAACCTCGCGCGGCCCGCACGATGCGCGCCGCCGCACACGCCGCGCCGTAGCCGTTGTCGATACCCACCACGGTCACGCCGTTGGCACAGGTGGCGTGCATGGCCAACAACGCCGTCACACCATCGAGACCCGATCCGTATCCGACGCTCGTGGGCACCGCGATCACCGGCTTGCCCGACAAGCCACCAATCACACTGGCCAACGCACCTTCCATGCCGGCGATCACGATCACCAAGTCGGCTGCCATCACGTCGTCCACTCGCGAGAGCAGTCGATGAAGCCCGGCCACACCCACATCGGTGATGCGTTGGGCCTCGATACCGTGCGCGCGCAGTGCGAGCAGACATTCGTCGACCACCGGAACATCGGCGGTGCCGGCCGACACCACCAATATGCGGCCGGTGTACCACGGCGACGGAGCACGCCAGAGCATCGACGTGTGAGCCATGAGCGCAGCACCGTGCGCGGCTTCGAGCGCCTTGCGTTGATCGTCGGTGGTTCGCGTCACGAGAACGGGCCCGGTGCCGTGCGTCAGCAACTCGGTCACGATCTGCACGCACTGCTCAGGCGACTTGCCCGGCCCGTACACCGCCTCGGGCGCACCCTGCCGCAAATGACGATGATGATCGACGAGCGCATCACCCACGTCGCCGAAGGGCAGCCGAGCCAAGCGCGACATCGCATCATCGGGTGACACGCGACCCTCCGCCACGGCCAGCATCAGTTCGCGCAGCGAATCGACATCCACGACGACCATGCTCGCACGGGATAACCCTGCTCGCACAGCGAAGCCCAGTCCGTAGCCTGGAGCCATGACTCCGGTGACCTCCAACGGCCAGCCCCCGCGGGTGGGCTTCTTCGGTCCGTTCGGCACGTTCACCGAACAGGCCGTGCGGTCGCAGGCCGACCTAGGCGCGGGCGAACTCGTGGCCTTCCGCACGGTGCCCGACGTGCTCGACGCCGTGGCCGACGGAACCGTCGACGTGGGTGTGGTCCCCATCGAGAACTCGATCGAAGGCACCGTCAACTTCACACAGGACGCGTTGTCGTTCGACTACTCGCTACTCATCCAGCGCGAGATCGTCATGAACATCGAGCACTGCTTGCTCGGCCTGCCCGGCACGACGACGGCCGACATCACGTCGGTTCTGTCCATCCCGGTGGCCACGGCGCAGTGTCACCGTTATCTGCGCGAGAACCTGCCCCAGGCCGAGGTGCGGGCCGCCAACAGCACCGCTGATGCGGCCAAGACCGTGGCCGCCAACGGCGATCGTTCGTGCGCCGCCATCGCCCCCTTCAACGCCGCCGCGCTCTACGGGCTCGACGTGTTGGCCACCAACATCGAAGACCACAGCGGCAACCAGACTCGCTTCGTGATGGTGGGCCGCGACCACGTGCCCGCCCCGACCGGCCACGATCGCACCGGCATCGTCGTGTATCAGCGGGCCGATGAACCGGGCAGCCTCATTTCCATTCTCCAGGAGTTCGCCGCACGCCGCATCAACATCACCAACTTGCTGTCGCGTCCCACCAAGGACGGTGGCCTGGGCGATTACTGCTTCGTGATGTATCTCGACGGCCACATCGCCGATGAGTTGGTTGCCGACGCATTGCGTTCGTTGCACTCCAAACATGCCGGTGTGAAGTTTCTCGGCTCGTACCCCGCCGCGGGTGAGCAGGCGTACTCGGCTCGCCAGTCGGTCGACTCGCTATGGCAGGAAGCCGACGGCTGGGTCGAGCGGCTTCGTTCGCAGATTCGCTGACTCTTCACCAGCACTACTGTGACGACATGTCACAGACCGTCGTCGTCACGGGTGCCAACTCCGGAATCGGACGCGCCACCGCCATCCATCTCGCCTCACACGGCTACCGAGTCATCGGAACGGTGCGGAGCCTGAGCAAGACCACCAAAGCCAATTCGATGGCGAGCGATGCCGGCGTGTCGCTCGAGTGGGTCGAGCTCGATGTGGCCGACGACGAGAGCGTGCGAGCCGGATTCGACCGCATCCACTCGATGGTCGACCATGTCGACATTCTGGTGAACAACGCGGGTGTGGGCGGCAACGCGGTGATCGAAGAGTGTCCACCCTCGCTGTATCAGGAAGTGATGAACATCAACCTGTGCGGTCCGGTGCGCTGCGCGCAAGCGGTGCTGCCGTCGATGCGAGCCCGGCGTGCCGGCACCATCGTGAACGTGTCGTCGGTGGTTGGTCGCTTCGCCGCACTCGCGCAGGCGCCGTACGTGGCGTCGAAGTGGGCACTCGAGGCGATGTCGGAAGGTCTCGCGCAAGAACTCGCTCCGTGGAACATTCGCGTGGCGATCGTCGAGCCCGGCATCACCAAGTCGGCCATCTTCGCCAAGAACGTGGACGCGCCCAACTCATCGGGTGCGTACGACATGCACTACCGACGGCTGTTCCAGTTCTACGCCGCGGGCATGGCCAATGCGACCGATCCGTTCGAGGTGGGTGCGATCGTTCAGCACGCCATCGAAACCGACACACCGCGCTTGCGGTATCCGGTGTCGTGGGGTGGGCCCGAGATTCTCGGACGCCGCGAAACGATGAGCGACGCCGAATGGATCGCACTCGGCGCACTGGAGAGCGACGACGCGTACTACGCCGAGTTCGAGCGCATGTTCGGGGTGCGGATCGCTCCGTAGTCGGGGCGCACCCTGAGTGTTCGCCCCCGACGTTCAGCCCCCGATGTTCAGCCGGGCGGTCGCTAGCCTCGACTCCGGAACGGTGGCAGAGCGGACAAATGCAGCCGCCTTGAAAGCGGCCGGCTCGCAAGGGCCCGGGGGTTCAAATCCCTCCCGTTCCGCCAGTCATCGGACCAACATCTCACCTGTACACTCGCTCTCCTGCCTGGGAGAGGTGCCGGAGCCAGGTTGAACGGGACGTCCTGCTAAGACGTTGACCTCCCAAAAGGGGTCCGTGGGTTCAAATCCCACCCTCTCCGCCAGTATCCACAGTCTGTGGATACTCATGTTCCCGGGGCCATTGGCCCGGAACTTTGTTGCGATCGGATGACGGCCCGACCACACTGACGTTCGGCATTCGTGCCGGTGAGCGCCATGAGCACCTACCACCAGTCCTCGTTGCCGGGCCCCGAGCGGGCACCAGCGCTGGGCCGACGTCGACCGCAAGGTGGCGACGGCATCCCTCCCACGCCCCGCGACCCGTTCTGGCGCCGACTCGGACTCATCGTGATGGTGGGCGCACTGGTGGCGCCGGTGGCCTGGGCGTTGCGCGGCGACGGCGATGCGGTGTCGGTGCAAGAGACCGGCGGAGCGGCCGCCATCGTGCAGATGGACACCACCGACGACACGGTCGACCCGGCGTCGTCGTCGCCCGGCTCGGACGCGGCGGCTCAAGGCGTGGCCTCGGCCCCCGTGGTCACCATCACCCCGTCCACCACGCTGGCCCCGAGCACATCGGTCGCCGCGAGCCGCCTGTGTCCGCAGAAGTACACGGTGCAACCGGGTGACTCGTGGTTCGGGATCGCCGAGCGTGCCGGTGTGTCGCCGGGACTCATTGCCGGATCGAACGGCGCGACGTTGAAGTCGCGACTCACTCCGGGTCAGGAAATCTGTTTGCCACCGGGTGCGAGCGTTCCGCCGCCCACCGAACCGACACGCGAGCCCGCTGAAGTTTCCACGCGCACCGCACCATCGTGTGGTTTGTCGTACGTGGTGCAGCGCGGTGATTCGTGGTTCGGGATCGCCAAGCGCGCCGGCGTGAAGGCCGGGCCGCTGGCATCGGTGAACGGCAAGACGATTCAGTCGCCGTTGAAGGTCGGCCAGACGATCTGTTTACCCGACGGTGCGAAGCGTCCGGCAACCACTACTGCGCCGACGACGGCACCGTCAACGAACAGTTCGTCGAACGGTGCCTCAACGGGTGCGACATCTTCCAACGACATGCGCAACGTGCCGTACAACCCGACCCAGTTGTATTCACGCGATGAAGTAGCGCAGATCATTCGCGACGTGTGGCCCGACCATCTCGAGAACGATGCGATGTTCGTGGCGCAGCGCGAGAGCAGGTTCAATCCCGGTTCGCGCAGCGCGTGTTGCATCGGCGTGTTCCAGATCAATTGGTCGGCCCACAAGAGATGGCTCGCCAATCAGGGCATCACCGATCCGGCCCAATTGTTCGACCCCGTTACCAACGCCCGCATGGCTGTCATCACCTGGGAGCGGTCGGGATCGTGGAAACCGTGGTGCACCCGTTCGTGGTGCCCCACCAGTTGACGACCGCTCTGCCTCGAGAACCTGGTCAGGGCCAGGTTTCGGCCCCGCCCACGGCCCCATACACTCAAGGACGCAAGCGCTCGTAGCTCAATGGATAGAGCATTTGACTACGGATCAAAAGGTTAGGGGTTCGAGTCCCTTCGAGCGCGCCAGAGCATGTCACTGATGATCGATGCGATCTTCCACTCGCCGTCGATGCGAACCATGCTGAATCCGTCGAAGGCCGCGACGGGTTCCTGATCACGAAATTTGATGAAGAATTTCTGATCGACGAAGGCTGCGTCACCGACCATTGACGTTTCTCGTTCGCCCGGAATCTCTTCGTACCCTTCCTCCGAGAGCCCTTCTCTCATCTGATGCACGACGTACGCATCGAGATCCATCACCGTGATCGACTCGTCGTCCGGGAACACCCGAAGTGCTAGCACGCAGGGTTGAGTGAACAACTCCCTGAACTCGGACCACGCGGGTTCACCACCGGCCGCGAACGAGATGAGTTCGTAGGCCCGGTCGACCACTTCTTCGGGTGTCACTTCTACCTCTTTCTCTTCGACGCGATTCGTTGAACCGGTATGCCATCACATCCAGCCAGACCCATGACCACCGATCGAACTTCCCGTTGCAGAGATCTCAGGGACGGTTCGGGCTCGCGCCCGTAACCGACGAAGAGCCCTGAGCCCTCGATCACTGAGGTGATCACTGCGGCTCGACGACGGGCAGATGCGCGAGTCATCGTCTCGTCGATCGCACCGATCAGATCGGCCACAAAATCGACGAGCTCGCCATAGACGGCCGACATGGTGACACTCGCGTCAGCGTCGTGGGCACTCATGGCCCACAGGTGCCAGAACAACATCTGATCCGCATTGTGTTGCGACGAGAGCCATAAGTCGATGAGAACAGCGAAACGGCGCTTCACATCCTCGATTTCCTCCACCGCGTCGAACAACTCACTCTTGAACTGCTCGGCGCGGCGGCGAAACACTGCATCGAGAAGCTTGGCTCGAGTTGGTAGGTGGTACTGAAGATTCCCCACGCTGATACCCACATGCTGAGCCACCGCCCGGACGCTCAGACCTTCGGACCCGTGTTTCTCGATGATCTCCTCGGCTGCGTCGAGCACCTCTTCGAGGAGGGCTTCGACTCGACGGGACTGGTCGGCCATGGAAAGAACTTAGCCTTGACACAAATAGGTCAGTGACCTATAAATCGTCCATGGCTTCTTATGACCCGTTTTCTCGTGGACCGCATCCCGTCGGCGTTCGATCTGAAACATGGCTCGACTCCTCTCGTTCCCGCGAACTACCGGTCGAGATCTGGTACCCCGCGACGTCCGATTTCCACGGAGCCGATCTGGATCCGAGCCGGCAGGACACCTACGAAGCAGTGTGGACAGCAGGAGACTCCACCGAACCTCCGTTGATGCACCAAGCCGCCGTACGCGACGCCTCTCCACTCGCTCTCCCCGGACGCCTGGTGCTCTTCTGCCATGGCTACGCCGGACACCGGCGCGAAGCGTCCTACCTGACCACTCATCTGGCGAGTCACGGATACGTCGTCGTTTCGGCCGACCACATGGGTTTCACTGCTTGGGAAGTCGACGCTCTCATGAACAGCGACACGGCGCCTCCGATCACCGAACAACGGCACCAAATGGGAGTCGACCGACGTGGCGATGTTCCCTTCCTCGTTGCCGAAGCAACGCGTCGGGGCCTCGCGCTCGATGGACCGGCTGGCCTCGTCGGGGTGAGTCTCGGAGGATTCACAGCCATGATCGGTCCAGCGGTCGAACCTCGAATCAAGGCCACCGTTCCGCTCTGTCCAGCGGGAGGCGCAAGTCCGATTTACGCGAAGAACAGTGAGCTGTCACAACTTCTCGACTTCAACTGGCCCGAGGGCGTGTCGTGCCTCCACGGGGTTGCCGACCGAGATTCGTGGCTTCCGCTCTACGGTCAACTCGAAATGTTCAGCCGAATCAAGAGCAACAAGCGAATGGTGGTACTTCTCGACGCCGATCACAACCATTTCTGTGACGACATCGACGTAGCTCACGCCTGGTACAAAGAACTGACCGAGGCCAACGCCGATTATCTCGGCACCGACGAAGCCGACTGGCCTGCAATCGCGCGCGCCATCCGACCACTCGACGAACTCACATCTCCTGAAGCCACCTACCGCCTCTGGCAAGGTGTCGTGACCGCGCACTTCGATTCGGTGCTCGGCGACTCCGTCGAAGCAGCTCAGATTCTTTCGGATGATCTAGCGGGGCGCACCGCACAATTCGGTGCCCGCATCGTCACCTTCACCGGCTGAGAGGAAAGTGGCACCGGACAGTCGAGGAGCCACCGAAGGACTCTTCAACTGGATCGGTTGAACGACATTCGTCTTTCACGAATCGGCAACGGGGAGCGAAAGAACAACCAGTCGTCAACTCCATCTGACTCGGAGGATCCCCGGCCAACGCCGGTGGGGACGCAACATCGAGTCGCTCACCGAAATGAGGACGGGCCTCGAGCAGGGCCTTGGAGTAAGGGTGACGTGGGGAGTTGAACAAATCCGATGAGGAGCGTCGTTCGACAATCCTTCCCAAGTACATCACGGCAATCTCGTCACAAAGTTGTCGAACGACGTCCAAATCATGCGAGATGAAGATGATCGCGACACCTAAGCGATCTCTCACATCGGCTAAGAGCCGAATCACCGACTTCTTCACGAGCGAATCGAGGGCGGCGACTGCTTCGTCGGCGACGATGACTCGTGGCTGAAGAATCAAGGCGCGGGCGATTCCTACTCGCTGACGCTGACCTCCCGACAGGGCATCCGGTCGTCGATCCAAAAGTGCGGTTGGAAGTTCCACACTTTCGAGAACCGCGACCGCACGATCGCGAGCCGACTCTCGGTCAAGAGCCAACCCATGCACGTGAACGAGTTCCTCCAGCATCGAGCCGATGGATAGCGCTGGATTGAGGGCCGACGCCGGATCCTGGAACACCATCTGAATCGCGCGGGCCTCGGCCTTCGATCGACGAGGTGTCATTTCACAGTTGTCGACCACGATTTGGCCGGCTGTCGGGACCCGGATTCCCGCGATGACGCGTCCGAGGGAGGACTTCCCACATCCCGACTCACCGACCAATCCCAGCGTTCGTCCCGCTTCGAGGTCCAGACTCACGTCGTCGACCGCGGTGAGTCGACCGGACTTCCCGACCGGATACTGAACCGTCACTCCTTGTACCGACAGAAGAGGGCTCATGACACGGCCTCGATCAGACGTCGGGTGTATTCGTCGGTGGGGTCGTGCAGAACTCGATCAGTTTCCCCTTGCTCCACGATATGGCCCTGTTTCATCACCACGATTTGATCGCACACCTGACTCACGACAGCCAGGTCGTGAGTTACGAGAACCATCGCCAGACCACGAGATTCCTTGAGACCAAGAAGCAGACGGAGGATCTGATCCTGGACCGAAACGTCCAAAGCAGTGGTGGGCTCGTCGCAAAGAAGTATTCGCGGTTCGGTCGCCAGAGCCATGGCGATCATCACCCGCTGACGCAACCCTCCCGAAAGCTCGTGTGGCCAGGCTCGGGATCGACGCTCGGGATCGGCAATTCCGACCTCATGCATCAGCTCGATAGCTCGCTCATGGGCACGAGCACGGGTGAGCAGCCCCTGAGATCGCGGACCAATCGTCACCAGATCTCCGATCCGCATCGTCGGATTGAGCGAGATCATCGGCTCTTGAAAGACCATCGCGATACCTCGTCCGAGCTGCGTCGGCGCATCGACCGTCGATCCTCCGGGGCCGATCATGTGCGCCGAACCACTGGAGCGTCGAACTCCGTCGGGTAACAGGCCGCAGATCGCGCGCAGAGTCAGGCTCTTGCCCGAACCTGACTCTCCAACCAATCCCACCGTTTCTCCCTCGCGCACTTGGAGATCGAAGCCCCGGACGAGCTCGAGCGATGGGTGGGTGCTCGTCGCAACACGAAGACCTTCGACCTCGAGAATCGTTACACCACTCATCGCCGCGCTGCCTGTCTTTCGAATCCGTAGGCCACGAGGGAAAAGCCGATACCGACGATCACGATCGCCAGACCCGGCACCGCCGAGAGCCACCATTCGGATCGAATACGATCGACGCCATCGGCGATCATCCGTCCCCACTCGGGTTCGGGGGGCTGCACACCGAGAGACAGAAACGACAGCGACGCAAGTGCGACGAGAGCCAGGACGGCGTCACTCGCCATGTAGGCATAAACCTGAGGCATCACATTCGGCAAGAGGTGACGACCCAATACTCTTCGCCGGCCAATTCCGGCGGCCTGCGCGGCGACGATGAAATCACGGCCCTTGAGACTAAGAACCTCGGCCCTCACCAGTCGGGCGTACCCGACCCATGAAATGCACGCCGATGCCACGACGAAACTGCGCGCACCGGGGCCGAGAAGGAACACCAATGCAACGAGGAAGATGTAGACGGGAAAGGCCTGCACTACATCGGCGAGCCGCATCACCACGGCGTCGACTCGTCGACCGAAGAATCCTGAGACGATCCCCAGAGTCACCCCGATCACTGCCGGGACGAGGGTCGCGATCACGGCGAGCGGAACATCGATTCGCGCGCCGTGAAGAAGACGACTGAAGACATCGCGACCCAACAGATCGGTGCCCAACCAGTGATCACCGGAGGGAGATGCCAAACGATCACGGACGTTCTGGGCAAGAGGGTCGTGGCTCGTGAGTAATGGGGCCAGCAGTCCGATCAAGAACACCAGACCAACGATGCTCAACCCAGTCGCCAGCATCGGATCCACTCGTCGGTTTCGACGACTCATCGTCGCTCGATTCGTGGGTCGAGCCAAGCGACGACGATGTCGCCCACGACGTTGAAGAGAATCACACCGGTGGCGAAGACGACCGTGAGCCCTTGAATCACGTTCACATCTCGATTGATGGCACCAACGACCATCATCTGTCCGAGACCAGGAAGAGCGAAGGTGGCCTCGACCAACACTGTGCCCGAGAGAACCATGCCCGCCAACGAAGCGAACAAAGCCACGGTTGGGACGAGAGAATTTCGCAGGACGAAATGCCAGAACAAAGAGATTCCGGTCAGACCAACTGATCGACCGGCTGCCACGTATTCCGATCGACGGACTTTGAGCATCGAGGTTCGCAGGCTCCTCGTCGTGACGGGTACGAGCGAGGCCGTGAGCGTGACACACGGGAGAACGATGGCCCGGACTCGCTCGCCGAAACTCTCGCCCCAGCCGCCGATTGGAAACCATCCAGTCGGTCGGGCCACGACGATCAGCAGGACGATCCCCAGCCAAAAACTCGGAACCGCAAGACCGACCGAGCCAGTGACCACCACGAGTCGATCGATGAGTCTTCCGGGTCGCCGAACCGCCAAAAGCGCGAGTCCAAGCGAGACGATGGCTGTGACGAACAGCGACGTCGACACCAGCCACAAGGTCACCGGAAGATTTTGACGAATCAGATCGGCGACCTCGGAAGCGCCATTGGTGGTCGACCCGAAGTCGCCCTGCACCAGACGACCGAGATACCTCCACATCTGGACGCCGACGTTGTCGTTGAGACCCAGATCTTCGCGTATGGACTCGACTTGTTCCTCGGTAGCTCGCGGACCGGCAACTTGCCGTGCCGGATCACCCGGTACGAACTTCAGCAGGGCAAAAGAAGCGACCAAGACCACCAGTAGCACGGCGAGCCCTTGCAGGCTGCGCCGCGCGACGAACTGGAGCATGTCGGTCGATTATTGAGCGATCGAAATGCCGTCGGCGTACCAGATTGCGTAGCGAAGTCGGTTGAAGCCCGTGACCCGAGGTGACACCGCGTCGATCGGCGAATAGTTGTACAAACCGATGACTGCGTTCTGAGACCGAGCTTCGTCCTGAATAGCAGCCGCTGCTGATTCCCATGCGGTGACGTCCGGAGTAGATGCTCCACCCAAGAACTGCTCGTAGATGAGGGCCGAATCGGCCTGCGCCCACGGGTAGTACAGCGCCGCCAAAGCGCCTACTGGGTCGAGGATCGTCGGAGAGATCGCCGCGAGTTGGAGGATGACCATGTCGAAGTCACTCGACGAAGCGCGTCCGACCACCGTTCCGTTATCACTCCCGTTCAGCGTTACCGAAACACCGACCTCGGCCAACTGTGCGGCCAAAACTTCTACGGTCGCACTGATCACGCTCGAAGAACTGTCGTAGAGGAGTTCGAGTTCGAGGCCAAGAGGCTCGAGAACGGCGCGGGCCGCATCGGCGTCGAACGCGTAAGGGGTCGAACCCTCGGCCCATCCCGGAACGTTGATGGGGAGAACACCGGTTGCCGGCTCACCCGATCCTTCGAGAAGAGCGGCCAATTCTTCACGATCGATCGCTTGGGAGATCGCCGCGCGAACCGCTGGGTCGGACAACTTCTCGTTGCCCTGATTGAGGGTCAACAAGGTGATGGGAAGCACGCCTGCACTCTTTGCGACCGACGGATCGAGGTCGAGCGCCGTGAAGGGGTCGACGACTTCGACGAGATCGAGCTCTCCGGCTTCGAAGGCGAGAAGCTGCTGGTTGGGATCAAGCGACGCTTCGAAGACGATCTGGTCGAGTTCGCTTCCACCACCTGGGCCGTTCCAGTGATTGCGATTCGCCTGAAGCACGATCGTTTCGGTCGCGCCAGGGTTGTTCCACTCAGCGACTGTGAAAGGCCCGGCAGAAATCGGCTTCTGGAAATACTCGTCTTCTGACAATCCTCCGAAGTCACTTGGATAAACGGTCGAATTGCACCACATGAACAGATACGGCAACAGCGAGTCCGGCGCCACGAGATTCACCTGAACGTGGAGGTCGTCCACAACTTCGGCACTTGCGATCGATGCGTAGAGCACCCCGTTGAAGGCCCCGGTTCGCCATTGATCGATCGAGAACACTACGTCTTCAGCCGTCAGTTCCGAACCATCGCTGAAGGTCAGACCCTCTCGAAGGGTGACGGTGTACGAAAGCGAGGCCTCGTCGTACGTCATGCTCTCGGCCAAACCGGGAGCCGTACCTTCGCCACTTTCCGGCACTCGGAGAAGGGTGTCGTAGACCAGAAGATTCATCACGATGGATCCGGCACTCAAACAATTGTCGCCCTTGAATCCATCGATGGGCCAGGGGCGACCGACATTGAGTACTCGATCGGCTTCACCGGAAGACATCGAATCGCCCGTTCCGGCCACGGCGGTATCCGGGGTTTCGGTTGCCCCCGCTGTGTCGGAAGAAGACGAGCTTCCACCGTCCCCGCCGCAAGCCGCCATGGTCAGAGTCGCCACGACGAGCGACGACAACATGAACTTCTTCTTCACGAGCCCCTCCCCTATCAATCGATAGACTGTGGCGAGGCTACACCGACAAGACATCGGTGTCCAGAAACCCGAACGGGGTCACGTTGAAGACCAGCGCCGACGACCTGCAGTCCACGCCCAACCGAATCCTCTCCGAGGCGTCCAAGCTTTTTTCTCTCCACGGGTTTCACGGAACGTCGACCCGCGACATCGCATTGGCGGTCGGGATCAGACAACCATCGTTGTTTCACCACTTCGCCACGAAACACGCGATCTTGGCCGCACTGCTCGACCTCGACCTCGATGTTCTCGATCGTCGGATCCGCCTGATCGACCGATCGCATGAATCGTCGGCGGTGAAGCTCCACTGTCACCTCGTGCTGGACATCGTCCACATTCTCGAATTTCCCTTCGACGTGCGCGGCCTATACGAGAAGAACGAGGAGGTCCCGGACGGTCCTGAATTCTCGGCACAGCGAAAGAAATTGGCCGGTGTTCACAAACGCATCAAAGCGATGGTCGAAAATGCGGTAACCAAAGGCGAGTTCGTCGACATCGACCCTGAACTTGTTCGCCAACTCGTCTCCGCCGCCTTCATCGGAGTCATGTGGACGCGCGGACCTTTCCCAGCACGTCGCGCCAACAAACGGGCCGATGAGTTACCCAACTTCATCGTTCGAGGGCTCCTCGCCGATCCTACGTCCCTCGGCGAAGTCATCGAACATTCGAGGCAATTGCAGGCGGTGGTCACCGCCGAGCTCTCGCCAGCACGTATTCCTACTTCCGACTCCCGCTAACGATCGTGGAGCGGCATCCGAAGCGCAATGAATAGAGCATTTGACTACGGATCAAAAGGTTAGGGGTTCGAGTCCCTTCGAGCGCGCGAGATGACCAGCGGTTTCCTGACGGAGACGCTGGTCGTTTGCTTTTCGGTCAGTGGTTTGGTCGGAAGGAGGGGCATATGAGTCCTTTGCGACTGTGTAACCCATCCCCCGGGACGCGGATGTGCCCCAAGAAACAAGGACACACCGGGGGACATGATCCACGTCCGAGCCTCTGGAATCAAATCTCCCAAGACCCTGACGAGAGGACCAGGAAGAAAATTGTCAAAGCCGGATACGACGAGGCCGAAGTGGACGACGATCGGACAAGCGAGGGCGATCCCGCGAATTCCATCGAGCGAGGCGGAGCGTTAGGTGGTCATCTCAGATCATCTCCACGCTGTTCATGAACATCTCGATCGATGTGGCGTTGGCTCCGAAACCGGGCTGGTGTCCGGCCCCCTCGACCACGTCGACCCACACTCGATCGCCCGCGCCAGCGGCGACGTACGAGTCTTCGACGAGCAGAGCGTGTGACACTGGAGCCAAGTCGTCGATCTCTCCGACGACCATGTACACGGCCGGATCGTTGGCATCCACGTAAGTGGCGGGTGAGATGGCATCGAGAACATCGGCCGAGCAGTCGGTGGTTCCGCAACCGTTCACGGTGGCCAGGATCTCATGCACGCGAATGCCGATGATCGCGGGATCGTACGTCGGCTCGTTCACGGCGTAGGGGCCGGCGATGGCGATCACGCCGACCACCGGGCGGATGAACTCGCCTCCACGCAGATCGGCCGGGGCAACGGCGGTGAGCAGGCTGAGGTGAGCACCAGCCGAGTGGCCCGAGAGGAACGTGCGGTTCGGGTCGACACCGAGCTGGTCGGCGTTGGCCTGGGCCCAGCGAACGGCGGCGACGATGTCGGCGGTCTGCTCGAAGGCCGGCACGCTCAGTTCGTATTCGATCGACACGACGACCGCTCCCTGCGCCAGCAGGTCCATGGACACCGACTCGACTTCGTCGGCGGTTCCGAAGCTCCATGCACCACCGTGCGAGAAGACGACGAGGTCACGACGGTCCGAGCTGCTCCAGCCGGCGGGGGTGAAGACTTTGTAGAGCTGGTGGGCGTCGGGACCGTACGAGCCAGCGAAGGTGGCGGCCGGGGCGGTGTAGGTCTCGACGATGCGGCGGTCACCGGCCTGCGGGTCGAACACCTTGCGGCCACTGACCACCGTGACGTCCTCGCCAGCAGCGACATTGGCACCTGCCACGACGGTTTCGCCGATCAGGCGCTCGCTCGACCCGGTGTCGAGGACCTGGCAGGCGACCGAGGACAGACCGAGGACGGTCAGGCCAGCGAGTGAGAGTAAGTGGCGGGCGATTTTCGTGGCGTTCATGCCGGACAAGAGCCCGGATCACGCCTCGTCTCGCACTTTTCTCAAGACATCTTGAAGATTTTCTGAAATTGCCCCTGACCAGGGGTGATTACTACCTCCTGGCCACCACTCGCCCACCGAGCCGGCTAACCGTCAATCCGGGTGCCGCGACACGGCCCTGAGCACACATCGATCAGCGTCCGGTCGAGAAGAAACCCGAATGCCTGAGCCAGAACGAGCGGCTCGCTGCTCCCGGCACCATGGGGGTCCCTGCCGTAATCCGGGGCAAATGGCGGAGTCGGACCGGAAGGAGGAGCTGGAGTTCCGTAGTCCCACATGACGTACGCCGAGCCATCGAAGGGGTAACTCTCGATGGGATCGATTCCCCAGAACGGTTCGACCGCCGTCGCACGTCCATCCTCCAGGGCGGGAGTGTGCACTCGGGCTCCGATCGTTCGAGCGAGAACGTCAGTTGCAACATTGGTGACCTGATGGTCTCCGAACGCTCCGACGAGCAAGACCGTTTTCGGTTGTCGCCCGGGATAAGGATCCGACGTCAGGTGTTGCACGTATCCGGCGTTCTCACCACGATCCCACAGCATCTGCGCCAAGACGATTGCCATGAGACGATCGTCCACGTCGGTGTAGGCCGCCTCGAACACCGTCTGGAATTGGGGCCAGTCGGACGATCGTGGAAGTAGCAACGAATAATTCACCCCGGGAACACCGAGAACCGCACGAGACCACTCGGTTGACACCGCCGAAGCTGCTCCCCCGAGAATGCCGCCTTGGCTGTTGCCGACGAATACCGCCCCGTCGACTTGCAACAACGGACTTCCGTCAGCGTTCTGAAAGGCCTCGTCAGCAGCGAACCCGAGCGGGTGGTTCACCAACCGGCCGAGCAACTGGAAGGCGACTTGTCCCGCCAGCATCCGATCGGCCTGTTCTCCGAAACGACCCATCTCGCCGAGGATTCCCGCCAGATTCGGCACGTCCTCCGCTGACATCCCGAGCCAATCGGTTGCGCAGGCCGCGACCGAGCCCGACGAAGCGAACCCGCCGAAGAAATCCACTTCTGTGCGATCGCCCAGAAGTCCGTGCCCGTACACGACCGTTGGGGCCGGCTCGTCGACGGCGTTCGGCACCACACAATGGAACCTGGCCGGCCACGACGAGTGGTCGGAGTTGACCACTGGTCGATCACCATCGAGAAGAAGTCGACCTCCGGGACTCCCGTCATTGTCGAGAAAGTTCGGTATCTCGAACGTCCCATCGATGACCCGAACACCGCCATCGGTCACGACTGAATCGACCGAAAAGTCCGGAGCACCCTCACCTATTTTCTCGTACGCCGAGTCGAGCATGTCGAGCAGTCGTCCGGCGGTCGACTCGGAACTCGCAACGGTGAACTCCCATTCGTCGACAGCGGTAGTCAGGGGTTGTCCCTGCGTGTCGACGAGACCGTCGACCTCGACACGGTAGGTACGGCCCTCGGCGAGCAGACGCGCGGGTCGAATCGTGACGAGACCTGCTTGCGCGTCGAGTTCTCCCCAGAAAGGCCACCGCTCCCCCGACTCGATTTCAAAGAGCCGAACTTTCGCATCGGGCGACATCGACGCTCCGATGTCATCGACGTTCGGAACGCCTGACGAAACCAGGTCGACCCCATCGGCCGCGAAGACGATCACGGAAGACGGCGAAAATCCATCGGCCCGATTCTGATCGCTCACATCCATCGCCACTCCGTCGACGTTCACCGGAACCGCATCGGCCGGAATCGACACACGAAGTCCGGTCGGAGTGGAGTCATCGACCACCGTGAGACGATTAGACGGGAACGGAAGCAAGCACGCTCGAACACCGTCGCCGTCGCTACACGAAGGAGGAAAGTTGATGCCGGCGATCTCGGTTGTCGACGGCCCCGACGGCACAACGTTCTCGACGGGCGGACTCGATGGCTCCGACGTCTCGCCCTCTGAACAGGCGGTGATCGTCGAGAGTGACAGGAGCAGACACAGACCGAGTGGGCGAGCGTAGGTGAGTTCCATCAGGTCATTGTTGCGTCCATTTCAGACCTTGAATTCACGCCAGGAATCGTGGATATGAGGTGGCACGATCGTGCGGTCAGGCCTCGCCGGGGAAGACTCAGTTTCTGCTCCAGCCTTCGCCAACTGGGTACACAACATCAATATGCAATACGAGGGTGCTAACAGGGTTTGACTTTCTCCTGGCATGTCTTGTCCCTAGGTGTCCTTCAGGCGCCATGTCCATGGAACAACCTGACACAAGAGTGGAATTGGAGGTCGTCCCAAGACGGTAGGTTGCTGGTATGACGCATTCCCACGTAGGTGGGGAACGTCTGGTGCGGAACCTACGGATCAAAAGGTTAGGGGTTCGAGTCCCTTCGAGCGCGCCAATCAGTCTGACCGAATCGCCATGGTCAACCTTCGCTCTGTCGTATCGTGGCTCATGCGCATCGCGGTGGTCATCGGTGTGCTCACCCTTGTGGGTTGTACTGGCGTCGCTGATTCCAAAGAGGCTCCCGATAGCGACGTTGCAGTCACGACCACTACTTCAACATCGCAGTCTCGACCATCCGAACCAGGTGACGACTGGGCGCCGTCTCGAATCGACGACGTTGGAGTTGGGAAGTCAATCCTCACTGCACCAGAACTGGCGGACGACTTCTGGACTCCTCCTGACCCGCTTCCAGGTACTCCCGGGAACGTGATCTGGTCGTCCTCATCCCGCCTCGTGTTCGGTGGAGACGCTCGACGCGTGATGTACCACTCGAGCGACACATTCGGAAATCCAGTTGGGGTTACTGCCTGGCTCGGTACTCCCGAGGAATTCGATGAGAACACACCGATCGTCAGCTGGGGCCATGGAACCACCGGCATGGCCGACGATTGTGCACCGACACGCGCAGAGTCACCAGCGAGCGAACCCTTCTTCCAGGCTTTATTGGATGCTGGTTACATCGTGGTGGCGAGCGACTACGCCTACCTCGGTACACCAGGACACCATCCCTACTACGACGCGGCGACGATGGCGTACTCCATGATCGACGCCGCTGTGGCTGCTCAACAGTTCACAGGGTCGAACGGACCGGTGATCTACGCCGGCTTCTCGATTGGGGGTCGAGGTGCCATCTTTGCGCAGAAGATCTCCCAGACCTACGCGCCGGAACTCGACGTTCGCGGCTCCGCGGCATTCCGACCCGGAGTTGATGGAATCGCTGAGGGAGGAACACTGTGGAAGACACTCCGCGATTCTCCCTTCAAGGGATTGGTCGTCATGGCCTTTTATGGAGTCTCACTCGCATGGGGCGACAAGTACTACGAATTGAGCGACATCTTGACTCCCGAGGCGATTAGCCGCTTACCAATTCTCGAGAGCACATGCCTCGGCTCTGTCCTCGATGCATTCGAGAGCCTGTCGGGCGACGAAGTGTTCAAGATCGGCCTCGACGATCCTCTACCCAAGGGTGTTGTCGGCCCCGCGGAGCAGATCACCGATCTGCCGCTTCTCATCAGTGGCGGGAGACTCGACACGATTGCCGCGCCCGCAGTCATCGATTCGTACTTCCAAGAAGCTTGTGCGAACGGCCAATCGATCGAGTTGCGCTGGTTCAACCTGGAACACGGGCTGTCCACACAGGCAGATGAACCACTCTTCCTCGAGTGGTTGAGCGATGTGCTCGACGGTTCGCCCCGACCGAACTCGTGCGAGACCGGAGCCCTGCGACCTCCGCTCTGCAAGGATTCCGAAACCTGCTTTCAGATCCAAACTGCGGAAAACCTCGAGGGTGCTGTCGAGAACCCGTTCGCTCGAATCCCGGGGTTGAACTGGGAACTCCTAGGAGAGTGGAACCACGCCTACATCTGTCCTGACATCTCCATTCCGTGCCGCCAAAACCGCATCGAAGGGCACGTCTCCCAGATCTGGAAGTCAGAGATCCCGGTAAGCGGACCCGAAATCGAGAGCTGGCTCGACGGGAACTACTGGGACCACGTGGAGCCCACCTGGCAACTCAGGTTGTACGAGAAGGAACCCCGACCCGGTTGGCCGTGCGGCTTCTATTTCCAATTCCTCCGTTACAACGCATGGGGCTTCTCGACGATCATGCCGGGTGATACTTCATCGACGATGTTCGTCTTCGTCACCCATCAGAACAGAACTACTCAACAACCGATGCAGGAGATCCCCTGGCAACGCCTCTGGCCGTGCACCTGATCAGGAATGGCGCCAGCGGGCCAGCTGCGGGACCTGTCGACGGGCCATCCAACGTATGAGCCGTGCGCTCCCGTTCTCAGCGAGCGCATCGTCGACGATCTCGATCATCTTCTCGAGAGAGCAATCAGGGTCGCCAAAGGCCCCGTCCCAGTAACACAGTGAGCACCACGTGTTGCTCTTTCCGCCATCGCGTTCGGTTCCGCGACAGTCACCGGCCTTCTTGGTGATCAAGGGCATTCCGCAACTCTGACGCTGTCGGCTCACACCGAAAAGACAGGGCGACAGCCGATCCCCAAGTCACGACCGTTCGTCACTCCGAATCGACGGGATGACTGTCCCATCAACCGTTCAATGCACGGAGAGCTTCAGCCGGCCGGGCCGCGTTGATCCCATCGGCTCCGACGTCAAGTAGCTCTCGATACAACTCGTAACTCTCGCCGCCATTGGGCCACACCCATGTGACGAGCCCGGCAGCCTTCGCCGCAGTGACATATGCGGGTGTGAAAACCTCTAACCCCTCGTAGACCGGAGGCACTTGCATGATGCGAGCCCAATCCGGAGGAGTCACTCCGCCGAGAACGAACTGAGTGGACATGTCGAGGCCAGGTGTCATGGCGACGGTCGGAGCGATTTCGTGAAAGTAAGCGACAACGTCGTCGTCGAATGACGTGACAACTGCTCGATCGAGAGCTTCGTACTCGGTCAAGATTCGGGCAAGTTCATCGGCGGCGGCGAAGGCGTCGGGAGCCTTGCCCTTGATCTCGATGTTCAGAATCCAGCCCGGAAACGTCTGCAACACTGTTTCGAACGATGCAATCGCAAAGTCCTCCGGCGTGAAACCTTCCGGCGGTGCCTTTTCGCCGGAGCGAACGCCCCGCCAGAGATAGGCACTCGATTCCTGATCGGTACAGGTACACGTTTCAGTGAACCAATAGGCGTTATCGAGAGCGTGCAACTCATCGAAAGTCGACTCGGCTACCACCAGGTTCTCGTTCGCCGTCCGACCAGTGTCCGAGTCGTGATGAACGACGAGAACTCCATCGGCGGTCAACCAAAGGTCGAAGTCGAGAACATCCACGCCGAGCCGGGCCGATGACACGTAGCCATACATCGAACTATGCGGGTGAGACTCTTCACCGCTGGCGTGGGCAAGGACGATGGGTCGGCCGAGGGCGAGCAACTCGGCGACCGTCGAGACTGGTGAGGAGGGAATCTCACGCGGCTGATCTTCTGTCACCTCGACAATCGTCGTCGTTGTCGATTCAACCGATGACGAAGAGACAGGCTCGACCACCGATGGATCAACGGACTGGGAATCAGAACTCGAACCACAGGCCATCGACGTGAATGCGACGACGAGGAGCAGACCACGAATCTTCATCAATCCTCCTCGGGCGCAACGGATGCACCAATTGAGCCCACGACAAGATTGCCACTTCGCCATATCGCTCAGACTGTTACTCTCACCCACATGCCAGGCAAAGGACCGTGGACGTTTCTCAGCAATTACGCCCACGTTCTCGTGTGTCTGGCGCTCGATCCGGATGCTCGTTTGCGTGACGTCGCTGACCGGGTCGGCATCACCGAGCGACGGGTGAACGGAATCCTCGCCGACCTCGAAAAGGCTGGCATCATCACCGTCACCAAGGTGGGCCGTCGAAACTCGTACACCATCGATCGATCGGCTCAATTGCGGCATCCGCTCGAGTCGCACAAAACGGTGGGCGACCTGCTCGAAGGCACCACCTGAGAATTCATATGTAATTTGTTTCCTGTAATGGGTTGCAGGTAACCTCGCCCAAATGTCCGTCGGCGAACTCGTCACCAACAACCTCACCTCGCCGGCCGTCCTCGCCTTCGCCCTCGGTGCCGTGGCCGTTGCTTTTCGGGGCAGTCTGCGCCTCCCCGAGCAGGTCACCGGGCTGCTGTCCACCTATCTGTTGTTGGCAATCGGCGTGAAGGGAGGCCTGCGACTCCAGGAAGCCGACTTCGGCGACATGTGGGGGCCCATCATCGCCACGGTCGCGATCGGCTGCGTCACTCCCATCGTCACGTTCGCGGTGGCTCGCCGAGTGGTCGGATTGTCGGTGGTCGACTCGGCATCGTTGGCGGCTCACTTCGGTTCGGTGTCGGCCGTGACCTTCACGGCGGCCGAAGGTTTCGCGCGATCGGCCGGAACCTTGAACGAAGGCTTCCTTCCCGCGCTCGTGGCCATTCTCGAAGTGCCTGGCATCGTGATCGCTCTCGTGATCGCCAACCGCAAACTCGGCGGTTCCGACATCAAGTCGGCGATCCACGAAGTCCTCACCGGCAAGAGCATCTTGCTCCTCATCGGTGGCTTGATCATCGGAGCCATCGCCTCCGACTCCGGTCAAGCCGCCGTCGAACCGTTCTTCATCACTCTGTTTCCCGGAGTGTTGTGTCTCTTCCTTCTCGACCTCGGGTCGTTGGCGGCCGAGCGGTTCGAGTTCGTACGACGAGCGGGAATTCGCTTCATCGTTCTGACCGTCGTGCTGCCAATGGTGTTCGGAACATTCGGCGTCGCGGCCGGCACCGCCGCTGGTCTCTCCGAAGGTGGGGCCATGGTTCTCGGTGCCATGGCGGCCAGCGCGTCGTACATCGCGGCACCGGCTGCTGTTCGCGTCGCGCTTCCCGAAGCCGATCTCGGTGTGAGCTTGGGTGCCGCCATCGGCGTGACCTTCCCGCTCAACCTCGTGGTGGGCATACCGTTGTACTCGGAGATCGCCGCTTTGTTGAGTTGATGCAAATCATGCGCGCGACCCTAAATCGGGTACCTTCGTCCCCGTGACTTCGCCCCGTCAGTTGCGCATCCGACTGGTTGCGCTCTGCTTCCTGATGCTGTTCGTCGAGTTGGCACTCATTCGCTGGCTCGGGGGCAACGTTCTCTACCTCGCCTACTTCTCCAACATCGTCTTGTTGGGCAGCTTCCTCGGCATCGGCCTCGGCTTCCTGTGGGCCGACCGCAGCAAGATCGAACTGCTGAAGTTCACACCGCTCGCGCTGGGCGCGCTCATCGTGTTCGTCCACAACGTCCCGGTCACGGTGAAGTCGGCTGGTGGCGACCTCATCTTCTTCGGGGCCGAACTCAAGCCGTCGGGGCCACCGCGCGAACTCGCGCTGCCGGCCGTGTTCCTCGCCGTGGCGTTGGTGTTGGCCTGCATCGGCAACGGCATCGCCGTCACGTTCCGTCAACTGCAGAACCTCGACGCCTACAAGTTCGACCTCATCGGTTCACTGCTCGGCATCATCGGCTTCACGGCGTTGTCGTTCATCGGCACGCCGCCCATCGTGTGGTCGCTCATCGCGGCGGCGATCCTGGTGTGGACCATCTGGCCACGGGGTATCCGCAACATCGCCCTCGTCGGTATCCCACTCTTGGTTCTTCTCGGCACGCTCGGCATCGAGTCGCGGGAAGACAACGTGCTCTGGACTCCCTATTACAAGGCCAACTACGGCGTGAACGACGACGGCGCACAGGTTCTCGTCAACGGTGTGCCGCACTGGTTCCAGACGCGATCCACCGATTGGCCGGTGTACGAGACCGTGTACGACCACTTGGCTTCCGACGCTCCGGTGGAAGACCTCCTCGTGATCGGCGCCGGCAGCGGTAACGACATCGCCGTTGCGTTGGAGAACGGTGCGCAACACGTCGACGCGGTCGAGATCGATCACCGCCTGCTCGATTTGGCCAAGAAGAACCACCCCAATCGTCCGTACGACGATCCGCGCGTCGACACCCACGTCGACGACGGCCGGGCCTACCTCGAGCGAGCCGACAAGAACTGGAATCTGATCCTTCTCGCCCTGCCCGATTCGCTCACCCTCGTGCAAGGCGCCTCGTCGATCCGCTTGGAGAGTTACCTCTTCACGAAGGAAGCGGCCGAGGCCTATCGCGATCACCTCGCCGACGACGGCGTCTTCGCGATGTACAACCTCTATCGCGAAGGTTGGCTCGTCGACCGCTACGCCGCCACGCTGGCCGACGCCTTCGGACATGCACCGTGCGTCACGAGACTCGATGGCACATCGCTGGCGGTCCTCACGGTCGGCAAAGTTCCGACCAACGTCGACTGTCCCCCCAACGACGAATGGGCCCGCACATCGGCCACGCCAGATCCGGTCAGCGACGACCGTCCGTTTCCCTACTTGAAGAACCCGTCGATCCCGACCTTCTATCTCGTGGCCCTCGGGCTCATCTTGTTGGTGTCGCTGCTGTTGGTGCGAGCAGTTGGTGGTCCGCTGCGCGGCATGCGCAACTACCTCGACCTCTTCTTCATGGGTGTGGCGTTCCTGCTGCTGGAAACCAAGAACGTCGTGCAGTTCGCGCTGCTCTTCGGCACCACCTGGTTCGTCAACGCACTCGTCTTCGCCGGTGTTCTCGTGTCCGTGATCCTGGCCGTGATCGCCTCGCAGAAGTTCACGGTCAAGAACCTGATCATTCCCTACGCACTACTCGGTCTGGCCATCGTGGTCGGCTGGCTCATTCCGCAATCGAGCCTGCTCGGCCTCCCGATGGTGCCGCGTCTGATCGCTGCGTGCGCCATCGCCTTCGCGCCCATCTTCATCGCCAACGTGATCTTCGCGCAGCGCTTCCGAGCGACGAGCAGTTCCACCACCGCGTTCGCGACCAACCTCATCGGTGCCATGGTCGGTGGTGTTCTCGAGTACACCGCACTCGTGCTCGGTTACCGCAATCTTCTGCTCGTCGCATTGTTGCTCTACACAGCGGCTTTGCTGTCGGGTCGCCGCTTCCTTCGCGCCGCCGCCTGACGTCTTCCCAACGTTGCATTTGCGACGGCCGGGAGAATTAACGCATGCGTACACATACACATGCACACGAGAAGAAGGCTCCGAATCGTCACTGGATCGAGGTGGTCGAGATGCTCGACACCGAACGTTCGAACATTCGGCGTCGACACCACAACATCCCTCGACTCTTCGTCGGAGTCACCATCGTCGAACCCGGGCCCGCTCTCGAGCGCCGCTGGAATCACCGACGCGCGAAGAATCCGGGACAGTACGGCGAGATTCGCTACGACTTGATGAGCACCGCGTCGACCATCGACAAAGCCAAGGCCGATCGCCGCTATCGCGAGACGGTAAAGCGGCTCATGGCTCGTGGTTTCACGGTCAACGGCGACACGACCACCTGGCGTATCTACGTGATCGAACTCGACAACAGCCATCGACCCGGCTGCCCCGGTTACTTCTACGTGGGCCAGACCACCAAGCCGGTCGTCGAGCGGATCGAACAGCACCGCCACGGTGTACGCCGCGGTTCGGGCATCTTGTATTCCCGTGAGGCCCACCGCTACTTCCGGGCCTGGCGACCCGACATCGGACCCAAGGGCCCCTTCTTTTCGGAAGAGGCCGCCTTGCAGGCCGAATCGCTCACCCGGGTCATGCTCGAGAACCGTGGCTACACCGTCACTGGGGGTTCCGAGCGCTACGAATGGGCCCAGGGCCGGCGCCAACTGGCTCGCCCCCGACCCCCGCGTCCACCACGAACCCCCAGTTGAGAGGGTCATTTGCGTTAATTCGTTTGCGGAGTCGGGCCCGACCTGGTTTCCTAGGAACCGCTTATGACGACGTTGACCCACTCCGCTTCGATGCATGCCGGCTCAGCCGGTCATTCGTCGTCGTCCTCGTGGCAGTCGAACTTCATGTCGGCCATTTTCGCGAATAACGCCGTGGCGGCCGCCGTGGGATGTGCACCCAAGTACTTCACCACGAAGCGTCCGCCCCAGCGGCTCGGGGAGTCACTCACGTAGATCGAAAGATCACACTGAGAAGGCACCGAGGCCGCTGGGATCCGAATCCCAGCGGCCCTTTTGTTTTTCCGGCCACGAATGCACACCAACCAGGAGATCACCATGACGACCATCGAGATCAACGACATCGACGAGATCACCGCCAGCGCGGCGGCTCCGGTCGCGCGTTGCGGCGACGGACACGGCACCCTCACGCCGCTGTTCTTCTCCGACGACCTGGTGGACATCGCACGCGCCAAGGCCATCTGTTCACGATGTGCGCTGAGCACCTCGTGTCTGCAAGGTGCACTCGATCGTGCCGAGCCGTGGGGCGTGTGGGGCGGTGAGCTTCTCGAGAACGGCGTGATCGTCGTGAACAAGCGGCCACGCGGACGACCCGCTGTGTTGCCGCGGCCCACGCTCGTGATCGACGAAGACCGCACCATTCGTTCCATCGCCAACCTCGACGACAAGACCGAGTACGAGGTCGTCATCAGGGTCGCCTGATCCAGTTCGCCCATTCAGGTTCACATAGTTCTCGATCGCGGGTGACGCTCAGACGAGCCCGTGATTGCCGGGAGCATCCGGTCGGGGCCCGTGTCTCTCCTCCCCCCAGGAGACGCGGGTCACGACCGGACCTCCTCCATCGAAACTCCGCCGCGAGACATCTCTCCCTAACCTGATCGTGTGACTTCGCCGTCCTCGCGAACGAATCTGCGCCGCGTCCTCACGATCGTTGCCGCTGGTGCGGTGGTTCTCTTCGTCGCGGTCACTCTCATCGCACGCGGCAATGACGACGACGTCGACTCGGTGGTGCTCGACCAGCCGGGGGTCTACCAAGAGCCCGGTATCGCGGTGAACGAAGATCTGGCCGGCAGTCGGTTGAGCCAAGCCGTTCTCGAAATGGCCGACGGCACCGCAGTCACGGTCGACGATCTGTTGTCGCGCGGCCGACCGGTGCTCATCAACCTCTGGTACTCCACGTGTCAGCCGTGCAAGCGCGAGATGCCAGCACTGCAGGCGGCCTTCGCCGAATTCGGCGATCGCATCGACTTCATTGGCATCAACCCGCAGGATTCCGCGTCCACCATGACGTCGTTCGCCGACGAGGTCGGTGTCGAGTACGAGTTGTTCCGCGATCCGAACGGCTCGTTCACGGTGGCCAACGGGATCGCCACCTACCCCACCACACTTCTGGTCTCGCGCGACGGCCTCGTGATCGATCAGATCGCCGGCGAGCTGTCCGACGACGAGATTCGCGACGCCGTCTCGATCCTTCTCGGCTGACGGGCTGACAAGATGGTGGCCATGAGCCTGCTCGCATCGTCTGCCGATCGGCTCTGGCTGAGCTTCGGCAGCGGGCTGCTCGCTGCGGTCAACCCGTGCGGGTTCGTTCTGCTCCCCACGTATCTCACGTACTACCTCGGCATCAACGGTCGATCGGCCGAGCAACGTGATGGTGCGGTGGGACGCGCACTCGTGGTGAGTCTGTCGTTGTCGGCCGGGTTCATGAGCGTGTTCCTGGTGGTGGGTTCCATCAGTCGTCTGTTCACCGACTGGATCAACCAGAACGCGAAGTATGTGTCGCTCGTGATCGGCTTGGCGATGGTGGGGCTCGGTATCGCCATGTTGTTCGGCTATCGACTCCCGCTCACCACACCCAAACTCGACGTGGGCGGTCGGGCCAAGGACCGCACGGTGTTCTCGATGTTCCTGTTCGGCATCGCCTATGCCGTGGCGTCGATCGGCTGCACCATCGGGCCGTTCTCGGCCACCGTGCTCGGAACCATCGATACCGAAGGATTCGCCACCGGGCTGGTTGCCATCGCGTTGTACGGATCGGCCATGTCGTTGCTCGTCACCGCGCTCACCGTCTCACTCGCGGTCGCCCAAGGCGGGCTGCTCAGGTTCCTGCGCACCGGCATGAAGTACGTCGAGTTGGCCTCGGCCGTGGTGATGATCGTGTCGGGCCTGTACCTCGCGTGGTATTGGTACAACGACATTCGCGAGCGTTACGACGACCAACTCACCGGCAACGTCCTCGATTGGCAAGAACGCATCCAGCAGTGGATCGACGACAACCGGGCTCTCCTCGCGGTGGTGTTCGGTGCGGTGGTGCTGGCGGCCGCAGTGGTGGCAGTGCAACAGCGGCGACGTCAGAGCGTCGAAGCCTGACATGTCGGCCTTTCGCGAACTTCTCGATCATCCCGAGGTGGAAGAGGTGTGTGTTCTGCGCGGACACGAACGCGATCATCGCTTGGGCTTCATGGCGTACCACGGTGGTGGATTGGAAGAAATGACCGAGGTGATCGCTCAGGCGGCCGCCGAGCGAGCCGGGGTGAGCTATTACGGCGTGCATCAACCCACCGGCATGGAGCGACACATTCCGTCGATCGAGGTCTCGCCCGAGCATTCCGATCAACTGCGTTCGTTCGTCGATCACGTGCACTGTGTGATCACCATTCACGGCTTCGGCCGTTGGGGTTTCTTCTCGTCACTGTTGGTGGGTGGTCGCCATCGCGACTTGGCCGAACACGTTGGTCAACATCTTCGCGATCATTTGCCGGCGTACGACATCGTCACCGACATCGATCGCATCCCGAAAGATCTCCGCGGCATGCATCCGCGTAACCCGGTCAACTTGCCACCTCACGCCGGTGTGCAGATCGAATTGCCACCACGTGTGCGCGGTTCGAGTCCGCTGTGGTGGGACTGGGAAGGCCCCGGCCTCACTCCTCACACCGAATCGTTGGTGTCGGCCCTGGCGCTGGCCGCCTCCACCTGGAGCCCGTGACCGTCACGGTGCGAGGCGGGTGATGGAGCCGTCGCGTGAATACACGAAGCGGTCGTGCAACCGACTCGGCCGTCCCTGCCAGAACTCCCACACCTCGGGCACCAAACGCCAGCCGCCCCAGAACTCGGGCCGCGGCACAACACCCGCAAAGCGCACCGCGATCTCACTCACGCGTCGCTCCAACTCGGCTCGATCGCCGATCGGCTCACTCTGCGGCGACGCCCACGCACCGATCTGGCTCTCACGCGGTCGCGACGCGAAGTACTCGTCGCTCTCCACATTCGACAGCCGCTCCACTCGCCCACGCACGCGCACCTGACGGTGCAAGGCCAACCACGGAAACACCACACTCGCCGCGCTCACGCCATCGAGTTCGCGACCCTTGGCACTCGTGTAATTGCCGAAGAACGTGATGCCCCGCTCGTCCACCCCACGAGCCAGCACCACACGCGAATCGGGAACTCCATCGGTTCCGATCGTGCTCAGCACCATCGCATTCGGTTCGGGCAGATCGGCCTCGACGGCCGCGTCGTACCACCGGTGCCATTGCTGCACCGGCGATGCGTCGAGATCGGACCGCTCGAGTCCGGCCGTCTCGTACTGCACTCGTCGCTCGCGCACATGATCGTCGCGGCGTGCGTTCATGTCAGGGGACGATGCGCTCGAGGCCGCGCATGTACGGACGCAACGCGGGCGGAACGACCACGCTGCCATCGGCCTGACGATGGTTCTCGACGATGGCCGCCCACACGCGCGGCACGGCCAGAGCCGAACCATTGAGCGTATTGGCGAAATCGGTGCGCTTCTGACCGGTACGACGGAAGCGAATGTCGGCGCGGCGCGCCTGGTAGTCGCTGAACCAACTCACCGACGACACTTCGAGCCAACTGTCGCAACCGGGCGCATAGACCTCGATGTCGAAACTGCGGTGATGACTCTGGCCCATGTCGCCCGTGCAGATCTCGATGATGCGGTACGGCAGTTCGAGCGACGCAATCGTCTTCTCGGCGCGCTCGACCAACTCGTGCAACAACGCCGGCGCCTGTTCGGGCGTGGCCAGGGCCAAGATTTCGACCTTGTCGAACTCGTGTGAACGCAGCATGCCGCGAGTGTCACGACCGGCCGAACCGGCTTCGCGCCGGTAACACGGCGTGTAGGCCATGAGGCGGAGCGGCATCTGGGCTTCATCGAGAATCTCGCCGGCGTACATCGACGTGAGCGGAACCTCCGCGGTGGGGATCATCCACAACCCATCGCGCTCGATCGCGTAGGCATCGTCGGCGAACTTGGGCAGGTGTCCGGTGGCCGTGAGCGTGGCCGTGCTCACCATGGTGGGCGGTCGAACCTCTTCGAACGCGTCGGCGTTGCGGTCGAGCGCCAACTGGCACAACGCACGAGCCAGGGCCGCACCGGCTCCGCGCTGCATCGTGAACATCGAGGCCGCGATCTTGGTGGCGCGATCGTTGTCGAGAATTCCGAGTTCGACCGCGGCCTCCCAGTGGGGAACCCGCTGATGGGCTGCGAACTCGGCCGGCATCTGCAGGGGGCCCTTCACGAGCGGATTGTCGTGATCGCCCGCACCATCGGGGGCGTCGGGGTGCGGCAGGTTCGGAATGCGCAACAGCACCTCGCGGAGCTGCTCTTGCACCTCGTCGGCCTGCGCCGCCAAGCGCTGTTCGTCGTCACCGAGTGCGCGGCTGGCTGCCTGGGCTTCGTCAGCGGCGGCAGCGTCGCCATCGCGACGCGCTTGGCCCACCTTCTTCGACAGTTCATTGACCTTGGCGCGGATGTTGTCGCGTTCGGTCGAGATCTCGCGCGCCTGCACGTCGAGAGCAATCGCACGATCGAGTTGTTCGATGATGTCGGGCTTGCCACGACGGGCCAACGCCGTACGAACTCGGTCGGCGTCGTTGCGGAACAGTCGGACGTCGATCACAGAGACATGAGGCTACCCGACCCCCTCAGCCGACCCTTCGTCAATACGCCGCCACTAATGTCGAAGCGATGACCACCGACGACACCCCGAGTTTCCGCGGAACGCGGCTCGTGTCGAAAGACATCGAGAACGTGGTCGAAGTCGACGGGCTCGTCGTGCGCTACGGCCGCGGCGATCGAGCCGTCACCGCCGTGGACGGTGTGTCGTTCACGGCGCGGGCCGGACAGGTCACCGCGGTTCTCGGCCCCAACGGAGCCGGCAAGACGAGCACCATCGAAGTCTGCGAAGGGCTGCGTCGCCGTACCACCGGCAACGTACGCGTCCTCGGTCTCGACCCGGCTGGCTCACGTTCCGACCGCGCCGCACTGCACCGTCGCGTCGGTGTGATGTTGCAAGAGGGTGGCATCTACCCCTCGGCCCGACCCATCGACACGGTGCGCCAGTACTGCGGTATCCACTCGGACTCGGCCACGTCGTCACCCGACGAACTCCTCGAGTTGGTGGGCCTCACCGAACACCGGCGCACACCGTGGCGGCGGTTGAGCGGTGGTGAGAAGCAACGCCTCTCACTCGCCCTCGCTCTCACCTCACGACCCGACGTCGTGTTTCTCGACGAGCCCACCAGCGGTGTCGACGTGAACGGCCGCGACACCATTCGCTCGATCATCCGCTCGCTCATCGACCGTGGCTGCGGTGTCATCCTCGCCACGCACGAACTCGACGAGGCCGAACGCATCGCCGATCGCGTGGTGATCTTCGATCGCGGCAAGGTTCTCGTGGAGGGGACTCTCGACGACGTACGCAAAGCGCGACAGGCGGTTCGTCTCCGCACCATTCGCCCGCTTCCGCAGGCCGACATGCCGGCGTCCATCTCCGACTGGCTGCACGAAGTCGAACCGGGCCACTACACCATCGACGACGCCCCGCAGGGCCTGGTGGCTGCGCTGGCCGTGTGGTTGAGCGAGCACGGTATCGAGGTGATCGAACTACGCGCCGGTGTGGCCAGTCTCGAAGACGTGTTCAAGAAACTCACCGGAGGCGAGTCGTGAGCGGCCCGTTGCGCGCCCAACTCGGAGCCGAACTACGCATCCTGATGCGCAACGGCGAACAACTTCTGCTCACGATCATCATCCCGGTGCTGGTACTCGTGTTCTTCGGGCTCACCGATGTTCTGCCGTCCGACCTCGACGATCACATGGACTTCCTCACCCCCGGTGTGGTGGCTCTCGCCATCATGAGCACCTCGATGGTGAGCCTCGGCATCGCCACTGGATTCGAGCGCAACTACAAGGTGCTGAAGCGGCTCGGGGTGACTCCACTCGGTCGCCCACGATGGTTGGCTGCCAAGACGCTCACGGTGATGGTGGTCGAGGTCGTTCAACTGGCGCTTCTCGTACCGATCGCACTCGCCCTCGACTGGAACGCCGACGAAGCGCGCTGGCTACTCGCACTCGGAGCTGTTGGCACCGGAACCATCGCCTTCGCCGGACTCGGGTTGTTCATCGCCGGGCGCCTGCGAGCCGAAGTGAACCTGGCCGCTCAGAACGGTTTGTACATCGTGTTGTTGCTTCTCGGAGGAATGGTGGTTCCATTCGACGAACTGCCCCGTGGCCTCGAAGCGGTGGCCCAGTACCTGCCCTCGGGAGCACTGGCCGACGTCCTGCGCGATGCACTGGTAGGCGCCGGATCACAGCCCGATACGTCGTGGATCGTTCTGGGTGCGTGGGCCCTAGCCGCGCCAGTCGCGGCCGCCCTCACGTTCCGCTGGGAATAGTCAGCGCGGCTCGGGTTCGCGGGCCGGTGGAGTCTCGGCGAACGCCTTCTCCACATCAGCCGTGGTGAGTGGCTGACGCACGTACGACGAATCGTTCTCGGTGCGGAAGGTACGCACGAACCGTTGGATGAACATCGCGATGATGATCGACCACAAGAACGCAGCCCCACCGACCTTCATGATCGCTCCGGCAATCTGCTGATCGTCGGTGACCGACAAACCCCACACGCGCCACGGGATGTTGTAGTGCTTGTAGACGACGCCTTCGGCGAAGGTGAGCCAACCGGCCGGGACCGTGGCCACTACGCTGTTCATGAAGAGATAGATCATCTTGCCCATGGGTGAGATCTGGAACTCGGGGAACGGCCCGACCACCGGCAGCCACATGAGGATGGACGACAGAACCAAGAAGACATGCACGCTGTAGTGCAGGGCGCCGTTGGACACCGATGCGTTCACCACACCCGGAACGTGGCTCACCATCACGGCCACGTTGAAGAAGAAGGCGGCGCGCACCGGATGCGCCATGAACCGTACGAATTTGTATACACGACCATCACCGATGAGCGTACGAACGAACCACTCGGGCGTGGCCAGTACCACCAACGGCGGCATGAAGTACGTGAGCGCCATGTGCTGGAACATGTGCACCGAATAGAGATACTCCTCGGCGATGTCGTGCATCGGCCAATCGGAGCCCAACCACAGAACGAGGATTCCGCCGACGAACGCGGCCTTCTGCTTGGCCGTCACCACCACCTCACCCGGACCGACGGCGCGGGGCCCGAGAACTCGTACGGCATACACATACGAACCGATGAGGAACGCCACCAGAAGCCACACCTCGATGTGCGACTGGAAGCGCCACGGATCGACCGCCGTGGCTGCGAGCACGATCAGCCCTTCTGGAGGAAGAACTTGAAGGTGGCCAACGCACCGCAATACACGGCAACCGCCAGGATCAGACCCGAATAGAAGAGGTAGCTGAACAGCTTGTTGTCGAACTTCAGGTGCATGAAGTACGACACCACGATCACGAACTTCACGATCATCAGAACGAAGAGCGTCGGCATGAACAGCGGGCCGAAATCGATGTAATAGGTCGACACTTCGATGGCCGTGAGCGCAGCCAAGATGAGCGCGATGATCACGTACTGCTTGTCGGAGGCGCCGTGGCTCTCTTCGTGTGCGTGATCGTCGTGACCAGTGTGCTGTTCGGTTGCGGTGCTCATGATGGTTCCTCGGAGGTCAGGACGGAATCAGGTAGACGAGCGTGAAGATCACGATCCAGATGATGTCGACGAAGTGCCAGTACAGGCCGACCAGTTCGACCGTCTCGGCCTTGCTGCCCGGGATGCGATTACGGCGCACCATGCCGACCAACGCCATGAGCATGATGATGCCCACGGTCACGTGCACACCGTGGAAACCGGTGAGTGTGTAGAAGCTCGACCCGAAAAGGCTGGTGGTGAAGCCCAGACCCTCGCGGTAGAACGCGGTGAACTCGTACACCTGACCACCCACGAACGTGGCACCCAGGATGGCGGTGACGGTGAGCCACAGATTGGTGTTGCGGTCGTCCTTGCGGTTGGCCGCCGACACGGCCAGCACCATGGTGAGCGAGCTCATCAGAAGAACGAACGAGCTCACCGAGGTGAACGGGATGTCGTAGATCTGATCGGGCTGCGGGCCCTCGTTGGTGCGGCCGCGGTACAGCATGTAGGTGGAGATGAGTCCGCCGAAGAGCAAGCACTCGGAACCGAGGAACACCCACATGCCGAGCTTGTTGTTCGACAAGCCCGTCGTGGTGTGATGCGCGCCGTGATCGGCGCCGTGGGCAACTGCGGTGTCAGCCAAGGGGTGCCAACTCCTTCGTGTGACCGCCACCTTCACCAGGTGCCGGGGGATCGAAATCGTCATCGGGTGCCGTCGACGGTTCCATGGCCCAACCGAACATGGTGAGCAACAAGAACGCCATACCCACGGCCATCAGCAGCAGGTTGTAGATGAGGCCGTAGCAGATGATCGGAAGCGCCAAGGCGACGAGGATCGGCCAATACGAACGCGACGGCATGTGGATGTGCTCATCGGGATGTGCATTCATGTCGGCGAGGACTTCTTCGGCCGTGGCGACCTGCTTGATCTCGTGAGTCGTGGGATCTTCCGCGTACTTGCGGTGGAAGAACTCGTCGAGGTGATTGATCGCGGGGATCGCGTCGAAGTTGTGCTCGGCCGGCGGGCTCGAGGTCATCCACTCGAGTGAACGGGCGTCCCACGGGTCGAGCGGCGCGATCGGAACGCGCTTCGACTTGTGGGTGTACACGATGTTGATGATGAAGAACAAAACACCCACGGTGAGAATCAGCGAGCCGATCGAGGCGATCATGTTCCAGAAGCCGATGTTGAAGAAACCCTCTCCGGCGCGGGCTTCGGTCCAGACCCCCATACGACGCGGCTGACCTTGCAATCCGAGGATGTGCATGGGTCCGAAGGTCATGTTCATACCGATGACCATGAGCCAGAAGTTCCACTGGCCCAGTCCCTCGTTGAGCTGCTTGCGGAACATCTTCGGCCACCAGTAGTAGAAGCCGGCGAACAGACCGAAGATCGCGCCACCGAACAACACGTAATGGAAGTGGGCGACGATGTAGTACGTGTCGGTCTGCTGCGTGTCGCTCGGAGCCACCGAGTGGGTCACGCCCGACAGACCACCGATGGTGAACTGAACCACCAAACCGATGGCGAAGAGCATGGCGACCGAGAACTTCAACTTGCCACCCCACATGGTCATGACCCAGTTGACGATCTTGACGCCGGTGGGAACCGCGATGGCCATGGTGGCCATCGAGAACACGGCGACCGAAACCGGTCCGAGGCCCGAGGCGAACATGTGGTGAGCCCACACACCCCATCCGACGAAACCGATGGCCGCACCCGACATGGCCACGATCGGATAACCGAACAGAGGCTTCTTCGAGAACACCGGGATCACTTCGGACACGATGCCGAAGGACGGCAAGATCAAGATGTACACCTCGGGGTGACCGAAGATCCAGAACAAGTGCTGCCACAAGAGCGGGTCGGCACCAGCCGCCACGTCGAAGAACGTCGCATCGAACGTTCGCTGGAACGAGAGCAAGAACAAGGCGACCGTGATGACGGGCATGGCGAACAGCAGCAGGAACTGAACCACCAGAGCCATCCAGGTGAAGATCGGCATGCGCATGAGCTTCATGCCGGGGGCTCGCATGTTGAGCACGGTCACGATCAAGTTGATGGCACCGGTGAGGGACGCGATACCCGTGATCTGCAGACCGAGCACCCAGAAGTCGACTCCGTGACTGGGCGAGAACAGTGTGCTCGAGTTGGGAGCGTACATGAACCAGCCACCATCGGCTGCACCACCCAAGAACCATGACGTGTTGAGGAAGATGCCACCGAAGAGCCAGCACCAGAAGCCGAAGGCGTTGATGCGTGGGAACGCCACGTCGCGGGCACCGATCTGCAAGGGAATGAAGTAGTTGGCGAAGGCCGACACCATCGGCATCACGAAGAGGAACACCATCGTGGTGGCGTGCATCGTGAACATCTGGTTGTACTGGTCGGCGCTGAGCACCTTGCCGTCCGGGCCCATGAGCTGCAGACGAATCAGCAGGGCCTCGACACCGCCGATGATGAAGAACGCAAAGGCGGCAACGCCGTACATGATGCCGAGCTTCTTGTGGTCGACCGTGACGATCCAGTCGCGCCACGAGTTGCTGGCCGCCGGGCGCTTGAAAACACCCAGTGCTTCGCTGGGCTTCACACCCACAGTGGCACCGCCGGCAACGGCGATCTCGGTGGAGGGACGTTCGATGATGGCCATCTCGTTGTTCTCCTTACTTCCGCTCGAGCAGATAGGCCACGAGGGCGTCGATCTGATCTTCGGTCAAGCCGAGTGCGGGCATACCGCGGTACTTGCCGTTGGTCTCCTGCAACTTGGTGGGGTCGACATACATGGGCTTCTTCTCCGGTGAGTTGCGTAGCCACTCGCGGAGGTCCTTTTGGTTGAGACAATCGGCGCTCACGCCGCTGAGGTACTTCGCGCCGAACTCATTAGCCGACGCTTTCCAGACGTCGTCACGACACTGCTGAGTGAGAAGATCCCATGACGCACCGGCGAACGTGTTTCGAGTCATGAGATTGGTGAGGTTGGGCGCGGCTCCCGACACCACGTACTGCTCGGGGGCCGACACGATGAGGTTGCCCTCGGCATCGGCGAGTCCGTTCACCTGATGGCAACGACTGCACTGCTGGATGTAGAGCGATTCGCCTTCCTTGGCCAAGGTGCCCTCGGCCGGCGACTCGTACGGGGCCAACTGGTTGGCGACCCACGCATCGAAGTCGGCGCGCTTCAACACGATCGTCTCCATGCGCATGTACGAATGAGACAGACCGCAGAACTCGGTGCATTGGCCGGCGTAGATACCGGGCTTCGACCCTTCGAGGCGGAGCAGGTGCACGCGACCGGGGACACCGTCCTTCTTGCCGTTCAACTTGGGGATCCAGTACGAGTGGATCACGTCGCGACTGGTGACGCGGAGAAGCACCTTGGTGTTCTCCGGTATGACCAACTGGCCCGAGGTGACGATCGGCTGGCTGAGCCCGTACTTGTCGGCGTTGTCACCGATGGCCGGATAGTCGTACTCCCACCACCACTGCTGACCAGTCACGTTGATGACCATCTCGGTGTCGTCGGTCTTGGCCAGATCGAAGATCGTGCTGGTAGTCGGGATGGCCACACCGATCAGGATGAGGACCGGAATGATCGTGAGCGTGATTTCGATGGCGGGCTTACCGTGCGTCTGCTCAGGGATCGCCTGACCACGATCGCGATAACGGAACACCGCCCACGCGACGGCGGCCATGACGATCACTCCGACGATGCCTGCGACCAGGAACACCGGTTGCTGGAGGTTGTCGATCATCTCGGCGTTGGGGCCAGCGGGCTGCCAGGTGTCCTGCGGAGCGTCCTTGGCGCAGCCCGCCAGGGTGAGCAGGCCAGCGGCGACGCCAGCAAGAGTCAGAACACGACGACGACGGGGGTTGTTCATCGGATCTCCGGAAGATGGTTGCGACGAGGTTGACATGGTGTTCTCACTCACGGGACGAAGACGTCGATCTTGGCGCCGTCGACTCCGGGCACGGTGATGGTGAAAGGTTCGTCGCTGGCCGACGACGGCTTGGGAATCACGACGGTGACAGCCTGCTGGCCACCCTTTTCGACTTTGGAGGTGCAGGCTTCGAGCGCGGCTTCCTTCTCGACGCCTCCACCGAGATCTTCGACGACCTTGCCGTAGCTCAACACCATGCGTCGGGCATCGTCGGTTTCGTTGATGAACAAGATGGTGGACGGGTTGGACCGCTGAAGGGTGATGGCCGTCTGAGCGGTTTCGTATCCATCGACTTCGGCGAAGAGCACACCTTCATCGGAAAGAATCACCGCGGCCTGAACACTGCTCTTCATGGCAACCGCGCGCGATGCCTTCTTGTCGGAGTACTCCTTTTCCTCCGTGCAACCGCGATGGGCGAAGTGATCTTCTTCGGCAGCCTCGACGAGTTGCTCGCGCTCACCATCGAGAGCGGTAGCCACACCGGTTCCGGCCAAGGCGAGGAGAACCACGCCAAGAATCCCGCCGACCACGCGACGGTTCACGTCACGACGAAGAGCGATGAGAGTGCCGAAGAACAAGATGACGGCGCCGACAACCGCGAACACGATGGCCCCAGCCGACTTATCGAGCGCGAGGAACACCCGCGACATCGACAACACGATCACCGACAGCAACAACGCACCGGCGATCGGCAGCTCGAGCGGGTGCACGATGTAGTCGCGAACCTTGATGTTGTACTCGTTGCTCGCCGAGGCGCGCTCGGCCCAGTTGCTGACCATCCACTCGGCCAACATCGCGATGAGCAGAGCCACACCGACCTTGAAGATGCCGGGTGAACTGATGAGGCCCACCACCGTGACGCCAGCCGACACCGCGGTGCCGAAGGGCCACAGGCTGCGGCCAACCGACTTCTGGGCGGCCGCGGACGAACCATGTGCAGAGGTGTCGGTGGACAGAACATGACCGTCGCGCGTGTACGACGAGATGGCACCCATGAAGATGAACGCAACGGCGAGGAACGCGAACATCACCGAGCCGAGTTGCTGACCCTCGTTGGCGATGAACCAGACGAAGCCGGCCGCGAGCGAACCCGCTCCGAGCCCGTAGAGAAGTTTGGAACTAGTGGTGATCATCATGTCGCCTCGTCACTTCTGCACGTACACCACGAACCACACGGCAGTGAAGGCCACCGTGAGGAAGTACCAATAGAGGGCATGTGCCGACAGAGTCGGCACATCGGAGTTGCCGCGACCGAGGTAACGGAACGTGGCAACCGCCGTGTACACGAGTCCGGCGATCACCAAGAAGGTCATCACGCCGGTGATCGCGTAGAACATCGAATTGAAAGCGCCACCGCGAACGTCGACACCCATCTGCGACCAGATGAAGAGCTGAGCGTTGAGTGTGGCCAGGCCCATGAGCAACGTCATGCCGAGCGCCATACCCGCGTGCTGACGATCGTTGCGCTTGGCCGACCACACGGCCCACTGAGCCATGACGCACACCACGAAGAACGCGATGAGCATCATGTTGGCGGCCACTTCGGGAACCACGATGTCCTTGGGCATCCAGTCCTTGATGGGACCACGACGCGGCGACTCGCGGAACGGCGCATCGGCGCGGAACTGCGACCAGATGGCGAGCATTCCACCGACGAGCATCGTTGCGGCGGCCGAGACCAACGCCGTGCCCACGAAGACTTGACGCTTCGGAGCCGGCTGAGGTGCGGGGGGCAGCGTGAGCATCAGCCAACCTTCCCTGAGTTCTTGATGTCTGCGAGCGGATACTCCGAACCGACCACGATCAGATCGGAGAAGTTGTCGGCGGGAGGCGGCGACGACGTCGCCCACTCGAGAGTGGTGCCATCCCACGGGTCGTCACCAGCGGCTTCGCCCGCAGTGAAACTGCGCATGGCCAGGCCGACGAACGCGAGACTCACGAGCAACATGAGTGCGAACGCGCCGGTGGTGATGACGTTCCAGAGTTCTTGCGGACCGCTGTACGCGAAGCCGTCGACCACACCCGCCGGCTGATCGGCGAAGCCCGCGATCATGTACGACAACGAGCCGAGGGCGGTGGCCACGAAACCGAGCAGAGCGAGCGGAAGCGCTGCCTTGTCGGGGATGCGACGACCCCACAACTTCGGACCCCAGTAAGTGAGGCCACCGAACGCCAGGAGCACGGTGCCGAACGTGACGGCCACGTACGAGCCGGCTTCGAAGATGGTGCCGCCGAGTGCGGCATCTTCGACGGTGTACAGAAGGTGCGACGCGGCGCCGAGAAGAATCATGAGCAAGCCGAGCACGGCGAACGGAAGCGGCGCGGCCAGCATGGGCTTGGCGCTCTTGAGCGTGAGCAGGGTGAGACCGAGCACACCGAGCAGACCCAACAGCGGAATCACGTTGACGAGTCCGAACGGCAGAAGGTCGGCGATCTTGGTGCCGAGTCCCGAGAAGAAACCGTCACCGTCCCACGGCAACGTGACCGCACGATGCGTGAGCGACGCGAAGATCGCGACCGACACCAGGCCGACGGCAACGTTGGCGGCCGGACGCTGAGCCAAACGTGTGCGACCGAGCACGGGCACCGCGTCGAGTACGAAGCCCAGAACCGGAATGGCGAGCACGTAGGTGAACGGCTGCGAGATGGCCCAACCAACCCAGTTGTTCACACCGAAGTTGCCACCGAACGCGGCTCGTGCGTACCGGTGATCGACGTAGAGGTACACCGATGTTCCGATGAACACCGGCACGCTCATGAGCAGGGCGATCGATCCGACGAACGACGACCACGAGAAGAACGGGGCGCGCAGCAAGCCCATGCCGGGAGTGCGCGATGTGAGCCCGGTAACGGCGATGGACAGCGCAGCCATGGCCAGACCGAGAACCATCAACACCGACGCAGCCAGATACAGATCGACCATTTCGGACTCGCCACCCGACGGGCCACCGTTACCGATGATGGCGGCCACCGACAGCGTGAGACCGGTGAGCCACATCCAGAAACCGCTGGCCGCGACCCGCGGGAACGCGATGGAGCGCGAACCCAACTGCAACGGAACGATGGCCACGGCCAGACCCATCACGAGAGGCGCAACCGCACCGAACGTGAGAAGGAGTCGGGCCGCCGACAACACCTGTGTGGCCGAACCGGAGTCGAGGAGTTGGAAGCCCTCGGCATCGATGCGTTCGAACGCGACGAGCACGGCGAGAACGAGTCCGCCGAGCAGGCCGAGAAGTCCGGTGCCGATGAAGAGGCGACCGACCTGCTTGTGATCGGCGGTGGTGAGCCACGCAGCGATGGCAGGCGCGTCGGACGACGACGCTGCTCCAGCCGCGTGGTGGGTCTCGGTGGATGTCATTCGAGATGGCTCGCTTCTCGCGCACGGAGGGAGGCCGAGGCTTCCCGGGGTGACAGGGGTGGACAAGGAAATCCGAACACCAAGATTATCCATTCGCCCCAGGTCAGACCGAAATCACGACCCCATCTGCCAGGGCAAAGAAGCGAGAGTCACACCCCGTGACGGATGAGGACATCGGCCGCCATCGCGACGAAGAGAACCGTCACGTACGAGATCGAAAAGGCGAAGAGTCGCATCGATCGGGCCGGAGTGGGGTCCCGACCGAGGTCGATGGTGCCGAGCATGAACCCGAGGCCCAGCACCAGGGCCGAGACCCAATACAGGGGTCCGAGGTCGGCCACCGGGGCCAGAACGAGGGTGCTGGCGGTCAGAACGACGGTGTACGTGAACATGTGACGCACTGTGGTGGCCATGGTGGAGACGGTCGGGAGCATCGGCACGTTGGCCGCCCGGTAGTCGTCGGCGTGGCGGATGGCCAGGGCCCAGAAGTGCGGTGGGGTCCACAGGAAAATGGCTGTGAACAGGACAAATGGCTCCCAATCGAGCGAATTTCGGACCGCCGCCCAGCCCACCAGCACCGGGACGGCGCCGGCCGCCCCGCCGATCACGATGTTCTGGCGGCTGGTTCGCTTCAGCCACAAGGTGTAGATGAAGACGTAGAAGAGGGTGGCCGACAGGGCCAGGACGGCCGCGAGCAGATTGGCTCCGGCCCACAGCACGGCGAAGGCCAGGGCCTCGAGGGCCAGGGCGAAGACCAGGGCCGAGCGCGGGGCGATGAGGCCCGTGACGAGGGGCCGGTTGCGGGTTCGTTCCATCAGCTGGTCGATGTCGCGGTCGACGACCATGTTGATGGCGTTGGCGCCACCGGCGGCCAGGCTCCCGCCCAACAAGGTGATGACGAGCAGACCCCAACTCGGCCAACCCTGCTCGGCCAGCACCATGGTGGGAACGGTGGTGATGAGGAGCAGTTCGATGATGCGGGGCTTGGTGAGAGCGACATAGCCGCCCAGAACCGAGCGCGGCGCGCGACGAGGACCATGGGCTGACACGCCACCCGGAGCCAACCGGGACGGGACGAGGGGGCGCGTTGCCATCACCGTGATGGTACGGGGGTGCGAAACCCCTGGCCAACCGCGACAATGGAACTGTGGGCATCGAGTGCGTGACTCTGGTCGCCGCGGCACCCTCCACGATCGAGAAACCCGATGTGCGCGACGACGAAACCGTTGCGCCCGACAATCCGTGGGTGGTCCTGGTCTGGAACGACCCGATCAATCTCATGAGCTACGTCACGTACGTGCTCCAGAAGTTGTTCGGCTACAGCCTGCAGAAGGCCACCGAACTCATGCTCGACGTGCACCACAAAGGCAAAGCCGTCGTGAGCAGCGGATCGCGTGAGAAAGCCGAAATGGACGTGTTCCGCCTGCACGAACACGGTCTGTGGGCCACCATGCAGAAAGACGGATCGAACGGAAAGGGTGCGTCGGAATGATTCGCCGCCGACGTGAGCCCGTGTACCGAACGTCGTCGGGCTTCGTGCTCAACCTCGACGACGATCAGCGTCACTTGTTGCGCCGCCTCATCGGTGAAGTGCGCGAGTTGATCACCACCGGATCGAACGACGACGCCAAGATGCGTCGGCTCTTTCCACCCGCTTACACCGACGACGAAGCGCTCGACTCGGAGTACCAGCGATTGATGCGCGAAGAACTCGTGGCCAGCCGTTTGAGTTCCATCTCGATGGTCGACGAATTCCTCGGTGCCACCGACGGACGCGCCATGTCGACGGCCGAGGTGGAAGCCTTCGCGTCCTGCCTCAACGCGGTGCGGTTGATCCTCGGCACGCTCCTTGGCGTGGCCGATGACGACGAGCCCAACGAGTCAACGAGTCCTGACTTCGCGCTCTACCAATACCTCTCGTGGCTGGTCGACAGTGCCGTGAACGCACTCATGACCCGCTGACCAGCGGAACGATCGCCCCGGTGTGGCATCGGTGACCCTCCGCTAGGCTGGCCGGGCTCTCAGCAGGACAAGTACCTAGCCCCCATCGTCTAGTGGCCTAGGACACCACCCTTTCAAGGTGGCGGCACGGGTTCGAATCCCGTTGGGGGTGCCCAGTTCGTTCTGGTCTCGTGGTGAAGTTGGAGTTCACGCCGGCCTGTCAAGCCGGAGGTCGCGGGTTCGAGTCCCGTCGGGACCGCCAGTGCATTCGGTTCGCCGAACGCACACGGTCGAGTAGCTCAGTTGGCAGAGCACACGCCTGAAAAGCGTGGGGTCACCGGATCGACGCCGGTCTCGACCACCGCATGTTGAGACGCGACATCGAGGGGTTGCGTGCGCTTGCCGTCGGGCTCGTGGTTCTCTACCACGCCCATTTCCTCGGTCTCGACGGTGGATTCATCGGCGTCGACGTCTTCTTCGTCATCTCCGGATTCCTGATCACCAGTTTGTTGTTGCGCGAGCACGACAACTCCGGCGCGATCTCCATCGGCAACTTCTACGCGCGTCGCGCACGACGCCTGCTACCGGCCTCGGCACTCGTGATCGTGCTCACCGCCCTCGCATCGTGGGTGTGGCTCGAACCACTTCGTCTGAAGAATCTCGGTTCCGACTCGATCGCAGCGGCCGGATTCGTGTCGAACATGGTGTTCGCCGGACGCAACACCGACTACTTGCAGGCCGGCATTCCTCCGTCACCGCTGCAGCACTTCTGGTCGCTCTCGGTCGAAGAGCAGTTCTACGTGATCTGGCCCACTCTTCTGCTCGTTCTGTTGTGGCGCGCCGGTCGCTCACGAACGCGGGCCACCCTCGCCATCTCGGCAATCAGCATCGCGTCGTTCGCGTTGTGCATCTGGCAGACCGAGGCGTCGCAACCATGGGCCTTCTTCGGCTTGCACACCCGTGCGTGGGAACTCGGTATCGGCGCGCTCCTCGCCATCGCCTGGCCGTGGGTTCGTGTGATCGCCGGCGACGTTCGCAACGCAGTGGCTTGGCTCGGTATGGCGGCCGTCGTGTTCGCCGCGTTCTGGCTCGACGAGACGATGGCCTTTCCGGGCTGGCTGGCGGCCATTCCCGTTCTCGGTACCGTGGCGGCCCTCACTGGTGGTGACGACTCGCGCTGGGGTCCGTCGATCGTCTTGCGTCATCCGGCCTTGCAGTGGATCGGTGCGCGCTCGTACTCCATTTACTTGTGGCACTGGCCCGCGCTCATCATCGGCGAAGCGTGGGCCGGCCGATCACTCAACGTTCTCGAGCGCGTCGGCCTCATCGCCGTGTCGTTGGTGGGCGCTTCACTGTCGTATCGCTACGTCGAGAATCCGATTCGTCACTCCGAACGACTGCAAGCGCGACCCGCACTCGCACTGTCGCTCGGTGCCGTGCTCATCGCATCCGGTGTGGGCACCGGACTCGTCGTGCGTTCGGCTGATGTCGAACTGTCCACCGATGTGGTGGCCGAAACACCGACGCTCGTCACCACCACGTCGACGACGGTGGTGATGGGTGCGTCCGAGTCGACGGCAACGACCGTCGGGACCACGGTCGCTCCGGTGCCCGACGGACCACCCCCTCCCATCGCCAACGCGACGGCACCACTCGATGCTCTCTACGCCGCCGTCGACACCGATGAAGTGCCGGCCAATCTCGAACCGTCGATCGGTGGCGCAGCCGGTGACAAGCCGATCATCTACGACAACGACTGCCACGTCGACTTCGGAGCCACTCAGCCGAAGTTGTGCGAGTACGGCGATCCGGCATCCGAGTTCACGGTCGGCTTGTTCGGTGACAGTCACGCAGCCCAGTGGTTCCCGATTCTCGAATCGATCGCCGTCGACAACGGCTGGCGTCTGCTTCCACTGAGCAAGTCGGGTTGCCCGCCCATCGACGAGATCACGTACAACAGTCTGGTGGGGCCCACGTATCCGGCCTGTCAGCCCTGGCGCGACAACGTGTTCGCTCTCCTGGCCGAACAAGACGTGGATGTCGTGTTCGTGGCCGCCTCGAACCGACTGCTCGATCCCGACACCAAGCAACCGTTCGCCGACTCGGTGTGGTCGAAGGGGTACGACGCGCTCATTGCTCGACTCGCGTCGATCGGTGTGATTCCCGTCCTCGTCACCGATACGCCGTACCCCGGCCAGGACGTTCCGGTGTGCTTGTCGAAAGCGGTACGCGACGTGTCGTCGTGCGTCGCATCGCGCGAGAAGGCTGTGCGTGCATCGCGTCAGCAGACGGTGATCGATTCGGCCGTGCGCAACGGTGTGCAGTATCTCGACGTGATCAATTGGCTGTGCACCGACAAGGCCTGCCCGGTGATCGTGGGCAATCTGCTGGTGTACCGCGACTCGAATCATGTGACCACCGCATACGCGCAGTGGCTGAAGCCGGTGTTCGCGGCGGCGATCGAGCCTTACGTGAACGGTGTGAGGTCGCGGATCAGCACTTCTTGAGCGATGGTGGCAACCAGCACACCGTCCTGGCTGAAGATGTGACCGAGCGACAACCCGCGGCTGTTGCCGATGGAGTGACACGTGAAGTCGTGCAGATGCCACTGATCGCTGCGCACGGGCCGATGGAACCAGATCGAGTGATCGAGGCTCGCGCCCTGGAAGTTGCGCTGACCGTCGGGACGACGCGAGATGTCGGGATGCGCGCGCACCACGGCATCGGTGGGGAGATCGTCGCTGAGATACGACAGCGCGCACAGATGCAGCAGTCGTGACTCGACCGTCTGGGCATCGCCAAGATCTTCGGTGGCGCGGAACCACGACATGGCTCGACCAGCACCTTCACGACCCGATCGCGGTGTGGAGCCGGGTTCGATCCAGCGACGGTCGAAACCTTCGGACCACGACGAGTTCTCGATCGACTCGGGAGTCGGGAGACCCACCGGGAACTCGATCGGCTGAACGTCGCGTTGATATTCGCCGATCTGGAAACTGGCCTCCATGTTGAGGATCGCGCCGTTCGACTGACGAGCGACCACGCGTCGAGTGCAGAAACTCGTGCCGTTGCGAATGCGATCGACTTCGTAACGCACGGGCTCGGATGTGTCGCCACGGCGGATGAAGTAGGCGCGCAGCGAGTGCGCCTCCATCACATGCTCGGGATTCGAGGCATCGACCGTGTTGGCCGCGGCAACCAACGCCTGGGCGACGATGTGGCCGCCGAACAAGCCGCCCCACGGGTACTCGTAGCCCGATCCGACGAACGTGTCGGGGCCGTGGTGCTCGAGTGAGAACAGGCGGGCGATCGACACGGGCGTCAGGCTACGCAGTGAATCTCACTTCGCATCAGGTCGCTTCCTGACCCACATCACACCGGATGAACGATCACCACCGGCCCACGACTGCGATGAGCGAGTGACACCGCGGTGCTTCCCAACAGAACCGACGCGAGAAGGCTGTGGCTCTTCGACGACACGACGATCACGTCCTGCGGGCCGGCTTCCTCCGACAGAACATCGGCGGCCGAACCTTCCACGGCATTGGCGTCGATCGATGTTCCGTGCGGGCCTTCGAGACGATGCTTCTCGCGCTCGACGAGTTGCTTCGCGTCGCGCAACAACGCGAGGCGTAGTTCTTCGATGTTCGGGCCCATCATCATCCCGGCCTCCGGCACCATCGCCTGGTACGGGTAGTGCCATGCGGTCACCACTTCGAGCGGACGATGCATGCACGTGGCCAACGACAGCGCCCACTGCGCTGCCTGGGTCGAGCGACTCGAGCCGTCGACTCCCACCACCACCTTGCCCGGAACGGATCGGTTGCTCGACTCCGGGACCAGCATCACCGGACACTTGGCCCGGTGGACCACGGCGTAACTGACCGAGCCCATGAGTAGACCTTGGGCCGATCCGACACCACGTGTTCCGAGCACGATCATCGCCACATCGTCACTCGCCTTCAGGATCGCCGTCGCGGGTGCTCCTTGTTCGAGAAACGTGTCGACCGGCAGGTCGGGCAACTGCTTGCGAACGCGATCGGCCAGTTCGTTGAGCATCGTGCGATGACGAAGGTCGATCTCGTGCACTTCCTCCGACGACAAGGCCGGCACCACGTAGCCCGCGCTCACGCCGAGGGCCACCATCGTGGGTAGTGCGTAACTCGTCAAAATGCGCAGTGTGCGGTTCGACGCACGAGCCACATCGGCGGCCCACCGCACCGCCATCTCCGAATTGGTCGATCCGTCGTACCCCACGAGAACGGGGCGCGAATCGTCTGTCGAGGCGTCGATGTGAGAGGACCAAGCGTTGCTCATGTGGTCATTGTCGAACGATCGAGCACACCACGAACAGAGAACAAGGTCATTCGGTACGAAGGACTAACGACCCAGGTTCGAATGTCGCGGCTCGGTACCGAGCCGGCGAGCGATCAGGTCCCGAAGCCGAAACCGAGGTCGGGTGCGGTGAGCATCGGAACGAACGGGATGCCCCGCTCGGCCGCCATCGCACCACACGTGCCGCCACGATCGACGATCACCGTGATCAGAACCGGAATCGCGCCGAAGCCTTCCACCACGTCGACGGCTTCCATGATGCTCGTGCCGCGTGTGACGGTGTCTTCCGTGATCACCACGCGATCACCCGGTTGAAGTGCACCGGCCACCCGTCCGGTCACGCCGTGATCCTTCGATTCCTTGCGCACGCTGAAACTCCGCAGTTGGCGACCACGAGTGGCCGCCACGGCCGCAATACCGAACGCCACCGGATCGGCTCCCATCGTGAGTCCGCCGATGGCGGTGGCGTCAGCAGGCAACAACGACAAAGCGACGTCGGCCACCAACACGATGCCGTCAGGACGACACGCGGTCTGCTTCGTGTCGAGGAACCACGTGCTCTTCGCCCCCGACTTCAAGGTGAAGTCGCCCGTTTTCAACGAGTGCGCGAGAACGTGCTGGCGCAGTGCACCACGCGCCGGGTCGAGAGGCGGCAGGTTCGTGCTCATGCGTCGGGCAGCTGATCGAACACGCGGTCGACGTGGACGAGCGAACGTCGCAGATCGAACGCTTCGTCGAGCACGGTGGCTGGAACCTTCTGAAGACGCGGGTCGGCGTCGAGCACCGAGCGGAACTGCTCACCCCGCGACCACGACACCGATGACGCTTCTTGAACCACGCGGTATGCATCGTCACGCGACATGCCACTCTTCACGAGAGCCAACAGCACCGGCTGACTGAACACCAGACCGCGGGTGGCGTTGAGGTTTTCGCGCATGCGTTCGGCATGAACCTGCAGACCTTCGAGAAGACGGCGGAGTCGGTGAACCATGTAGTGAGTGAGAAGCGACGAGTCGGGAAGAACGATTCGCTCGACCGAACTGTGCGAGATGTCGCGCTCGTGCCACAACGCGACGTCTTGAAGAGCGGCCTGGAGATTTCCGCGCAACACGCGCGCGAGCCCACTGATGGTCTCGGCCGAGATGGGATTGCGCTTGTGCGGCATGGCCGACGAACCCTTCTGGCCCGCCTTGAATCCCTCTTCGACTTCACGAACTTCGGTGCGCTGCAGGTGTCGCAACTCGACCGCGATCATCTCGCACGTCGCGGCCAATGACGCACAGGCCCACAGATACTCGGCGTGTCGATCACGCGCGATCACCTGCGTGGCCGGAACGGCAACGAGGCCGAGCTTCTCAGCGACGGCTGCTTCCACTCGCGGGTCGATGTTCGAGTAGGTGCCAACCGCACCCGACAACTTGCACACGGCGACGGCCTCACGCGCCCGACGCAGACGTTCACGATCGCGATCGACTTGAAGTGCCCACAACGCAACCTTCGTCCCGAACGTGGTGGGTTCGGCGTGGACACCATGGGTTCGGCCGATCATGACGGTGCCACGATGACGTTGCGCGATGGAGACGAGGGTGCGAACCAACTGAGTCGACGCCTCGATGAGAAGGTCGGAAGCGTCACGGAGCATCCAGCACCAAGCGGTATCGACGATGTCGCTCGAGGTGAGGCCGTAGTGGATCCACGAACTCTCCGAACCACCGATCCGCGACTGCACCACATCGACGAACGCCGCGACGTCGTGGTCGGTGACTCGCTCGCGTTCGAGCACGGCCTCGATGAACGCCGAGTCGACTTGGGGTACTCGCGCACGACAGGCCGATGCGTCGGCGGCCGGGACGATTCCGAGCGAAGCATGCGCCTCGGTGGCGAGCAGTTCGATTTCGAGCCAACGACCGAAGCGCGATTCGTCGGAGAACACCTGCTCCATCTCGGGCAGCGAATAACGCGAGATCATGCCGGGGCCCCGTCCCACTCCAGCACCGCATCGCGCTCGGGGCCCACGCCCACGATGCGAATCGGAACGCCGACCTGCTCTTCGACGAGCGCGACGAATTGGCGAGCCGCCACCGGAAGGTCGGCCGCCGAACGACAGCCGCTGATGCTGGTCTGCCAACCCGGCAGCGTTTCGTACACCGGTTCCACTCGCGCCAGTAGATCACTTCGATCGGGATAGGCGGTGCATTCCCGACCATCGAGCCGATAGCCGACGCACACCTTCACGTCGTCGAAGGTGTCGAGCACGTCGAGCTTGGTGAGCGCGATCTCGGTGAGGCTGTTCACCCGTACGGCGTGGCGCAGCATCACGCAGTCGATCCAGCCGGTGCGACGACGACGGCCGGTCACCGTGCCGAACTCGCGCCCGATGTCGACCAGCGCCTCGCCCTTGGCGTCGAGCAACTCGGTGGGGAACGGACCCGAACCCACGCGGGTCGTGTACGCCTTGGTGATTCCGACGATGCGGTCGAGCAGGCGCGGACCGAGACCCGAACCGGCCGACGCTCCGCCGGCGGTGGGGTTCGACGACGTCACGTACGGGTAGGTGCCGTGATCGAGGTCGAGGAACGTGGCCTGCGCACCTTCCAACAACACGGTCTCACCGGCCTCGACAGCGGCGTGCAGCAGGTCGACGGTGTCGGCCACGTAGGGGGCCAACCGGCGACCCAGAACGGTGAACTGATCGACCACGGCGTCGACATCGACGGGTTCGCCACCAGCTGCGAGCAGATCGGCGTTGGCATCGACGGCGCGGGCACGAACCACCGTTGCGAACGCGGCCGCGTCGAGCACGTCACCGGCGCGAATGCCCACTCGCCGCGCCTTGTCGGCGTAGGCCGGTCCGATGCCCTTCAGGGTCGTACCGATCTTGCTGCCGCCTCGCTGTGACTCAAGGAGTGCGTCGAACGACTGGTGCCAAGGGAAGATCAGGTGAGCCTGACTCGACACACGCAGACGCGAACACGGCACACCACGCGCTTCGAGGCGATCGATCTCACTGAACAACGTGGGGAGATCGACCACCACTCCGTTACCGATGACCGGAGTGACGTGGTCGTACAGAACTCCGGACGGAATCAACTGGAGCGCGTACTTCTCGGAGCCCACCACCACGGTGTGGCCAGCGTTGTGTCCACCCTGATATCGAGCGACCACCGAATGATCACGCGCGAGCAGGTCGATGACCTTCGCTTTGCCCTCGTCACCCCATTGGGCACCCACGACCACGGTGACCGGCATGTTCACGCTCCTTCACGACTGGAACGTGATGTGACTGTACTCCCTCGCGCCACTCGAACCTCGGTGCGGAGACAACCGACGTCACGAATGCAGGACGATGCGGTCGTCCTGCACTTCGACGTTGATCATTCCGTCCTCGGCCACCTTGCCCTCGAGGATGAGGATCGACGCGTTGTCGCCGATGACCTTCTGGATCACACGCTTGAGCGGTCGAGCGCCGAACGACGGGTCGTAACCCTCGCGGGCCAATCTGGCCATGGCCTCCGGACTCACGTTGAGCGTGATACGACGATCGGCCAGACGCTTGCGGAGCCGTTCCACCTGGATCTCCACGATCTTCGACAGATCGCTCTCGTCCAGCGGACGGAAGCGAATGATCTCGTCGATGCGATTCACGAACTCGGGCTTGAAGTATTCGATCGGCTCGCCCGGGAGGTTGGACGTCATGACGACGACCACGTTGGTGAAATCGACCGTGCGACCCTGACCATCCGTGAGGCGGCCATCGTCGAGCACCTGCAACAAGATGTTGAACACGTCGGGGTGGGCCTTCTCGATCTCGTCGAGCAGAACCACGCTGTACGGACGACGGCGCACCGCTTCGGTGAGTTGACCACCTTCGTCGTATCCCACGTATCCCGGGGGCGCACCCACCAAGCGCGACACCGAGTGCTTCTCCATGTACTCACCCATGTCGATGCGCACCATCGCTCGCTCGTCGTCGAACAAGAACTCGGCCACGGCTCGCGCCAACTCGGTCTTGCCGACTCCCGTGGGGCCGAGGAACAGGAACGATCCGATGGGGCGATTCGGGTCGGAGAGTCCGGCGCGACTGCGACGGATGGCGTTGGAGACCGCGACGACGGCTTCGTGCTGACCCACCACGCGCTGATGCAGAAGATCCTCGAGGTGAACGAGCTTCGACATCTCACCTTCCATGAGACGCGTGACCGGAACACCGGTCCACTTGCTCACCACTTCGGCGATGTCTTCGGCGTCGACTTCTTCCTTCAGCATCTTGTTGCCGGTCTGCAGCGAATCGAGATGCGTGGTCGCTTCGGCGATGCGGCGCTCGATCTCGGGCATACGCCCGTACTGCATTTCGGCCACCTTGTTGAGGTCGGTCTCACGTTCGATCGCGCCGCGAACCTGTTCGAGCTCTTCTTTCAGGTTCCGGATGGCGGCGATGGCATCCTTCTCCTGCTGCCAGTGCTCGCGCATCTCGGCCGATTGACGCTGCAGGAGAACGAGTTCGTCGGTGAGTGCACCGAGCCGCTCCTTGGAGGCCGAGTCGGTCTCTTTCTCGAGCGCCACCTTCTCGATCTCCAACTGGAGGATGCGCCGCTCGACGATGTCGATCTCGGTCGGTAGCGAGTCGATCTCGATGCGCAACTTGCTGGCCGATTCGTCCACCAGGTCGATCGCCTTGTCGGGCAGGAATCGATTGGTGAGATACCGGTTGGAGAGGACCGCGGCGCTCACGAGCGCCGAGTCCTGGATTCGAACACCGTGGTGAACCTCGTAACGCTCCTTCAAGCCACGAAGAATCGCGATGGTGTCCTCGACGGTGGGCTCACCCACGTACACCTGTTGGAAACGGCGCTCGAGAGCGGGATCCTTCTCGACGTACTTGCGGTATTCGTCGAGAGTGGTGGCACCGATCATGCGCAACTCGCCTCGCGCGAGCATCGGCTTGATCATGTTGCCGGCATCCATCGCACCTTCGGCTCCGCCCGCACCCACGATGGTGTGCAGCTCGTCGACGAACGTGATCACTTCGCCGGCCGAGTCGGTGATCTCCTTGAGCACGGCCTTGAGTCGCTCTTCGAATTCGCCGCGGTACTTCGCTCCCGCCAGCAGAGCAGCGATGTCGAGCGAGATGAGTCGCTTGTTCTTGAGACCTTCGGGGACGTCGCCGTCAGCGATTCGACGAGCCAGACCTTCCACGATCGCGGTCTTGCCCACACCGGGTTCGCCGATGAGAACCGGGTTGTTCTTGGTGCGACGGCTCAACACCTGGATCACGCGACGAATCTCTTCGTCACGACCGATGACCGGATCGATCTTGCCGTCACGCGCGCGCTTGGTGAGATCTTGTCCGTACTTCTCGAGAGCCTGGAACTGATCTTCGGGGTTCTGACTCGTGACTCGGTGGCTACCGCGAACGTCGCGCAACGCCTGCAGAAGTTCTTCGCTGCCGACACCGAGACGTTGGTTCATGGCCAACAACAAGTGCTCGACCGACAAGAAGTCGTCCTTGAAGTCCTTGCGGTAACGCTCAGCATTGTCGAACACGTTGTTGAGTTCGCGGTTCATGCGCGGCTCTTCACCGCCGTACGCCTTGGGCAATTTGGCCACGGCTTCGTCGGCCTGATTGCGAACCATCAACGGCGCCAAGCCGAGCTTCGACAGAACGGCCGGAACGATCGTGTCGTCCTGGCGGGCGATGGCCGCCATCACGTGATCGGGGGTGATCTCAGGATTGGAGAGGGCCTTGGCCTGATCGAGAGCGGCCGCCACCGCTTCTTGGGTCTTGTGGGTCCATTGCTTTGGATTGATTGCCATGATCGCTACCTCCTCAAATGGTCGATCGATCGGCCGCGACTGACGACAGCCAATGACGCGCGGACTCGGACAATTCGGTGATCTTCTTGTAATCGGCGACGTCGTCGGGGAGATTCACGAGTGCATCGGCCAGACGGGCCGCATCGTCGGGGCGCTGCGCCAGGTGCCGCAGCGGTCGGATGTAGGTACGAATCGTGAACAAGATGCAGTTGGTGCGAGCGAATCGACGCAATGTTTCGCGTTCGACGCGCAAGAACAATCGGTCGGGAGTGGTGGGGTCGCCCACATCAGGAATCGGCGGAGCGGCCGGTGCGGTACCGTCGAGCGGTTGGTACAACTCGTCGGTGTCGAGAACTCCCCACCCCAGACGCCAGAACGGACGGTCGGGAATGAGCCGAAAGAAGAAGTCATCGATGGTCGACTCGAGCTGATCGTTGAGACGCGAGACCGGAGCGTGAACTTCGGCCATCGACTGACCCAACTTCGACGCGAGGTCCCAGCGGTTGGGGAAGCACACGGTTCCACCCCCGAACACCAGACGCCCCTCGCGCTCGACGAGAAGAGCCAGGTCTTCTTGTACGAGACGACCAGCGATCGACAACGGATGTTCGGTCCGCTGACCATCCGCGTCGGGCACCACGCGGAACCGCTCGTTGCGATGAAGATTCACCACGTCGTCACCTGAGCGAACGAACCACTGCGGCCACTGAGCGCAGAGATGATCGACCAGAGTGTCGAGAACCTCCGTCGACTCGGACTCGATTTCCGGGACCACTCGAACAGCGGTGTGGTAGTTGTCGCGCAACACATCGGCCTTGCGATTCATCTCGTGGTCGTAGTCGTCGCCGATCTGAATCCAGTCGGACAGATCGAGTTGACGCAAACCGAGGCGCCAGCGGAACGAACCCGCCACGTACGGCTGGTAGTCGGGAGCCGCGCGCACGATGTCGGTCATGACGACCTCCGACCGCGGCGAAGAACGGGAGCAACCTGGCCGAAGACCGCCACCTGCTGACGCAAGGGAACCAGACCTCCCGAGCGAGTGGCGTTCGGGTCGGCCGCCGAGATGGCTTGGGCGGCAAGGAGGCGCAACCGATCGACCTCGTCGCGTAGGCGCGCCACCTCGGCTTCGAGATCCATGATGCGCCGAATCCCTTCGACGTTCATGCCAGCCGCCGTGAGCTCGGCGATGCGACGCAAACGTGCGATGTCGGCTTCGGAATAACGGCGATTGCCGCCCTGAGTACGAGCGGGCTGGAGCAAACCGCGGCGCTCGTAGATGCGCAGCGTCTGCGGGTGCATACCCGCCAACTCGGCGGCCACCGAAATCACGTACATCGTCTGATCTCGACCAGGCACGTTCATCACCACTTACTTGCGATTCCGCTTCAACGTGCCGCGTGGATCATCGGAAGCCAAGGCGGCCAGTTGTTCGATCGCCTTCTTCTCGTCGTCGGACAGTGAGGTGGGAACCACCACGTCGACGGTCACGATCAGATCGCCCTTGCCCTTGGCCGTTTCGATTCCGCGACCTTTGACTCGATGGCGCGAACCGCTTTGGGTTCCGGGCTTGATGCGCAACGTCACACCGTCGCTCGACAACGTGGGAACGTCGATGTCGGCTCCGAGCGCGGCCTCGGCGAATGAGATCGGGATGCGAACGGTGAGATTGTCGCCGTCGCGGCCGAACAGTTCGTGACCACTCACGTGGCACACGATGAACAAATCACCCGACGGGCCGCCGTTACGGCCGGGCTCTCCCCGACCAGCCAAGCGGATGCGCTGACCATTGGCGACGCCAGCCGGCACCCGCACCTTCACTTCACGCGCCCGCTTCTCGATTCCGGTTCCACGGCACACACCGCACGGATCTTTGATCACGTTGCCCCGGCCACTACAGCGACCACACGGACTCGCGAACGCGAAGAAACCCTGATTCTCTTCGACTTGCCCGCGACCTTGGCACTGCGAACACACCTCGACGTTCGACCCGGGCCGCGCTCCCGAACCGCTGCACGTCTGACAGCGATCGTCACTCGTGAGGTGCACGGTGGTGGTGACTCCGAGAGCCGCCTCTTCGAAGTCGAGCATGAGCTGCGTCTCGAGATCGGAGCCGCGGCGCGGGCTGACGCCCGTGGACGGACGACCGTTACGACCGCGACCACCCGAGAACATCCGGAACAAGTCTTCGAACGAACCGGCCTCGCCGCCGACGGTGAAACGCATGTTGCCCATGCCCATCGGACCCATGCGCCGAACCTCGTCGTACTCGCGGCGCTTCTCGTCGTCGGACAGAACGTCGTAGGCCGCCGAAATCTCCTTGAAGCGCTCTTCGGCCGCGGCGTTACCCGGGTTGGCGTCGGGGTGATTCTCGCGCGCCAGTTTGCGGTAGGCCTTCGTGATGTCCTTGGCCGACGCATCAGACGAGACACCGAGCACGGCGTAGTAGTCCTTCTCGTACCACTCGCGTTGTGCAGTCATCGTGTCCCCTCCTCTCCCGGCCGTGAGCGATCAGTGCCGCGATCTCAGCCGCGCACCTTCACGAGCGCGGCGCGTAGAACGCGTCCTTTCCAGGTGTAACCCGAACGCATGACATCGGTGACGACCGCGTTGCCGTTGCCATCACCCTCACCGTCTTCGCGCATGACCGCTTCGGCCAGATTGGGGTCGAACGCCTGACCGTTGAGGTTCATCGCTTCGAGGCCCTGCTTGCGCAGTTCGCCGAGCAACAGATTGAACAACGGTTCGACTTCGGCCGGATGGGCCACGAACGCCGCTTCACACGCATCGAGAACCGGCAGCAATCCTTCGGCCAAGCGACCCGTGGCTCGCTCGACTTCGTCGGTCGTCTGACTGCTCACCCGCTTGCGATAGTTCTCGAAGTCGGCCTGCAGACGCTGCGCGATGTCGCGGAACGAATCGCGTTCGGCCATCAGAGTCTCGACGTCGAGTTCGACGACTTCGGCGACAACGGATTCGGCAGCGACGGATTCGGCAGCGACGGATTCGTCGACCGACGCCTCACCATCGACCATGTCGGCATCCACGACGGCGCCTTACTTGTCGGCGTCGACGATTTCGGCGTCGACGATCTCGTCATCGCTCGCCGCCGAGCCGTTCTGGCCGGAAGCCGATGTACCGGTGGCGTTGGCATCGCGCGCCGCCGCCTCGTAGAGCTTCTGACTGAACGCCTGACTGGCCGACATGAGAGCTTCGGTCGCGGCCTTGATGCTCGCACTGTCGTTGCCCTCGAGTGCCTTCTTCAGATCGGCCAACGGCGCTTCCACCGCGGCCTTCTCGTCGGCCGACACCTTGTCGCCCTGATCACGCAAAACCTTCTCGGTTTGGTACACGAGCGAGTCGGCGTTGTTGCGAATCTCGGCCTCTTCGCGACGCTTGCGATCTTCCTCGGCGTGCGCCTCGGCGTCCTTCACCATCTTGTCGATGTCGTCCTTCGAGAGCGTGGACTGACCGCTGATGGTCATCGACTGCTCCTTGCTCGTGGCGCGATCCTTCGCGCTCACGTGCACGATGCCGTTGGCATCGATGTCGAAGGTGACTTCGATCTGCGGAACTCCGCGCGGGGCTGGCGGAAGATCGACGAGCTGGAACTTGCCGAGCGTCTTGTTGTACATCGCCATCTCGCGCTCACCCTGCAACACGTGGATCTCGACCGACGGCTGCATGTCTTCGGCGGTGGTGAACACCTCGGTGCGCTTGGTGGGGATGGTGGTGTTGCGCTCGATGAGCTTGGTCATGACGCCACCCTTGGTTTCGATACCGAGCGACAACGGCGTGACGTCGAGGAGCAGAACGTCCTTCACGTCACCCTTGAGCACACCGGCCTGAATGGCAGCACCGACAGCCACGACTTCGTCGGGGTTGACCGTCTTGTTGGGCTCCTTGCCCGTGAGCGACACCACGAGGTCTTGAACGGCCGGCATACGTGTGGATCCGCCGACGAGGATCACGTGATTGATCTGACCCTTGGTGAGTCCGGCATCTTTGATGGCCTGTTCGAACGGAATACGGCAACGCTCGATGAGATCGGCCGTCATCTCCTGGAACTTCGAACGCGTGAGCGCCTCGTCGAGGTGCAACGGACCATCGGGTGTGGCGGTGATGAACGGGAGGTTGATCTGCGTCTGCTGAACCTGGCTGAGTTCGATCTTGGCCTTCTCGGCGGCTTCCTTCAGACGCTGCGCGGCCATGCGATCGGCGGCCAGGTCGATGCCGTGAGCTGCCTTGAACTGATTGACGAGCCAGTCGATCACGCGCTGATCCCAATCGTCGCCACCGAGGCTGGTGTCACCGTGCGTGCTCTTCACTTCGAACACGCCGTCACCGATTTCGAGAACCGATACGTCGAAGGTTCCACCACCGAGGTCGAACACGAGCACGGTCTCGTCTTCACTCCCCTTCTCGAGTCCGTAGGCGAGAGCGGCCGCGGTGGGCTCGTTGATGATGCGCAACACTTCGAGGCCCGCGATCTGACCGGCTTCCTTGGTGGCGGTGCGCTGTGCGTCGTCGAAGTACGCCGGAACGGTGATGACAGCCTGCGTGACCGTGTCGCCGAGATACGCCTCGGCGTCGCGCTTCAACTTCATGAGCGTGCGCGCGCTGATCTCCTGCGGCGTGTACTTCTTGCCATCGACGTCGTCGCTCTTCCAATTGGTGCCCACGTGGCGCTTGATCGAGCGGAAGGTGCGATCGGGGTTGGTGATCGCCTGGCGCTTGGCCACTTCGCCCACCAGCACTTCGCCGGCCTTGGAGAAGGCCACCACCGACGGGGTGGTCCGGGCTCCCTCGGAGTTGGGGATGACGACCGGTTCGCCGGCCTCCAGGACCGCGACGACCGAGTTGGTGGTTCCGAGATCGATACCGACTGCCTTGGGCATGGTGGTGAACCTCTCATGGGGTCCCGGTAGGCCGACCTGCCGGGTTCGGGGGTGATGGACCGACGCAGATTTCCCGGGGGGAACGGAAACCTGCGTCGGTGCGTGTCAAGTTAGCCCGGCTCACCGGCCGGAGCAACCGAGAAAACTCAAATCCTAAGTCGATATGACTCAAGTCATGCTCCCCTACTGACAGATCGCGGCCGATCAGGCACAATGACGACATGACCAGCCACGATCTCGTGATTCGCCAGGCCACCGTCGTCGATGGGACCGGAGCCCCCGCCCGAACCGCCGACGTGGCCGTGACCGATGGGATGATCACCGAGGTCGGCGCGGCCGTGGCTGGCCGTGGCCGTCGGGAGATCGATGCCGAGGGGCTGATGGTCACCCCCGGGTTCGTCGACATCCACACCCACTTCGATGGTCAGGCCACCTGGGATCCGGTGTTGGCCCCGTCGAGCGTCCACGGTGTCACCTCGATCGTGATGGGTAACTGCGGTGTCGGTTTCGCACCGGCCAAGCCCACGCCCGAAGTGCACGACTGGCTGATCGGAATGCTCGAAGGTGTGGAAGACATCCCGGGCACCGCGTTGGCCGAAGGACTCACCTGGGACTGGGAAACCTTCCCCGATTATCTCGACGCACTCGATCGTCGTCATTACGCCATCGATGTCGCCACTCAGGTGGCCCACGCACCACTGCGTGCGTACGTGATGGGCGAGCGCGGTGCCGATCTGAACGAGGCACCGTCGGTCGACGAACTCATGCGCATGGCAACCGCAGTTCGCGAAGGCATGCGTGCCGGAGCGCTCGGTTTCACCACCAGTCGTACGTTCGTACACCGCACTCGTGACGGCGCGTTCTTGGGCACGCGTTTCTCGTCGGCCGACGAACTCATCGCCCTCGGAACGGCGATGGCCGAGAGCGGCAGCGGGGTCATCCAACTCATCTCCGACGCATACCAATCGACCGATACCGAATACGCGCGCGCCGAAATGGATCTGATGGCGCAGCTCGCGCTTTCCACTGGTCGTCCGTTGTCGATGACGGTGCAGCAACCCGAGATGCTTCCCGATCGTTGGCGCGAAATGGGCGAGTGGGTCGACCGCAACGTGGCCAAGGGCGCCAAACTCGCCACGCAGGTCGCCGTGCGCCCCATCGGAATCCTGCAAGGTCTCACGGCCTCGGCCAATCCACTGCTCGTGTGCCCGAGTTACCAGGAGATCGCCACGCGTCCGCTACCCGACGTGGTTGCCGCTCTTCGCGATCCGGAGCGCCGCTCACGCATCGCAACCGAGCACGCCGCAGCAATGGAGAAACTCGAAGGACTCGCCGCCGATGTGTTCGGCTCGTTCTACAAGCTCTTCCCGATGGAGAACCCGGTCGACTACGAGCCGAAGAAGTCCGATTCGGTGGCCGCCCGCGCACAAGCCGCCGGTCGTCCCGTGATCGAGTTCTTGATCGACTTGATGATCGAAGAGAACGGCAATCGCCTTCTCTACAAGCCGTTGTTCAACTTCTCGCACGGCAATCTCGACGACGTGCGCGAGATGCTGATGCGCAAGAACGCCGTGATCGGTCTGTCGGATGCTGGTGCTCACTGCGGTGCCATCAGCGACGGCAGTTTCCCCACCACGGCGCTCGCGCTCTGGACTCGTGATCGTCACGAAGACGGTCGCCTCCCCATCGAACTCATGGTGAACCACCTCACGCAGCGCACAGCAAGCCACGTGG
>Ga0169931_10000234_pt1 | contig 88935 bp, 72 predicted proteins | sample Kivu_15m_20L_FD_129675 | JGI IMG/M metagenome (GOLD analysis project Ga0169931, IMG submission 129675) | Freshwater microbial communities from Lake Kivu, Western Province, Rwanda to study Microbial Dark Matter (Phase II) - Kivu_15m_20L... | ecosystem: Environmental > Aquatic > Freshwater > Lake...
GTCGGTCTCGGTCGTCGCGTCGGTCTCGGTCGTCGCGTCGGTCTCGGTCGTCGCGTCGGTCTCGGTCGTCGCGTCGGTCTCGGTCGTCGCGTCGGTCTCAGCCGTCGCGTCAGGGTCACCGCTGCCTTCGCCACCAACATCGCCACTGCCGTTGCTGCCGCCGGTGTCGGAACCCGAGCCGTCATCGTCGTCGCCGCCCAGCGTCGTGCAGGCATTGGCGAACGTCATAAGTGCTGCGACGGCCAGCAGGCGGAGCGACACCGAGTGGTGGTAAAGGCTATGATTGATACGCATGACAGGCTCCCAGATGAATTCGTGTCTCCAATGATAGCGGGCGCGAATGTTGAACACCCCGCACCCGCCGGGAAACACACACCAAACTCGCGACCAGTTTGCAAGAGAGAAGTTAGCCGCGACGGCGCGTCCTGTTCGCAGAATGTGGCAGCGAAGGTGGGGTGATATGTGGACGGCTCAGAGGCGTTCGCCACAGTTCATGCAGTAATGTGCCGTGGGATCATGGCCACGCTTTCCACACTCGCGACACGTGCGGTCGTCACGCTGAAGCTGTCGGCCCAACTCGGCGGTTACAACACCGGTAGGCACGGCCAGAATCGCGAAGCCAGTGAGCATGATTACCGTGGCAGCCAGCTTGCCAGCAAAGGTGATGGGAGCCACATCGCCATAGCCAACTGTCGTAATGGTGACCACCGCCCAGTAAATGGCCTGCGGAATACTCTCGAAACCCTCATTGTACGGGCTTTCGATTACGTACACGATTGTGCCCTCAACGAACACCAGCGTACAAACCGAAAACAAAAATACGAATATCTTATTTCGCGAAGCGCGCAGGGCCGACAGAATAACGCCAGCCTCGTCGATGTAGTGGGCCATTTTCAGAACTCGGAAGATACGCAGCAGGCGCAGTACACGTACCACCGTCAGGTAATGGGTACCTGGAAGAATCAACTGCAGCCATCCCGGCAGGATCGAGAGTAAATCCACAATCCCGAAGAAGCTCGTCGCGTATTTGCGCGGTACCCGGGTCACCCACAGACGAACCAGAAACTCCACCGTGAATATCATCGTAAATATCCACTCGACGGTCCACAGCCTCACGCTCCATTCCGCAGCGATGGTCGGTACGCTGTCCAGCATCACCACGGCCACACTGGCTCCGATGAGCACCAGCAGCGCAAGGTCAAAATAACGCCCCGCCGGCGTGTCAGAGCGAAAAATAATGCGCCATAGTCGTTCGCGAAGCGGCGACAGCGGAGTATCCTCAGGATCCATCTCGGGGGTGACCGGTTCAGACATCGAAACAGACGGGAGCGAAAGAAAACAAGCGAACACACAGCGCTGGCATACATGATTCTCGGCCGAAGCGACATAGCCAGCTGTCAGGGGGGATGCACGCACCAGCCTCTGCCTCTCGCACGCTGAGCGCTATTTTGCACGGCCAGCATCTCTTTTCATCTGCACGTCACACTCGTGACACATGCATACCAGAAACCGATTGCGCCTCACTCCCTGTAGGTCGCCATGCGCCACCTGAAATCAGTCATGCCTTTACTGGTAGCTGCCTGCACCCTCTCTTGCGCAGACGAGATCACGAACGGCGAAACACCTGCCGTTGTTGGCGATACCACCACCGAACAGACTGACACCTCGTTGGACACGCACGACGCGACCGGCGACATCGACGCGGATGTGCCACCGTCAGATGTCAGTGAGCCCATCGCATGGGTCCCCTTTGTGGGTCGCGACAGCGCTCCCGACGTGATCAGCGAGCGGCTCTGTGCCGATGCTGCGCTCCGGCCGGACGAGCAGCTCGACCCCGTCTACATCGACTGCGAGTTGGAGGGAGGCTCGTTCGCTCCTGACGTTACAGAACCCCTGCAACGCCCGGAATCGGTTCGGGTGATGGTCTGGAACATGGAGCGCGGGCAGCAGCTCGACGCTCAGCTCGACTGGTTCTCGCGACTGCCGGCCGAAGATCAGCCCGATATTCTTCTGCTCTCCGAGGTCGATCGCGGCTGCTCACGCTCTGATAGCCGAGATGTCACGCGGGAGATCGCAGCCGCGCTGCAGATGCATTACGTTTTTGCTACAGAATTCATTGAATTACCGCGATCTGGAGGCGCCGGAGGCACCATCGAGGCCACCTGTGAGCATGGCAACGCGCTCCTGTCGCGCTGGCCGCTTGGAAATGTTGGCTGGAAATTCCACGAGCAAAACATCACGTGGTACACACCACCCGAAGAACGCGGCACCGAAGGAGAGCCCCGGCTCGGAGGCCGCGTGCTGCTGTGGGCCGATACCCTCATCGGTGACCGCTACCTTCACCTGGTGACCCTGCATTACGAGTCCAACCCGCAATACCGGGAAACCCAGATCGCGCAGGCACGTGAGACGGCCGAGCTTGCTCTGCTTAGCCCGCACCGCGCGATCGTCGGTGGCGACACCAATGCCTCGCTGTACTGGCTGGATATTCTGCAGGGCACAGCCGAGGACCCCACCATTGGAGAGTTTCTGACCCGAGGTTTCGTGGACGCCCATGCAGATTTCACCGGCAACAGGGCCACGCGTGGCGGGCTGGTGCTGGACCTGTTACTTGGCGACGGCCCGTGGTTCTCGGAACCCCAAATCTGCCCGGTCGACGAATGTGGCGAGCTGAGCGACCACCTGCCGCTGTGGGCAACCGTGCAGTTGGCCCCCTGAATCGGGGCACGCTCAAAAACCAACGCCCAACAACGACTGCGACTGGCTGCGGAGCTCGGTGCATCCCATGCCGTCAGATATCCGACGCGACGAAAAATAATTGCCACTCGTGGATGGCCTCGCATCATTCTCGCCCTGCAACATGCGATTGCTGGCCCCCAGAACTACCTGCTCGGCCGACCAGCTCACCTCGCCATCAATACGGGTCTCGCTCACCTCGGTGGTCGAGAGCGTGCTCATACCGCGCTGCGCCACATAGACCTCGCCGCGCACCAACCCACGCACCTGTACCGTCACACCCGGATGACCATCCCCGTCGGCGTCCGTCACCCGCGGGTCATCGGCCGATGTCGGCAAGATCTCGGTCGAGGGCTGGTCCAGCGTCATGCCAACCACCTCTGTGAGACGCCACCCGCTGAGTGCCCATCCCGCATCGCGCTCCACCAGTTGAACGGTGGACCGACTCTCGGGAATGGCGCGCACAAAGGCCGCCGGAATGGTGGTGTTCACCACCGCCGTGCCACTGTCCACGTCAATCGCACACACCGAACGCGAAATCTGTACCCTGTCCTGATCCTGCGTGACCTCCATCAAAAGCAGGGCGGTGGTCACAGACCGAATCGTGCCCAGCACCGGCACCCGTGTCTCGGTCGTCGTCACAAAGACCTGCCCCCAGCTGCCGTCCAGCGCCGGCCCCGCAAATTCAGGTTCCACCACCGGCGGCGTCACTGCGCCCGCGGTCGCCCACGCCGAAGAACCAAGCGTGGACGCCGAGCTCAACATGCCATCCACGGTGCTCTGAGCCCACACCGAGGGCGCGCCCAGATACGCCAGAATCCACACAAAGGTCGCTACATTTCGCATAACATTCACAACGGTCAAACCGAGATTGAAAGGCTCGGGTTCGAGGACGGCACTACCCCAGGTTCATGCACCGATTCCGAAACAAACACATCAGAAATAGAGTCGGGCAGGGGCGCCTCAGACATCGGGAGTGACCCTTGCCGAACCGCAGGCAAATGCCACCATGGCACCGAAGGAAACCGGTGATGCTCCCAGTGGTAACCAAAGTGATAACAGGTAACAAACGACAGCCACACGGGCCACGCGTTACTGCGCGCGCGATGCTCGTCCACGAACCCGGGCTCGGCCTCGCGGTGGGGCAACCACGTGCCAAAATAAAATAATTGCATCGTGCTCAACAGCGAAGGGGCCACCCAGAACAGCAACAGGCGCAACTCGGAAATACCAGCGACGTGAGATAGCACATTGAATACCAGCGCCATACCCACGACCTGTTTCCAGGTCACATAGTGAAATACGAAGTTCAGGTACCAGCGCCACACGGAGTCATGCTGACCATCATGCCAGTCCGGGTCCGAGAGACTGGCCGGGTGTTGATGATGGCGGCGATGCTCGCGCACCATCTGCCGATAGGGAAACAGGGCATACAACCCCACCGAAATCCGGCCAATCCAGTCGTTGGCCCAGCGGTTGCCCGGCCAGACCGTGCCGTGCATGGCGTCGTGGGCGGTAATAAACAGGCCCGTATAGAGCAGCGTCATCCAGAGGCTCAGCGCCGGCGTCATCCACGAAAGCACCCACGCATCGGGTAGAGCGCAGAGCAACATCCCCAGCGACACAAGCCACAGCACCAGAAACAATACGCCCAGCACAGGCCCCCAGGGCCGATTCACCGGCACGGCAGCACGCTGCAGAACGTCGTTCATCACGAACCTCCTGCGGGCAACAGGCGACTGCCCGCCAACCGGGGCCACTCAGCAATCAGCTGCTCGGCGGCAGCCCGTCCACTCATGGCACACAGGGGCACTCCGCCGCCCGGATGTGCGCTACCCCCCGCATGAAAAAGGCCGCGCACACGCGAATCCTGATTCGGAAGACGACGAAATGCGGCCATGGGGTCATTCGACGCAGCGCCATAAATGCTCCCCAGAGAATCCGGAAATTGCTCTGCCAGAGCCACGGCATTCCGTTCCCATACCACTGTGTCGTCCGCATCCAGCAGTCCGGCTTCGAGTAATCGACGCCAGACAGTCAACTTCAGGTCCTGCCACGTCGTGGCCGACCACTCCGAGGGGTCGCGGGCGGGCGTATTCGCCATCACAAATAACGGCTCGTGATCGGTCCAGCCCGAACGACGATGAGCCTTCTCCTGCGCGCACAAATAAACAGTGGGCTCGTCCGGCGGACGCGACCGATCGAAAATATCGCGAAACTCGTGTTCATACGTTCCGGGAAATAGAACGGCGTGTGCAGGGCGGTCGTGACGCCGGCGCGCGCGTACCAAAAGGTTATAGCCCGACATTGAAGGTGTACCCCTCCGACGAACCGACCTGCCCAGAAGACGCTGCACATGGGCACCATCCACATTCGACACGACGCTTCCGGCGCCAATCATCGTGCCATTTTCGAGCGTGACGCCCACCGCACGACCCTGCGAAGTAAGAATACGGGATGCGCCGGTACCCAGAGCAAACGTTACGCCCACCTGAGTCGCCACCCGCACCAGCGCGCGTACCAGCTCGTACATGCCGCCCTGCACGCCAAACCCTCCAAGGCCCAACTCCACATGGGCAATACAGTTCAGGGTGGCCGGAGCCGTACGAACATCGGATCCGTTATAGGTGGCATACCGCGAAAATAAATCGCGTAAATATGGAGATTTTACCCGGCGTTCGATTCCGCCCTGCATACGTGAAAACGGGTCAATCGCCAGCACCGCGCCCGGATGCCGGAGCGCCAGGCCAGCCATCGTAAGCGGTGTAGGGGCAGGCCCACGAACAAAATGCGGTGCGGCCGCGTTCCAGATACGTTCGGCATAGGTCGCGTATCGCTGCGCATCGTCAGCGGCCGACTCGCCCAGCGTGTCGCGAATCGAGGCCAGACTCCCGGACCACCGCGCAAAGATATCCAGCACCGTGTTGTCGGGCCAGTGATAGCGAAACGCCGGAGTTGGCTCGAAGACGTTGACCTGCTCACCCAGCGTTGTACCCGCAGCCTGAAAAACCGCGTCCAGCTCGGCCGTCAGGGTGATCACGCTAGGCCCGGTATCGAATTCAACGCCCTCGTGGACCGCGATATTGCACTTTCCACCGGGCGTCGTCAGTCGGTCCACCACCAACACACGCAGCCCTGCGGCGCCCGCGACAATCGCGGCCGACAGCCCACCTATCCCGGCACCCAAGATAACGACATCGACCGATGACGGAACAGAAGCCGTCTTTTCTTTCGCCAGTTCGTCCAGGGTGGCAGCTGAGCCCATCATGCCGCCCCCGTGCGATGCGCGCGCGAGGCATACACGCGGCCACTCCAGACAATCGCTCCACGGCGGCTCCACGACCACGACCGCCAGGCAATCGACAGAAACGCCAGCGTGGCCAGCGGGTGAAAAAACACCGGCCACAACGAGAATCCCATGCGCAGTCCAAGCAGCACGCGCATTGCAAGAGACGCCAATACACCCACCGCGCCCGCCAGCGTGAAAATGCCGGAAATTAATCCCAGACAGCCAGCTGCCAGCAGCAGCCATGGCAAAACAAACGCTGAAAAATAAAGTCCGCTCACCACCAGCAGACCCGTCAGGCTGGCACCAATTCCCTCGTACAAATTCTTGGAAAACCCATCGCGAATTTCCTGCCAGCCTGTGTACATGCGGCAACGGGCCATATGACTTCCGTCTGCAAATACCATGCGCAGCCCGGCACGTTTCGCATTTCGACAAAAAGCCATATCGTCAACGACCTCGGCCTTTACCGACTCAAATCCACCCATGGTGGTATAGGCCGCACGCCGAACCAGCAGAAACTGACCCATGGCGGCCAGAAAACGGGGGTCCCGTGAGAGCCAGATCAATGGCAAAGGCAACCAGCTGGTATAGGTGGCCAGTAACATCGGCATCACGAGCTGCTCGGCGCGCGTCACCATTTCCTGATGCGGCACCACCGACAGGACATCAGCACGATACTGTCCCATGACATCCGCAGCGCGGCGAATCCCCCCGGCCCGAAGGCGCGTATCGGCATCCAGAAACAGCAGCCACTCGCCGGCTGCCTGCATCGACAGTCGGTGGCAGGCATGGGGTTTACCCACCCAGCCCGGCGGGAGACCAATGCCCTGCATCACCCGTAATTTCGGGAACTCCTGTGACAGCGCCGCCAGAATGTGCGGCGTCGCGTCGGTTGAGCCGTCATCGCAGACAATACATTCCAGCAGGTCGTCGGCGCTTTGCATCACAGAGCGCACCGTCGCTTCGATACAGCGCTCCTCGTTGCGGGCTGGTATCAGCACCGATACCGAAGGCAGCGATGCGTTGCTCTGCCGGCCTCGCGGCCACACCAGAAGATTGAATGCCGTCAGTGACAGCGACATCAGGGAAGGCACCGTCAACACGGCCGCGATCGACCCGGCGAGAGCGCTCATTCGTGCACCCCCTGCTCAGCGGGCGGCAGCGCCCGAGTCGTCGTCCGCCCGGTCAACGTGCCTACCGCCCTGCCCCATTGCCTGAAGAGTCGGGCGATACGCCCGTCATGAGGACCAGTAAACAGCGCGAGCCACATGGAGTTCGTACCATTCACGCGATGCACCGCCATGTTGACCAGCCATCGATAGACCGTCAGGTCCACCCGATCGGGCCGCAGAAATTCAGACCACCCGGCAAAAGTCTGGCCGTCGGGTAATTCGGCTTCCGTTGCAGAGCGAAGATAAAAGAAACTGCGATCGACCAGCGCGCGGTGGCGAATTTTCAGAATGGGTCGGCCATCCACCGTGAGTTCAATCCGCCGGGGCCACCACATGCCAAATACGTCGAGCGCGTAGCGAGTGCGTGCGACCTGTGCGTGCTGCACCGTGGAACGCCCATCGGGAAAGAGCACGACATACATCGCGACCGGCGACTGCGCGGCATCGCGCGGAGTGACCAGATAATAAATGTGGGTCAGCTCGCCGACACGGTACCGTCCCCACGCCCAGTCCGAAATCCCCAGCGCATCGACGTGCACCGGGCTGGCATTTCGATCATGGTAGGCGGGGGCATCCACACACCACACCCGGTGGCCACACCGAAGCTCGCCCATCGCGTGTGCATGGGTCAGCACCGGACTCCAGTCGTGCCCCAGATCCACCGCCCCCGTCCATGTCGCCGACTCGCGAACCACACCCTGCACCCGAATATGCCCGGTCAGCGGCGGCTCACCGGGCAGGGAGTCCACATCCAGCAACAGCTCGACCGTGCGCCGATCCGACTCCTGATGCTGCCAAATCCTCGTGCGGCCGAAAGTCCACTCTTCACGGGCCGCACAATACCCCGACTGACTCGCATCAAACTCCTGCAGCGAGTAATAGACGACTCGCGCCCGCTGATAGACCACCACGTTGAGTGAGGGTCGCTGCTGTGCCGGCGCTGCCTGATCACGGCGCGCTGCGTTTGTGTATCCGGGCAGAAATGGCAGCCCAAACGACCAGATCAGCACCACCCCGTTGCCTTGCGCATCCAGCATATCGACATACCACCACACGAAGCCGCCCGGAGCGCTCATGGCGAGCGTTGCGCGAGGCATATCGGGAGCAGAGAGCGAGATCATGCACGTTCACAGTCTGAAAACCCTCTCTGACTGCGCGCACAATGCGCGAGGCAGACGATGACAACGTCAAGGCGGGTGTTGATTGCCGGCGCTGGACCAGCTGGAGTGGCTCTGGCAGTTACTCTGGCCCGTTCAGGCCTGTGCGTAAGATGTTTCGACTCTCGCGCAGATGCGCTGTGGACAAATAATTATGGTATCTGGGCCGACGACCTACCGTGGTTTGGTGCGGCAGGCCAGCAGGGACTCCGCTGGGAGCGCCCTGCCATCATCGGCACAGACGGCCGGCAGTACGTCGTGCCGTCGGCCTACCACATGCTCCCGAACGCGTCGCTACAGTCGCAATGGCGCGCCGAGCTCGAGGCGCTCGGTGGATCACTCACCGCACAACAGGTCGTCAGCGTGGAGTCGCGCGCTGGTGGAATGGTCTGCTGCACGCTGGATGATGGCTCCGACGAAACGGCCGACCTGTTTGTGGACGCCTCGGGAGGACCCAGCCCCTGGGTCGCGCGCGAGCGCTCGCCCGCGCCCGGATTTCAGACGGCCTGGGGAACAACCATTCGCGCCTCGGCAGGCGACCTGCCGTTGCACAACGCCGACATGGCGCTCATGGACTTTCGACAGGCCGCCGAAGGCGTTAGCGAGTGGCCGCCAACGTTTATGTACGCGCTTCCTACCGGTCCGGACACGGTTTTTGTGGAAGAGACGGTGCTGGTAGGCAACCCCATGACACCCCCCGAAGAGCTGCGCGCGCGCCTGCAACTGCGCCTACGCACCTGGGGATTGGCGGACCGCGAACAGCTTCACCACGAGCGCTGCGTGATCGCGATGGGTCAGGCGCTCCCGACCGCTGCGCAGCCTGCCCTGGCATGGGGAGCCGCGGCGGGCATGGTGCACCCGGCCAGCGGTTATTCCATCGGTCACACCGTGCGATGGGCCCACCAGGCCGCACCCGCCATCGCCGAGCTGCTGGCGACGCCCATGTCCGCCAGCGCGAGGCAGACGCTTCTGTGGCAGCAGGTCTGGCCGCGCGAACGGCGCCGCGCGTGGCGCCTGTACCGGTTCGGCATGGACGTGTTGTTGCAGATGAACGCCGCAGCGCTGGGAGAGTTCTTTCTGCACTTCTTCGAGCAGGACGCCGAGCGAGCGCTGCGCTACATGCGCTTTGACCTCAGCGACCGGCAACTGGCTGAACTCATGCTGGATTTTTACAGGGCGGTCCCGGGTTCCATCCGCTGGCGACTCACCCGGGCGGGGGCGGGACCCTCGGGCTGGGGCCTGGCCGCCCGGTGGTTCACCGACCGCTGACAGATCGCTGTCAAGGGGGGCTCAACAAAAAACCTGTTCAAATCGCGCAGAAAGTCCGTGACGCCCCGCATCTTTTGAACAGGTTTGTGAATCACTAGAGGGTCACTTCGCCCTGCCATGATGCTGAAGACCATGAACGACACGGCCCACAGACCAGTTGACCTCGCGGAGAGTGCAGGCACGCGCTCACGAAAAGGCGAGGTGCTTCAGCTGCCCGACCAGATGGAACGCGTCGAGCAGCTGATGAATGAGCTGGCCGCCGGAGATAACCGGCATCGCATCACGGTTATGGTACAGGACCACCTGTCCACCGGTGGAAAGCGGATTCGAGCGCTCCTGGCGCTGTGGGCCACGCGCGCCCTTGGCGGAAGCCCCTGTGCAGGGGTGGCGTGGGCCGCCGCCTGCGAGATGTTGCACAACGCGAGCCTGGTGCACGACGACCTGCAGGACGGCGATACGCTGCGACGCGGTCAGCCGACGGTGTGGTCGCGCTACGGGGCCGCACAGGCGGTCAATGTCGGCGACCTCATGCTTATGCTGCCGTTTCTGGCGCTGGAACATGGCCCGATCGATGACGGTGTGCGCTGGAAGCTCTCGCGCCTGTTGGCCGCCGGTGCCGCCGAAACGGTCCGCGGACAGTCTGACGAGATGGACCTGTTGCCGTGCGAGCTGCTCGACGTGGAAAACTATGTGCGAACGGTGGAAGGCAAGACCGCCGCGCTGTTGGCGATGCCTGTGCAGGGCGCGGCGCTGATTTCAGGCATGAGCCCTCAGGATGCCGAGAACCTGGCGGCACCATTTCGTCTGATCGGCCAGATTTTTCAGCTGCAGGATGATGTGGTCGACCTGTACGGAGAAAAAGGTCGTGCAGAGCGCGGCTCTGACCTGCGCGAAGGAAAAGTCAGCGCGCTGGTGGTGGAACATCTGGCTGTCTGCCCCGAAGACCGCACGCGTCTGTTGTCGTTGCTCCGTACGCCGCGCGAAACCACCTCGTCCACCGAGGTGCAGTGGGCCATTGACGCCTTTGTTGATTCCGGCGCGCTGGACCGCGTCATTGCCCGCATCGAAGACCTGGCCAACGCTGTGCATCACTCGGCGGTTCTTGGCCTACACCCCGCGCTCAACCGCGTGGCGCACACCCTGCTCGAGCAGTGCCTGCGTCCTATCGGTCATCTGTGCGCCATTCAATACACCCCGGTCGCGTCGTAATTCAGAATCTCTCCGAATTCCGCGCCTCTCGCAGCAAGGTCATTACTCATGAGCCAGCAAAATCAGAACAACAGGGCCATCGTCATCGGGTCAGGATTTGGCGGCCTCGCAGCCGCCATGCGTCTTCGGGCGCGTGGCTGGAATGTCACCGTGCTGGAGGCGAACGAGCAGCCGGGCGGTCGCGCGAGCGTGTTCAAGCGCGACGGATATACGTTTGATGCAGGCCCCACGGTCATTACGGCACCGTATCTGTTCGACGAGCTCTTTGCGCTCTTCGGTCGTGACTGGCGCGATTATTTTTCGCTAGCGCCCGTCGACCCTTTCTATCGTATCGTCTTCGATGACGGCTCGAAGTTCGATTATGTGGGCGACGAAGAGCGACTTCTGGCCAATATTCGCGACGTAAACCCGCGCGATGTCGATAATTATCAGCGCATGGTCAAACACATGCAGCAGATCTTCGACATCGGCTACATGAAGCTCGCCGATGTGCCATTTGACCGCCTCTCCGACATGTTGCGTGTCGTACCCGACATGCTTCGCCTCGAAAATTATCGCTCGGTATATGGCCTTGTCTCCAAGTACATGGAAGACGAGCGCCTGCGTCAGGTGTTCAGTTTTCAACCACTTCTTGTCGGTGGTAACCCCTTCAATACCAGCTCCATTTACACGCTGATTCACTGGCTGGAACGTCAATGGGGCGTGCATTTCGCCATGGGCGGAACGGGTGCCATTGTTTCGGGCATGGTGCGCGCGCTCGCCGAGCAGGGCACCGAGATTCACTACAATAGCCCGGTACAGAAAATCGAGGTCAGGAGTGGAAACGTTTCCTCGGTCATCACCGAGGACGGCCGCGTCTTCGAAGCCGACCTCGTGGTGTCGAACGCCGACCCCACAACGGTTTACTCGAAGCTCATCGCACCCGAACACCGGCGCAAATACACCGACCGTGTGGTGAACCGAAAGAAGCAGTCCATGTCTCTCTTCGTAACCTACTTTGGCGCGAAGAAGACATTCCCGGAGCTTGCCCACCACACCATTATTCTTGGGCCGCGCTACAAAGGTCTGCTGCACGACATCTTCAACAAGCGCGTGCTTGCCGACGACTTTTCGCTTTATCTTCATGCCCCCACACGCACCGACGCCAGCATGGCGCCGGAAGGACACGAAGCCTTCTATGTGCTGTCGCCCGTGCCCAATCAAAAGAGCGGCCTGAACTGGGAAGATCACCACGCCGAATACGAAGACCGTATTCTGAACAGCCTCGAAAAACACCTCCCCGGCCTCGCCGATAATCTGTCCGTCAAATTCTCGGTTGACCCGCGCTATTTCGAGGGACGCCTGCGCTCGCGCGACGGTGCGGCGTTCGGCATTGAACCCATCCTCACGCAGAGCGCCTACTTCCGCTATCACAACAAGTCGGACGACGTCGGCAACCTGTTCTTTGTGGGCGCCAGCACGCACCCCGGAGCCGGTGTTCCCGGTGTGCTCTGCTCGGCCAAGGTGCTCGAACACACCCTGCCCGAGCTCCCCTCGCACCTGCGAATTCCCCTTGAAGACGCATCGGGCGCGCGCGCTGCGGCTGAATAATGCTCCCTCTGATGCGGTAACCGAACCATGGCCGACGCACTCAGCTCTGCGGACCACTCGACCACCCTGCTGGTACCGTCGGCGACTTCGACTTCGCAGACCCTGGAGCTCAGCTATGAGCGACTGACCGCCGGCTCGAAGACGTTTCGGTTTGCCAGCTATTTTCTGCCGCGCGATTGCCGAAACGACGCGGCGGTCGTGTACTCATTTTGTCGGCTCGTCGATGACCTTGCCGACGACGCGCCGTCGATAGAGCAGGCCACCACTGACCTGCAGCTTGTGCGTGGCGAGCTGCAGGGGCGCGCTACGGCACGCCCGATCATCGCTGCGTACATGGCGGTCGCATCGCGCACGCACATTTCAGGGGAGGTCGCCGACGCACTTATTCAGGGCGTGCTGTCCGACCAGCGTACCGTACGCATTCAGAATGACGCCGAGCTGATGACCTACTGTTATCAGGTCGCCAGCACGGTGGGGCTCATGATGTGCGGCGTCCTGGGCGTGCGCGACCCTCGGGCGCTGGCGCACGCGGTCGATCTGGGGCTGGCCATGCAGTTGACAAATATTTGTCGTGATGTGGCCGACGACGCCCGAATGAACCGCGTGTACCTGCCCGAGGAGCGCCTCAGGGCGGCGGGCACGTCATCCGAGGCGCTCATTCAGGGCGTTGCAGGTCGCGACGCGATCGCCCGGGTGGTGCGCGATCTACTGGCCCGCGCCGAACAACACTATCAGAGCGCAGACGCAGGCATGCGGTGGATTCCCTGGCGTGCGCGGCTGGCCATTGTGATCGCGGCGCGCACCTATCGTGCCATTGGTGTGCGTCTGCTGGCTAACGGTGCCGACGCCATGGCCGGCAGAACCGTGGTACCCTTTACGGGAAAACTATATTGGGCCGCCCGCGCATTGCTGGCATTTATGTTACCGAAAATCCAGGGCTGGCTGCCGTTTCCGACGCACGACGCACGCCTGCACGCAGGCATTCCGCCATGGCCGGGGGTACATTCCCCGACCCGCATACTGCCGCCCTGAATGTACCTGCTGTCAGCCGCGCACGGTCAGCCACACCAGTCCGCCAATAATCAACACACAGCCGATCAGGCGGTCCAGACTGAAGGTCTCCTGACGGGCCGCAATCGCCACGGCCATGGTGATGAGCGGATACGCCGACGACACCGCCGACGCGCCCGACGCCGGCATGCCCCGAAGCGCGAACATGAAGCAGAAAAATGCGGTCGCGGCACACGCGCCAGCGGCGAGAGACCAGAAAATACCGGGCTGAGATGGCACAAACTCCACCCCGGAACGGCGTGCCAGAACATAACAGATCGGTGCCGCTGCCACGTAAGGCAGGTAATAAATCCACTGTACATCCAGAGGGTGTAAAAACCCCAGCGCCTGTTTGTTGGCAAATCCCCAGAGTCCCCAGGATACGGTAGCAATAAGCAACAACAGGGCGGCGGTGGTCATAGCGCTGGTGTGGTGATGGTGTGATGATGCCGAGCCCGGGCAGCGGTTTACCTGAACGCCGTCGACGGGTCGGTCGGCAGTCGCTCTAGCGTGTGAACGATGATTCGCACAAGGTTTGCCGCCGCCGATGGTACGATTCTCGCGGCTTGCTCAGAGTGTTCGCGTAGCCGCGTGCGAGTGAAGTTTTGTGTCAACGGCGGATTACCCGCTTAACAGACGCGCGCCCGAGAGCAGGTATTGTCTGGCCGGCGGCTCAGACGTGCCCGACTCGGCCGATGCCGCGTCATGGGTACGTTCGACTTTCTTTCTCTTTTGAGGAGTGATGTTCGCCGTGCCGCCCGACGCATATTCGAGCTTCATGCGGTCAATGCGATCCACCAGGTCTTCCGTGGACAGTCGGGCGCCGATGCGTTCCACAATCAGCGGAAACGCCAGCGGGCTGGGTCGCCCGGTATCGTGTATCACCAGGTTGGACGCACAAAGGCGCGCCATGGTCGATTCGAGTCGCCCGCGTTCAAAGTTTCGCTCCAACACTTCGCGGTGTGCCTGCTGCAACAGAAGATTAGCCGGGTCATATTGCCGGAATACGTCGTAGATGAGCGATGAGGACGTAAACAATTGTCGCGCTGGTTTTCGCGCGCCCGGTACATTCTGTGGAATGAGCATGGCCACGCGTGCCACCTCTCGAAACCGATACCGCCCCAACTCGGCCATATTCACGGTTTCGACCGTGTCGTGCTCCAGCTGACCGGTAGAAAACAGGTTACTGTTCAGGTATTCCAGCCAGGGAAAGGCCACCGGAGAAAGCAGCTCAAATCCATAGTCATTTACCGAATAACTGAACGTTGCCTTGTGCAGGCGAGCCAGCCGAAGCGCCAGCAGGGCAGCAATTCCCTCGTGTACCAGCCGCCCCTCGAACGGAAACACAAACAGGTGCCAACCCTCCCGGGTTTGACACACCTCGATCAGTAATTCACCCTGCTCCGGCCAGCAGGACAATTCGCGCTGCGCCTGAATTACCGGTGAAGCCGAGCGCAATACGTCATCGGTTTGGTTCTCCAGCTCGGGTGACGCAATCAGGTCGCGCACAGCGCGAGAGAGCACGTCTGTAATCGGCAGTTTACCACCTCCCCAGCGTGGAACAGCCGTCACAGGACCTCTGGCGGGACGCACCACGGCGCGCAGCGCACGATGGCTCACCAGCTCGAGTGTTTTACCCGCGAAAATGAAGCGCTCACCCGGCTTGATGGACCCAATAAATATCTCTTCGATATGACCCAGACTCTTGCCGCTGGCATAGGTGACATCGACCGAAGCGTCCGATACGATCGTGCCAATATTCATGCGATGGAGCTGCGCGACCTTTTCGCTCGTGACCTGAAAAACACCGTTGACGGGCTCAATTTTCCGAAATTCCGGATAGCGCTGCAGGGTGTGTCCACCGCGGGTCATCAGATCGAGCACCCAGCCAAAGTCGGTCGTCGAGAGCTCGCGGTACGCGTAGGCGCTCCGCACCTGCAAATAGAGCGACTCGGGAGTGAAACCACCGCCGAGCGCGCAGGTAACCATGTGCTGCGCCAGCACATCCACGGGTGCCGACAACGGCACGCGCGCCTCCATATCACCGCCAGCGACAGCGCGCCGTAACGCCACGATCTCAATTAATTCCAGCGCGTGTGTCGGCACACAGACAATACGGCTGGGCACACCCGGCCGATGCCCCGAACGCCCTGCCCGCTGCAGCAGGCGCGCCACGCCCCTCGGTGAGCCAATCTGAAAGACCTGCTCGACGGCGGCAAAATCGACGCCCAGATCGAGCGACGACGTACAAACGACCAGCCGAATCGAACCATTCTTCAGACCCGCTTCCGTGGCCTCCCGATCTTCGCGGTCCAGTGAACCGTGATGAAGGCCCATGACGGACGCCCACTCCGGTTTCGCTTCAAGAATCGCCTGAAACCAACGCTCTGTCTGCGAGCGTACGTTGGTGAACACCAGCGTCGAACTCGAAATGTCGATCGCCTCGACCAGCCGCCGCAGCATGGGCAAACCCAGATGCCCGGCCCACGGAAACGCATCCACCTGGTCTGGAATCAGGGTCTCTATTCGAATGTCACGGCGAACCTCTTCCCGTACCAGCTCTCCTCTCTGCTCCATGCCCACAGCGGCCTGCAGCGCTTCATCCAGATTGCGAATCGTCGCCGACAGCGCCCATGTACGAGCGTGCGGCGCCAGCGAGCGCAGCCGGGTAAGCAACAGCTCGACCTGAGTGCCCCGCTTGGTGGACAATAGCTCGTGCCACTCATCGACCACGATACAGCGCAGATCTGCGAACATATCCGGCGCATTATCGCGAGCGAGCAGAAGAGCCGCCGATTCGGGCGTTGTCACCAGTATGGTGGGCAGTCGCTTTCCCTGCTTTTGGCGCTGCGATGACGACGTATCTCCCGTCCGCGACTCTACCGTAAACGGCAGCGCCAAATCCTTGATGGGCTCTCGAATGGCCAGCTCAATGTCACGCGTCATGGCGCGCAACGGTGAAATATACAGGATTTTCAACCCTTCGCCCGCCCCCTCCTCCATCAACTCCGACAGAGGGCCCATCAACGCCGCGTAGGTCTTACCGGCGCCAGTGGATACGTTCACGATGCCACTTTGCCCTTCCCGATAGGCCTTCCATGCCCGACGCTGAAACGAAAACGGCTGCCACCCGCGACTGGCAAACCAACCCTCGATGCGCTCCAGTGCATTGGGCATATTCACGCCTGATGTTCGAGCCATTTCCTCAACGACTCCAGCGTGTCGGCCTCAGCGGCAGGTTTGTCCTGGCGCCAGCGTAGTATGCGCGGAAAACGGAGGGCAATACCAGCCCTGTGACGACTTGACTGCTGAATCCCCTCAAAGCCAATCTCGAACACAAGCTGCGGCTGTACCGAGCGAACGGGACCGTATTTTTCAACGGTATGTCGCCGTATCCATTCATCCACACGGGCAATTTCGGCGTCTGTCAACCCCGAGTAGGCTTTTGCCACGGGGGTAAGCGCACCCTCGTGCCACACGCCAAAGGTATAATCGGTATATAAATTGGCGCGCTTTCCGTGGCCAGCCTGTGCATACAGCATCACCACATCGACCGTCATGGGGTCCACCTTCCACTTGTACCAGTCCCCCTTTTTTCGTCCGTTTCGATAAGGCGACAAACGGTGCTTGAGCATGAGCCCTTCCGTGCGCATCTGTCGCGACTGCTCACGCAGAGCCGCTCGTTCATGCCATGAGCCGGCCTCTACTACCGGAGAGATTTTCAGGGCGGCAGAAAATTCAGTGGCTGCGTGTTCCAGCGCAGACCGTCGCTCATTCAATGGCTGATGGCGAATATCGACGCCGTTCCACTCCAACAGGTCGTAGGCCAGAAAAACCACCGGATATTGCTGGACGATTTTCTTCGATACCGTTGTGCGTCCAATCCGGTGCTGCAGGTCACCAAACGGGAGTGGGGCGCCATCGCGCCACGCGAGAATCTCACCATCGAGCACGGTTCCGTTGGGTAACGACTGAGCGGCGGCCACAATTTCAGGAAATCGTTCGGTCACGAGCTCTTCGCCACGCGACCACAACCACGTTTCGTGATCGCGCCGAATCAACTGCCCGCGAATTCCATCCCATTTCCACTCCGCCTGCCAGTCGGCTGCATCGCCCAGCTGCTCGGGTGATTGTTCCAGCGGGTAAGCCAGAAAAAATGGGTACGGCTGCGACGGTTCCTGCACGCCAGACTCCGATGCCGTGAGCTGCTGCCAGAACACGGCACCCGGACGCCAGTTTCCCATCAAACGGTGTGCAATCACCGGTATGGGAACACCGACGTGCTCGGCCAGCGCTCGCTCAACCAGCGTTCGCGCGACACCGACCCGCAGGCCCCCGGTCAGCAGTTTGTTGAGCAGGAATAATTCGCGACCACGCAGGCTGGACCACCATCGCACCACCTGTTCCCGCGTAGCCGCTTCATCCATCGTAGGCAGCGCGGGGATGCGTTCCTCCATCCACACATGCAGCGGAATATTCTCGGTTTCCACCGTTGCCGGGCGCGCAAGTAACAAGGCGATGGTCTCGGCCAGATCACCCACGACGGCATAGCTTTCTTCGAATAACCAGTCAGGCATGCCGGTCACTTCTGCCGCCCAACGACGCAGCTGCGTCGAAGATACCGCACGTTTATGCTTCATGCCCGTGAGTATCCATAACGCCCACGACGCGTCCTGAGACGGCACCCGCGCAAAATAATCGCGCATGGCCGCCACCCGTGCCAGTGTCGATGTGGTGCTGTCGAGCATGTCGTACAACGCGGCAAACTCACGCATCGTCGCCCTCTTCACCGCTGAACCGGGTCTGAAGCGGCTGCGCGTCCACGCCCATTTCACACAGATAACGCACCAGTACGCTCGTGTTCCCGTGCGTGGCAAGCACACGGGATGCACCGGTTTCCCGGACGGTTCGAATCAGATCGTTCCAGTCCGCGTGGTCACTCACCACAAACCCCCGGTCGTATCCTTTTCTTCGGCGCACACCACGCAGCGTCATCCATCCCGACGCGAAGCCGGTCTCGACGCGGGCAAAGCGCTTCATCCATGCGCTGCCCTGTGCGGAAGGAGGTGCCAGAATCAGGTCGCCTGCAAATGTCGACGTCTTGTCGGCATCTGACACTGCCTTCGTCGGGAGCATGGGAATATTCGCGTCACGATACAGGGCGGTCAGCGCGGTGACCGCTCCGTGCAGCCACACGCTTTCGGTGGTGAACGCGGTGAGCCCCGCCAGAATGCGCTGCGCTTTTCCCAGCGCGTAGCAAAACAAAACAGCCGACCTGCCATGACGACGACACGTCATCCACCAGTCAAATATCTCACGACACACATCGTGGGTGTCGGGCCAGCGGTACACGGGCAGCGCAAACGTGGCCTCCGTAATGAAGGTATCGCAGGCAACAACCTCGAAAGGCTCACATGATGGGTCGTAGTTTCGCTTGTAGTCACCAGAAACGACCCAGACCCCGTCAGGGCCCTCGATTCGAACCTGCGCCGAGCCAAGAATATGTCCTGCCGGGTGCAGACTGACGAGGACGTCACGAAACCGCTGCGGCTCACGCCACACCATGGGATGCACGCTCGTGGTGAGGCCGAGCCGGTGACGCAACAGTGGGGCCGATGACATCGACGAAAAATACTGTCCCGAACCCGCTCTGGCGTGATCCGCGTGCGCGTGTGTGATCACCGCATTCGGAACGGGTCTCCATGGGTCGACCCAGAAGTTACCCGCCGCACAGTACAATCCGGCGTCGGTCACCTCCATCATGCAGTACGAACCCGTTGTATCAGGAGCTCCGTCATCGCCTGCGCTGCCTGACGACCGCTATGCCAGGCATCCTCGACGCACGGGCCCAGGCACCAGTCACCCGCCGCAATCAGCGGCAATGAATCGTGCACGACGCAGGGTTTTCCGGCGGGTTTAGCCACCACCGCATACCGCCAGCGATGGGCAATGTTCAGGATGATGGATGGCAATTCCAGCGCCGAGTTCTGTCGGAAGTCGCGCAGCAGTCGTGAGGCGATGGCATCGGGCGCCGCGTCAAACATGGCCTCCGAGAAATCGGGAGTCGATTGCAGCGTCCACAATTCTCCACCATCCCGGCCTGGCTTGGCGCTGTCGCGCCACGCACTCCCCAGCGAACTGCCCTCCATATTGTCCCACACAAACGCCTCGCGCCGGGTATCGAGGGGGCGAGAGAACGAGACCATGCTGACCCAGCGGGGCCGCATCTGGATCGCGCCGAGCAGGGACGCAATAGATGGAAATGCCGATAGCAGCTGAGCGGCCTGCGGCGCGGGAATCGCGACGACCACCGCATCGTACGACTCGCGTGACTCCGCGCCCTGAAAACCAACCCGAAACTGGCCACCCGCGTGCTCCACCGAGGTCACCGCGGTATTGAAGCGTACACTCAGGCCGTCCAGGCCCTGCTGAATAATCCGGTTCATGGAAGGGCGTCCCACAAACTGATTTTCAATGTTACAGCTGCCCACCGCCGGTGGTACGGGTTGCCAGGGCACAACGGAGCCGTCAGCCATCCATCCTTCGACGACCTCACGAAACGCAGGCGATCGAGCGGCGAAGCCGGGCGCTCCATGATCAAACCGCACAGCGTCCATTCTTCGCGTGGACATACGCCCGCCGGGTCCACGCCCCTTGTCAACCACCGCTACGCGGTACCCGGCGTCACGCAGATGGCGAGCGCAGGTTGCACCCGCCATTCCCGCACCAACAACCAGAATTCCAGATTTCATGACGAACCCTCGTGAAAGGCAAGCTGTGCCACAAGGGCGGGATTTTCCAGAATGGGTAAATGTCCAGCTCCGGCGACCACATGAACTGGCGCATGTGGCCAGTTGGCGAGCCAGTCTGCGATGCTCTGCGTTACAGCGGCAAATGTGCGTTCGCCCCGAAGAATCGATACGGGGTGATGAACTTGCTGGTACGTACGGGCTCCGCGCACGGTGGATAACAGACGCAGTGTTTTCAGGGCGGCGTCATGGTCCACGCGCGTGAACGACTCGGTGATGCTGACGTCTTCTTTGCGGTGTCTGGACAGGGCGACGTTGGCAAGTACGCGGCCGACAGGGTTCGCGAACGCTGTCAGGTAGAAAAGCCGCCCTGCAAATGGCAGTAGAAAAAGGCGAAAATACCAGGGTAGCCACGCGAAAGGGTCAATGAGTACAAGGCGCGAAAATCGCTCGGGTCGCCTCAGCACGGCCTCTAAACCAAAAATGGCTCCGCTACAGTTTCCGATGAGCGAAAACTGCCCTTCGGGCAAGGCGTCGATGAGCTCGCCAAGGGGCGCGAGGTAGGCCTCCATCGACCACTGCGCAACTGCCGGAGAGCGGCCATAGCCCGGCATGTCCACGGCGATCAGACGCACGCCTTCAGGCAGATGGGGCGCGAGCGGCGCAAAAGTCAGGTGGCTCCCACCCCAGCCATGGAGGGCGAGCCAGACATCGTGACCGCTGCCGTATGTGTGCGAGTGAAGCATGGGCTTACGTATCGGCCATTCCGAAATTCGGGTTGGCGCATGACCAGTGGGGGCTTACAAGTGATGCGCGTCCCACGCCAAAGGTACAGCCCGGTTTCGATTCGTGAGCCGATGTGCCAGCGTTCATACCGCGCGGTCGATGCGCAGGGCTTCAGGAGCATGACATGGACAGCCGACAGTATTCAGCAGCCTGCGAACGCAATCGCGGTCCTATTCTGGAGGTTCTTCGCGAGGAGGTCGTGGACGGCGCGCAGGTTCTGGAGGTGGCCAGCGGCACCGGGATGCACGCGGTCTGGTTCTCTCGGGAGCTACCTGTGTCTGCCTGGCAGCCGACTGATCCGTTACCGGAGTCGGTGGCGAGCATCGACGCATGGCGAGCGTCGGACGGCGACGAGCGTATGCTGCCAGCGAGGCCGCTGGACGTGCACAGCGAAGCGTGGCCCGCAGGCGCATGGGACGTCGTGTATGTGGCCAACATGATCCACATCGCACCCAGGAGCGCGACGACAGCGCTGCTGCGCGGGGCTTCGCGTGTGCTGTCGGCTGGAGGGCGTCTGATTGTGTATGGCCCGTTTCGACAGGGCGGATGGATGGCACAGGGTAATGTTGTGTTCCACGCAGATCTCCAGCGGCGCAACCCGGAGTGGGGGGTGCGCGACCTGGAGTGGGTACAGCAACAGGCCGCGGAGCTGGGGCTGGTACTGCGGCGAACGGTGGCGATGCCCGCGAACAACCTGACAGTGGTGTTTGAGCGGGTGACAGACGGAGGCGTGCCGGCGGGGAGCGTTGAGGCGGGTGGGGCGGCCCTGACATAAAGAGACCACGCCCCGATTGTTGACTTTTCTGGTCAACAATCTAGAGAGGTGGGGTCCTCGTTCCGGTAGGAGAGTGCCCGTGTCCAGCGACGTGCCTGACAACCGCCCCCTGTTTCCGCTTTTCCTGAAGCTGGACGGCCACTTGTGCGTGGTTGTGGGCGGTGGTCCGATAGGAGCCCAGAAGGCTCTGGGGCTGGTGGAGTGCGGAGCACGTCTGAGGGTGGTGAGTCCCGAGCTGGATGAGAGCTGGGACCCGTTGCGTGGGTCACTTGAGCATGTGGCTCGCCCGTTTCTGGAGGGCGATGTGGCGGGTGCGCGGCTGGTGATCAGCGCAACCGGTAACGATGCCGTGGACGCGCGGGTTGTCGCAGATGCCAGAAGCCACGGCGTTCTGGTGAATACGGTCGATGTACCTCACCGGTGTGACTTTTACGCAGGTGCGGTGGTGCGGCGAGGTGTGGTGCAGGTGGCTATCAGCACCGCGGGCGCAAGTCCGTCTCTGGCGATCGCGGTCCGGCGGTCCGTTGAGGCGTCACTGCCCGACGCGATAGCGGAATTGGCACACGTTTTAGGGGAGAATCGAGCGCGTCTGCTCGCGCAGTATCCGGCGTTCGGTGCACGTGCAGAGCGGCTGAATCGGGCCGTAGGCGACGCGTATCCGAAGTTGAGCGGTGCATCGTCGTTCGCGCTGCGGCGATGGATGGACCAGGTGCTGCATTGTCAACATGACTGCGCGCGTGCCGAGCGGTGCTGTGCGTTGGGCTATCTGGAGGAACCATGCGCCTGAGTAACCTTCGGGAACGGCAGGGGTGCGTTGTCCTGGTTGGAGCAGGTCCGGGCGATCCGGATCTGCTGACGTTGCGAGCTGCGCGCGAGCTACAGCTGGCTGATGTCGTGCTCTATGACCAGCTGGTGGGAGCCGGCATTCTGGATTTGTGCCGAAGCGATGCGCGGCTCGTGGATGTTGGTAAGCTGCCGCACGGCAAATCAACCTCGCAGGATGTGATCAACGCCCTGCTCGCGCGCGAGGCGGCGGACGGCTACCGGGTGGTTCGCCTGAAGGGTGGTGACCCCTTCGTGTTCGGCCGGGGTGGTGAAGAGATGGAGTACCTGGTGGAGCGTGGAATCGACGTACAGGTCGTTCCGGGCGTCAGCAGCGCGATCGCAGGCCCTGCTGCTGCCGGCATTCCCGTGACCCATCGAGGCGTCAGTACCCACTTTTCTGTGGTTACCGGTTTTTCGGCGAAAGCGGATCCCGAGTCGCTTCGCCGCACCTGGCATCATCTGGGTGCGGCGGGAGGCACGCTGATCGTGCTGATGGGCCTGAGCCGTCTGGACGAGCTGGTCGCCACGCTTCTGCATGCGGGGATCGAGCCTGACCGTCCGGCAGCGGCCATTTACGCAGCCACGACCGACAAGCAACAGGTGCTGGAAGGCACGCTGGCGACTCTTGGCCATCAGGTACGCGACGCCGGCCTGCGAAACCATACCCTGCTCGTAATTGGCGACGTGGTGGCGCTGCGGTCCACCCTGACTGCGGCCTGGCTTCAACAGCTGGCTGTCTAGAATTCCTCTCTGTCTGTGTCCCCGATGCCCCGGTTTGGAGCATGTATCAGTACAACGAAATTGACCGTCAGATTGTGCATGAACGCGTGGAGCAGTTCCGTGGTCAGGTGAAGCGACGCCTGTCGGGCGAGCTCACCGAAGACCAGTTTCGGCCGCTACGACTTCAGAACGGCCTTTATCTGCAGCGTCACGCGTACATGCTGCGGGTCGCGGTGCCGTATGGGCTGTTGTCGAGCACCCAGCTTCGGATGCTGGGACATATCGCGCGTGAATACGACCGTGGATACGGGCACTTCACCACAAGGCAGAACATTCAGTACAACTGGCCGGATCTGGAGCGGGTGCCTGACCTGCTCGCCGACCTCGCGTCGGTCGAGATGCACGCGATTCAGACGAGCGGGAATTGCATTCGCAACATCACGGCTGACCATCTGGCGGGCATTGCCCCTGACGAGGTGGAAGATCCACGTCCGATCTGTGAGATCATGCGACAGTGGTCCACATTCCATCCGGAATTCGCGCACCTTCCCCGCAAATTTAAAATCGCGATCACCGGAGCCGCGAATGACCGCGCTGCCGTCGCGTACCACGACATCGGGATTCGCATTTTGCGAAATGATGCGGGGGAAACGGGCGCACAAATCATCGTCGGCGGCGGTCTGGGTCGTACGCCGGTGATTGGCGAGGTCATTCAACCGTGGGTCGAAAAGCGCCACCTGCTCTCGTACTGCGAAGCGATTCTGCGGGTGTATAACCTGCACGGAGACCGGGAAAACAAATACAAGGCGCGCATCAAGATTCTCGTAAAGTCCCTTGGGATTGATGAGTTCCGACGGCAGGTGGATGCCGAGTGGGAGAATATTCGGGACTCGGCGCTCGCCCTTGAATCGTCCGAAATCGACCGTGTATCCAGCTATTTTGCGCCGCCCGACTATGCAGTCGTTCCTGAGACCGCTGCTGACATAACCGCTCGTCTGGCCGAACAGAATGCTGATTTTCACCGCTGGCTGAAGCACAATACGCTCGGTCATCGGGTTTCGGGTTACCGCGTGGTATTTGTATCGTTGAAATCTCCGGCTCGGCCGCCGGGAGACGTGACGGACGCCCAGATGGAGGCGCTCGCCGATCTGGCCGATCAGTACAGCCTGTCGCGAATTCGAAGCACGCACGATCAGAATCTGGTGCTGTCCGACGTGCGCGAAGACCAGCTGTTTGACCTTTGGCAGGCGCTCACGGCACTTGATCTCGCAACCGCAAATATTGGCACGCTTACCGACCTGATCTGTTGCCCGGGCCTGGATTTCTGCGCGCTTGCCAACGCCGGCTCCATCGGCGTTGCGAAGCAGATTACCGATCGTTTCAACGACCTGGACTATCTGTACGACCTCGGCGAAATCAGGCTGAAAATGTCAGGGTGCATCAACGCCTGTGGTCACCACCATATTGGCCATATTGGAATTCTCGGCATTAACAAGGCAGGGGAAGAATATTACCAGATTATGCTCGGCGGTTCGGCAGCCGATGACGCGTCGCTCGGCAAATGGATTGGTCCCGCGATTGCGCAGAGTGAGGTTGCCAACGCGCTCGAGCGTATGCTGAACACCTTCGCTGCGATCAGGGAAGGCGAAGAACGTTTTCTGGATACCTATCGACGCGTTGGCGCAACGCCATTCAAGGAGGCTGTCTATGGCGCGTGACATCATTCTGCATGGTCAGGTCGTCCATGACGAGACGGAATATCTGGCGGATGATACCGCGCCATCGCGCGACTCAACCGCCGCTTTTGTCGTGAGCTGCGAGCGCTGGCTTCGAGAAAAGGACCTTTTGCTCGGACATCACCGCCCTGTCGGCGTTCGTCTCACCGGTACCTGCAATGCTCGAGAACTGGGTGATTCTTTGCAGCAGCTTTCGCTGGTGGTCATTGATTTCCCCAAATTTGGCGATGGACGCGGGTATTCTCACGCTCGCATTTTACGCGAGCAGCTTCGTTTTACGGGTGAACTACGTGCGCGCGGAGACGTGCTTCGGGACCAGGCGTTTTACCTGAAACGCTGCGGATTTTCGGCCTTTGAGCCGACGACCCATTCGCAGTTACAAGGCATTATCGAGGCATTCACCGACTTCTCCGTCACCTATCAGGGCGCTGCCGACGTGGGTACACCGGCGTGGCGTCGGTTTGACCTGCCTCGGGCGTGAATCGTTCCGGGGACAAACCCACGGTAGATCGTGCGCCCGATCAGGGTCACTACCGCCCTGCCCCCAGCCAAAACGTCATGCAATCACTCACCGAGGGCGTGTCAGACGCGCTCGAGAATGCAGGCGATGCCTTGTCCGCCACCAATGCAGAGCGTGATCAGGGCGGTCGACTTGTTCTGACGCTCCAGCTCGTCGAGCGCGGTACCCAGCAGAATGGCGCCGGTCGCACCGAGTGGATGGCCCAGCGCGATGGCGCCACCGTTTACATTGACCCGCTCGGGGTCAATGTTGAGTTCACGTACGGTCTGCAGCACGACGCTGGCAAACGCCTCGTTGATCTCCCACAGGTCGATATCGCCGACGGTCATGCCCGCCTGAGCCAGCGCCTTGCGCGACGCAGGTGCCGGCGCCGTGAGCATGATGACGGGTTCGCTGCCAACCGTGGCGATCGCGCGAATCCGGGCGCGAGGGCGCACACCGTTTGCGTCCGACCATGCCTTGTTGGCGATGAGCACAGACGCGGCGCCGTCGACGATGCCGCTCGAGTTGCCAGCGCTGTGCACGTGACGGATGGCCGGCACATGCGGGTACACGCGCAGCGCGATCTCATCCATGGTGGACCCATCATCGTCGAGCGGCGCTGCGCCCCACGCCTCAAAGGCTGCTGGCAGCCTCGCCAGTGACTCGGCGGTGGTGTCGGGACGAACGGTCTCGTCGTGACGAAGCACGACTTCGCCGGTAGCCGGATCAACGGCAGGGACCAGGCTCCGCTCGAAATGGCCGGCAGCCGCCGCAGCCGCAGCACGCTGATGGCTGCGTGCACCCCAGGCGTCGAGCTCTTCACGAGAGAAACTCTCAAGGGTCGCGATCAGGTCGGCGCTGATTCCCTGAGGTACCTGAAAGGTCTTCTTGCGAAGCGTCAGGTTTCCGCCGTCGGTGCCGCCACCGTCGGCCCCCATGGTAACCCGGGACATGGACTCTACGCCACCGGCGATGACCGCGCCCTGCATGCCTGACGCGACACCCATGGACGCAAACAGCACGGACTGCAGACCCGAGCCGCAGAAACGGTTCAGGGTGACCGCCGAGACCGACTGCGGCAGGCCAGCGGAGAGCAGCGCGTTTCTGGAGAGGTTCGCACCCTGTTCACCCACCTGAGACACACACCCTGCAATGACGTCGTCGAGGCGTGAAGCATCAAACTGGTTTCGGCCCACCAGCGCCTTCAGGGTTTGGGCAAACAGCTCCTGAGGATGGATGGACGAGAGGGCGCCTTTTCCGGCTTTTCCGCGACCACGGGGAGTACGGACGGCGTCGAGTACGTAGGCGTCGAACATGATGACCTTTTGCGAGACGAGGAGGTGACCGCGCGCAGCACTAGGTCAAAGCGATCGCTGTCGCAAGTGAGTGGCCGTTCATGAACAGGGCTACCGGTGAAGCCCACACTCCTTCTGCTCGGGAGTCTCCCACCACCACCGACCGGCGCGCACGTCCTCGCCGGCGCGTACCGCGCGTGTGCAGGGCGCACATCCAATCGAGGGAAACCCTTGATCGTGCAGTGCGTTGTACGGGACGTCGTACTCGCGAATCCAGGCCCAGACGTCGTCATCTGACCAGTCGGCCAACGGATTGAACTTGAGCTTTCCCCCGTTCACCAGGTCGAACTCCACCTTTGCCAGACCAAAACGTGTAACGGCCTGCTCACGACGAAGCCCCGTCATCCAGGCGTCCGCGGTGCGCAGCACTCGCTGCAGCGGCTCCACTTTTCGGACCGCGCAGCACTCGCGGCGATTTTCGACTGACGCATAGAACGAATTGGCCCCTTTGACGGTCAACAATTCGGCGAGCGCTGCGGCATCGGGAAGAATGACTTCGAACGTGAGATCATAGCGCTCACGGAGCCGGTCCATGACGTCGTAGGTCTCCTGAGGAAGTCGCCCGGTATCGAGCGTGAAAATGCGGACTGGAACACCAGCACGCGCAGCGAGGTCAATGAGGACCACGTCTTCGGCTCCAAAGCTGGAAGCCACGACAAGCCGGTGCCCAAACTGAACGGCTGCCCACTTCACCAGCTCGGCAGCCGACATTCCAGCACACTCGGTATTGAGCGCATCGGCCACGTCCATGGAAGGTGCGTGCAGTCGTTGAATGGCGAGACTGGACATGGCGAACTCCGATCAAGATGGCCGATGCATCAACATCATTCATTCTGCTAATGCGTTCCATCATCTGCGTCAATAGCCGGATGACGCAACGGTCCACTCTGGCGTGATGGATCACGGCCCCTCGTGCGTACTCGTGGCTCTGACGGATCGAAAAACGACCACAGAGACACGCTGCTGGCGCGATAAAGCCCGCCTGTATGCGAACCGAGTCCTAACTTAACGCAGTTCTACTCGACGCACGGCGATCGCACCTGAATCGATGAGCTCGGTCAGCCAGTCTTCACCTGATTCGGGCCAGTCTTCCCGGGATTCCCCGTCGATTTCGTCAAGAATGTCTGCAGCTGCGTTGGCCGATACAGGTGACGGCTCCCCGAGCGCAGCCCAAAGCTCCCGAATGGGAGCAGGGGCCGGTAAGATCGACGCGCCCCCCTGATAGAAGCCTACCAGCACCGCGCCGCAGCCGCCAACGGCCGGTGCAGCGGGATCTGCGTGCAGGGCCTGCACATCCCAATCGGTCATCATGACGTCAAAAGCCGACGAGCGTGACAAAAGCAGCTCATCCCAGTCGTGATCGAGCGCCGGCGTCCCCATGCTGAGTCGCTCGACCTCTTCATCGGGCTGTTGCCGGGCTGCAATGCGCAATTCGAGGTCCAGAAGCGCGGAGGTGGGCTTGTCGGTCAGCGAAGCAACGATGGCTTGCAACCGCCAGCGCAGGCTTCGGCGACCTGCCGTGTGGGCCAGCTCGCCAATTTTCCGCAACACCGATTCGGCCAGCTCGAGCGACTGAAGTCGAGACCACGTTTGAGGTGCGAGAGAGGCGATACCGTCCTGAACGGGCTCGTCGGTACACGAGTTCGGGTACCATGGTACGCCTAGCGAAAGGACTTGCCCGGACATATCGGGCGCGAGACGAGACCGCAGACGATCGAACCATCGCTCAGCCAGCTGCGGAGAGCCGCCCTGCCAAAGCCGCTCCATATCGTTCGCCGCGTCATCGAGGAGCGCCACGACTTGCCGGAACGCAGGCCATCCAGCCTGCGCGGTCCGTTGAAACATGTCCCACACAGACCGTCGCGCACGACGAGACAGGTGTTCATCGTGATCCCAGCCGATGGAACCGAAGAGAAGAGTATCGAACACCTGCTCGATGTGCTCTCGATAGGCGGAAATACGGCTGAAATAGTCGCGACCATCGTGAAGGAGGCGCGGGATCATGCGACAGATCGCGCGCTCGCGAAGCCGAGGACCATGACCAACTACGTAGGCGATTGCGTCTGACGATGCATCGAGACGGTCGTCGGCAGTATTCACGCACCGTCCGAGCTCCAACTCGGTGCCAATGGCGCTCAGCTCGCGCGTCCAGTGCTGAAGTGCAGCACGCAGATGAGGGACCGAGCGGCGTGCCAGTTCGCCCAGCTGTGCCGGGTTGGCGTTCAGCCATTGTATGTCCGACAGTTCAACCCACGGTCGTTGCGCTGCCCGCGTTCGATCAAAGCCGCTCACGTCGCAGCGTGCCACTTCGTCAAGACCATACCAGAGAACCACGGGAGCAAGCTCGTTGAGCCGTGCCCCGAGGTAATGTTCCCAGTCAGACGCATCTTCACGCCAGAAGAAAGCCGCAGCGCGGTGGAGAAGCTCATGAGGCGTCCACTTGGCCATATGGTTCGGGTTGTACGTCGCGAATGGCTCATCCTGCAGAAAGGACTGGTATTTCCCGACGTGGAAAATACCGGCATCCCACACCTGGTGGAGCTCATCGGAGACGGCATCGTCAGGGGTAACTGACCCGGGCCACTCCACGTATGGGCGATGTTCGATATGCGCGTGTGCCGAGCCTACGGCCGCCGCAATCATCACCGCACGCAGCCCAAAGGGGGATGCCACCACCTCGGCAACGGGAGCGCCTACCTGCCGAGCGAGGTCATGCGATACGAACTGAGCGACGGTTTGCTGTTGCTCCATAAAAGCAGACAGCCAGTCGGCGAGCTTGTCGTCCGAAAGGTGCGACAGCGAGTTCAAACGCTCGGACGGCGAGGATCCGAGAACGGCAGGACAACGAGAGAGCACTTGCATCATGTTCACCGGACGATGCGGACAGAAACCCGACGAGCGGCTGCATACCGCTACTGGCCGTCAATGCCAAAGGCGTGACGGTGACCCATGACACCAGCCTGGAGTAGCCAGAACCCAGCGGACGCTATTCGGGCATGAACCTGAACCCGGGTCGTGGTGCACGTGGCACACCGAGCGTTGGCAGGAGGACGATCCTGAACCAAAAACGAAAAAGGGCCCACTCGGGGCCCGACATGACTCGCCCGACGGGTCAGTGACTGCCGGCCGGGTGCGCTGCCGAAGCTTCCGCTGGAGCAGTGGGAGCGACGACCGCAGGAGCCGCAGAGGCTTCTGCGGGAACCGTAGGAGCGACCTCGCCGACCGGTGCGGCTGCGGCGTCAGTGGGAACGGGCGCCGACGCTTCTGACGGTGATGGGGCGGTCGGAACGGCAGCTGGCTCGGCAGCGTGAGGATCGGCACTACCGTGCGGAGCTGCGTGAGAGCCGTCAGCGGCCGGTTCCGCATGCGCAGCATCTTCAGCCGCAGGAGCCTCCACCTCGGGGGCGGGACCAAACGCGATTGGCCGTGCGTCAGGATTCTCGGACCACCAGGTGTGGTAAGCTTCCGTTTCAGTGATAACGGCACGGCTCCCCAGATCCATGAGGGTGAAGCCAAAGAATACCGCGATAAAGAATACGGACGACAGGAAGACCAGCACGTTGAACTTCTCGTCGTACTTCAGGTGCATGAAGAACGTGGCGACGAGAAAGGCTTTCACGCCTGCCACCATCATCGCGATGAGGAGCGCGAAGGGACCAAGGTCTGCAAAAGAGACGGCGTAGGTCAGTGCGGTAAAGAACAAAAGGGAACCAAAGACCGCGATGTAGGTCTGAAGCGAGGCGATGTGGTGGCCAAGCCCATCGTACTGCGTGGGATCGCTATGGGATTCGTGAGAGGTGCTCATGAGGGCGTCCTGCTGTCGCTTACTTGACGAGGTAAAGAAGCGGGAAAAGGAAAATCCAGACAAGGTCGACGAGGTGCCAGTACAGACCCACGTTCTCCACGGGTACATAGTAGGACCTGTCGAAGTGCCCTTTGACCGAACGGATAAGAATCCACGTGAGCACCAGAATGCCGGCCACGACGTGAATACCGTGCAGACCGGTCATGCAGAAATACAGGGTGAAGAACACGCCCGGGTTGCCCGGTATATTGCCTTCAAACGAATAGAACTCACCGGGCAGCAGGCCGACATGGATTTTGTGAGAGTACTCAAAGTACTTCACCACGAGGAATCCAACAGCGCAGGCGATGGTGAGACCGAGCCAGACCGGGATATTCTTTTTGTCACTCAGCTGTGCGGCGCGCACCGCCATCGCCATGGTAAAGCTGGAGAAGAGCAGCACTACCGTGTTGATGCCGCCCATGGTCGGGTCCAGCTGATAGTGGGCTCCAAGGAACGTCTCCGGAAACAGCATCCGGAACACGAGATAGGCACAGAAGAGTGCCGAGAAGAAGAGGACTTCCTGCGCAAGGAAGAGCCACATGCCCAGCTTCGCCGAAGAAGCCTGCTGCTCCATCGAGACGAAGTGGTGCTGAAAGAAGGAAGATTCACTCCCGTGCCCGTGGGCATGTCCAGCGGCGGTACTCATGCAAATGCCTATCAGTCGTGAAGGGTTCTGGCGGCTTAGGCCTGCACCTTTTCAATTTCGGGGAATTCGTAGGGGCCGGAACGCACCACAGGGGTGTCATGGAAGTTGTGTTCGATCGGCGGTGTGGCCGTCTGCCACTCCAGAGACAGACCGTTCCAGGGATTCTGGGGCGCCTTCTTACCCGCCAGCAACGACTGCACAAGACAGAAGAGGGTAGTGAACAGACCGGCAGCCAGAATGTACGAACCGATGGTCGAGACCACGTGGTAAGAATGGAACTCTGGGAGATAGGCCCAGTAGCGACGTGGCATACCGTGAGTGCCCATCAGGAACTGGGTAAAGAAGGTCACGTTGAAGCCGGTGAAGCTCAGCAGGCACGCGACGGATGCGACCTTCTCGTTGTAGGTCTTTCCCGTGATCTTCGGCCACCAGTGGTGGATACCGCCGATGAAGGCAAAGATGGTACCGCCCATCATGACGTAGTGGAAGTGCGCCACAACGAAATAGGTGTCATGCAGGAACACATCGAGGGAGAGCGCGCCCAGGAAAAGGCCGGTGAGACCACCGATGGAGAAGAGAAACAGGAACGCCAGCGTGTAGAGCATGGGCGCCGTGTAGGCGATGGAGCCCTTGTACAATGTGGCGACCCACGAGAAGACCTTGATGGCGGTGGGCACGGCCACGATGAACGTAAGGAAAGAGAACACGGCTGCAGCCAGTGCGCTCTGGCCACTGACGAACATGTGGTGACCCCAGACAAGGAATCCGATGAAGGCAATCGCGACCGACGAGGCAGCGATGGCCTTGTAGCCGAAGATAGCCTTGCGTGAGTGAACGGTGATCAGCTCGGAGATGACCCCGAACCCGGGCAGAATCATCACGTAGACAACGGGATGGGAGTAGAACCAGAAGAAGTGCTGGAACAGCACCGGGTCACCACCAAGCGCGGGGTCGAAGATACCGATGCCCATGGTGCGCTCCATAATGAGGAGCAGCAGCGTGATGGCGATGACGGGCGTTGCGAGGACCTGAATCAGGGACGTCGAATAGATAGCCCACACGAAGAGCGGGAGGCGATCCCACGTCAGTCCCGGGGCGCGCATCTTGTGGACGGTCACGATAAAGTTGAGGCCTGTGAAGATGGATGAAAATCCAAGCACGAATGCGCCGAACGTGGCTGCGATAACGGAGTATCCGTTGCCCGTCGACGTCGAATACGGCGTGTAGAAGGTCCAGCCGGTATCAAGGCCGTTCGCGACCATGGAGAAGGTCAGGAAGAGTGAGCCCACTACGTAGATGTAAAGGCTCGCGAGATTCATCTTTGGAAAGGCAACGTCCTTGGCGCCCAGCATGAGAGGCAACACAAAGTTGCCCAGCGCAGCCGGGATGGACGGAATAATCACGAGGAACACCATGACCGCGCCGTGTAGCGTGAAAAGGCGATTGTACACCTGTCGCGACACGAGGAAGCCCTCCTCACCGCCAGCAGCATACGTCCCCATTCCGTCGGCCAGTTTGGGCATCAGCAGCTCGGAACGAACACCAAGCGCCAAAAGACCGCCAACCAGAAAGAAGGACATCACGGCCACAAGGTACATGATGCCGATACGCTTGTGGTCCACAGTGACCAGCCACGACATCAGTCCCTTACGGGCCCTCAGATAATCCGGCTCCTCGGCCGCGCCGTGACCGGCATCGGCGACGTGATCCTTATCGATGACAACAGAAGACATGGAACAACCCCGGGCGGGAATGGTGTATTATTGCTTGCTCTTGATGAACGCGACCAGGCCGAGAATCTGACTCTCCGACAGCTGTGTGCCAAAGTTTGCCGGCATCACGTTGGCGTAGCCGGGGACCAGATAATCCGCTGGGTTCCTGATCGAATTGGCCACGTACAGGTCAAAGTTCGACTCGTCGATGGTCACGGCTGCGCCATCCAGCTGACGCTCGGCGCCCAGAATGCCCTGAAATGACGGGCCCGTCATGGCGCTTCCGTTGACGGAGTGGCAGCTCTGACAGGCACCACGGTAGACGACTTCGCCACAAGCGACGAGGCCATCCGGGTCTTCCGGACACCCACCAAGCTGACGGACCCGGTCTTCCCACTCTTCGGCGGGGATGACCTGCACGGTCGACATCATGGAGCTATGGCTGTCACCGCAATACTCGGTGCAGAACACCTGAAAATCGCCGAGCGACTCCGCTTCAAACCACTGCACGGTGTACCGGTTGGGCACCACATCGCGCTTGATGCGGAATGCCGGCACAAAGAAGCTGTGGAGCACATCGGTCGACGTCATCGTCAGCTGGACCGGCGTTCCCACGGGCACAATCAGCTCAGAAGAAGTGGCACCATTGGGATACGTATACGACCAGCTCCACTTCTGTCCGGTCACTCGAATCTGAATCGCGTCGGAAGGTGCGACCAGCATGTCCGTCCAGCCAACAAAGCCCCAGACAAAGATCACCGCGAGGAACACGGAAGGAATCGCCGACCAGGCGATTTCAAGCGTATGGCTGCCGCGGATGTTGCTGGTCTTCTGATCGGCCGACCGGCGTTTGTATTTCACGGCGAACAGCGCAATGGCACCCACGATGCCCGCGAAGAAGATGATGTTCAGCGCCAGCACGAAATAGAAGAGCCCATCGTGCGATGCGGCGAACGTGGACCCTGCGAAGGGGAGCAGGGGAGGTCCGTCAAAGAGGCTGGCAATGAATAACGACTGCATGGGACAATTACCTCAGTCCATGACCTTTCTGTTGTGGCGCCGATCGGTGCGCCACAACAACGTGAGCAGAACAACCAAAAGTATAAAACACGTGATCGCTCCCACCCGCATCATCAGGAAAGCGTTCTTCACGTACGACTGTGAGTTGGGATCGTACATGAAACAGCCCAGAATGATACGGTCCAGAGTGGTTCCGATGCGACCCTCGGCGGATTCCAGCAATGCCAGGCGAACGTGTTGAGGGTCGTATCCAAGCCCGTACAGATAGCGCATGATGCGCCCATCGGGCGAAGCAAACATCAACACTGACGGATGCGCGTATTCGTCACTCGCAGGAACGTATTGATAGCGATAACCCAGGGCCGTTGTGAGTGCGTCAATGCTCTCCTGCGAACCCGTAAGAAAGGTCCAGTCCACCTCTCCACGACCGAGCGAATCCAGATAATTCGTCCTCTTCTCCGAGGCCAGCGTCGCTCCTTCATCAGCGTCGAACGACAACGTCAGCAATCGAAAGTTCTCTCCTGGCGACCAGTCGAGCTGCCGGAGAGACTCTACGAGCGCGTTCAGCTGTAGCCCACAGAGCATGGGGCACCCGTAGTAGTTCAGCGTGATCAGAACGGGTCTGGAACCGTCAAAGTAGTCTGCCAGCTGGACTGCCCGACCCTCATGATCCGCAAATGCGGCGTCGAGAGGCAACGCCTCGCCGAGGTGCTCATCGACACCAATCTGCTGCAGCGGACCTGGCACCTGAGCGGCTGCAGGGCGCACAACGCAGGCACACAGTGCAATCAGCAGCACAATGGCGCGCAGGATATGGACAGTCGTTGAAGGCAAAGCGTTTGGCCATCAGGCCCATCTGGAGGACAACACAACTCAGTGAGGCAGCGAAGAACCTTCGACAGCGGGTGCCGGGGAGCCCTCGGCAGCCGAGGAGCCTTCATTCGGCAAATCTGCCGATCCTCCAGTAGGTGCGGCCAATGCGACCGGCAACCCCGTGAGGGGGTCAATCTGCATCACGACCGCAGAACCTTCGGCTGCGACCATGGCACCAACGGCCGAGCCATCCAGCGCAGCGGCTTCGAGTGCGGGATCAACCGTCGGTACAGGGACCGGATCGAGGCTGATGGCCGCCCAGTCCTGTCCGATATCAGCGCCCGAAGACACCCGACCGGGTGCGTCCATCCGGTTGGAGGGGACTCCCAGGGGGTGACCGGCCAGCAGTGTCGGGTTGGCTTCCAGAATGTCGAAAGCCACCTCGACGGGTACCCGGTACGACGCCGGCGCAGCACCCGACGCTTCGTTCACGGCGTAGTTCTCGAGATATGAAGCGGCCAACTCACGCACTTCCGTGAGGCGAGCGTCGACAACCGTTCGATCTTCGCTTGTCGTCTTGGACATCCAGAAGACCCACTGGGCCACTCCGGCGCCAATCAGAACGAGCGACAATGTCAGCACGCCAAATCCAACGAAAATGCCGGCACCGGGAGCCCAGTCGGGTTCTACACCATCCTGCAGAGCGTCCTCGTTGACGTCACCTACGGGGTTCATGGGCCCGAGTTCATCTTCGGGGCGGCTGATTCCGATGACGTGAGAAACGTAGTACTTCTCAGAGCCGTCGGACGTTTCTTGTGTTTCCTTGGTGTTCTCAGACACGACAGGCCTCAATCAGTTCTCGAAAGCCAACGACTCGGGAAGACGAGGGTCCTTCACCGGAATCAAGGGAGCGCGTGAAAGCAGGAACGTGAACGCGCCTACGAACACGCCACCGACGCCCACAAAGGACAAAATCTCGCTCAGTCCGAACGATGCGTTCCCGTGGTACACGTTCGGCATGATCATCCAGAACAGGTCCAGGTAGTGCATACCCAGCAACCATACAGCGCCGATCACCAGCGTAACCGGGTTGCGCTTCATGTGGCGGCTCATCAGGAAGAAGAAGGGCAGCGCGAAGTGCCCGACCGCGAGCAACAGGGATACGGACCGCCATGAACCTTCCCAGCGGTGCATGTACCAGATGGTCTCTTCGGGGATGTTGGCGTACCAGATCAACATGAACTGCGAGAAGGACGTGTAGGCCCAGAAGCAGTTCATGCCGAACATCATCTTGCCGATGCCGTGCTGGTGTTCCACGCTGATGTAGCCTTTCGTCAGGCCCTGACGGCGAAACAGCGTGGTGACAATCGCGAGAACGGCAAAGAGCGACATGAACGAGCCGGCAAAGTAGATGACCCCGTACATGGTGGAGAACCAGTGGTAGTCGATCGACATGTTCCAGTCGAACGTCGCAAACGTGATCGAGAGCGCGCCAAGCGCAATACCGGGGGCCGCCAGAGCCTGAAGTTTACGCGTGATGGCCGTGTCGCCGGAAGTATCCTGTCGAATGGACAACCCGCGGAACAACAGCGCCAGACCAGTCCAGATGAGGAAGTACACGCCTGCACGTACCAGGAAGAAGCCCACGTTCAGGTAACCCTGCTTCCATTGCAGCAAGGGGTCGTGGTCAGCCGCACCCGGCACCATCCAGTGATAAACGTGCTCCTTTCCGAGCAGCACCGGGATGAACAACAACGCGAATACGGGCAGCGTCGCGGCTGCCGATTCAGCAATCCGGCGAACGGCAACATTCCAGCCCGACCGGGTGAGGAAGAAGATCATGCAAAAGAACAGTCCGCCTAACGCGATGCTCAGGAAGAACAGGAACGCGGTCAGGTAGGCAAAGTAGTTCTCGTGGTGCTCTCCGCCTACCGCCATTGCTCCGCCAATGCCGGCGAGACCGAGGGCGGCAGCGATGAACGGGACTTTCCGCCACATGGAGTTGGCGGGCAGCGTAACATCAGCTGCTGCAATGCTGGTTTTGTGTACCGCGCTCATCGCGACCAACCCTGCTGACTGGCGATTTCCGCCGGAATGAGATCAATAGGCGAAGCGTGCCCAACCTGCAGTGCCCGAACGTAGGCCGCAATGGCCCAACGATCTTCGACTGGGATCTGAGCGGCGTAGCCCGGCATGGTACGGATTCCGTGAGTGATCAGCTGGTAAAGCTGCCCCACATTGTAGCCGCGCTGGGTCTCACCGTGCAGCGACGGAACAGCCCAGGACCACGTGGTGCCTCGTTGCGGCACGATGCCACCATTCTCGAGGCCCGCGCCGCCGTGACACGGTGCGCAGTAAATCGTAAAGCGCTCTTCACCGCGTTCCAGCGTTGCGCGGAAAGGTGAACGAGAGTCGCCCTCTTCCGTAAAGTGCGACAGCACGGCATCCGGCAACGTCGTCGACCACACACCGTCCACCTGTCCTCGATACAGGTGGTGGTCTGTGTCCAGGGCACCTACAGCAACCGTACCATGGACCTGCGGACGCATGCCGCGTCCGTCCGCAAAGAACGTCGAGGGCTCCTGCGCCTCGATGTACGTTACGTTGTCCATGTTCATGTTCGGGTGAATCGGGGGCTGCTCAAACAGAAACCCTCGACACCCGGACAATACCAGCATCGCCGCGACTGCAGTTGCTCCGCGCATGACGACAGGGCGCACGCTATTCAGGCCAATTGTACGCATCATTATTCAACGACCTCCACGTGCCGAGCGCCGATTGTGCGCAGAAACTCGGCGGTCTTATCGGCGTCGTATTTCGGGTCCGTCGATTCAATCGAGATGAAGAACCGATCATCGGTCACGCGATCGAATCGACGCGAACGGAACAACGGGTGATGGAGCATCGGAAGACGATTCAACCCCAGCATGCCAAAGACGGCAGCGAAGGCCGAGAAAAGCACCGACAACTCAAACATGATGGGTACGTACGCCGGACCCGCAAAATACGGCTTTCCCGAGAGGACGACCAGGTACTGCACAGAGTGAACCCAGTATTGCAGCGAAAACGCCACCGTGGTGCCTGACAGGCCGCACACCAGAACAATCCATGGCAGCTTGCTGGCCGCGAGACCCATCGCTCCGTCCAGACCGTGCACAGGAAACGGGGTGTGGGCATCCCACGTCCGGTATCCAGCATCACGGACCTTTTCGCAGGCATGAAACACTTCAGCGGTCGTTTCAAACTCCGCCAGCAGTCCCCACGGCTTCTGCGCAGCAGGGGCTGTCTTTGTTTTTGCCGGAGCAGACATCAGTGACCTCCCTGCGCAGCGGCGCCATCGACACCGTGAGAATCGACTTCCTGTTCGTGCCTATGACCATCGTCGTGATGGCCATGGTCGTCGCCATCGTGCGTTGCGTGGTGGTGCGGGTCAGCCTCTGGCATGACGGTCTTCACCTCGGCGATCGCGATCGCAGGCAGGAATCGGATAAACAACATGAACAAGGTGAGAAAGAGACCGAAAGAGCCAAGGAACGTCGACACATCCCAGAACGTGGGGCTGTAATAGTCCCACGAGGACGGCATAAAGTCGCGGTGCAGTGAGGTGACCGTGATGACGAAACGCTCGAACCACATGCCGATGTTCACGAATATCGATGCGATAAACAGCACGGTCGCGTTGGTTCTCAGCGCCTTGAACCAGAAGAACTGGGGCGTGATAACGTTACAGAAGATCATGGACCAGTAGGCCCAGTAGTAGGGACCAAAGGCGCGGTTCACGAAGGCAAATGCCTCGTATTCATTGCCGCCATACCAGGCGATGAAGAACTCCAGCGCGTAGGCATAACCTACCAGTGACCCCGTCAACAGGATCACCTTGGCCATATTCTCAAGGTGGCGGACAGTGATCAAATGCTCCCACTTGAACAGACTCCGAAGCGGGATCATGAGCGTGAGCACCATCGCGAAGCCGGAGAAGATAGCTCCAGCCACAAAGTACGGGGGGAAAACGGTCGTGTGCCAGCCAGGCAGCTGAGCGACCGCGAAGTCGAAGGACACGATCGTGTGCACGGAAAGCACGAGGGGTGTCGCCAACGCTGCCAGCAACAAATACGCCTTCTCGTAGTGTTGCCAGTGCCTGTTCGAACCGCGCCAGCCGACTGCGAAGATGCCGTACAGCGTCTTGGCGAGGTGACTCTTTGCGCGGTCGCGCATCGTCGCGAGGTCCGGAATCAGGCCCACGTACCAGAACAACAGAGACGTCGTGCCGTAAATACTAACGGCGAACACGTCCCAGAGCAGTGGGCTTCGAAAGTTCGGCCACATGGCCATCTGGTTGGGCAACGGGGCCAACCAGTAGGCCAGCCAGATGCGACCCACGTGGATACCGGGGAAAATCAACGCACAAGCGACCGCAAACAACGTCATCGCTTCCGCAGCACGGTTGATTGACGTCCTCCATTTCTGCCGGAACAGAAACAAGATGGCCGAAATCAGCGTGCCTGCGTGACCGATACCAACCCAGAACACGAAGTTGATGATGGCCCAACCCCAGCCGACCGGATTGTTCAGACCCCAGATGCCTGTCCCCTTCCAGAACAACCAGCCGACGCTGACTCCCAGCAGACCCAGCAACACCAGGCCAATACCGAGGATGACCCACCAGATCATGGGGGCGGGAGAGAAAATCGGGCGTACGACATCGTCGGTTACCGACCCGAAGTCCTTGCGACCGATGACGAGCGGAGCACGCCCATCGACCGGGTCAAAGTTTGAATTGTCCAGACCTTGCATCGCCATGACTTACGCGCTCGGTAGATTGGGGTTCGGATTGCGGAGTTTTGCCAGATACGTCGTTCTCGGGTGCACATTCAGCCACGACAGAACGGCGTAGTCGCGGTTGAGGGCCTTGGCCCGGGAAACCTGAGTGGTGGGATCGTTGATGTCACCGAACACGATCGCCTGCGAAGGACAAACCTGAGCGCATGCGGTCACAACAGCACCATCGGGGATGATGTCGTTGCCGTTCACCTTGGCGTCGATTCGGGCTGCATTCACACGTTGAATGCAATAGCTGCACTTCTCCATGACGCCGCGGAACCGCACGGTCACATCCGGGTTCTTTTGGAGCCGAAGCAACGGGTTGGCCTGATCGTTCTCCTTCGCGAAGGCAAAGAAGTTGTAGCGGCGCACCTTGTAGGGGCAGTTGTTCGCGCAATAACGTGTACCAATGCAGCGGTTGTACGCCATGTCATTGGTACCCTCAGGTCCGTGAACCGTCGCCGCGACAGGGCAGACCTGCTCGCACGGTGCCATCTCGCAGTGCATACACGCGATCGGCTGCATAATGGCCTGAGGATTCTCAACCGAACCAGAATAATACCGGTCAAGGCGAATCCAGGCCATTTCGCGACCCTGCAGCACACGTTCCTTGCCCACCACCGAGATGTTGTTCTCTGCCTGACAGGCGATCGTGCACGCGTTACAACCCGTGCAGGTCGTCAGGTCGATGGACATACCCCACTGCTGGCCTTCACGCCGATTGGGGGGGTTCCACAGAGACCGAAGCTTGTAATCCGGCATCAGCTCTTCGTCGGTAACGAAAGCGGGATGCTCGCGATACTCTTCGATGGTCGCCTCACGCGCGATCGGACGTCCCTCCATGGAGCCGTGATCCTGCGTGGTCGCCAGCGTGTAAATCTCCGCGGTTACCGTCACCGTCGCGCCCGTCACGATCCAGAGTGCGTCACGTGAGCGCCCAGCCGTGACCGAGAAACCCTTGCCCTGCGCAGCCACCTGGCCCGCAAGCTCACGACCATACCCGAGCGGCAGCACCAACGTGTTTGGTGCGACACCCGGCGTCGGCATCACCGCGATATTGAACTGCCGGCCACCCACAGAGACTGTTACAATCGGCGTCTGAAGGCTCGCGTAATGCACAGACGGAATATCGGCGTCCTGCGCAGCGCGGTCAGCACTGTCGAATGGATCAACAGAGTTGGCGAACGTTATCCCAAGATCCCGGGCAGTTTGCACGTTCATCAGGGCGGCGTTATCCCAGGTCAGCTTGGTGATCGGGTCTGGCAACTCCTGCAACCAGGCATTGTTGGCAAATCGCCCATCCAGAATCTTGTTATCCAGGGCAAAGACCAGCTCAAACTGGCCGGCAGCTGGCGCCGCAAGCTGAGTGGCGCCGGTGGCAGCCTGCGCCTGATTGATGACCACCGTAGCAGGAGCGAGGTTCTCGCCAGCGATAAAGCCGTTGTGCAACCACGTACGCCAGGAGGCGTCAAAGCCAACCGCTGTGCGAGCGCGCCAGGTGCGACGCACAAGCGAATAACCGGACCGAAGGTCGCCGTCATTCACCGGATCTGCGTTCACGCTCAGAACGCTATCGGGGAGCAGCTGCGCCAGCAGCTCGATCACAGAGATGCCCTCATACAGCGGCTCAATGAGGGGCTGTGCGAGCGCTGCCGTTCTGTCGGTCGAACGGGTGTCGCCCCAGGCTTCGAGGTCATGACACATCGGGATGTGCCACTTGCAGGCTGCAGAGGTCTCGTCGAATGAATAGGACAGGTGGATGCTCTGGCCAACCGCGCCGAAAGCAGCCGCGAGGTCGATGTCGCCGGGAGCGTCATAAACCGGGTTACCACCGGCAACCACCAGACCCGTGATGGAACCGGACGCGAGCGCATCGGCCAGCGCACCCACACCGGGAGCATCCAGACGATCATCCTGCGGAATCAACTCCACAACGCTGCCGACAGAACCCAGGGCATCGTTCAGGGCAAAGCACAGCGCATGCACCCAGGCGGGCTGGCGGTCACCCGCGAGCACGACGGCGCTCGTTCTGTGCTCAAGAAGGTCATCTGCGACGCTGTTGACCCACTGATCGAACTGTTCGCCGGACGAGGTAAAGGCGAGCCCCTGCAGCTGCGCCGGCAGCGCAAGACCCTTGCTGATGAGCGCACCCGTGAGCGCTTTCGCGAACTCGGCGACCTGCGACGCGGACAACTGCATACGGTTGTCGGCCGTGGCACCCGTGACCGAGAACGCCGGCTCGACCGCGTAGAGTCTGCTCATGGAGCCGGACTCATCGGCGGGCCGGCGCGTCTGGGCGAAGTATCGCGCGTTATAGACGTTATCGGACTCCACCCCGAGGAAATCAGAGTCGAGCGCCAGCACGGTTGTGGCGCGCTCCAGGTGATAAAGCGGCTGAGCCTGCGTAACACCGACCATCGACAGGCCCGCGATCTGGTTCTCACGACGGGTCTGGTCAACGACGAAAACCTGCAGCTGCGGGGCCATCACCTTGAGGGACTCCACGAGGGAACGAACCGTGGGCGAGCGACGGTCCGTGAGCACGAGCGCCCATCCCTGACCGCCAGCAGCCAGTGCCGTTCGCACCTCACCGAGCGTCGAGTACACCTCGCCCCAGGTGGCAGCCGCTGCACTGTGGGTGGGAGCCTGTGCACGGTCAGGGTCATACACCGACAACACGATACCCTGCGTCATGGCATCAGTCGCGCCACGACTCATGGGGTGCTGCGGGTTGCCCTCGACCTTCGTCGGACGGCCGTCCTGCGACTCGACCAACAGACCCACCACACTGGCACCGACCTGCACACTCGTCGCAAAGTAGCGCGCTTCACCGGGAATCAAATCTTCGGGGCGCTCGGTGTAAGGGAGGATGTACTGGGTCGGCTTGCGGATGCAGCCCGCGCCAGCCAGACCGGCAAGACCCATCGAGGCCCCGACGAGACCAAGGAAGCCTCGACGACTAACGGCATCCAGCTCCAGCTCAGGTGCTCCGTCCGGAAACTCGCGCTCAACCTGAGCACGGAACTCAGGCGTCTGCGCCAGCTCTTCGAGACTGCGCCAGTACTTCTTCTCGTTCATGCTGCGTCCAGTGCTGCTCATCGGTGACACCCCGAGCAATGCTGAGGCGGATTAACCTCACGCGTGCGATCCGGATCTTCGCTCGGCACATAGGCCGCAGCGTCCTCCTCACTCCACGCCATGTTTGTGATCTGGTCGAGCGGCCGCAGACTCGGCTCAGGGTTGCGGTGACACTCGAGACACCAACCCATGCTCAACGGCTCATGCTGATAAACGACCGGCATCTGGTCGATACGCCCATGGCAGGACGAACAACCCACACCAGCGGCCAGGTGAGCCGAGTGATCGAAGTAGGAGTAGTCGGGCAGCATGTGCACCTTGACCCACTCAATCGCCTCGCCCGATGCATACGTATCACGCACCAGCGCAAGACGCGGCGACTCCGGCAATACGTTCACATGGCAGTTCATACACGTCTGCTGCGGCGGCACAGCTGCAAAACCGGCGCGCTCCACCGTGTTGTGACAATATCGACAGTCCATCCCAAGGTCGCCGGCATGTAGCTGGTGCGAGAACGCCACCGGCTGAACAGGCGCGTATCCCACGTCCGTAAACTTGGGGGAAAACCAGTACCAGACACCGAGCACCACTCCAATCAGGCCCAACGGCAATGCCGCGCCCAACAAGAGAGGTACTTGGTTTGTCCATCGAGGAAATATCTGCGCCACAGGATAACCTCTAGCAGGAACCGCCCGTCAAGGGCACTTCGAAGGCGGCCGGGGACACCGTGCTGCGTTCGCATCTTCTAATTCGCAACCACCGTCGGGTGGCGCACGTTGATTCTTCTCTGATCAGGTGTGCCCGCAAGCGGCTTCACTCCGCAGGGGACACATGACGTATCTAAAATCGATTACTCTCAGCACCGGCATTGCCACCTGAGGCACCTCAGGGGCACTTTCGGCCGCGGAGATGCTAACACCGCAAGGCCCATAGAGCAATACTTTTCACCTCGATATGACGGGCCGCCAACAACACACTCCCAACACACTTTTCCCTCATCATTCCAGACAGTTAGCACATGACAAAAGTCGACTGCGCATGTCCTCATTTGCTCCCCTCACGCGTCTCCCGAAACAGCGACTCGACGCGGTGCGCGATCTCACGACGCGCGTGCGCATCCGAAGCATGAAACACGCCCCGAATCCGCTCCTGCCGGTCGATCAACGACAAGGAACCCCACAACTCAGACGCCGTGTGCACCAGCTCGTGCCGCAACGTTCGCTGCATGCGAAGCCCTGAGTTCAGCCGCTCCATCGCGTCACCCGACTCCGGGCCGCCAACACAACGGCCCTCACGGACGGCACACCAGCGTTCCAGCTGCCGGCCAAACTTATCTTCCGGTACAAGGTACACCCGCCACTCCACGGCGTGACCCGCCTGTTCCATCAGCACCGCCGTCTTTAGCACGGCTCGACCCTGAGCGGACGTACAGCGCTCTGCGTCCCCGCACCAGACCGCCAGCGTAATGACGCCCTGCCCACCCGCATCGGACGGCGCCAACCCAAGGTCCGGCGGCGGCGCCGCGACGCGGCTGAACACGGGACGGAACCAGGGAAGCACAACCATCCCCAGTACGAACGCCCACAACCAAGGGGACTTCCACAGCGATGGGGGGGCGGCTGGTGCAGGCGTGGTGCTCATCGAATCACCACATCGAGCGCCAGAGCGACCGTGAGCACCGGGAGATAGACGAGCGACGCCAGAAAGAAGCTGCGCGCCCACTGCACTCCAGCTCCCGGCTCAAATCCTCGTGCCGAGAGAATGAAGAACCAGATCCCGAGCACAGACGCGGTGAAAAAATACACGAACTGCGCGGCTCCCAGTGGAATCAGCATCAGGCTGACCGGAAACATCAGCAGGGAGTAAACAACGGACTGCACCTTTGCCACCTCGATACCACGCACGACGGGTACCGTCTTGATGCCAGCCGCCTGATAATCACGAAACCGATACAGCGCGATCGCGAGAAAATGGGGGAGCTGCCACAGGAGCAAAATCAGGAACAGCACCACCCCGACCGGGTCGATGCGATCGGTGGCTGACGTCCAGCCGATCAGGGGCGGCATCGCACCGGGGATGGCGCCAATCGCCAGGGCCTGAGGAGTCACGCGCTTAAGCGGGGTGTACACAAACACGTAGGAACCAAGCGCGATCATCGACAGGATCGACGTCAGGGGATTCACCCCGTGCCACAGGACCCAGAAAGAGGCACATCCCGTGAGCACGCCAAATGTCAGCGCCGTTGCGACATGCATGCGACCCGACGGGAGCGGACGATTGCGCGTTCGCACCATCGCTTTGTCGCCTTCGCGCTCGATGACCATGTTCAGGGCGTTGGAACCGACCACCGACAGCGCTGTACCCAGCATCGCCCATGCGATCGTTTGCCACCCGAACCCAGGCTGAAGCTCGGCGCCTGTCGCCCATGCGTAGGCCATGGCGCCCGCGGCCGTGAACAGGCACATGGCCGTGATGCCGGGCTTCGCCAACGTCACGAAGTCCTTCAGCATTCCAGGGGGTTGACCTGACTCTGCCGGTTCGCTCCCGGACGACTCAGGTGCGCCATCGATGGGGTCGTCCGCAGGGTTCATACCGAAGCCTCGGATGTCAGGCCGACACCAGACCCGGCGATGCTGGCCCGAGCCGGCTCTGCACCCATCGACGCAAGGACCACGATCAGACTGAGCCAGACTCCGTTGCCGACAGCCAGATGCACAAGCTGCATCCATCCGGGGGCGTTAAGCGCCACGTTGACGAATCCTACGACCACCTGTGCGACAACAAATGCCAGCATCCAGAGTGCCGCCGCGCGCGTGCGACCACCAAACTGGTCTGCTACTCGCTGCGCCCAGGCGACCATCACCATCGCGACGGCCACCGCCAGAAGCGGGTGCACCAGACGGAGCAGCATCGGGTAAGGGGTGTCGGCGTAAGGGTCAGCTGTCACGTGCTCGACCATGGTCTGCCCGGGCAGCGCCGGAAACAGGGTCTGACCTAGCGCCGAGACGGCTCCGGTCATCGAGATCAGCATAAAACCGGCGACAATCCCCTTCCCCACAACCGCCAGCGTACCGTGCTGCGTCAGTGTCCGGTGAGACGGGAAACGCGCGTTCCAGGCCAGCATGCCAATGGCAGCCATCAGAATAAACGTGTTCACCAGGTGCAGCGCCATCCACCCTGCCCGATAATACGACGCATTCCCGGCGACGTACTCCAGCAGTACGATACCAGCCCCAATCAGGGCTTCGGTCACAATGAACACGATCGATACGCGGGCCGGCGAGCGCGCTGGATGCCCCTTGGGCGTCGTTCGGAACACGGCAACCGCGACCCCGATCACAATCCAGAGACACAGACCGCTCGTTAGCCGGTGCGTGTACTCGATGAGTGACTCGATACTGGACTCGAGCGGCACGATGTCGCCGTGGCACGTCGGCCAGTGTTGACCGCAGCCAGCACCTGAACCCGTAATCCGCACCACCGCGCCGAACAGAATCACAAAGAGCGTGTACAACCCCATCAGCCAGATGCTCCACTGCACCTTCGGCGATAGCGGTGCCCATTGAACCGCTGCGCTCATGGCGCGGCCTCGCTGGCTGCGATGTCGCGAACAATCTCACAGTACGCGTCGATTGTTCGATACGCGTTCGCGCACGCTTCCTTGTTCACGTTTCGGCGAACACCCCGGGCTCGACACTCTGGCACACCAAACTCCGTCGTATAGGAGTTGTCGACGATGGCATGACAGAAGGTGTTTCGGTCCTGTGTATCCATGCAGAGGCCGACGACGCGCTCGACGTACATGTCACACATGGTCTTGATTCCCTTGCAATGGCGCGTCCACTCCAGCGTCGCATCCACACACTCTTCGGGCGACAGCGGGCGTTCATGCCAGGCTTGGGGCGACGTCGGTACAACACCACGGTCGGGGTCGCCGATCGTGTCGCGCACGTAGGCCAGCGTCTTGCTGTACTGAAGGAACATGTAGGTGGCCAACAGCATGGACACGCCAAAGACCGCACCCAGCACGATGCCTGCACCGCGCCAGCCCGAGTCGTTCTCAGGAGGCGAGGAGGGGATCATCGACGAGGAGGCCGGGGCCGGACTTGCCATGTTGACCATCAGTCACAGGAGAGCGCGCAACGATGTCTGACCGGTGTTGCGGCAGTGTCGCTTAATGCCGAAGCCCGCGAATGTCTACCCCGTTCCGGCCCTCCCACGCGTCAGGAAGCGATGTTGCAGGGCGGTGGCCTGCATCAGCGCAGGCGCCAGGCCGCATGCGAGAATTGCGCTCCAACCCGCCTGAACAGGGACTCCAACACCTCCTGGTCGAGCCCATCAAAAGCTGCCTCGTGATTCGAATCCACGTCAAAGACAGCGAGCAAGGCCCCATCGGGCGCAAGCACAGGGACCACGATCTCACTCCGCGTGCTGGATGCACATGCGATGTGGCCCGGAAAGAGTTCCACGTCGGGGACCAGTTGAGTCTGCCTCGTGCGGGCAGCAGCACCGCAGACGCCGCGGGCAAAATCAATCCTCAGGCAGCCCAGCGTGCCCTGATATGGCCCGACGATAAGCAGAGACTCCGATACCGCGCGGTAGAATCCCGTCCAGTGCCACCAGTCAAAGGCGTGCGACAGCTCGCAGGCGATGGTCGCCATGGCAGCAACCCAGTCATCTTCGCCGTCCAGCACCGCGTCGATAGCGGCGATTACGTCGCGGTAGCGCGCCGCCCTCTCGGCGGGCGAAGCGCCAAACGAAAGGGGTGGCAAGAAAGACGTGGTGGGTTCTTCGTGACTCATGGTCTGCCTCTCAGAGCCGGTCAATCCACCGGGTCAGACGCCCGGTTGGGCTGCCAGAGCGCTTCAGGCATCCCCGTGAGGTAGCAGGCGTATCTGGACCACACAAAGAACGCATCGCTGAGACGATTCAGGTAGGACACGGCAAGCGGGTCGAGCTCGGTGACCCGACTCAGCTGCGTCGCCAGCCGCTCGGCGCGACGGCAGATGGTGCGGCACTGATGCAGTTCGACGTTCAGGCGTCCGCCGCCGGGCAGCACAAAGCTGCGGAGCGGTTCGAGCGCGTCATTGGCCCGGTCCATTTCCGTCTCCAGCCAATCCACGTCCGCCTGAACAACCCTGGGCTGTCTCGGATGGAGGTCTTCAGGTAGCGTGGCAAGCAACGAGCCGAGATTAAACAGCTGATGTTGCACGCGCGTAAGGCTGCGCCCCAGGCGCTCCCATTCCACGAGCGCCGGGTCACCTGTGGGTGAATCTGCCAACGAATGCCCGATGGTTTCATCGAGCGTCTGCCGAGCGGCGCCAACAAAGGCGTTGAGCTCGTCCACGGTGCCGTAGGTGTCAATGCGCAGGTCGAACTTGTCGACTCGCTGTCCGCCTACGAGCGAGGTGGTGCCTTCGTCCCCTTTCCGAGTGTACACTCGATTGATGGCAACGCGTTCCGGGTTATTGAAGCGAGGGGCGTCGGTGGACACGGTTTTTCCCTGGTGAAGACGGAAGTGGAGAGGACTGCCGACTAAGACGCAGGGAATGGTGTCAGGGTTCGCGGCAGAGCACGAACCATGCTCCAAGGGCCTTTTCACCCTTGTACGCGGTACCGATGGAGACATGGTGGCTGACCCGACGCATGAAGTCCCGCGTTCCCTTGTAGACGAACATCTGCAGGCCCTGCGAGTTGGGCTTGATGGGCGGCCAGGTGGGCACGACAGGCACCGACGGTACCATGTAGTAGTCCACGACGAGGGCGCCCAGCTTCTCCCACTCCGGATTCCCGGCGGTGGCGTGGATCACGAAGTAGCCGGGGCCGATGAGCCAGCGCGTCGAGCCTTCGTTGTAACCGAAGGCTTCGGGGCCCGGACCGGACGTGCTGAAGCAGAAGCGCTTCTGAAACCGGGTGAATAGCGGCAGGGTGTTCTTGCCGTGATGGATCACTTCGGTGAGCGGCGCGACGCCATTCGGCACAAAGTGGCTCATCTCCAGAGGCGGTGCCGAGGCAGCCTTGACCCACAGAGCCTTTTGATGCGACCTGCTAAGCCCAACCACTTCAGCCTTTCGGTCGTCGGCAGACAAGCCGTCGAGATAGGCAGCGATCTGGTCGATCGTAGCGTCGGGCGACAGAATCAACTCGCGAAGCTTCATAGGAAGACCAGCGTGCAAAAGAGACGAAGAGCGCGGCGCGACGAACGACTCAGCGAATCACCAGCATACGGTCCACCGTCTCTTTCGAGCCGTTGAAGTCGTCGACCACCACCCAGTGCATACCGCTGGGGCCGGTCTTGCCGAACACCTTGACTGCGGTCATGGGCTTGCCGGTCACCGGGCAGAGCTTGGCAATCTGTGCTTTCTTACCAATGGCGAGTTTTGCGGGCTTTTTGGTTGCCATGACGAACCTTCGGGCGGTTAACCGACACAGAGCCGGTCTTTAGGTGTAACGAAATCAGGACCACCAGATGCGCTGGTTGACTGCATCCTGTCAACAAAGCGCCGTCTGGCCGGGACGCGCACCCTAATCACATTGGCGCGTTCCGCAAAGCAGAAAGTGCAGCTTCGGCGACCTACGCGCTGAGATCTTTCTCGTACACGCGATAGATTTTGTAGCACTCCCCGCCCATCATCTCGATGCCTGCGTTGATCCGGGGGTTGTCTTCCAGTGTCCAGCCCAGCTCGGCCTCTTTCACGCCCAGCGACTTACCTACCCAGTGCGTCTTGCAATAGAGCAGCACCGAGAGCCCACCCAGCACGCTGCCGCGGAACTTGCGACGAATGCCCAGAATCATGAGACGAGCCGAGTTGATGCGGCGCCGCACCTTCAGGTCCCAGATCAGGCGCGCGTACATCAGCGGCCACGCCAGCCCTCGCGCCCGACGAAGCGGCTCGTTGATGTTCGGAATCGTCAGCGAGATCGCCGCCGGTTCGCCATCCACCTCGGCGATGAATGCCAGACGGGGGTCAATCACCAGCTTCATCTCTTCTGCCAGCTTCTTGATCTCTTTCTCGGTCAACGGCACGAATCCCCAGTTCTGCGCCCATGCCTCGTTGAAGATCGACATGATGATCCCAAGGTCTTCCTCGAACCGGTCCATCCGTACCTCGCGGATCACCAGCCCGGGATAGGCGGCCACTGAATCTGCGATCTGCTGCACCATCTCGTTCGGATCCACCGACGAATCATAGCGCCAGGCAAACAGGTCCTTCACCTTCTGAAGGCCCCAGTTTTCCACCAGCGTCGGGTAATAGGGCAGACTGTGTACCATCTCGATGTACGGCGGGTACTCAAAGCCCTTCACCAGAAGGCCCGCCGGGTGATTGATGTTGAAGCTGAAGGGCCCGCGAATCCGGTTCATGCCGCGCGCCCGCAGCCACTCGGTAGCCTTGTTCAACAGGGCATCCGCCACCGACTGGTCGTTCTCGCTCTCGAAAAAGCCAAAGAATCCGGTCTTCTCTTCATATCGCCGGTTGTGCTCAAAATCGACCTGCGCGCTGATGCGCCCCACCGGCTGCGCCCCACGCCACGCCAGAAACAGTTGCGCTTCGCCGTTGTCGAAGAACGGGTTGTGCTTTGGCGACAGGTGCTTCTTCACCTCGGGAATCAGCGGTGGTACCCAGGCCGGATCGTCTTTGTAGAGGCGCTCGGGGAGGTAAAGAAACGCCTTCATATCGGCGCCGGACACAACGGGACGTACTTCGATCATACCAACACCCTTGGGCTCACCTGGTGTGGTGCGTCGGCAGGCGCACACCACAAAATCACACAGCTCCCGGTTGCGATACCCCAGCGCGATCGATGGTTCAACGATTCATCACCAACCGCCGCGCTGAATCGGTCCCGTCAACGGATCAACGCACCTTCCGGAATCACGGCCAGCGCGACTTCACCGTCCGTCTCGAATCCGACCACCGCCCTGCCCTGCCAGATACCGCCCTGACGCACGGGTGTCCCCGTGCCCAACGGGCTACCCACCTCGCGGACCTCAGGACCGGTCGCAGAATAACGCACAATCGACCGCTCACCCTCCCGACCGGCCTCGTCGAACACCAGCGCAGCGCCATCGGCGTCGACCGCCAACACCGCGCGCGTCCGAAACCCCGACCACTCGGCCACCTGCATCAGCTGCTCACGCTCGCCATCCCGATGGAGTGCGGCCACGACGCCCGTCATATCGGTGCGACCCGGCACTGCGATCGCCCAACGTTCGTCCACCTGTCGCAGCAACGGCCGCGATCGCCAGGCGCTCCCGGCGGTCATGGGCGTGTCTTCTCCCCAAAGATCCACGGGCGAACCTACCGGGTTCAGCGATGCATCCAGCCGCTGCGCATACACCCGGCCTGCACCGTTTCGCTGCACCATCAACAGCAACAGCACCGCCGGGGCCCCGTCAGCGCCCGAAGCACCCGTCGCTACCTGCAGCGCCGTCACATCGCCGCCCGGCGTCACCAGAGGAAACGCCTCATTTTCCCACTCCCCCACGGCGGTCGCCACCGCACACGCCGCGCTGCGATCCCGCAGGCTCCCCACCCGATTGGGCCAGCACACCAACGCCCCCGTCGGCCACGGCGCCGCCGCCACCGACCCGGCAACCGACCACTCGGCCGGCAACGCCAGCGCCCGACTTAGCTCCCCGAACGTCCCCGACGCATCGATCATCGTCATGGACACCGCCGCCCGACCATTCGGCTGCTCAATGCCCTCGGTCGGTCGAAACACAAAAATCAGGTCACCGGACGGCACAAATACAGGTACCGAAAACGCACCCACGTCCCACGTCACCGTGTCCGCCTGTGCGACGTCGCGACCCGCGCCCGGACGTCGCAACCATGTCCCGATCTCGGCCTGAGAGCCCCTGACGTTCATGGCCAGCAGCAGGTCGCCCGTCGTCATGCGGTGAACAAACTCGACGCCGGCCGTCTGCCACAGCCCCTGCCAGTTCGCCGGCCGCCAGATGTCAGCGTCCTCCAGCATGGTCACCGAAGGCGCAGCTGGCGCAGCCGTATCGGAACCACTGGCCGAGGCTTCGGCCGCGGCGGGCAGCGTCTCCTCCGGCTGAACCGTGGGACGACTCGATGGCTCGGTCGGTGTGCACGCCTGCAGCATCAGCAGGCCAACGGCGCTCCCCAACCACCTTCCCACCCATGAACCAAACCACCGGAACCACCGCTCCGGCAAGGGTTCCGACCACCCAACCCCTTGCATCAAACGCAAGACCATCGCACCTTCACCCCTCCCGTCCGGTGGACGAACGGCCTGACCCGGAAATCCAATCATGAGCGTGCAACAGATTCTGGAAACGAAACTCGCCGAGGCATTGCAACCCGAGTTTCTGAGCGTGGTCAACGAGAGTTCGGGCCACAACGTGCCGCGCGGGTCAGAAACCCACTTTCGCGTGCTCGTGGTGAGCGCCGCGTTCGACGGTGTTCCACTCGTGGGACGCCATCGGCTCGTCAACGCGGCGCTGGCTCAGGAGCTTCGTGGCGGGGTACACGCCCTCGCCATTGACGCCCTCACCCCAGAGCAGTGGCGCGCGCGCGGCGCCGACTCGCTCACCGCATCACCCGCATGTCAGGGCGGAAACGGAAAATAAGCGTTCACGGCCCACTTCCAGCGTTTGTTTTGCAGGGCGGTAGCCTACTCAGGCTGATTCTCGCCGATATCAGGCAGTTACGTGACCTAGAGCTTGACGGTCGTGCAGCCGAACTCCAGCTCGACCGAACCACTCGCACCCACACAGGCAGCCGAGCACAGCTCGACTGACGTCGGAACCGACGGGCTGTCATAGTACCATCCGTCTGATCCGGCGCACGCCGCTGCGTTGTCCACGTTTGGCAGCGTGGTACGGGAGCCATCGTCTGCGATGAGCACCACGTTTACACGGTCTACCACCAGACCGAACTCCACCTCGGGCAGCTCGTACGTGCACGGTAACGCCGTTCCCTCGACCACCCGCTCTTCGAGCGCCTCAAAGATTGGTGTCCACTCAACCTCGCAGATCGACTGCACCAGACCACCGGTGGCCTCGCTGATGGCGATGTACTCATCACCGCGTTCATCGCCGCACGAACACTCGTCGAACACGCCGCAGCTCAGCGGAGAGTCCACGAGGTCCACGATGCTGTGCACATACACCCGGTCAAACCCGGGCGCGGTCGCCGTGTCCAGGAACGCCAGAAACTCCTCGGAACCCGGCCCAAAACCCGCGTCGTCGTCGGTGACGATCACAAAGTGAACGATCGCGCCGGGGCGCAGAAAGTCCTGAAAATCGCTGTAATGCTCAATGGTCAGGTCAATCGCGTCACTGCTGTGCACGCCTTCGCGCACGTGCCGAAAACGCGGCGAATCCGTATCCGGGCAGCCCGGCGCGGCCGACAGCGGCGGCGGTACGCAGATTTCATTAAAACACTGCGCATCGGCGCAATAATCGCGGTCGGCTCCGATGATCACCACGCGGTAATCGAGCCCGCTGGCGCCAATGCGAGACGTGAAGGCGTTCAGGTTGGCCTCGACGATCGCGATGGAGTCGTCCATGCTCGGCGAGCCGTCGATCACCCAGATCATGTCCACCGGCAGGGTCGCGTTCTCGGCGGTCGCGAAGTCCGAGCCGCACACGCCGCCCAGCCCGGCTCCCGTATCGGTTTCTGTGGTTTCGGTATCCGCGCCCGCGTCTGCCGCGCTGCCGTCCGCTGCATCGTCCGCGTCGACGGCGGCGTCCAGCTCGGGTGATCCGCTATCCGGGAGGGTGCTGGTGTCCGTGCTGACGTCGTCGGGAACGGGGGCCTCCGTGTCACCCTCGCCCTGCTCATCGGTGTCTGCATCGCTGATCGTGGCTGTGTCCACGGCCTCCGGGACGTCAACACTCTGCGATGCGTCTGTTTCAGAGGTGGTGTCGGTCGGGAAGGGCCGAATCGAGCCGTCCTCCTGCTCGTCTGTGACGCCTTCGGCGCCTGGTGCCGATGAGCAGGCGTTCAACAATAGCGTCGCGATCAGCATCCAGAGCGGGCAGCGCATGTTCTGTCTCCGGGCAGCGAAGGAACTGTCATTAGACTGACATGATGCAGGATGTGGCAAAATCGGAGCTTCCTGAAGCCTGGATTCAAAAATTATGACGCTCCCGCAATGCCTGCTCCGGCGAGGTGCCCGCTGTCGGCAGGCTGTCCAGCAGCGTCTGCAAAAACAGCGTGCCCGCAGGACCCAGCGTACGACCCGACGGTGTCACCAGCACGGGCCGATACGACCATCGCTGCAGGTCGGTGGCGAGCGTCACCAAAAGCCCATCGTCCAGCTCGCGCTCGATCATGTGCCTCGGCATCCAGCCATAGCCGGCGCCGGACAGCAGCGCACCCTTCTTCGCGTGAAAGTCAGACAGATACACCACGTGCCGTGAGCCCATATACGAGGGCTTGGACAACCGCTCGAACCGCGACGACGAATCGCGCACCACCAGCTCGGCGTGTGCGTTGCGCGCGGCTTCGTCGCAAGGCCCCACCGCCAGCGGATGCGCGGCCGCAGCGACCAGCACCAGCTCCATGGCAGGCAGGTCGCGCGTTGTGAAACCGGCGGCGTCCACGTCGGAGTCGAAACCCAGGTACAGACCCAGGTCGGCCCTGCCCTCGCGCAGTGGGTCGAGCACACCTTCCTGATACTCGACATCCACCCGCAGCCGCGTGACCATGCCGGGCTGCGCGAACCGCAAAAGACAGGCGTTCAGCCAGCTGATGGGCAACGCCCCATCGATCACCACGTACAGTTCGGCCTCCCAGCCGCCCTGCAGTTGCAGCGCAGTACGTTCAAGCGCCCGCGCCCTCTCCAACACCTCAGTAGCCAACTCAAGCAGCCGCTGCCCTTCATGCGTCAGCGTGACGCCTCGACCCTGCCGCACAAAGAGCGCGACACCCAGGGCGGTCTCGAGCTCATGCACGAGGTACGTAATCGCCGACGGTACGCGATGCAGCTCGCGCGCCGCGGCAGCAAAAGTGCCGGTCCGAACCGACGCCTCAAACACGCGCAGCTGGTCGAGCGTAAAGTTCATGGCCATGACACGCCTCGTGGACTGGTGTGAAATTCAAATGCCACGTTCAGGGCGGTGGGTAAACGGACTTGTGCACTTCGGATGGAGGTTGGGCCAGTGTCAGTCGTCTCCGATGTCGTCTTCCCCGGGGATTTCTGCGTTCGACCGAGGCATTTCGCTTCACGGGTGAAATGGTGAGAAATTCCTCCACAATCGCTTCGACGTGTACCTTACCGAAAATGTCCGAGGGTTACATTCGACGGCATCCGTTTCGGGTTTTCCCTTTGCCAGCCAGCGTTCGAAACGCTGTCGCGCCTGCGGACTCGTGCGAGCCACTGTACCCCGGTATTCATCAGGCCTTACGGATCGAGCACATCCGTCGGGTCCAGCCGCAACGACTCGGGCGTCAAAATCGCGCAGGAGTCGTTGTCACCCAGATACACCATGGTTTGCCATGGCACATACCCGAGGCTGCGTTGTGAACGCTCCACAATACCGAACGCGATGTACGCCGACTGAAATACGTCCGAAGTCACCAGAATCGGCCGCTTATGGTCAACAGGTAACGACCACAGAATTCGCGCGGCGTTGCGCAGATTGGTGGTGGTGTGACGAGCATAGGGGTCAACCAGAATCGCGGACTCGGGGATTCCGTATTGTGAAATTAGATAATTTCGCATTTCCAGCGCTTCGGCGTACGGCGTTCGATCGGGGTGCACGTGCCCACCCGAGAGCAGGAGCACCGGGGCCAGTCCGGCCTGCCAGCGCGCCGCGGCGAGGTCTGCACGCTGAATACTGAGCGGCGAAATCGGTTCATCAGGAGACGTCGGGCCCTGCCCCGGCACCAGAATCGCCACAAACGGCCAGTCGTTTCGTTCGGATGCGGACAGCGCATCGTGCGCGGCGCGATTCAGGCCCTCTACCAGCGGGTCATAACGAAATGCCTCGTCGGAGTTCGCCGCAATAAGCAACGCCGTCGCCAGCTCGGCCGCATCTGTATCGAACCCGGAACTCGCCCGGTCGGAATCGAAGTCGGACAGCACGCTCACCATCTCCGCATTCGACAGGTATGCCGCCGCCTGCGACACCGCTGCATTCTGAAGCGAAGCGCTCAGACGAACGAGCTCCAACGCAACGTCGCCCTCGGGCAACGAAGAACCCCACGGATAACCGAGCGCCAGAGCCGCATCGGATATTTCCTGTATTCCGGGATCGCTCAGTTCCAGTCGTAGTGTCTGCACCAGACTAACAATATCTTCTTCGGTCCATGACAGCGCAGCGATTGCACACGAATCGTCTTCGCCGCAAAGCGCCAGCGTCTCCCATCGTTCCCGACGAGCCTGCTGCCACTCCACCAGCGAAGGTTCGACCCGTAGCTCGGCCGTAAGGCCCGCCTGCGTCAGCACGACGCTCAGCGGCGCGTAGTGAAGCTGCCCGGGAAACTGGGGTGCAGGTAGTTTCGCCGCGGGCCATGGTTGCAGGGCGGCGGTTGCTTCAAGGCAGGCGTCGGGACGAAGGCTTTCGCGTAACTGCCCGGCGCTGCCATCGACGGGTCCGGTGTCGAGGTCCGAGATGTCTGTGGCGTCGACGGTATCGGCTTGTTCGACGGTGCCTTCGTCGCCGGGTTGGGTGGTATCGATGGCGCCGGCATCGGTCCCGGCAGCGACGTCCTCGATGGGGTCACCCGACCCCGCATCAGCCACGTCATCTTCGACGGTGTCACTGCAACCGGCCATAGCGAATAGCAGGACGACAAACGGCAAACGGCAAAGCACGTCAGGCTTCACAACAACTTCCGGGCGGCACGGGCAAAGTAAAACTGTGTGTCATGTAATCTGTCCGAATTCGGCGTGCCCGACAAGCAGATGAATTTCTGGTGACGTGCGGTCACGCAGTCGCCAAACCACCCGAAAGCCCTGAGCCCATGATGTTTGATCAACCCGGATTCGTTCCCGTAGCGACGACGGTCAGGTCCACCATGACGTACGCCCTGATTTCGGGCGGGAGCGTCGCACCGGAGGTCGAGAGCGTGAAACCCGATAATGTGCCATCCTCGTTGACCGTGCGCGAGCCGGCGGTGCCGTAGGAAAGTGGGAGCGGTGCGCCGGTCTGGGCGTCGACGAGCAGAATGGCCACGTGGTGGTCATCGCTGTTGAAGGTGGAACCATCGAAAGTGGCGCGCACAGCGTCGGCTTCGAAGATCACATTCACGATGCCAGTGCCGTCGACGGCTCCTGCCGTTCCTTCTGACCACGGCTCCAGAATGACAGCGCCCGCGGCGGTCAGGGTATCGTCGTCGGGGTTGCACATGCCAAGGCGGCGAAGGAAAGGCCCGTAGAAATTAATGTCGCCGCAAACAGTCGTGGCGATCACGTCGGCGGGACGCGTCGGCATTCCCTCGGCGTCAAACGATGCGGCAACCCGGAAACGATTAAACCCAATAATAAAGCTCATGACCTCGAGTTCCAGGCCACGCTCGTTAAGCAAGGTCAGGTTCCCGTCCTGATACCGGTACTGGAATGCGAACACCCCGCGCGTAAGTGGGTCGAGTCGCGTCACTCCGTCGGCGCCCGGTCGCCCCTCGACCACCCACGCGACACCGCGTTCGGGCTCGCCGTCAGCGAGCTCGCCGGTCGTATCCACGAGGGTCACCAGGAAATGCAGTGAGTCGAATCCAATCTGATTATAGCTTGGCAAAAGTGTCGGCAGAGGGGCGGCAAGACGACGCATTTCAAACACCGTGGCGTCACCGTCGAGCCCGACCTCGAGCGCTGGCGGAGACGTGGGCGCATTGATGTCGAAAACAAAGGTCTCGTCGAAATTCCCGGCTGGAGTACCGCCCGTCAATGCCAGACCATCGCGATCAGGGTCGCGAAGAATGGTCCCCTGAAGCTGAACGGAGAGCACGTCGTTCGTGCCATCGGTCCAGTCATCTTCCGGTGTAATCACCACAAAGCGACGGTCTCCCGAAACCACCACCGAAGCCGGCAGGCCGGGCACGAGGGTCACGGTCAGGCTCTCGTTATCGATGAGCGCGAGCTGTGTGTCTCCTTCCTCTCGCACCGACAGCGTAAATCGAATGGCCTCGTTGCTCGCAATATTCTGGGCCGGAACATTGAGCGCGCTGCCAAATGCGGTGGTGTAAAGCAGCCGCGCTTCGTCATCGGCGAGTGGCTCGTCGGGGCCCAATCGGCAACGCGAATTCCCGGATTCCTCGGCACGCAGGCAGAGATCATAGGGAACGCCAAATACTTCACCCGACTCACCGGCGAGATAAATGGCGTGTTCGCCCAATGCCGGCGAAGCGTTCATATCATCGCGATCCTGTTGAATGGCCTGCCAGATCCAACGAAGAATGCCATCGCCATTCAATACCAGCAATTTGCCATCGCCCGTGCCCAGATAAATGTGGTCTTCACCATCCACCGCTGGCGAAGAACGAATGGGCGCACCGTGGTCGTAGGCCCAGCGAATCGCACCAGTGCCTGGTTCCACGGCATACACGGTGCCGTCTGCCGAAGGCAGAATAATGGCGCCGTCTGACAATAGAGCCGCAGACGCATAAATATGGTCGCGCGTGGGTACACTCCACAGCTGCCGCCCGGTATCGGGGTCATAAGCGCGCAGATAGCCGTCAAACGAACCCAGCACCATTTCGCTCGTGGTGAGCAAAGGACTGGCCGAAACCGTTCCGATGGTGCCGGTTTCCCATCGCAGCCGCCCTGCAGAGGTGAACGAGAACGTGTTTACGCCGAGCACGTTATTGTTGCCAATAAAGAGCGCGTCGTCGGGATTTCGCAGGGCGGGCGATGACCAGGTCTGGTCGGGCATCGTCAGCGACCATGTCTGTTCGCCGGTGTCTCGCGCCACACCGTAAATTCGGAAATTGTCGTTGGGTGCGACCAGCGTACCGTTCCAGGTAATGGCCACATTTCCTTCGAACCAGTTAATAAATGCACCGGTTTCTTCGGCAGATTCAGCACCAAAACGCCAGACTTCTTCACCGGTCGCCGCATCGAACGCATACAGAAAACCATCGCCCGAGCCGACATATACTCTGCCCTGATCATCAAGAAGCGCCGCAGAATCGATGATTTCGCCTGTTGTCGCACGCCAGCGCTCGGTCCCGTCCGGAGAAATGGCGTAGAAATTCCGGTCTGCCGAACCGACATAGATGGTGCCGTCCGCAGCGACGACCGGCGACGAGAAGATGCCCTTCCCAGTCTCGAACACCCAGGGGGCAGCGCCATCATCGGTGAGCAGGCGATCGGTTCGGCCGGTCTGCTCCACGTCGTGTCGAAACTTCGGCCACGGCGCATCGGCCTGCAACGGGCTGGGCAACGGCTCGGCCGACCCATCCGCGGCGTCAGCGGCGTCGATGGTGTCCTGCGCGTCAGCGTCGTCAACGGCACCGGCGTCGGTATCGGAATCGAAGTCTGGTTCGACGTCAGCCGCCGAGCCGTCTTCGGCACCGGTGCTGGTGTCACCGGAGCCGGCGTCGCCTGAGGCCTGCTCGCTGTCGTCGCTGCACGTCAGATAGAGCGACGCCGTGAGGCCAACAAACAGGATCGCGCTCTGGTTCCAGACTCGGCTCGTCATGATGCTCATTGGGGGTGTGAGGTTGGGTGGTGTGGCCTATGGCGCATCCGGGGGTCCTTCGCAAGCGTGGAAAGGGAGCGCAAGTGTTCGGAAATGTTGAGAACAACAGACGCACGGTTCCAGAACGGGGAGCGATCGCGATTCAGAGCGGGTACTGCATGGCTCGCGGGGTCGCGCGATGCGGAAACACGTTCCGGGTGTGACGCCCGTCATAGGTGGTTGCAGCTGCTGAAGTACCACCGCCCTGCAAAAATGCGGCGGGCGAGTACGCGATGAAGGCATGAGGGGGGCGAACCAGGACACAACATCCTTGCAAATTCGGCAGCAGGTGCCGAATATGCGAGGATGAGTCGGCATCTATTTCGACAGAAACTCTGTTAACGTTGTTGGATGAAGCGACGTTGGTTCAACGCCTGCGCCGGTTTATAGCGTTGGTTCCCAATGCACGTCGAACGCCTGAAGCACAGCCTGGCAAAGTTCGTTTCGAGTGTTTGCTGACAATGCAGGCGAGTCTCGACAAGTGGCTTCGAGCACAGGTCGAACGTCAACCCAGGTTAGTGTGTAAATTCTACAAAGCCGCTCGATGTCTTCGTCGTCCCGCCCTCTGAATCGGCAGAGTTTGAGAACAATAAGGTCGATCGCTGAAAGCACGAATACGTCCATCGACGCAAACTCTCCCAGAGATGGGAACGTTGCGAGGCGTTCTTCGTAGTCGCTCGGCACCAACTGCCACGCATGCAGCGCGTAGAATTGAAAAGGTACCAATTCACGCGGACTCGGCAGCGTTACGGAAAGACTTACGTCGATGTCTTTCGTCACTCGCGGTCCTTCGTCCCGTTGAAGTTTAGCATGCAATAGCACTGCAGCTCCGCCGAAAATAATAACTCGTCTCCGAGGAGGAGCGAGACGGTAGCGCTGCAGTGCCGCATCCAGTCGCTGCAACGCCTCGACAATGTCGTTCAGTTCCGTGACAACATTCACTGTGAATCCAGCAAATCCAGGGCGCCAAACACTCCAAACTGACGCTGAGAGGGTGTCGCCTGTTCCTGCCAACGACGCCGTTTGAACTCGAGGCTGGTCTGGGACAAAAAGACAGGGGACAAGTCACCAGGCGCACTTTGCACGGCGAACACCCATTCCCGAGCGGATTCAGGGAGCGGCTTTCGTTCGCGTAGCGCCAGTTCTGAGAGCAGCCATGCGGCCAGTCTGCGCCCTTTCGATGACTCCACGGCAGGAAGAAAACCAAGGGCGTTCTCTCGCATGGCCGTGCGCAGGGTCAACGCGAGCGCTGTTGTCAGCCGTGCTTGCGGCTGCTCTGCCAGAAAGTCCAACGCGCGCGCGGCGGCGCTCCAGGATGATGTCGATGCTTCGACGCCCAGCAAGGGAAGCCCTTTCGCATGCAGAAGGGCGAGCATATCGGCTGTGAGTGCCTCGGATGTGGGCTTCTGCGTGGTCATACTCGAGCTACCTGTGGAGGTGACGCATCATCGCAGCAAAGCGTCGATGCAACGGTGCACTCAACGGAATAGACGTGACGCTGAACGATTGCAATGGCCCGATCTTCAACGTTCGGCGCTACCTTCCTGCGGATGTTCTGAACGTGGGCACTCGCAAAGCAGCCTCGCACGAACAACCACCCCGGCCCAATCAGACGCCCCACGGTCGTCACACCACCGCCCTGCAAAACATAGCTAACGCAACAGGCACCGATGGTGCAATCGTCCGCGGCCGAAAACAGAGAAGGAAATTCAGCGAATTCAGGATTCGGTGAATACCCCCATTCAAAGGCGGAATCAGCTCAGCCCGATGCAGAATTGATTCAGGCGATTATATCTGAAATCAATTCGGGCAATAATTACCGGAATTAACCCAGCATATCCTTGACGAATTCGCGTTCGCCGAGCAGCTCGTCAGTGGTCTTGTTGATGGCCGCCTGCGAGAACTCGTTGATGGGCAGGCCCTGCACGATCTCGTACTTCCAGGGTGCGGTGACGCGGACCGGGAACGAGAATACGAGGCCGGTGGGCACACCGTACGAGCCATCGGACGGGATGGCCATGGAGACGATGCCGCCGTTGCCGAGGCCGGCCCAGTCATGCACGTGGTCGATGGCGGCGTTGGCGGCCGAGGCGGCGGACGACAGGCCGCGAGCCTTGATGATGGCGGCGCCGCGCTGCTGCACGGTCGTCAGGAACTCACCCTGCAGCCAGGCGTGGTCGGTGATGACGTCGGTGGCCGGCTTGCCGTTGATGTGGGTGTTGTAGAAATCGGGGTACATCGTGGGGGAGTGGTTGCCCCAGATGGCCAGGTTGTCGATGGCGGTGACCGGTGCGCCGGACTTGCCCGAGAGCTGGGCGAGCGCGCGGTTGTGGTCGAGGCGCGTCATGGCCGTGTAGTTGGCAGCGTTGGTGCGCCTCGCGCGCGACGCCGCGATGAGCGCGTTGGTGTTGCACGGGTTGCCGACGACCAGGACCTTCACGTCGGCCCTGGCGTTGGCGTCGATGGCGTCGCCGGTGCCGATGAAGATTTTGCCGTTGTCCTTGAGCAGGTCGGCGCGCTCCATGCCCGGGCCGCGGGGCTTGGAGCCGATAAGGATGGCGACATCGACATCGCCGAAGCCGACGACGGGGTCGCCGGTGACGACGGTGCCCGCGAGGGTGGGGAACGCGCAGTCTTCCAGCTCCATGACGACGCCGCGGGCCTTCTCGACGAAGTCCGGCAGGTCGATGAGGTGCAGAATCACCGGCTGGTCCTTTCCGAGCAGGTCGCCGTTGGCGATGCGGAAGAGGATGGAGTAGCCGATCTGGCCGGCAGCACCGGTAATGGCAACACGAACGGGAGGCTTGGTCGACATGTGCGAAACTCCGAAGGCTGGGAGTGGACGACAAAAGGGGCCGCGGCGATGGACCGGCGGTCACACGCGCAGTGCGGCGCGGGCCTAGCGTCTGTCCCGAGGTTTGGCAACGGGTTAGGACGCCCGCTGGGCGAACGATGGCGTGAGCACCTGCCGAGGGAGGTCGGTTCAGGACCGCCCTGCAGAGTCGGGATTGGCCCTTGCGGATGGCAGGCGAAGTGCGGTAGGGCCATCGCGTGACGTTTGATTGCAGCGGGTCTCGGTGGCGTTGTGTGGATCGCACGTGCGCACACCGGGACCGGGTAGATAAACACGTTCTCTGGTCAGGAGCAGGTTATGTGGAAGAACTGGTGTGGAGCCATGATGCTGTCGGGTGGAGCGCTGCTGGCCGCTTTGCCTGCGCAGGCCCAGAATGTGACGGTGTCGCCGGGCTTTGCGGAGCCACTGCGGGCGAGCGGCACGGCCGGTGGTCTGGTGGATGGGAGCACGTTCGGGCCGAACTGTGTGGGGCAGGTAAAAACGGCGCCGAATCATGTGATCACGGTGACGCAGGCGATGCCGCACCTTCGGTTTGATGTATCGAGCGTGGACGACGCGACGCTGATCATCACCGGCCCCAACGTGACGATGTGCAACGACGACGCGGTGGGTCTGGCGCCTCGGCTCGAGGGTCCGTTTGCGCCCGGCACGTACAATGTGTTTGTCGGTTCGTATTACGGCGGTGACTTCGCCTACGAGCTTCAGGTGTCGTCCACTCCGGGTAGCGGCGCGACCACGGGCCTGACGGGAACCGCTGGCCCGGCGATCGCCCTGAGCCCCGGCTTTGCTCCCGACCCGATGGTTCTCAGCGGTTCGGCCGGCGGCACAACCGACGCCACGACGTTGAACCCCACCTGCCGCGGCAGCATCGGAACGACGCCGAACCACACCTTTACGGTGTCGGCTCCCATGAATTTTGCGCGCTTCACGGCCGAGAGTCAGACGGACCTGACGCTGGTGGTGCGCGGCCCGGGCGGCATTCTGTGCAATGATGACACCCATGGTTTCAACCCCGAAGTGGCGGGCCCTCTGGCTGCAGGCACCTACGAAGTATTTGTGGGCGTCTATGGCGGCATGGGCGGTCAGGTGCCCTACACGCTCAGCGTATCGCAGACGCCCTTCGGCGGAGGCACCGCAGCGCTTCCGACACCCAACGGCGGGGCCATCCAGCTGTCTCCCGGCTTTATGCCGGACCCACACACGGTCACAGGACGCTCGGGCGGGCCGGTAGATACGTCGGGCTTTGGCGACTCGCCCACAGGGCCCTGCCGTGGTCGCATCGCAGCGACGCCCAACCACGTATTTACCGCAGGCGGATCGTTCACCTACCTGCGAGTGGGCGTGCAGTCGAGCGTGGACACCACGCTGGTGATCGAGGGCCCGGGCGGGGTGCGCTGGTGCCAGGACGACACCGACGGCTTCAATCCGGCGATCGGCCGCGAGTTTGCTGCCGGCACGTACAATATTTACGTGGGTAGCTACAGCACCGACGGCGACTACACCCTGACGTTGACCGAATATCAGCGCTGAGTGTTCGCAGGGCGGTGGCAGCGCCGGCTGTCGCGCCTTTTTCAACCGGGGTGGTGAATCCACCGACCTGAACGTGACCCCCTGCTCAGCGTCAGCGGTGAAACCGGTGATAGCGCACCAGCTCTTCTGGCAGATCGGTGGCCAGCAGGAAGAACAGCGTGAAGATGCGTCGGGCATCGGCGAGATCCATGCGCACGACCGGCGCGAGGGCGTCTTTCAGGGCAGCGGCAGCGTCGTCATGGACGACTCGCTTGGCATAATCGAGCGCCTCGAAGCCGCGCACGGGTGCCTCCCGGTCCACGTGGGCGAGCTGCGAAATCGTCGCCGTGTACTCTGCGACGTGCTCGGCGACCATGACCGGCGGCAGCTCCAGCGTTTCGGTACGCCGGACGCCGTCTGCATAGAATCGCACCTCCCAGACGTCATCGGGGCGCAGGGCGAACTCCAGCGCGGGTGGCTCGGTAGAGCCCGTTGGCTGCCGAGGTAGCACACCGTTGAACTGATTGAGCTCATCGAGGGCTCGGCGCCATTCGTCGGCGCGGCCGGGCGGGGTCTGACGCCAGAGTGCGCCGTGAAGCCGAATTTCGGTAGACATGGGCCCATCAGGCACGAGGGAGCGTTGAAGTCGACACGTCACAGTGAATGTTGACCGAACGGCTGCGTCAAGTGCAGAACATCAAGCCAGTTTGCGGAGCGGCAGGGAGACCGCACCCCGAAGGCCCCTGAACCAACACAGAAACACCCCGCTCGAGGCTGTGCACAACGAATGCCGACCCGCACTCCGCCACCGCATACGATCGCTTCTGGCGTGGAGGAAGCGCAGCTAGGCGTCGTCCGGCGCGGAATGCGAATCGGTGCAGCGGTCGGTACGGTGCAAATGGCGGGCTTCATGATGATCTCTGCCAGTCACTCGTTTCAATCGTCACTTTTGCCTCCTGCGTGGCTGTGGGGACTGATGGCGCTGTGTGAGGTGGGTTATTGCGGCATGGCGCTGCGCCCTGATGCCTCGTTGCGAACCCTGCGGCAGGCCGTCGTGGAGCTCACGCTGCTGCTGACGATGACGATGGCGCTCTGCTCAGCGACCGGACCTTTACACGCACCTGGGCAGGCATTCGCCCACACGTCGGTGATCGCGATTCTGTTCGGCTGCGCCGTTCTGGTTCCCTTCCCTGTTCGCATGGGCGCGGTGTCGATGTGTGTGATTGCTGGCGCTTATCCGATTGTGCAGTGGATGTACCCGTCGAGCGGCGAGTCTTCGCTGCACCTGGCTATGGCGACGGTCAACATCACGCTGGGCCTGGGGGCAGCGCTGTTTATGCTGACGTGGCACGACCGCATGCAGACGTCTTCGCAGCAGGCCGCAGGGGCACTGGCGGACATTGTACAACGGGATTCACTCACCGGCCTCCTCAGCCGCGCCTCGATCGAATCGCACGGGCGACGCACACTGCACGACCGGCTCTCGGGACGAGATGTCGTGGTGTGCGTGGTCGATATTGACCGGTTCAAGCGCTTCAACACGGAGTACGGGTACGCAGCTGGCGACGATGTGCTGAAAGAAGTGGCGCGTCGGCTGCTGGCCACGGTCGGATCGCCCGTTCAGAGCCATGTCGGACGCACGGGCGGCGAAGAGTTCGTGGTCGTTTGCCCGGCTGAGCGCCAGGAAGACATGGTGAGTCAGGTGGAAGCGTTTCTGCGGATCATGCGGGAGGAACGGTTTTCCGTGGGTAACGAGGAGCTGCATTTGAGTGCCTCGATCGGGCTGGCGTCAGCACGCGATCTGGCACTGAGCGACTGGGATTCGGTGCTCCACGCAGCCGATCAGGCGATGTATCGGGCGAAATACCGGGGTGGACAGCAGTTCAGCATCGCACAACGCGAAGATCTGGAGCCCGTGATGGCAGGGTCAGGAGCGCGCAGCCGCTCTGATGAACGAGTGATCGGTCCGCAGCTGGGAGCCGCATGGATTCAACGGGATCGGGAGTACGTTCACACGGCGCTCCTGTGCTTTGCCCTGTGTCTGTGTGCCCTCTGGCAGCCGTTTTTGCTGGTGATGGACGTGGTACGGGTGCGCGAAGGGCTGACGGGGACTCCATTTGCGACCTGGGTGGTGTACCGGTCCGTAGGCTGCGTTCTGTCGGCAGTCGCGGCATGGTATCTGGCCCATAGCGCCGCCGCCCATGCACGCACGGGCTGGCTGCACGCCGTATTCTCGCTGGTGATGGTGCTGACGGCCGTGTTCGGAGCCGGTGCTGACGGCGCGGCGATGGGCCCGTTCGGTCTGTGCGTGGCCTCGGTGGGCTTGATCGTCTGGAGTCTGGCGCTCGGTCTGCCCACGCGGCTGGTTCTGTGGTCATCGTTAGGTCTGGCAGCGCTCTATCTGCTCTTGCCTCCGCTGCTGCTGCCATCGGACTCGTTACAGTCGATGCCTTTTCTCGATCACGTGTATCGATTGATGACGATCGCTTCTGTGCTTGCGCTGGCGTTCAGCGGCCGACAACACTTTATGGCGCTGCGCGACGCAGAGTCCCGGATGCGCCATGAGTTGGGCCTTCGAAGCACGATCGATGCGCTCACCGGGCTTCCAAACAGGCGTGCGCTGCAGCAACGCATTCAGCGGGTTGTGGCGCGGGCGTCACGGGAGCGAGGCGTGAGTTTAATGCTTCTGGACATCGACCACTTCAAACGGATCAACGACGAGCATGGGCACGCCGTGGGTGACCAGGTGATTGTCAAAATCGGACAGTTTCTGGAGTCGGTCGCGCCGACAGGGGCGCTCGTCGCTCGGCAGGGCGGCGAAGAGTTCGCGATCGTGCTGGTGCACAGCGACGACTACGCCGCCGCCGAGCTGGCGCATCGCATCGTCGCTGGCGCGCGCACGCTGCAGTCCAGCCGTATCCAGCGTGCATCGACGCTGAGCATCGGTGTCGCCACCTGGCAGCATGGTGACGACGAGGATGGGTGGATGCAGCGCGCGGACCTGGCATTACGGCAGGCAAAACGAGAAGGTCGAGATCGCGTCGTTGTCGCAGGGCAATCGAATGACACACCGCTCGCGTCATCGGTTCCTTGGGTTCTTAGCGCGACCGACGCGCTGTGATTCCCTTTTGGCGAACGTCCGAACCTGTTAGCTGGCGATCATGCGGTTCGGGTAACGGCCACCGATGGTCATCTGGTGCGCCAGACTCCGCTGCGACGGCATGAGATGAGCAGGCTGCATGAGTGATTTGCTGAAACGCCGGGTGCGAACGGTTGACCCGACAACGCGATGTGCTGCGTTGCGACGCCGCCTGGTTGGCCGGTTCGCGCTAGTGACCTGTGTGTCGCTCCCCCTGACGTGGGGATGCGAATCGTCATCCCCACCCGACCCACCAGCCCTATCGTGGTCGGAGCGCGAGGATCATGCGACGCTCATGCGGTTTGTTCACCGGGATGAACCCGCCTGGATTCGAGCCGATCTGGCGGCCCTGCGTTCACACGCCGTGCTCGGTACCCTGTTTGATGCTGTGCAGGGGAACACAGACCCGTTGTCTGAGTCGGTTCGAACGGGCGACGAGCTACTGGTCGTGTGGCATGACCTGAGTATGGCTCGCCGCACGGCGGTCGTGCGAGGCGCACTGGATCGAACTGCCGTCGAGAATGCGATCCGATCGGGCGCGTTGACGCAGGGAGGTCCCATGCAGCTGCTGATGGTGGGCGACGCCAAGCTCTGGAAAGACCCCGTCTCTCATCAGGCGTTGACGTTGCCGGCCGCCAACCTGTTGATTTCCGGTAGTGCGCTGGATGTGGAGCTTCAGATTGCGCGTCAGCGAATGCCGAGCTCGGCGACCACCGAGTGGGATTCGTTGATCGAAGGGCATTACCAGCTTTCCCTGATCCATAAGCGGCTTCTGGCCGGCAGTCTGCCGCGCGATGTGATGGCTCTGCTGGAGCCCGCGACGGGATTTCGCCTGAAGGTGTCGGCGTTGTCCGGGGTCGAGGTGACGCTGCGGGTGGATCTGGTGGCGGGCACCGACGCAGCAGCGCTGGTGCGACCGATGGCTCAGCTTGTGCAGCAGCTTCTGGATGACCTGGTGCCCGCTCTGGCCCCCGTGCTGACGGAGTTGATTCAGATCGGGGCAGGAACCGGAGAACAGGGTCCGCACGTGCGCCTGGTTTTCTCGATTCCCGACGCGCTGGTCGCCGACCTGATTGGCGTCACCCGGGAGCAACTGGTTCAGACAGGCGCACCTGAACCTGGCGCCGCAGCCGGCGATACCGCGAAAGCCGCAACGGGCTCTGGAACCGCCACGGTCGAGAATCCGCCGCCCTGAAAGAATGCTTCTGGCAGGGCAGCGCCTGCACGGAACAGACGTGGAAACCTGCGAAAGACCGATTGCGCGGCGAGTGCGTATGCTTGACAACGTTGTATGGAATGCGACGGGGCTCGGTGCCGTTGCTCCGGAGTGATGTGTGCATTAGTGTGCGGCTGGGCCCGGTGCCCTGACCCGCGTAGCGAGACGGACCGTCCATGAAGATGAATGCTGTGCTGATTCGCTACACCGTCGGTGTAGCGGCGATGGTTTCGGGTGTGGTGTTGAGCGTATCGGGGAGTGACCGGGGGGCGCTGTTTCATGCGCCGACGACCGGCACGGAGGCCTTCGCGCAGGAGACGCCGCCGGATTATGACCTGCCTGCGTTGACGATCTTCAACCGGGTCGTGCTGCAGATGCGAGACAGCTACGTGGAGCCTGACCGTATCGACGCGTCCCGCATGCTGGTGTACGCGCTCAATCAGGTACAGTCGACGGTGCCCGAGGTCGTGACGCTCTTCAACGCGGACCTCGATGCGGGTCCGACCGAGGTGGAGGTGCGTGTGGGCGCCGAGCGTCAGACATTTGCGTTGCCGCCGGTCAACTCGGTGTTCGAGATGACGTTTCGTCTGCGGGACATTTTCAGGTTTGTGGAGGCGCATCTGGATTCGTCGACGACGGACCTGCGCGACATTGAATATGCCGCAGTGAACGGCATGCTGCAGACGCTTGACCCGCATACGGGGCTGTTAACCCCTGAAATATTTGAAGAAATGCGCACGAGTAACCGTGGCAGTTTCGGCGGCCTCGGCATCGTGATCTCGATACGGGATGGTCAGCTGACGATCATGTCGCCGATCCCCGACACGCCGGCGTCGAACGCAGATCTTCGGTCGGGCGACCGGATCGTGAAAATCGATGATGAGTCCACGATCAATATGCCGCTGGAAGAGGCCGTGTCGCGCCTGCGAGGCGACGTCGGGACGACGGTCACGCTGGAGGTGATGCGTCAGGGTTGGTCAGAGCCGCATGAGTTTACGCTGCGCCGTCAGGTGATCGAGATCGACTCGGTGAAGCACGAGGATTTGGGCGACGGTATCGGGTACGTTCGCATCACGGATTTCCAGGACAATACGTACACCGATCTGCGGGCGGCGCTTGCGGAGCTGACGTCCCGACCAGAAGGGCTTCGCGGACTGGTGCTGGACCTGCGCGACAACCCGGGCGGTCTTCTGCAGCAGGCGATTCGGGTGTCGGACGCATTTCTGGAGTCGGGTACGATCGTCACCACGGTGATGGGTGAGCACGGGCGCGATGACAGCGTGGCCACGGTGAGGGATACCGAGCCCGACTACCCGATTGTGGTGCTTGTGAATCAGGGGTCTGCGTCGGCGAGTGAGATCGTGGCGGGCGCACTCAAGAATCACAACCGCGCGCTGATTGTTGGCGATCGGACCTTCGGCAAAGGCAGCGTGCAGCACATCTACGATTTTGTGGATGGGTCGGCGCTGAAGATGACGGTCGCCCAGTATCTGACGCCGGGCGACATCTCGATTCAGGGCGTGGGTATTGTGCCGGATATTCAGGTATTTGCGTCATCCGCGAGCGAGGAATACATCGACCTTTATCCGAACGCGCAGAATCGCATGAGCGAATCGAACTATGAGCGCTCGCTGACGTCGGACCGCGTGAGTGCCGCCGAAGAGACGCCGCAGGCCGTGGTTTCGTATTTCTACGAACCGCAGGAGACGGACCCGGACGCGATCGAAGACCCCGATGCCTTCCGCATGGACTTTGAGATTGGCTTTGCCCGGCAGCTTGTGGTGCAAGCGGACGAGACGTGGGAACGGACCGCGATGATGAGCGAAGTGGCGCCGGCGATCGAGCGCATTCGGACGGAGCAGCTGAACCTGTTGCGGGCGCGCATGCAGGAGCAGAATATCGACTGGTCGCAGGGCGAGACCGTGATTCAACCGGTGACGGTCACCGCCACCACCAACCGCGAGAACCACCAGCTGACGGCGGGTGAGCCCGTTGAAGTCACGGTGACGCTCACGAATCAGGGTTCCCGCGCCATGCATCAGCTGCGAGCAGTCAGCAGCAGCTCGTATTCGCTGTTTGATGATCGGGAGTTTGTCTTTGGCGTTCTGGAGCCTGGGCAGACCGCATCCTGGACGGTCGATCTGGAAGTTCCCATTGAGGACCCCACGCGTGTGGAGTCGGTTCAATTCCATTTGTTTGCCGACACCATCGCGCTGGAGGAGACCAGCGAGCTGATGATTCGCGTGCAGGGCCGTGAGCGCCCGCACTTTGGCATGACCTATCTGGTCGATGATTCGGTCGGCGGTAACGGAGACGGGCAGCTGCAGGTGGGCGAGACGATTCGGTTCGTGCTGGACGTGATGAATGTCGGGGAAGGCGATGCCGGCGAGAGCGTGTTCATGCTGCGGAACCGTTCTGACAACGCGTTGTTCCTGCGCTCTGGTCGCACCAACGTGGATTCGCTGGCCGCGGGTGCCCATCAGCGCTCGGAGTTTGAGTTCACCATTCAGTCGGCTCCTGCCGACAACGTGGTCGCACTGAACGCCGAAGTGTTCGACACCGTATTTCAGGAGTATCTGGTCGAGGAGCTGCGCATTCCGCTTGCGGCAGCCAACACGGCCACCCCGGTGGCCAGTGACGGTGTGGTGGAAGTGCTGGTCAACACCGCCCTGCGTGGCTCGACATTCGACCATGCGCCTCGTCGTATGGATGTCGCAGCTGGGACGGTTCTGCGGACGGACCGCATCGTCGGTAACTGGGTCCACGTGCTGTGGGCTGGCGAGGAGGGCTGGTTATCGTCGGCAGAGATCCGAACGGTGAGCGGTGACGCCTCGGACGTGCCTGCGCCCGCACCCATGGCGTCGCTGCAGCCCCCGCAAATCGAAGTGCGCTCGACTGCGCATGAGACACACGACGCGACCTACGAAGTGCAGGCGCTGGTATCGGATGACGAGAGTGTGCTGGACTATTATGTGTTTGTGGACAGTCTGGTGTCACCTCGTCGCACCCGCTCGCTGAAGCGTGCATACGAGTACGTCGGTCGGGCCGAAGCGCAGCTTGAGCAAACGCTTCCCTTGCAGCCCGGCATGAATCGCATCACGATCGTGGCCCGGGACTCCAACCGCGCTACCTCTGCCGAGGTTCTGTTTGTCTATCGTCATCCCTGAACCGTTGCCCCTGCCGAGCGCAGGCACCCTTGCGCGCAGCACAGTCCACTCTGGTAGTCTCGAAAACGGCATTCGTTGGGCGGTTTGGTCTGATCCGCGCGACACGGTCGTGACCATTCAGGCCTGGGTAAAGGTCGGATCGGCGTGGGAGACTCCCGGTGCCACCGGCATGGCCCACATGCTGGAGCACCTGATGTTCCGGGGTACACACGCCGTGCCGGATGGCGAATTTGACGGCCGAATGGAGCGGCTGGGGGCTTCAATCAACGCGGCCACCTGGCTCGACTACACGATGTACATGTGCACCGTGGCCCCGGGTGGCGTCGAAGAGGCGATGGAGCTGGAGGCCGATCGGCTGGCAAATCTGAACATCACGCCTGAGGTGTTTCAGACAGAGCGCGACGTGGTGGCGAATGAGCGACGGCAGGTGGTCGAGAGCGACCCGGACTCAGTCCTGCACGAACTGTTTTACCAGCTGACCATGGACAGCGCGCCGTACTCCTGGCCAACGATTGGCTGGGCCGAAGACATCGCCGGCTACACCGCCGAGGGCATTCGCGGGTTCTATCGGGAGCACTATGTGAGCGAGTGCACGGCGGTTGTATTGTGCGGAAATCTCTCGCCCGAAGAGGCGCAGCGCCTTGTAGCGAAGTACTTTGGTGGTCTTTCCAGACGCCCTGCACCTGCTGGTCCTGCGCCGACGCGATTCAGTGAGTCGTGGAAGAAGTCGGTGCCGATCGCGACGACCACGCCCCGTTACGTGACAGGTTGGCCCGGGCCTTCGGCGCGCGATGCCGATTTCCCCGCGTGGTGCATGTTCTATGAGGTGGTGGGCGGCGGCGACGCCTCACGCATCCCGCTGGAGCTGGAAGTACGACGAGAGCTCGTGAACGATGTTCAGGTGTCTCTGGCTCAACATCGTGACGCGTGCGTGTTCGATATTCGGGCGACCCTCTTGCCAGACGTTGAGGCCGATGAGGTGCGCGAGTTGATTCTGTCGACACTGCAGCGACTGGCCGATGAGGGTCCCACGCCCGACGAGCTGGAAGCCGCGCAGATTCGGATTCGCACAGCCGATGCCCTTGCTCTGGCGTCGACCTCATCGCGGGCGGAGTGGATGGGGGAGAGCTGGATTGTGCATGATGATTTTATCGCCGGATTCGAGTTGGCCGACCAGATCGTGAGCGTGACGGCGGCGCAGGTGGCGGAGATCGCGCGGCGACTGTTGAGCAGCACACGGTGGGAGCTGACCGGTGAACCGAACGGTGCCGTGGGAGAAAACGAATGAGCATGGTGATTCAACCGATGCAGGTCGAAGCGACGCCTCTGCGCGGTGGTGGAGAGGACGACGAGCTGGTGCTGTCGGCTGGACCGTCATTCGGTGCCATGGGAATTCGGGTCGTGTGGCTCACCGGGGCTTGCGAGGACGGCGAGCAGTGTGGCCTGACGTGGATGGCGATGGAGATGCTGGACCGAGGTACCCGGCACCGGTCGCGTGAGGAGATGTACGCGGCGTTGGAGCGTCACGGGGTGAGTGTGTCGCTGCGGGTGCATCGCACGGTGACGACGCTGGATGTACGAATGCTGGAGAGCCGCGTCGGCGAGGGTCTGCAGCTTGTGGCCGAGATGTTGACGGAGCCGGCTGACTTACCCGTTGAATGGCGGCGACTGCGGGAAGAAACGGCCAGCACGGTGTCGATGTCGCTCGAAGAGCCGAGTGGCCTGACGCAGCGCCTGCTGTCGCCGACACTCTGGCCCGTGGCGCAGACCACGTGGGGGCTGCCCGTGGACGGTACCCGGGCGACGCGAAAGGCGATGACGACGGCGCACCTGGACGAGGCGAGGCGGCGCGTATTTGGTGCACGAGCGCTGGTCGGTATCTGGGCTGACCGACCAGAGCGCTGGGTGGATGCGGTTCAGCCATGGTTTACAGCGTTGCGCGACCGATGGCCGCGCCATGGCGGGCTGCGTCCGTCGCGACCGTCCCCGGCGTGGGGCCACCTGTCTGCGTTACCGTTTCAGGGTAGCGGTCAGGCATCGGTCGTGCTGGTGGGCTCGGCACCGTCGACGAGCGCAGAGAACTGGTCCGCGGTGTGCCTGCACGCAGCGGCGTTCGGCTCGGGTTTTCGTTCTCCACTCGTGAAACGAATCCGTTCTGAAGAGGGGTTGTCGTACGAGGTGGGCACGGGATTGTCGCCTGATCCGGACGAGTCGATGTGGACCATGAGCACCGCACCCGAGGCGTCAAAAGTGGCTCATGTCATTGATACAGCTCGACAATGCTGGGAGACGTTCCACTCGAATCCACCGGATGAGCGGTGGATCGATGACACCAAATCGCATGTTCTGGGGCAGCATCTGGTGGCGCTCGAGACGGTTCGGCAACGACTGGCGGGCGCGCTGCAGCTGCGGACACTGGGGGTACCGGTCAGCGACCTCTGGGCCCATCCGGCACGTATTCAGGCGTTGACGCGCGACGAGATGCTGCTTGCAGGGCGGCACTATGCCTGGGGAGCCGGACCCGTAACGGTCGTGGCGGCGCTGAGTGGCGGCCTTCGAAGCGCGCAGTGGAAACAGCTTCACGAGCCTCTGGTTACGTTGCCGATCCGGCTGGCGAGCCTGCACTGACCTGCACGATCAAAAATCGGAGGCCGCGTCTATTGACCGCGTACTTCGGTCGGTACAGGTTGAATGCGGGCAATCAGGCATGACCAATGGCGCGCGAACAGACAGGATGAGTTAACCTATGAGATATCGACAGCACCCGCACGCTGCATCTTCGGTGATCGCCGGCGAAGCAGCCGTCGTGACCCCACGGGACTCGCGTTTGCATTTGCTCGATCCGGTAGCCACTCGCGTATGGGAGTTGTGTGAGGGGCAGGGTAGGACTCAGGAGTCGCTGGTTCACGAGTTGATGAAGGAATACGAGGGCGAAGCCGCCGAGATCGCACGCGATGTGGAGAACCTGCTACGGGAGTTACAGGCTTTGAGTGTGATCGCCGTCGTGGAATGAAGGTTTGACGCTTTTTCGGAAGAGTGCTTGATAATAGTGGCTGGCGTAACCGTCATGCGTAACGGACAACGCAGTAACGAAATGACGTCAGGACACACAGGCGGCAGGTGGATAACCCGCTGCCTGATTCCCCAATAAATCCCATACAAAGTACCAACGGTTCTCGACCGTGGTCAGTTTCAGGAGACACGTACCGTGTCGCCATCGTCAGGAGCTTGGCCGCATGCATACACCCACTTCAAAAATGCTGGTTGTCGGCCTTGCCTTTGCCACTGTAGTCGGTTGCGGCAATGACGAGCCCGTTCGCGAAAGAACCTTGCTTGCGTTCGTGCAACCCTTGCCGGGTCAGGTGCTCAACGCGCGAAATACGAAAGATGTGGGCGACGACTGGTTGCGTTACGATGTGCAGCTGAATGTGACGTCCAATCAGGAAGATGCCGTTCTTACGGTGAGCGTTGAAGGGATCGACGGCAGCTTCAAGACGTACACGATCGAGGGCGATGAGTCTGGCGATACGGTCAGCTTTAACCGGTTCTACCTTCCCGAAGGTGAGGTGACGCTGGTAGCAACCGTCACGGAAGGTGGAGAGGTGGTCACGCAGGAGGAAGTGACCTTTCTCGTGAGTCCTTCAGACGAGCCGGGCCCGCAGCCTCAGGTGGAGATTGTGCGACCTGCGGACGGCTCACGGTTCGATGCCTCGGATGACAACGATCCGGGGAGTCCAGGCTTCCAGACGGTCGTCAGGGCGACAACGCTGGAGGTGTCCGACGGCACCGAGTTCACGTTGTCTCTGAATGACAGCGCCGCTGGTACCGCGGCGGTGGTGGATGGTGTGCTGGTCTTCACCGACGTCACCCTTGCGGAAGGCAGCACCACCATCGAGGTATCCAGCCAGATTTCCGAGACGTTGACCGTTTCGGACTCGGTGTCGGTGACCGTCGAGACCGGTTCCTGTGAGGTCGCGCTCCAGCCCGCTCCGACCGACACCTGTGCGTTCAATGCGGCGTCAACGGACGAGGATGTGGATGCGGCCGGATTCCAGACCACGCTGACGGTGAACACGGATTGCGCCGAGGTCGAGCTGCTGGTGGATGGTGAATCCGTCGCGACGACGAGTGCAGATGGCGGGGTTGCGACGTTCCCGGGCGTCACATTGAACGACGGCGAGACGGAGATTCAGGCTATCGCGAGGACTGGCGAGCAGGACGGCGCCTCTCCAGTGCTCACCTACGTATCGGACTTCACCGTGCCGGTGATCGCTTCGGATGCGTCACTTGCGGATAGCACCATCACCACGCTGGACGATCTGGACGACGCCGCAGAAGGCATTCAGTGGAGCGCGTTTGGACCCGTCAGCGAAGATGCCACGGTCACGGTTTCGATCGGCGATACGGACGGGATTGCGGCGACCGTGGTGGACGGCATCTGGACGGCGGACCCATTCACCTTCGTAACCGATGGCAGTTTCGAGGTGGTGGCGACCGCCGTGGATGCCTGCGGAAACACGGGTTCTTCAGAGACGGTCTCCGTTACGGTCATCGCCGAAGCCGACGATATCTCGATCGTCGCTCCGGTGACCGGTACGGTTCTTGGCATTGCGGATGACGGAGCGACTGAGCCGGGACTGCAATCCAGCGTGACCGTGAACAGCACGTTGGCTGCCGGTGCCTCGGTCCGTGTGGATTGCTCGCTGGATGGTGGCCTGCCGGTACCGGTGGGCACCGGCACGACCGATTCTGACGGTAGTGCGACCATCGACGTGACGCTGCCAGAAGGCGCGCTCTCGTGTGTGGCGGTGTCGGAGGATGCTGCGTCGGTCACCTCTCAGGCGGTTGCCCTGACAGTGGACCTTACCGCTCCAACCGTCTCCATTGTGACTCCGGTCGATGGCACTGTGGTCACATCGTTGACCACCGAGCTCTCCGTGCTGGTGGGCAACATCACCACCGACGACGAGGTCAGTGTCGCGTGGACGCTGGATGGCGGTACACCGGTCGAAGTGACACTGATCGACCGAGGGTTTGTGGATACGGTCACGTTCCCGGCCGCAGGGGAGTATCTGATTGGCGTCGCCGCACAGGACGGCGCGGGGAATGAAGGTGCGGCGGTCGTTTCGGTCACGGTCGTCATCGACGATGCAGCTCCCGTTCTGACGGCGGTCACTCCTCTGGAAGGTGCGATTCTCGACGAAACCGGCGTGTCGCTGGTTGGAGGCGCGCTGTTCACCGATGCCACCGTCGCCATCGACAGCTGCGACGGCGTCGTCGAGGTGTGCGCGGCGGCCAATGCGCTCGCACAGGTGTGCCTGCCATGCGCGACCGAGCTCACATTCACGAACCTCGGCGTATCGCCAGGATTGAACACGGTGGCCTACTCGGCGACCGATGATTTCGCCAATACGGGCACGCTGGATGTGTCGTTCACGGTCAATGTGGACCTTCCGCGTCTGACGATCTCGGATCCATTGGATGGCGCCGTATTCAATACCGCGGTGATCAATGTCGTGGCGCAGACCGACCTGTCTGAAGGCACTCTGGTGGAGCTGCTCATCAACGAGTCGGTGTCTGACACCGAAACCGCCCTCGTTGACGGCTCGGTCACCTTTTCGGGTGTCGCGTTGGAAGCAGGCGTCACCGCCCTCCAGGTGCGCGCGACAGATGCTCGTGGAGTGGGAAGCAGCCCGACGGTTCGCGTCACGCTCGACGAGGCGGCCCCGACGCTCGTGTTTGTGACACCCGTGGATGGAACGGCCTTCTCTTCGGCTTCGGCCGATGCGAGCGGTGCACCGGGCTTCCAGATCGACGTGCAGGTCTCGTGGACGGACGACACCACGGTTGAAACGAGCACACTGACGGTCGCATGTGGGAGCACAACGTTCGATGTAACTGGCACGATCGCCGCTGGCACGCTGTCGTTCTCAGGTGTGACCCTGCCCGCAGACGACGTCTGCACCCTGACGGCGGTAGCAACCGATGCGGCAGGCAACGAAGGCAACGCGAGCATCGCCATCACGGTGGACCGCGTGGCGCCCGTCATTGATTCGCTCGTGATCACGACCGATGCAAACAATGACGGCTTCCTCAACATCAGCGAGGTGGGTGCCGGTGCAGGCGCACGCTCGGCCACCGTTGCCGTAACAGTCACAGGCATTGAAGACGGACAGGTTGTGGAGGTACGCTCGACCAATCCGGTGGCAGGCACCGTCGTCGGTTCCAGCCCGGTCACGGCCGGCGTGGCAACGGTGAATGTCACGCTTTCGCAGGGCGCACACACCCTGAGCGCCGCCGCCGTGGATGCCAGCGGTAACGCAGCGACGGGCTCACCCAGCGATTCGGTGACCGTGGACTCCATCGCTCCATCGCTGTCGTTCACAGATCCGGTGAACGGTGACGAGCTGAGCAACCCTGACGACACGGACCCGGTCGCACCCGGTATTCAGTACGCCGTTCAGCTCGCCACCGACCTTCCCAACGGCAGCAGTGTGTCCCTGACGGCCAACCCCGACGGCGCCGGCACGACCTCGCTCGGCAGTCTGAATGTGGCGGGTGGCGTTGCCACATCGACCGTGACTTTGCCAACCGGCAATGCGGTGGCACTCACCATTTCGGCACAGGACACCGCCGGGAATGTGTCGTCGCAGACCATCTCAGTGGGCGTGCTGGATGTACCGGTGTGCGACATCGCCTTCGCTGATGTCACCGGCAATCAGGTGTTCAACGCCTCGGATGACGAGAGAGCGGGCACGGCCGGTGTGCAGGTAACATTCGATCTGGTGTCCACCAATCCTCGTTGCGACGGCCTGACCACCACCGTCTTCGTGGATGGCACTCCGTTCACGGCGACGCTGACCGGAGGGCTCGCCAGTGTGGTGGCCACCTTCCCTGCCAACGGTTCAGGCACGTTCTTCGGACAGTTGGCTGCCCCGCTCGGCGGAACCACCACAGATACGCCTGCATTCAACTACCTCTCGGACTCCGTACCACCCGTGATTGTGTCTCTGGGAGGGGTCAATTCCGGATCCGCCTCGTCGATCAGGCTGACGCTCGCCAATCAGGTTGGCGGCACCTGGCCTCTGGTGGCCATCGTCACCGGTGGCAATGGAGGGACGGCTTCGACCACACTGGCGGGTACTCCATACAGCGCCACCATTGCAGCAGGTTCGGCCAGCTTCGCCGACATCACCGCGGCCGACGGCACCTACACGGTGACACTTGTGGCCAGTGATAGCGCCGGAAACACGGACACCGAGTCGTTTACGGTGCTCGTGGATGGCAACGCACCCGACCTGAGCGCGGCAACCTTCGCGTTGACTCGCCGCAGCGGTGCGGCAGAGTTTGCGGTGCCGACCGCAGCGGACGGCGCACGGTATGAGCTGTTTATTGGCGCATCAGCCACGGTGGACTGGGTCGCCGCCGCGACTGACCCTGACTACTACGCCGTGTTCAATGCACCGGGACTCCCCGCGGTCCTGGCGTTGTCGGTACCCGAGGCTCCGGTGTATGGCGGCGATAACTTCGGCGCGATCCGCGCGACCGACGTCAACGGGAACGTGTCGGAACGCGTGTTCCCGGCGGCATTGTTCGGGTTCCTGACCCGCGACTTCACCGTCCCGATCACGGACATCCGACGCGCCGCATCGGTGGGTGACCTCAACAACGATGGATTCGAAGACTTCGCAGTGGGCGGATTTATTGGCACCGCCAGTCCGACCTCGTCCACCTGTGTGATTCTCTATGGCGCGGCCACCGCTGCAGAGACGACCACCCAGCAGCTTCCCACGCCGACAGGCGCGCAGAACTTTGGGGTGTTCCCGAACCGCATTGGCGACGTGAACGGCGACGGCGTCAATGACCTGCTCGTCTCGGCGACCATGAACCTCTCTACCGAGACCCAGAATGAAGTGTTCCTGTACCTGGGCAACACAACTGCAGGAGCACCCATTTCGAACACGCCGGTAACGCGTATCTCGCTCACCGCGACCGCCTTTACGGGAGGGCTGACGTCGTTCGGCGGATACACCATGTCGTCGTCCGGCAATGTGTGGCAGCTGGCCGCCGATCCCGCATCGGGAATCGACGACATCGTCATCGGCGCCGGAGGTGCCGACATGCCGATCAATACAGCCGTTGAGTCAGACGGCATTCTCTTCGTGATTGCCGGCCGAACAAGCTGGCCCGCTACCATGAACCTGACGACCATAGCAGCCAACAACACCCCATTACTGGTACAGACCCTGACGCCTACCGTAAGGCAGCAGCGACTGGGCCGGCAGACCGGCATTGTGAGTGACTCCGACGGTGACGGACTGGACGAAATCGTCTCGTTCAGCGCGGCAGGAGGCACAGGTGGCTTCGCCATTGTGGGTCGCATCCTCGTGTGGCGCGGCGTCACCGAGCCCACCACGCTCGCCGCCCCCGACCGAATCTACTCCGCCTCCAATGTGGCAAGCACGGGCAATGCGCTGTCATTGAACGGAATATCGACGGCAGGCGACATCAATGGGGATGGCTTTACCGACGCTGTTGGACTCGACTTCGGCAGTACGACCCAGGCCATCCGACTGGATGCGGTGCTCAACTCCGCCACCCTCCCTGCGTCGGGGACGGTGCCGTTGACCGCCACGGTTTCACCCGACTCAACCCTGCGGGCAGGTACTGTGCTGAGTGCTATAGGAGACACACGCCGCGATGGAGACTCTCCACTGGCTGGAGCTGATTTTTCTGATATGCTCTTACGGGTGCGCTTGCGAGCCGACGCGAACGCCCTCCAGCAAGTGCTGTTGTTGCGGAACACGGGTGTGTCACCCTTCTTCGCCACAGCTGGCCATGAAGTTCTTTTCGCAGAGGCAGGCTTTTCGGCCGGACCCGTCTCATCGGCAGCCCTCTTCAACGATGACGGCTTTGGTGATTTCCTGATCACAGCAGCGACAGTGCCTGCGGCTTCGTCACTCGTTCGTCTCTACTTCTGAACCTCGCGAAACACGGAGTCCCCATGAAACCCTCACCGTCATCAACGCCCGGCAGACCGTCACAACCCATGCCTTCCGGCTCGTCCGAGCGCAAGCCGTGGCGCAAGCCGCAGGTGCTTAGCAGCGAAACCTTCACCAAGGCAGCGCTCGCCTGTTGTCTGCTTGACGACGGCGGAGCAGGTCAGCCGAATGGAAGCACCGGCGCCAACCTGCCACCGTGCTAGTGAACCGTATTTCTGCCTCGCTCGTAGTGGGCGCGGTTGGTCTGGACATCTCCATCGAAGACGCGTCGCCCGCCACGCAACAACGGTTGCTGCACGACTGGGCTCCTTTTCACGGCGAGCCCCGCAGCGCCGCCGTTCAGGTGCGGTGCGACTGGATAGAGTCCCCACTGCGGCTGATACCAGAGCCGGGAACCTTCCGTTCCGACGCACCGCTCGCCCGCCATCTGAGCGGTAATATCTGGTTCGCCGAGTGGCAGTTCTACCGCGCCATGTTTCAGCCCGGGCGGTGTCATGGCACGTTCACCACCCGCCTCCCAGGCTTGGAACATATTGTGAGAGGTGCGGTCGCCTGGTCCACTTTCTTTGATCTGGGCCTACTCTTTCACGGCGCCACACTGGTCTATGGCGGACAGGCGATCCTCTTTGCCGGCCACCCTGGGGCCGGCAAATCCACCATCTCACGCGAAGGGCAGGCGGAACGCGTGATTTGCAATGAAATCAGTATTTTACAGAAACGCAGCGACGGTTGGTATGCCCTCGCCTCCCCTTTCTGGGGAACGGGCGACCAACCCCATTGGCGAGCCGAAGCGCGCCTCTCCACCATCGCTGTCCTGACCCACGGAACCGGGCGAACCGTGTGGCAGCCCCTGAATGGAGTGCACGCCATCGCGGCGCTCGCGCCTCACGTCGGCGTGCAGGCACAGGCGCAATCCGCAGCGCCTGAGTTCCTGAGCTCACTCCGAACCCTCACATCAGAGGTGCCCACGTATTCCTGCGCCTGGTACCGTCCCGAGCACCCTTTGCAGGGCGGACCTGTATCCGTCGCTGCCGATCCGACTCAGCGCCGTTGATCGTTCACGCACCGTCTGCCAGACCCGCATCAGCCTAAAAGAGCGGGTTTCCCTGGTCGCGCCCGGCAGGCGCAGAGATTGCGCGACCCGTGCTCCACCCGTCCATGCCATCGCCACTGGGCATTCCGTTGCTCCCATGCTGGAAGTCCGACCCGGCGGCCGGCGGTTGCCACAGGTCGGACTCGCCCTCCAGCGGAGCCGTCTGAAACCAGAGCGGACGGCTGGCCACCGCTTCGCCGTTTTCCGGTCGCGGCAGCACATCAATCACCGTGGTCTCAAACGGAACCTCGGGCGAAGGCTCCATCAGCCACAGCTCCCACGCGTTCATGAAATCATGAAAAAAACCCTCTGCCAGTCGGGCGTATCCGGTCGCTGACAGGTGAATACCGTCCGAACCTGCCAGCGGCGGGTCCAGCGAGGCCCATAATGCAATACCTCCAGGCCCGCCCATCGCGTGTTGCTGATCCCAGACTGCACAGTTCAGGTCTGTGGCGGCCTGAATCTGAGCCTGACGTATGAACGGATGCACCCGCGGCAGCGCCTGCGCACAGGCTTCCGTATCGATGCCGGTTTCGGGCGACGCCGAGCATGACGGCGCACCCGGTACACGCGCCGGGTGGCGTTCCGGATTGATGTCGGTGGGCAGCAGCAGAATGCACGATGCCTCCGGTTTCACCAGACGAACGCGCGTCATCAGATCGACGTAAATACGACGATGGCGTTGCACCCGCTCAAGCCACTCCTCGGGTGGCGCGTTCAGGTCTTCGGGATAGTAGCGGTCGCTGTAGGTCTCGTTGATGCCCCACGCGAAAATCACCAGATCGGGGGCAATATACGCGAGATCTCCCCCGGATAATGCTTCATCAAATCCCAGAAAATGGCCGCCCTGCGAACCATTCAGACCGATGCTCGTGTACCGGACCCCGGGCTGGTCAAGCGTGGTGGTGACCCCGGTAAATGCAACCGCACCATCACCCACCACCTCGAATCGAAGCTGATGTGGCCCGCGGGTCAGGGTTTCCTCGTAATAGCCTGGCCGATGAACGACCAGCTCCACATCCTCCACGCGGGCTTCCGGGAACGTTCCCGGATCCGGCAGATCAACGAGTGGCACCTCACCCTCGAGTAACTCTGCCGGCAACCCGGTGCGCGCCTGCAGGTCGATCTGGTCCACTTCACTGAACTCCTCGGCAAAATGTCCTCCGGGTTCAGCAGGCGTATTGAGTGGTAGCCCCGTGTGAATCACCGTGGACAACTGCTCATCCACGTACACGCGGAAACTGCCACCGCCGGGCTGCCTGACATAGTGCACGACAAAGCCGGACAACTCCTGGCCCACCTGACAGCCTTCGCATGTCCCACGTGAGAACCAGGCGCCTGGCTCGGCGCTCTCAATACGCACGCCTCCGATTCCAAACGGGTGAACCGCATCTCGCTGCATGCCGTGATGCACCGTCCACTCGCCCTGCATGTCGTGCGTCGCGCTCAACTGCCGAAATCGTCTCCAGGGCACCCCCGGCTGAATAAATCCTCGACCTGCCTGCCCAAAGCGCTCCGAGAAGGCAACCCGGAGCGGGCCCGTCACCGTATCGCTGGCGGTGTGTGAGGCGCCCATATGCAGCACAGACACCTGCACTTGTGATTGCCCGGCATCGATTCGCTGCAGCTGAGAAAACACGTGGTGCAGGGCATGACGAGGTTCGCGAACGGGCGCAGCTGCAGGAATTTCAGAGACGGGGCGGGGCGGAGGTGGAGCGCTCGCATCGGACGCGTCACTTGTCAGCGTGCCTCCGCCCTGCGGAGCGGCGCACGATGCGACCACGACGACCACAACGGTACACGCCGACACGATCGACCGTAACCATGGATTGTAACTACCCATTTTGCGACCAGCACCGACAAATGCCGAACAGGAATGCAACCACGTCATACGGGGAGTGTCGTCGATCGTTTATTTATCGCAAGGTTTTGGTGCACGCGACGCGGCATTTACCGGCGGTGAACCGTTCGTTCGCAGATTCACGAGCGCCACGCACGGTACCCATTTCAAGGGGTTTCGGCTTCTTGCGTCGGCGCCTGCCCGCTGTCGTCCGTGCCGCTCGGACTGGAAGGCTCCTCGCGTTCGAGGCCCGATTCGTCGTCCTGCGAAGGAATCTCGGGCGACAAGTCTTCGCCGTCTGCGCTGTTGTGAGGAGCCTGCTCTCCGTCGGTCGGCACATCGCCCGCGGGAGTGCCAGCCAACGAAGCGTCGCCCGCCGAGGGCGATGACGGCGCTTCAGGTTCGGCCGCCTGAATCACGCCAGATCCCCCGGCGGGCGTGGTGGCGTCGCTTTCGAGGGAGGTATCAACACTGTTGGAACCAGAACCATCCGCCACCGCACGGTTCAGCGGGTTGGAGCCTTCCGCTGCATAGGTCCCATCTTCCAGCATGGTGCCATCACCGCTGCCCTCGTCATCTCCGGGGCTGTTCACTTCGAAGTTGGGACGGGCGTTCGAACGCTCGAGCACGACGGGCAGGGCGTCGTCGGGCGAAGGCGGTCGCTCGGTCTTCAGCGCCATGTGCTGCACAATGACATCCACGGTGGCGCGAGCCACGTAGCGAGCGCCTGCCCACGACAGATGCACCCCGTCACCGCTTCGGATACCGCGCCGCTCACCGTTGATCTCCACGGCGTCGATGTATTCGCCATCCGCGTCACTGGTGAGCGCCCGCAGGTCAATAAATGGCACACGGGCTGCCTCGCAAGCCTGTTGCACGACACGATTCAACACATCGATGCGCGCTCGAAAACGCTCTTCGCGCATGGTCGGCATGCCCAGAATGACCACAAACGCACCACGCGAACGCATATCGGTAATGAATTCGGTCACTCGGCGCGCATACTCCACGTCCCACTCCGGCGTACTCCAACGGGCCACCAGATTGCCGTCCGGATCCACCGTGCCCTGGCAGTCGTTGCCGCCAAACTGAGCCACCACCAGATCGGGGCGATATTCGTCGGCAAACAGCCGCGCCTGAGCGAGCCAGTCATAATAGTCCGGTCGCGACAACCCGGTCGAGCGAAGACCCTCATTCCGAACATGCACCGGCCCGAACTCATTGATCAGCTCGTCAACAGACTGCCCAATCCCATGTTCCATGCTCGATGACCCCACGATCATCACACGACGAGGGCGGGCAAGACGGGGCGGATTCTCGATGGCGATCGCGATTTCGATTCCCTTCTGTGAAGACGACTGCGCCAACAGCCGCGCACGGTCAGCCAGCGCAAGGTCATTCAAGCCAGGGACAACCGCCGACTGTGCGTCCACATCCGCGCCCACGAGAGCGTTTTCGACCGCCGAATCCGCTGCCTGCACCGCGCTATCCACGGCAGCAGGATCGACAGCAGGGGGTGTCACGCGCTCGCACCCTGCCGTGGCGCCACAGGCGGCGAGCAGAGAGACAGCGCTCAGCCAGAGAAAGACCCGCGAAACGAGAGAGGAAGTGCACTGCACGGCGAACACCGAAGGCGGAAAATGAGCGCCCGGGCCATACCACCAATCGGGGGAGGATCAACTTCCCACATACAGGCTGACCCACCGCCGTAGAGCGCCGGTTTCGCCATCGATATCTCCCACGTGCAATCACCCACGCTCAACTACCGAACGCATGAGCTGCGCGAGCATTGCGGCGCTGCGATCCGCCCCAAACTCCGCGATCGCGTCGGGTTCAGGCCGACACGGAATGTCCAGCGCCCAACCGTCACCACATCGCACCACCACCCGCTGCAGCCAGCTGGCCAGCGCCTGCGCGTCGGGTGCGAGCGCAATCCCGGTACCGGTGGCGCGCAATACGCGATGTACGTCCTGATTATGAACGGGAGCGATAATCGGACGACCAACAGGCAGATAATCCCACAGTTTTGCCGGAATGACATCGGTGCGAACATCTCCCAGCGACAGAATAAGGGCATCGGCACAGCCGAGCCGCGCGTTTGCTGCTTCGTAGGGAACCGGTTCGATCGCCTCGAACAGGTCCGCGACCCCTGCGTCACGGGCCCGGGCAAAGTCGGCACCCGAAAGTCCGGCGACCGAACGAATCCGCAAGGCGGCAGCCTTCTCGGGAGCCGCCCTCCGGAGCGCGACCATCGCGTCGATCCAGAGCTCGGCCGGAGAGGTGTCCCGAAAACGACCGAAGAACAGCAGCTCGAGCGTCCCGCATGCCCCGCTCGACACCGATTGCGGCGCCCCCTGCGGTCGAAAACTGTTGGTCAGCACGTGGGTACGACCCACCAGACCCGAGAAGGCCTGCAGGTAGCGACGCTCCGTCTCCCAGGACGTGAAGATCACGGCGGCTGCACGCTTCAGCAGCGCGCGTTCCAGCCGCGTATCCAGGGCGTGAATCCACCGGGGCCGCCGAGCCTCTGCGAGCGGATCGAGAGTCCACGGATCGCGATAATCGGCGATCCAGGGCACCCCCAGCTGTCGGGCCAACAACGCGCCCACCACATGAGACGACCATGGATTGGCGGTGCTCCATACCACCTGAACGCGATGGCGCCGTGCGAACTTCACCATTCGGTTCAGGTTCAGCAACAGCAGGGGCAACCACGTGTCGACCGGGGTCATGCGGTCGACCACTTCGGCAGCAACATCCGTGAACGTGCGGCGCCGCTGCAAAAGCCCGGTGGCGCCAAGGTCACTCTGAGACCCACCACGGGACGTGCGATCAAAAGGCGTACGCAGCCGCAACACCGGGACGTCGTTCGACGCTTCACCCGGCTGTGCAATGCATACCACCGTCGGCGAAACACCATACGCGGGCAACCACTCGTAAAAACGCTGCGCCCGAAGCGCTCCGACTCGAGCGCGAGGCGGAAAAAAAGGCGCGACCAGCAGCGCACGCAAGGGTTCAGTCATGAAGCAGTCTGCTGAATGGCGTCACGCCTGACCTTATACCCGGGGCGAAGAGACGGACGTTGCGGCGGGCAACACGCGACAGGATCGGTTTCGATCGACCAGTCGCTGCCTCTGCGTGGCGAGAACCTCGTCCACCGTCCGCCTCACCACGTCCGTGACGGAAGGCAGGGCTTGTGCGAGCGGATAGGTCGAAAAATCATCCCGGTCCAGCCTGTACCGAAACTGAGCCACCGCGGTTCGGGCATTCCGGAATTCACTGGCGAGCGCCACACCTGCCCGTTCACAAAGGAGCGCGTTCAGACGCTGCTCGGCATCGTTCTCTCTGAAAAATGCCAGAAATGGCTTCTGCAGCTGCACACACTCGGCCAGCAGGTTGGAGCCCGAGCTGCACAGCACCGCTCGACACGAGGCCAGCTGTTCGGCGAATCCGCTGGCATCGAACGCACGATACTCCACACCGGGAACCGCGGTAGTGGAAGGCCCGAAACAGATCACCCGCAGACCATTCTCGACCGCCGCCCGAAGCGCGTCGTCCCCATTCGCATCGCGAAAATAGGCCACACAAAGCAGAGGGTCGTCGCAGCCGGACGACTCTGGCAGGGCGAGCTCGGGACGCGCCACGATGACGTTTCGATGAGCTGGTTCAATGGAAAGAAAATGAACCGCCACACTGCGTGTGGGCAGGGCGGCAGAGTGCCAAGTGTTTGCACGCTGAAATGCGACCGCTGCTGTGGGCAATCCTTTGGGCAGCCTGCAGTCCGAGAAAACCAGCTCGTGGCCAACGGCGATGCTGGGCAGACCTCTCCAGCGAGCTGCGATCAGCGAAGGCATATCCCCATCGCTCACCACAATCTCTGCGCCGTTCAAACGAAGCAAATCCTCGCGCACCCGACGCCAGGCGCTGGCCAACACACGCTTGCCGGGCAGGACCGGCGTGCAAGGCTGCATCGCATCGTCCGGCCGACTCAGGTCCAGGGCATCGCCTCCACCATAAAGCGACACGCGATGGCCAGACTCCCGCATTAACCTGACAATGGGCAGGGAACGGGCCGCGTGACCTCGTCCTCGACCGTGCAGAAAATAGGCAATATGTGCCATGTGGTCCCGTTGTCGCGGTGGAGCCTTTGACAGACGAGTACATGGCAGCGTGTGCCGTCTCTCTGGACGCGCTGCCCTGACTCGTTGTCAGGTTGTGCGCCTGCATGGCGGCAGACCCTGACATTCAGGGCCCAGATGCATGAATTTTCGACGCGAACTGCGACCGTGCAGTGGAGTTTTCGCTACACGTCAACTTCGCGTCACGAAATTGTTTCCACACTACGAATGACAGCGTCACATGCCGCCGAAATGGTGGTTTCCGGAGCGTAGCGGGAGTTGAATATCGGATCGGAAAAGCGTCACAAATGTTTTCATTCTGTATTCACTCTGTCACGTCGCAACAGCAATGCAACGCGAGCATCTGCGTTGTTCCGCGCAGCTCGCGACTCGACCCGGGAAACTGTCTTGTCTACCGCCCTGCCCCATTCGTCCATCTGGGCGATCACCACGTACTTCAATCCGGCCCGCTATCGTTCACGCCGTGAGAATTATCGTATTTTCAGAGAAGGTCTTCGTGCTCAGGGTGTGCCATTAATGACCGTTGAATGGGCCCCGGGCGACGGCGACCACGAGCTGAAAACCCACGACGCCGAACACCTGTTGCAGTTTCGGTCTGATGATGTGCTGTGGCACAAGGAACGACTGCTGAATCTGGCGATCGCAGCGCTCCCGGAGACCTGTCAGGCCATTGCGTGGATCGACGCCGACGTCACATTCGAAGACCCGGACTGGGCCGAAAACGCCCTGCAACTGCTGCAAACGCATGCGGTGATTCAACCTTTTTCGAAGGTGATCCGCTTACCCCGGGGAGCTACTCCCACCGGGTACCCCGGCAGCCGAATCGGGTGGCGAATTCGACAAGGGCATCGAAATGGCACATGGACCCCTTCTTTTTGTTCGTTATGGAACGACGCGGCCCGAACCCTCGAAGGCACAACGGGATACGTCTGGGCTGCAAGACGCGAATTCATCGCTGAGGTTGGTCTTTATGACCGCTGCATCGTGGGCGGTGCCGACAGAGTTCTGGCCCTCGCCTTTGCCATGCCGTGGCACCATATTCCTGCATCGGCCCAGCGAATTCGTTACGCACCGCTCCTTGACGATATTCGACCCTGGCATGAACGTGTCTTTGACCGCGTAAATGGAAATCTCGGATTTCTTGCCGGCGTCATTCATCATCACTGGCACGGGGAGAGCGAACACAGAAACTATGTGGATCGCCATGCGGTGCTCGAACAGTTTCAGTACGACCCACGCCGCGATGTGGGGCTCGACGCGCAGGGGCTTCTCACGTGGACTTCAGAAAAACCTGCACTTCACGCCGGGGTTCGCGCCTACCTGAGCTCGCGACGAGAAGACGGTTAGGTCGGGCGCTGGTTTCAGCGAGGGTCACGCGGTGTCGCGCAGCACAGATTTGCCGCAGGTGGAGTCTGACAGGCGCCCGGCACGTTAGCGACGACCAAAGGGACGTCCGCGAAGA